>Ga0310837_101078_pt1 | contig 13722 bp, 8 predicted proteins | sample SM_ome_5_FD_201315 | JGI IMG/M metagenome (GOLD analysis project Ga0310837, IMG submission 201315) | Sorghum-adapted microbial communities enriched on stacked mutant (SM) sorghum from Joint BioEnergy Institute, Emeryville, California... ...
GGATGGTCAAGGCAATGAAGCAGCGATATCGGTTCAACGGAAAAAGCCTGACGCTCCATGAACTGTATGCTCTGTTGCCAAAGCAGAAAAACAAAGAAATCCTTGGCTCGGTCATCGTTCAAACCGCCTGCGGTCTGCCGGTCAAATTGGTCTTTGTGCAAAACCGCCATCGGCGGCGGGATTGGCTGGTTCTGCTCAGCACCGATTTGGCGTTGGAAGAGGCGGAAATCGTTCGCATTTATGGCATGCGTTGGAGCATTGAGACGTTCTTCAAATTTGCCAAATCGTATTTGAAGCTGGGAACGGAGTTTCAAGGCCGTTCGTTTGATATGCTCATCAGCCACACCACAATCGTGTTTGCCCGTTATCTCGTGATGGAATGGGAACGCCGTCATAACAACGACGCGCGGTCGTTGGGCGGTCTGTTTTTCCTGTTTTCCGACGAAGTTCGAGACCTGGATCTCAAAACGGCTTTGCAACATCTGATCGCATTTTTCATGGCGTTCACGGAAGCGAAATCCAAGCGGGATCAGTCTGCCGTTATATGTCAACTCCAGCAATGGATTGCGAGTTTGCCCAATTATATCAAGGCTTTGTTCGGAAAATTAAGCTGCGAAAGTTGAGTTAATATTAAAACTTTTCATTAAACCTTAAAAAAAAGTTTAAAAATGATATATTTTACAAAATAAGATTTAAATTTATTTATTGAGTAATATTATAATATATTATAGATTTACGCATTATTCCTTGGGATGGAGGAATCATACCGATGGTGAATGTGTATTTACCTAAATATGATACTGCAAGAGAAATGATAAGAACAATGAAAAAAAATGGACTGGATTGGGATGATATCATACTGAAATATAATGAAATATTGTTCGCCTTGGATAAAGATGTAACCAAAGAAGTATGGGGTTTATTAGTTCAAGAGCAGAAAGAAGAATATAATAGATCTCAACATATTCAAGAGATGAAATATCATACATACATTGTATCACAAAACGAAGATAATGATACAAGTGTACCTACGGGTGAAAGGTCATCTTGGCAATTATATAAACAAAAATTATTAAAAAAAGGGTGGAATGAAAAATCAGTAATTAATTTGGAAAAAAGTACATTGTCTATTTTAAAGAAATTAAATAGAAATACAGAAAAAACAGGACCCGTTAAAGGTTTGGTAGTAGGTCAAGTACAGTCAGGGAAAACATCAAGCATTGCCGGTTTAATTGCTATGGCAGCGGACTGGGGATGGAATACGTTTATTGTATTGTCCGGGATGATTGATAATTTAAGAGAGCAGACTGAAAACAGATTGATTTCGGATTTGAATAACAATGGAAATACGACGTGGTATCCACTAAAAAACGTTTCAAAAAGGGCACCTGTTGGTTCAAGATTACAAGATTTGAATTTGGAAGAAAATTCTAGTACAAGATATCTGACTGTATGCTTAAAAAACAAAAGACGTTTGGAAAATTTAATATCATGGTTAAAATCTGACAAGAACAAATTAAGGCAAATGCGGTTGTTAATTATTGATGATGAAGCAGATCAGGCAAGCATCAATACGAAAAATGTTGAAGAAGAACGTGCAAGAATCAATGAACTGATAATAAAGCTGGTTGAAATTGATCGGGATTCGGGAGTTCATCCGAATTCAGTAAACTATGTCTGTTATACTGCCACACCATATGCCAATTTTTTAAATGAATCTTCGCCGGAATCATTATATCCAAAAGATTTTATTGGACTTTTGCCGGAATCGGAAGAATATTTTGGCCCGAAGCAAATATTTGGAATTGAAGGTTCGGACGAGTATGAAGGCATGGATATTATACGTGAAATTTCAGAAGCTGATGTGAAAATCATTAAGAGCATTCAAAAAGGTTTGGATAATAAACTTCCCATGAGCCTAAAAGAAAGTATATGTTGGTTTATCTGTGCAACCGCTTCAATGAGGTTTTACGGGATAAGAAAACCATTCAGCATGATGGTGCATACCAGTCAGATAAAAGCTCACCATTCAAATATTGCTGATTCGATAAAGGATTGGATTGAAAAATCGGACGAAAATGAATTGCTTCGGATTTGCGAAAAAGTATATTCCCGGGAAACATCAACATTTACAGCGGAAAAATTTAAAAATCAATTTCCGGATTATCCGATTCAAAATAGTGAATTTCATGATTATCCTGATTTTCAAATGCTGATTCCTTATATTAAGGATCTAATCAGTAGAATTTCTTATATCATGATGGGCGGAGATGGAGAACTTCATTATCACAAAGGAATACATCTTTGTATTGATAACAGCGATTTTAATGGCATCAATGAAGAAAACATGCATATCCGTTTAACTTATCCTACAAAGGAACAGATCAAGGATTTGGGCACTGCACCGGCTTTTATAATAATAGGTGGCAACACTTTATCCAGAGGATTGACTCTGGAAGGTTTGGTCAGCACATATTTTCTTAGAGCAGCAACAGCTGCAGATTCTCTTATGCAAATGGGCAGATGGTTCGGATACAGAAAGGGATATGAACTATTCCCAAGAATTTGGATGTCAAAGGACACATATGATAAATTCCTCTTTTTGACAGTTCTGGATGAAGAACTCAGGGAAGAGTTAAGAGAATTTTCGATAGGTCATAAAAATCCTTCCGAATACGGTCCGAGGGTAAAAAATACTCCAAAGGCTTCATGGTTACGTATCACTGCAAGAAATAAAATGCAACAGGCTGAAGAAGTAGAAATGGATTTTACAGGAGCATCAATTCAAACAATACATTTTGACAATGATTATGATATTTTGAAGTACAATATTGATTTGACAGAATATTTTCTTTCTATTTGCGGAAAACCATTGAGATCATATGCAGGAAATGCGATTTTTTTCAAAGGAATTAGTTTTGATAAAATAAAAAATGAATTTTTATTAAAAATGAAGTTTAATACTAGAGAAAAAGTTTTTAATCAAATTGAATCATTTTGCGAATGGTATGAAAAAGTCCGGGAAGAACTGAATTTTACTGATTGGAACGTAGTTGTTGCAGGTTCCGGGAAAGTAAAAGAAAGATTACCAAAAAATGATAAAGAATGGTACATCGAGCCATATACCATCGGTAAAGTTGAACGTTCTGCAAAATACAATTCAATGAATTATTCCAAAGATATGGTTAATATTGGTGTTTTAAGGGGTCCTGGTGATGTATTTGCAGATATAGAAGATGAAAATTTTCACAAAAATATTAAACAGCAAAAAAATATGGCTTCCAATAAAGTTATTAGGGCTTACAGGGAAAAGTATGGTTTGGGTAAGGTTCCACAACTGATTATATACAGAATTTATAAAAATTCTAAGGCAAGGAAATCAGACGCAGATGAGAAACAACATAGAAGAACAGACTTAAATTTTGTAGAAGATATTATCGGTATTTACATTAATATCCCCGGTGATTCTACAGGAAAGCCCCATCCGAAAGCGCTAAGAATCAGAATGGATAAAACTGAAGACAACGAATAATTGGAGGAATTTGGATGCAAATAGAAATTGCCAGAATGGAGCGAATGGCAGAAAGAGGAAGTTCTTTGCTCAGACTAATGCAAAACAGCCATACTCCTATATTGGATCTTCTAGTCAGGGAATCAATTCAAAACAGTTTAGATGCTGCAATAGATCCTCAATGTCCCGTAAGATATGATATTTCGATTAAAGAATTTAATAAGGAAAAGGCAGTCCGTCATTTTGACGGAATAAAAGATAAATTAAGCACTTTATTTTATGAAAATAAACAAAAAGCAATTGTAATACGGGACTGGAATACTACCGGTTTAACTGGACCGTTACATTACAAGTTTATTAAAAATAATAATTTTGGAAATCTTTTAAAATTGGTTTACGAAATAAGTATGCCCCAAGAAAAAAAAGAGGCAGGAGGGTCTTGGGGCCTTGGAAAAACTATATATTTCCGTACAGGAATAGGATTGGTGATTTATTACAGCAGAATAAAACTTCCGGACGGCTCATATCAATCAAGATTGGCGGCATGCCTTGTGGAAGATGAGACTAAAGAGGAGACATTGTTGCCAAATAATCAGACTGGACCGCGAAGGGGAATTGCTTGGTGGGGTCAGCAATTTGAAAATATTTCTACGATCCCCTTGACAAATGAATATGAAATCAATGAAATTTTAAATGATTTTAATGTAAAACCCTATGGAAAATATGAAACAGGAACTACTGTCATCATTCCGTTTATTAATACTTCGAAATTATTATTTCAAAATGAAAACGGGAATTTATCTTGGTGGCATAAAGATATAGAATTATATTTGAACATAGCCATTCAACGCTGGTATTCTCCAAGAATTGACAATAAATATTATCAGTATGGCAGTTTTCTTATCCCTTCAGTAAATGGAATGATAATAGATAATACGAATATGGAACCGGTTTTCAGTCTTATTAGAGCTCTCTATATAGCTGCAACCCGGGGAATCGATTTTGTTGAGGATATATACAAAAATAATATTTATGTTAAGAATATAGAGCTTAGGAGAAGCTTGAGCGATAAGCTTGCCGGAAGAGTTGCTTTTCTCAAAGCTGATAAAGATACTTTAAAAATGACAGTACCTCATAATAAGAAATCTCCATTTGATTACTTGGAAATTTCACATATAGCTCAAGATTATAACCCACCAATTGTGGCCTATGTGAGAAAGCCTGCTATGATTGTTAATTATGAAACAGATGGAAAGTGGACGAACGGCATAGAAAAAACTGATTCAAACGAATTTCTCATAGCATTATTTGTTCCTAATTCCAATAATGCTGTAATCACTGAAAATGAAAGAATAAGCTTAGATGAATATTTACGCCGCGGGGAAAGAGCCGACCACTCTTCGTGGAATGACTTAATGATTAATGAAAAAAAGTATACTATTGTTGAAAGATTACAAAAGAATGTTGTGCGTTCCATCAATGAAGTTTACAAAAATAATAATGAAGAGGAATTGCAAAAAATTAAAAGTACCGCCTTAAGCAGAACATTGGCAAGAGAATTATTGCCTCCCTTCGGATTCGGTCATTTGCCAAGTCCGAGAAAAATTAATACCGATGGGAATAAAGTATTTTCAAAAAATAGGGCTAAAGGAAAACTTCATATACTAGAAACTAAATATATGAATGATGGTAAAGCTGAGCTGATCTTTAATATTGATATTCCTTTTAATGCTGAAATGCTGACAATAGAAATTCTGGTTGATTCTGAAGGAAACTCTAAAATATCAGGGGATGAATGGGAGAAAGACGATGTTATCGGTACACCTTTTCCTGTTGAAATAAAAAGCCTGATGTTTGATAGGGATTATGAGGGACTGGATATTAATATAGTGAGGACTGAAAAATATGGTGTAAAGAACTTCATATGCATAAAAGTAAATGACTTCAACGGTGAAATTAAAGGGAAAATAATTATGCAAAAAAATGATCCAATTATATTTGCTTATTTACATGAAAAATTGCACTTTAAGAGGTCGTGATCATATGAGCGGAGGAATCCCGTTTCATAATATTCTTAATGAAAAATTATACAATAAAATAGGTTTTACATCTCAGCCTGTAAAGGCTTTTTATATTAATGAAGAAAAAGAAAAAATAGAAATGTCTTTAGAACCTATAGAAGGTCAGGAAAATCTTTATCAGATTGTTGATCCAAAAGTAAATTGGGATCCCGAAATTCATAATTTGGAATTAAAACAGATATTTGAAATTCAAAATCCCGGTTTTTTATTCGGAAATGGAGGTCTGGTAGATCCAGAATCTATATTGGGAATAGCTGTCCGTTGGTATTCAAAGGAATCACAACAATATTATGTTTATCCGGTTGGTGAAATTGCAAATTTTGACAATCAAGTAAAAGAATATAAAATTGATATTAATATTCCAAAAGGAACATTAAGAGGCAAAGTAACATTTGAATTGGTTTTGTATCTTAAGTATCTAAGTTCTCACACTACTAATATTGTTCCAGGCACAATTTTGGGAGTTCTAGAAAATATACAAATCTTGTTTGATGGAGAATCATCAATTTTTCCAATAGTTGAAACCAATGATCCATCAAAGCCCTTGTGGTGGGTTGTTTGTAATTTTGATGATCCATTAAGTGATCCATTCGGTGATGAAAACATTAAAATTGTTATTAATTCCGGACATCGGCACTATAAAAATATAAAAATAGAGAAAGGCATCGGATCATCTCCTTTATTAGTCGAAATTTTGGCAAGTGCATTGCAGCTGATTATTGAGAAGGTTAAATCGACCGGCGAATGGGAACAGATTTTAAGAAATGAATCTGAACCAGGGAGCATTGGTGAGGCTGTTTACTATTTTATTAATACATTTGGATGGGATTATTCTACCCCTGAAAGTTTAGCCAGATCAATTAGGGAAGATTTTGATCAGAGATTTAAATGAGGTGTTTTAATGTGTGGAAAACATTAAAAAAAACAGAAGCAAGAAAAATATTTGCTTCATGGAATACGGACGAGGTTCCAAAACCGGACTATGATGATAAAGATGAAGAATTAAGAAACAAATTGCTGATAGCCGATAAAATAACTGAAGATTTTATTTCCGAAAAATTCAAAAGTCCAGGAAAAAAGGATTATATATATGATTTGAAATTCGGTTTGGAACTATACAACATTTTGAATAATTCTTACGGGTTTACTTTGAGAGATGCATCAAATGATGAGATTTGGATTTATTTCTCGATAAAAGTTATTCCGGATTTGGTCTATAAAAGGTGGGGGTTAAATGAAAAAAGATTTTTTGAACAAAGCAGAAGAATTTGGCTGAAGACAATTTGGTGGTATATCCATCTTTCTTGGAATGGTACCTATGAGGATACTTTTAATATACTAAAGGACTTTACAACAGATGAAGTTGTTCAACTGGTCGAGAGATCAGGTCCTAATGGTTATAGAATAGACTTGACGAGAGAAATTATGAAACAATTCAGCATAAAATCACAAAAACAACAAAATAGAACTTTATTTCGAAAAATAATGAAACTGAATACTGCACGCTTAAAAATTGTTGAGCCGGCATTATATAACGGCGGTATCAAAACTTATGTGGAGGAGTTAATAGGGTATTTTGATGAAAGAAAAAATGTCAACAACAACTAATGGTTTAAAGCTGGAAAATATACAAGTAATTGATTTATTCTCCGGATGCGGTGGTTTATCATTAGGATTTAAAATGGCCGGTTTTAATATCACATCTGCAGTGGATATTGATCTGAAAGCCTGTAATACAATGTCTTATAATATTCTTTGGAAATATGGAATCAATAAAGAGTTAATCTGTAAAGATATTAAAAAAGTTAACCCGGATGAATTAATTAATAATAATTATCCGGTTATTACAATTGGCGGTCCGCCATGTCAAGCATATTCAAAAATAGGAAGATCCAAATTGAGATCTTTAGGTGATCACAGATTCGGATTTAATGATTCAAGAGCATTTCTATATAGAGAATTTATTAGAATAAGCGTAAACTTGGATTCAGTAGCAATAGTAATGGAAAATGTCCCGGAATCAGTTGATTTTTTTGGATTAAATATCCCCCAAATTGTTTGTGAGGAACTTGAAAATCAAGGTTATAATGCTATTTGGACTATTCTAAATGCTGCAGATTATGGGGTTCCGCAAACAAGGGAAAGGGTATTTGTAATTGCAGTAAAAAAGGAGTTCGGAGAGGTTTCATTTCTTCCTGAACCGACTCATATTAATCCAAATCAGATCAGCCTTGAGGATTGGAACAAAAAATTCAAAAAGTATAGTAAATTCAATAATTTTAAATATCCGCTTGTCCCTGACAAAGAGTGTCCAAAATGGGTTACTGTAGGTGATGCATTATCTGATTTGCCGGCTTTATTTCCAACATCAGATTCAAAATATGTTCTCCATAAAATGAATACAAAATTGCCGTATCAGACGCCTCCTACCAACGATTATCAGAAGCTGATGCGGAAAGAAAAAGATAATACGTTTAAAAAAGATGTTGATGCAAATTGTTTCAGAAAGACATTGAGAGATTTCCGGATTTTTGAAAGAATGCAACCAAGTGATGATTATGTAAAAGCCCATCAGATTGCTCTCGAATTATTTGAAGAGGCATGTGAATATTATCAAATCGATAAAAATGATACAGAATCATATGAAAAATTAAAAAAACAATATGTGCCTCCATATGATACATCAAAATTCCACGGAAAGTGGAAAAAATTAGATCCTAATAAACCGTCTCATACACTGGTTGCTCATTTAGGAACTGATACATATAGCCACATTCATCCCATAGAACCAAGAGGAATTTCAGTAAGGGAGGCAGCCCGGTTGCAATCTTTTCCGGATAATTATACATTTACTTGTTCAATGGGAGATGCTTTCAAACAAATAGGCAATGCAGTGCCTCCTTTGCTAGCAAAAGGTGTAGCGAAAGCTGTTTTGAAAAATCTAAGATTGGAAAAAGGTTGAGGAATGCAAAATGGATTTGTCCGAACAAATAAGAAAAAAATTTGCAGCTTTGTCCAAAGGGAATGCATCTCAGATTGAACTTTTAAATGACATAATTTCTTCTTGGGTTATTAAAATTAAAGATATGTATGCAATAGGAATTGAAGTTGATGAAAGTATTAAAATAAACGAGTCATTCTCAAATATTTCGTATTTTACACATTTATTCAAAATAGGAAATAAAGAAAAATATTTACTTGTTCTTTCAAGCAATAATGAGAGATTGAGAAATGAATTTGCAGGCATTTGTGCAATTTTTTTGGAAAATGTTTTGGAATCCGGAAATAAAGCTGAATTTCAAAAAAATGCAATTAAATGGTGGGAAAATATAAAAAATTTGATCGGAAATGAGGTTGTAGAAAAATCTGTACATAGTGTGTTGGGTGAGTTAGTTACACTATATTATTTGAAAAAATCAGAATGCAAAAATATTAAGGCTGAAAACTGGACTGGCCCTGAAGGGAAAAGTTTTGATATCCAAACTGAATTTATGAATTATGAAGTGAAGTCTACAATCATCAAATATAAGAATACGGTGACAATTTCTAGTCAGTATCAGTTATCATCAAACAATGAACTATCATTAATTTTTGCCAAATTTGAAGAAGCAGATGGGGCATCTTTGGGAAAAGATGTTTTATGTATAGATACCATTTTAGAGAAATTGGCAAGGGAAGATATGGATTATGGAGTTTTAAATAACAAAGTTTCAAAAATGGGATATAAAGAAAACTCGTTAATAAGAAGAAAAAAGTACAGAATATTGGAGTTAAGAAAATATCATGTCGATGAAGATTTCCCTTTAATTAACTTAAGTAATTTGGTTAACATTAGGAATAAAGAACATATCGTGCATATTTCCTATAAGGTTGATTTAACAGGGCTTCAGTTCATTCCTTTGGATATTAATAAAATCCTTTCGCAATAACAACTTTCTTTTCCGGGCAGGAAAGTGAAGGTGAAATGGCTGACAGGATTACAAAAGAACAAAGAAGCAAAAATATGTCTGCGATTAAGTCGGTATCAAAATTAGAGGATATAATATGCAAAACACTTTGGACACATGGTTTGCGGTTTAGACGGAATACAAAATCTCTATATGGAACACCTGATATATCAATAAAAAAATACAAAGTAGTCATATTTATTGATTCGTGTTTTTGGCACCATTGCCCGATTCACGGAAATATTCCGAAGACAAATGTTGACTTTTGGACTAAGAAACTGGAAAGGAATATGAATAGAGATTCCAAAGTAACAGACTATTATGTAAAGTATGGATGGAATATCTTAAGAATATGGGAACATGAACTTAAAGATGATTTTGATGGAACTGTTGAAAAAATCGAAGATTTCATCAATAGAGCAAAACTTAAGTATCAATAAATCGCTTAAAATGTCCTTTTCTTCCCTCGAAAGGGGAGACGCAAGGAAGCGGGGCACAATTTCGGTACGATGGAATTCGAAAACTCAGTACCGACAGTTCTTCCGTAATCTGTGCCACTTTACTGGTCGATACCTCATATTGACCACCAATTCCATCAAGGCCATCATTAGAGACAATATATGTAAAAGCCATAGATAAACCGTGTAAGATTTCCTGCAACACATCCATAATCAAATGGGAGGTTTATCTATGGCTCTTGAAAAGACCTAAGGGTGGCGAACCTAGAATGGGGGGATGGGCGATATGCTTTATGCCCGATTCCAAGCCCCGATGGAAGGAGAAGGGTACGACATTGGGAACATCCTTTTTTACAATGGCGGAACCGGTGCCTTCACCCTGATGGATGGAAGTTTCGGTGGATCGCCCCGGGGGAAAGAAAAAATATGCATACGTTCCCCCGATTTCTTTGTGCCCGGTGGGAGGAGGGGCAAACAGCGGAAACGACCCGCAATTTACTGCCGCAACCACATGCCCGGCCGGAACGGGATAAGGCCTCAAGGTCCATCATTGGCCGAAAGGTGGTCAGTGAGGTCTTTCTCATAGATTCTGCTTTGCAATATATTCCCTCATGGCCCGTTATTTTCAAATTCCTTTTTTCTTGAAAAATTCCCCGGTACCGACCCCAAATCCCTTTTACATCCTGCGAACATGAAGGATTCCCTGTCGATGCCATCGTTAATTTTTCGCGGACCGGGAAGATTTCCCGGCCGATTCCATCGTTGCGCCCGGTAAGTTTTTCGGTCGCATCACCCCTGCGCCCGGGAGGCTTTCCGCATCTTCGCGACGAGGTCCGTGTCGGGGGTGACGCGGACGGTTTTCTGGTGGTCGTAAATGACGAAGCCGGGTTTTGCCCCGGTGGGTTTGCGCACATATTTAACCTTCGTGTAATCCACGTCCACGTTCCCCGAATTCCTCGCCTTGCTGTAATACGCGGCCAGATGGGCGGCTTCCAGCAGGGTCTCTTCCGACGGCTCGCTGCTCCGGATGACCACGTGGCTGCCGGGGACGTTTTTCGCGTGTAGCCAAACCTCCTCTTTCCGCGCCAGCCGCATCGTCAAGTATTCATTTTGCTTATTGTTTTTGCCCACCAAAATGGGCGTCCCGTCCGACGCCAGGAATTGCTCCGGGGCGGGGGCGGCCTTTTTCCCCGGCTTTTCCTTCCTGCCCGCCTTTTCTTTCAAATATCCCTGTTCCGCGAGCTCTTCTTTGATCTCGTCCAAATCCTTCGCCGAAGCCATCCGGATCTGCTCATGCAAAAGGGACAAATATTCCAGTTCCTTTTCCGTTTGTTCCAGCTGCGTCTTCACGGCCTCCCGGGCGTTTTTCGCCTTCTGGTATTTCCGGAAATACGCCTGGGCGTTTTCCGATGGGCTTTTGTCCGCATCGAGGGGAATGGTCAGCGGTTCTCCGGTATAGTAATTGGTGACGGTGATTTCTTTCATCCCTTTTTCCGCCAAATGGAGATTGGCCGTCAACAACTCTCCGTACAATTGGTATTCGCCGCTTTTTTCCGATTCCTTCCATTCCCTTTGCAATTTTTCCCGTTTTCTTTCGTTCTTTTCGAATTCCTTTTTGATGAATCGCTCCAGGTCCCCGGCGATCTGTTTGACCCGGTCCCTTTCCGCCTTTTCAAAATAATAGCGGTCGAGCAATTCGCTTAAAGTCTTGAAGTACACCCTTTCCCCGCCCACATGTTCCAGGGGGAACAAATAGAAGAATTCCTTGTCTTCCCTTTTCATCAAAGCCGGCCGGATGTCGCCCCTCTTGATTTTGCCGGTTAAGGACAGGAAGGCTTTGGGCACGGTTTCCCGGTTGGGAAGGCCCGCCAAATGCACCACTTCCTTTGCGAAAAGGGGGGAGATGCCGAGAAAACGGGAGACGAGCTGGGCGTCGATCTTTCCCGCGTTGAAATCGATTTGGCTGACGATATCCGTTTCGCTGCAGGCCAGCGGGTCGGTTTTGTCTTGTTCCGGCGGAAACCGGTAGCTTTGCCCGGGCAGGACGGCCCGGTAACGGTTTACCGCGTGGGAGACATGTTTGATGCTGTCGATGATCGTCCCGGATTCGCCGTCGGTCAAAACGATGTTGCTGTGCTTTCCCATCAGTTCGATGATCAACTGTTTCCGCACCGGATCCCCGATCTCGTTTCTCCCCTTGATATGGATCAGGACCACCCGGTCCAGTCCGCGCTGCTCGATTTTTTCAATGACCGCGCCTTCCAGATGCTTGCGCAGGACCATGCAAAACATAGGCGGTTCCTTCGGATGGACGTATTCTTCCTCCGTCAGCTGGATTCTCGCGTAAACCGGATGGGCGGAAAGGAGAAGTTTTACATTTTTTCCCTTGGAACGGACGATAAGGAGAACTTCGTTTTTGGAAGGCTGATAGATTTTCCCGATCCGCCCGCCGGCAAGGGCTTCCGCCAATTCCTTTGTCATCATTCGCGTAAACAGACCGTCAAAGGACATGATCGCTTCCCTCTCCATGCGAAGACATTGATAAAAATAAGTATAGCATTTTTCCGGACAAGACTGAATATGCTTTCCATAGACAAGGTGTCCAAAGGGGGATGTCAAACGGGAAATGAAATTCCATCAAATGCACATCAGCGACGTGGAAAAGGCTTTGCAAACGGATTTGAACCGCGGGCTGTCCGACAAGGATGCGGAAAAAAGGAAAAAACGGTACGGGGAAAACGTGCTGGAGGAGGGGGAAAAACCGTCCCGCCTCCGCATTTTTTTCAGCCAATTCAAGGATTTTATGGTTATCGTCCTTCTCATCGCGACGGTCATCTCGGGACTTTTGGGCGAATATATGGATGCGCTGACGATCATCATCATCGTGATCACCAACGGGATCCTGGGCTATATTCAGGAATACCGGGCGGAGAAGTCGCTGGACGCCCTGAAGGAATTGTCCGCCCCCCAGGCGAATGTCTTCCGCGGGGGAAAAAAGCTGAAAATCCCGACCAAAGAAATCGTCCCGGGGGATGTGCTGCTCTTTTCCAGCGGCGACCGGATCGGGGCGGATGTGCGCATCGTCGAGGCGAACGGCCTGGAAATCGACGAATCCCCGCTGACCGGGGAATCGGTGCCGGTAGAAAAGGGGACGGAGCCGGTCTTCGGGGAAGATCTCGGGATCGGGGATATGGCCAATCTGGCCTTTATGGGGACGATGGTCACCCGCGGGAGCGGCAAGGGGATCGTCATCGGCACGGGGATGAATACGGCCATGGGAAAAATCGCCGATATGCTGCAAAGCGCGAAGGAATCCATGACCCCTTTGCAGAGAAGGCTCGAGGAGTTGGGCAAGATTTTGCTTGCCCTCTGCCTTGTCCTGACCGTCCTCGTCGTCGTGATCGGCGTCCTGCAGGGCCATGATGTGTATACGATGTTTTTGGCGGGGGTTTCCCTCGCGGTGGCGGCGATTCCGGAAGGGCTGCCCGCGATCGTTACCATCGCCCTCTCCCTCGGCGTCCAACGGATGGTGAGGAAAAATTCGATCGTAAGGAAACTGCCGGCGGTGGAAACCCTCGGCAGCGTTTCCGTCATTTGTTCGGACAAAACCGGCACGATGACGGCAAACAAGATGACCGTCACCCGCATCTTCGCCGGGGGGAAGGTTTGGGCGGTCACCGGCCACGGCTATGAACCGAAGGGGGATTTTTTTTACAGGGACCGGA
>Ga0310837_101079_pt1 | contig 13714 bp, 6 predicted proteins | sample SM_ome_5_FD_201315 | JGI IMG/M metagenome (GOLD analysis project Ga0310837, IMG submission 201315) | Sorghum-adapted microbial communities enriched on stacked mutant (SM) sorghum from Joint BioEnergy Institute, Emeryville, California... ...
ATCGGCCTAATTGGCAAAACGAAGCGCCCCGTGCTCGACTTCCTCGCCCGCCTTCGCATGAAGGTGTCGGAGGAGCGCGGTACGAAATAATAGCATTCCTAAATGCAGGGCAATTATGCATTTCTTTACTTGATGATAGGACAACCCTTGACGGTGATGAGCCGCAGGGGTTGTTTTTTTGTGCTTGTTCCAGCTGTGTACCCTCTTCCTGCCCGAAGTACCTTCTGCACGCCTCCAGTCACTAGCCCTCTGATCTGATCTAACGGACTCCAGAGCCGTTATTTGCGCTTTGTTGCTCCTGATCGCAGTCTAACGGACAGTGGAGACTTTATTCCGCGCTACTTTGCCAATTTCACGTCAGAACAAGGCCTATAAGATCTCTGGTGTCCCTTAGATCGGGAAATGGGTGGGAAATCGGCGAATAAGGTCATTACGGTCCGTTAGCGTCACTGCGTTAGCGTCACTGAAGAGACTGGCGACGGGGGCTGCCGAGGTGGGGTGAGAGGAGAGGGACTATTACTGTAGAGGAGGAAACTGAGCGAACGGGATAATCAAGGAGCAAACCACGCCGAGACGGCGTTTTTTTAATCCCAGGATTTCTGTTGGATTCTCTTTCAAGTTTTCCTAAAATTCTTCCAACTTTCGACCGATAACATATGTAAGTGACGCTTTTGGGCAGTCCCTGCAGAACTTTGACGGGGACAATCAACACACACTACATGACAAAGGAGAGATTAATCCATGCAACGCTTGAAGAAGCCGTTTATATGGTTAATGCTCACGGCATTAATCATCACATTGTTGCCATCGGGGTTCGTACCTACGGCCAATGCTGCTCAGGGCAACTATTTTATTCCGGATGACTTAACTCTGAGAAATACGACTACGTTAACACTCACTCCCGGTCCAGACCAAGTCGCTCGGGATAGCCGAATGTATACAACAACGCTTCCTACGATGACTTTTACCGGTACTTATTCTCAGGTTACTGAGGACTCCCTAAAGGTTAAAGTTGAACGTTTGACCTTTAAAGTTACAAATCAGGCTACGGGTGAGGGGGTCTGGGAGACAGATAGTTCTCAATTTAAAAATGGGAATATCTCTAGGGATACCTCGTCATCTTTCCAGGATAAGTTCAAAGTTACCAACTTGCCGTTATTCCCAGGGTTTAACCGAATTACGTTATCGGGTTCCCAGAATGGGATAACTCGTGAATCGACATTCTATGCTTTATTTGATCAAGTTCCATACGTACAAGATTTGAAATTGTTAGGATCCAGTTATGGAACCATTTACTTAAACGAGGGTTCGGAGGTTGTTGCAGATAAAGAAAACGTCTCGATCTCCGGTGAAGTGAAGAACGCGACGGAAGTAACCGTTAGTGTGAATGGGGGCACGGGTTTAGTCACTACATTAACACAAACGGGCAAATTCTTTTCGCCTGCCCTTAATTTGAAACCAGGCCTTAACAAAATTACGATTACTGTTAAAAGCGGCGCGGATTCTGTTACAATTGAGCGCTCCGTTTATTACTTTGATAAAAATAAACCGTTCGATACGATTGCCGTCCAGTATAACGGTGCTGAATATGATGTGAACAATAAAGTGGCAACCATCACAGAAGCCACAACACCGGCACTGCCTGTGTCTGGAACACTCAAGTTCTCGATGTTATTAAATGATACTGGTAATGCCTTTGGTGCATCGCAAGGTGCTGGAAAAGGCAATGTGACACTGACGGATTTCTTCAACACGACAAATCCGCCGTTCACGGCATTTACTGCCACAGAAACGGAAATTCCTGCACCAGACGGTGTATCCCGTGCATACAGATTAGTTGAAGTTAGTGTGCCATTCACCTTTGGAAGTGGAGACCAAAAGTTTAATCTTAGTGTGCAATATGATGGAACTTATTCGACATCTCTGAATATCAACTTCAAATACCTTCCAGGCGAGATTGGTGTTACCGGATTGAAATATATGAAGGACAGTTCAACGCCGCCAGTCAACATCAATGATCTTCCAGATTTGGATGGTACTCAAGCCGATAAAGATAATTTTTACATTTTGGTTACGGCAGACCAAGCGTTTAACAGCAGTGATCTTAAAGCAGTCTACTTGCCAAGAGGGACTACTGGACCAACAATTACTCCTGTAACTACGGGGACAGCAACACAGCATGTTTTCCAAATCACAGGATTTTCCAGTGGTACGCAACAAGTGAAATTTAGCATTGGTACCTCCAGTGCATCCAAAATTGCTACTATTACGTATGCAACGAAAAACTACATCTATGTTGAAGGATTGTACGATGGTCAAACGATTTCGGTAGATTCAAGTAAAGCGAACCTTTACGTAGATATTAATGGGGAGTATCGCGACTTTGAAAACCTGTCAAATCCACAGTTTTTTGTGAATGGGGTTTCTAATGATAAGTTGACGCCTCCTATTGCCTTTAATCCAACGACGGCTGCGCCTACTTTCTCGATTCAACTGCCGATCGATGTTAACGGCCCCTTATATTATGGTGAGAACCGTATTAAATTCAGCGGGGTATCCATGGATGGTAAGGGGAATTCCAGAACGGTTGTTAAAGAGTTGAGACTGTACATTCTGGATACAAATGTCTCGAACATTACTGTTTTCCGTCCGAAGATTTTTGATCCAGCAGTAACGTTTACAGGTCTGGATCTGAATGATACGAGCGGAGCTAACACACAGCTGACCCAAATCCTTGCGGGCTCGCCTGAGTTTAAGTTGGTTGGAGAGATTTATGAAACTAGCGCCAAGAATTATGATCTGATCATTCAAGGGGCAGGAGCCAAAATTATTAACTTAATGCGGGGCTCCGAGAGCGTCTTTAATTCCCAAACAGATGCACCTACTGCGGATCTGACTTCAACGGCGATGACAAGCACACAAATTCTTACAGGAACCATTGTTCGGAGCGGTAAACCGGACGTTGGTTATGATATGGCTGTATTTAACGGCAAGTTTGTATTGAGAATTAAGGATATTGCACTGGATTCGTTAGGAAGTCAGGTATATAATCTGGAGCTTATCAATTCTACGGGAGCCCGGACTTTGCAAAGACTGGAGATTTCTCGCGTATTGGCACCATATCGGATTCTGTCTCCAGTTCCGACGGTAGGCGATCAGATCATCGTTAACAAGAACTTTGTTCGGTTCGATATTGAGGCTGAAGGTGCAACCCGAGTCATTATTGATAAAGGGGAAGCCATTCGTCGTACGGACCTGCCTGAAAATGCACCGGCAAGATTTATCTATGATTTTGTAGGGCTCAAACCGGATAAGACGACCAAGATCAAAATTCAAATTATACGTGGAACCGAAACGCTTAATGACACTATAGAGGTTTATTATACGAGTGCTGTTGCTGTGGATTCGCAGTATATGACGGAGAAACCGGCCACGAAGTATTCGGCGTTTAATAAAGCGCTGGAGTTAACTTTCCCTAAAGGTACCGTATTAAAAACAGCAAATGTACCTGAGGGTAGCGTAACTAAATTTTATCCGGACAATAAGTTGTTATTTGGGATTGCAGATCCTAAGAACGGGATCTTGGAGCGCCGGAACGATTACGGAAACTTCTTTAACATTGATAAGGACGAAAGAACACCAAATGGCTTAGCAACGCTGACTTTGCCAGAGGACTTGTCCGAGTTGTTCAACTCAACGGCCAAAACAAGCAATTTCACTAGAGTTTCTGATGTTTACTGGATTAACGGTGGTTACGGCGAGTATGGAAGCGGAGATTCGTATAAGCCGGCGACAAATGGTTTGCCGCCATATTCGATTTTGCCGCAGTACTCCGATTCCCAAAACTTCCGGGATCTCTTGCTTCGAGAACCAGAAAGAAAGCTTGTACCTTCCCAACGCGGCACGTTGAAGCTAGCCTTCAACAAGAGCGTCGTGGATGAGGCAGGAACTACGGTAACGGTATTCCGATTCACCGAAAATTCGGAATGGGAGAATATCGGCGGGACTGTCGATACGAAGAACAATACCATTACCGTGCCTTTTGATGATTTTGGCTACTATGTTGTCATGAAGCAAAGCCGTGGATTCAGCGATATCACGAACCATCCATGGGCACGGAATATGCTGAATGCTCTGTATTCGAAGGGAATTATGGCAAATCTGCAGCCGAATACGTTCGGAGCCGACGATCTGACGACTCGCGGGGAATTTGCTACATTGCTGGTCAAAGGCCTTAATATCCCATTGAATTATGACAATAAAGTTCAAACTTATTTTGACGTTGTACCAAATGCCAAAACAGATACCTGGGAGTTCAAGTATATTGAAACGGCCTCCCGTGCAGGGATCATTACAGGTATTACTGAAGGATACTTTGGGGTTGAGGAGCCGATCACGAGAGAACAGGCAGCCATGATGATTGCTCGTGCGCTCAAACTGAAGCTTCCGGCTAATGATAGTAAGTTGAATGCAACGTTGGCTAAGCAATTCCTGGATTCGGGAAGAATTGATCCTTATGCACGTCCAGCCGTGCAAGCTGTTTACAAAGCGAAAATCATGGATGGACAAAGTGTTACGACGGCAGGCAGCAAGAAAGCATCCGTCAATTTCAATCCAAAAAACAACATGACGAGAGCTGAGGCAGGGAAAGTTGCGGTTGAACTTTTGAAGAAAAGCTCGTCTATCTTCCCTAAAAACCTAAGCTAATAGGCGTTCAATGACTGGAGGCGGCCAAGGTTAACCAAGGCCGTCTCTTTATTTCCAATTACATCTTTTTGTGTTTTCCAGAGCTTTACGTTAAAATAAGCAGAGTAATAGACATTATGCAAAAGGGTGAACTTGAACAGATGAAACCGATCCTATCGAAACCGCAGTTGGGTTATTCCAAAGCTAAGCGCAAATTTGAGGATAGATCCAAAGTATTGGAGAAGCGCATTGAAGAAACGGCTAAGCTTCAAGAAGTAACCCAGGAGGTTATGGAGAGTCTTGTTATCGAGACGGGATTCCATGACGCATTCACCGAGCTGCGTGCAGCCGAAAATGAACTTATTGAATGGTCTCATAACACGATGAAGCATGAGAAGACATACAAAGATAACAAAAAAGCCATCGACGAGATGTATGAGAAACTGAATACCGATCCGCAAATGCGGGCTCGTATTATCCAATTGGCCATGAGAGTAAGGTAACTTGCGGCCGCTTGGGTACGAGATTTGCCCATAAGGCGTCCAAAATTGGACGTCTTATTTGTCGTGCACTCACATACAATGGAGATAGCGCGAAAATGGGAAAAGTTGCTTAATGACTGACATATTTCGGCATGATATACTAATTTCCGTCAGGCGGCAAGGAAGTAAAAAAGGCGTAACTAAGGGGAATCTTAGAAAAGTTACAATCTCGCAATTTTTTTTGAAACCTCCGCAACTTTTTGGAATCTGCTGCGTTTAAGATGTAGAGCATTGACAATGGCGACCGTTTTAGACATGGCAACGTCTCCCTCGTAGGGAAACTTGTCTATCTATTAGAAAAATTAGCTTTACGGCTCTGGGGACCCATTGTATAATGTTTTAGGTAGGATTAGGAAACTAGTCTATTTCTACATTCTATTAATTTTGGTTTACAAGTTTCTGCAGTTCTGCTGCAGACCTAATTTATAGGAAATCTGCTCAAGCTCTGGAAAGGGGGTGCAATGGCTAATGAGTAACACGAGCTATTCATTTAAAGAAAACTCTCATGTGATAGTTAATCAAGGAGGAGAAAAAAAGGTTATGAAGAAAATTTTGTCCGTAGCTTTGTCTACAGCAATGGCATTCTCCATGTTTGCTTCCGTAGCATTCGGTGCTGATGCCAAACTGACTCCAGAGCAACAATTTAACGCTCTGAAAGAAGCGGGTATCGTATCTGGCTTCCCAGACGGCCTGTCCCACTTGGAAAGAACGTTGACTCGCGCTGAACTCGCGAAAATCATCGTTAACTCCCTGAGCCTGGAACCAGTTGACGCTACTTCTTACAACGATAAGAACTATGCGAACCACTGGGGCCGTCCTTACATTGAAGCTGCTACACAAGCTGGCATCCTCAATGGTAAAGACGCAGTTAAAAAACTGTTCGATCCGAACGGCGCAGTAACTGTACAAGAACTGGCTAAAGTTCTGGTAACTGCTCTGAAACTGGAAGTTCCTGCTGACGCTAACAACACTGCGTCCGAATGGGCTAAAGGTTATGTAGCAGCAGCTGTTAACGCTGGTTACCTGGCTGACGGCATCAACTACCAAGCTCAAGCAACTCGCTCCCAAGCAGTTGTAGCAGCATACGCTATCTACGAAGCTGCTCAAGTTCCAACTGTTAAATCCTATAACGTTGTAGACAGCAAGAACGTTGAGTTCACGCTTTCCAATGGCGAAGTAGTTAAAGTAGCTCTGGAAACTGCTTTGGAACCAAACAAAGCAACTGAAGTTACATTCAAAACTGCTGATGGCAAAGAAATCAAAACTTCTGTAACTTGGGTTGTAACTACTGCTACTAAAGTAGAAAAAGTTGCAACTGACAACTTGAAAGAAGTTACAGTAACTTTCGACGGTGAAGTTGACAAAGCAACTGCTGAACTGCGTAACAACTACACGTTGAATGCAAATCTTAAAATTAAATCTGCTGTCCTTAATGATGCTAAGAACGCAGTTGTGTTGACTTTGGAAGAAGATCAAAAGTTCAACAACCAACAAAAATACAGCTTGACGGTCTCCGGCGTGAAAGCTGGCGACAAAATCATTTCTGCAAGCAATGTAGAGTTCACTCCTGTGGACAACACACTTCCAGAAGTGGTAAGCGTAACTGGATTGGGTACAAAAGCAATTAAAGTTGTATTTAGTGAACCTGTTAAATCTTCTTTCACTGGCAGCTTCCAATTGAATGGTCAAGGATTCTACGGATCTCCAAGCATTGAAGATCGTGAATTGATTCTGAGATCTTCTTCTGATCTTCCAGTTGGTGAACACACTCTGACTGTATCTGGTGTTGAAGACTTTGCTGGATTCAAATCTCTGAGCAGCTCTCACAAGTTTACAGTAGCTGAAGACAAAACTGCTCCAACTATTGCTGAAGCAACTGCAACTCTTGAAAAGCTGACTGTTACATTCAGTGAAGATATCGACGATACTACTTTGAGTCTTTCCAACGTATACCACAAACGTGGCGATTCGAAGATTAACCCTGAGCGTTACGTTAAAGTAGCTGGTAACAAATATGAGTTTTACTTTGCAACTGGTGATGCTCTTCCTTCTTACGAAACAGCAATCTTCGTTGAAGGAGTAAAAGATTATTCGGGCAACCAAATCACTGAAACTTCGAAGTTGGTATCTCCGAAGATCGATACAGAGCGTCCTACAGTAATCGATACGAGAGTATCTGCTACTGACAAGAAGAAACTCATCTTGACTTTCAGCAAAGATATCGCTCCAGATCAAAAGTGGGCTGATCTCATTACTGTAAAAGACAAAGATGGCAAACTGCTTCAATTTGACAATGTAAACTTCGGTAATACAAACAATATTCTGGAAGTTAATTTCTTCAAGGATCTTCCAGAAGGTACGAACACGTTGAGCATCAAAGGGCTGAAAGATAGAACTGTATTGGGCAACGTAATGCTCGACTACACGACCACTTTCTCTGTTGGCGATAAAACAGCTCCTAAATTCTCTTCGGTAGCTTTCACGATCAATGATTCTGTTCGTCGTGCAGTTATCGTATTCAACGAGAAGATGGATGCAGCTTCTTTGGTAGTTCGTGAAAACTATGTACTGGATATCAACGGTACTCCTACAGCGTTGCCATCCGATGCTGTTCTTACAGTAACTCAAGATTCTCATGCAGTAGTGATTGAATTGCCGGTTCGTATTGACGGTACTGATATCACTTCGAGCTCTTGGAAAGGTGTAAGTGTCCGCGGCGTCAAAGACGTTGCAGGTAACTACCTGGAGAACTTCACCAAGGACATTGCGTTTGCTGAACATCAAAGCCTTGTATTAGGCGATTATGATGGTGGTAAAAACGCTGGACTTTCTGGAAAACGTGAAATTAAAGTTAAGCTTAGCCAAGCTGTTTCCAGAGTTGTAAACAAAAACAGTGTTTCGGTTAACGTTGCCGGTGTAACTGATGTTGTTGCTAACTCCTCGGAAACTATTACAATCAAGCTTGACAAAGATATTTACACAACAGAAGGTTTGGAAGTTACATTTGATGAAACTAAGTTTATCAGTGTAGCTCAAGGTGAAATCGGTCTTGCTACCTTAGCAACAGCAACTACTCCTGATACAGTCGTTATTGATGGTACCGACATTAAAGATGAAGTTGCTCCTGAAGTAAAAGGTGATCAAAGTAGATATGCTGTTACTAGTGTTACAGGTTCTACTTATACTGTAAGAATCTACGTAACAGAAAATCTGAAAAATGCTCCTCAGTATGTGGCACTGGCAGCTCAAGATTTGACTGTAACTCGTTATGACAACAAAACTGTACCAGCACATACTACTCAAAGCGACTTCTACTTCGAAGTATCTGACATTGTAGATGCTGCTGGCACTACTCCGGCTTACATTGAAGTGCAAATTGTTGACGCAAATGGACGTCCAGATGGATATACCATTGAAGTCAAAGACAATGCTAAGATCCTTCAAGATGAAGCTGGTAATGCTATCAAAACTAAAGGTGCTGTCAGAACGATTGACGCAAGATAAAAAACCTTTTTAGGGAAAGCCCAGAGTATACTCTGGGCTTTTTCTAATATTTGCGAAACTTTTCCTCCTCTACATTCGTTTAATTAAATAGGATATCAGACAAGGGATTGAGGAGGAACAGGTTTGAAAAACTCTAAAAGAGTAGCAGTGCTTCTTGCCAGTGCAATGATCTTTAGTCAAATCGGAAGTCTTCAATATACTGTGGTGCATGCAGCGTCTTCTGGATTAACCACAAAAAAAGCATCTAAAGTCACTCAAGCGTCTAACCTAAGTTCGTTAGATAAGTTGAGCCCAATTAAAATAAGTGCTAAAAGCTACGTCAAATTATCCGACGTTAATATTCTGACCCAAGATGAAGGAAATATACTCACATACACCTTGAATTTTTACAATGGTGATCAAAAGGACATCCAATTAATCGATTACTGGTCAAAAGTCAAAACGAAGAGTGGATCAGTAATTTCTAGCCAGTTAATTACTAAAGATAAAACCAAGAAAAAAATAGCTCCCCAATCGCAAGTAACTCTGACTTATTACGCGAGAATCGGGAATATTAAATCGGTTAATGAACTCATGTTTGATTTAATCAAATGGGATTTTAGCAAGGCTAACTATGAGAATATACTCGGTACATTTAAGGTACCAGCGAATTTCACTACATTGACCAGTTTAGGCCAAACGAAGAAGTTAAGAATTAATGATATTCCTGTCCAGACGAAGCTGGAGAGTCATCAGGTTTATAAAACAAAAGATAAGCTCTATACCATGGTAACGTTGAGTATGCAAAACCTTGGATATAAAGTAGTTGAGGACCCTAAGTTCTCCTATAACGTGGTTACAACTGATGGAGCCAGTTACGCTCTGTCTACTGACATGACAGAAGCAAATTTTAAGCTTCAACCTCAAGAAAAAAAGAATGTACAGCTCATCGCTGAATTACCTGCATCAGCAAAAACCGATAAGCTGAAATTACAAATCGTTATGTCTGATGAAGAACTTAAGCAGGTATTACCTGTGGCTACATATTCTATTCCAGCAGGTCAGTCTACTAATTTGTTGATTGATAGCTCTTCTTTTAAAACATTAGAGATCAATGGGGTAAAAGTTGAAACTCAAGTTAAAGGTACATCTGTAAGTGCTGATGAGGACTATGCCAATTGGTCTGCTACATTATACTTCCGAAATGTAGGAACAAAGCCATTAACTTTACCGAAATATGAGGTGTTGCTTTCCTCTGCTGAAGGTTATGTATTTCCAATTGAAACTAATTCATTTGATAACATTACCTTAAGGCCGCTTGAGGAGAAAACGATTAGTTTAAATGCCTCTATTCCATCATACTTAAATCAAAATAATATTGTTTTACAACTAAACCAAACCGCAAATACGGAATCTAATCAAAATAAAGTGGCTTTCCCTGTTGCCTTCTATACATTGCCTTATAAAGATCAAACAAATGCTAACGAAGGTACCGTGTATTATGTAGAGAACTCTTACGGTAAATTCAATTTAAAATTAAGCTCGATTCAGATGTTGCCATGGTCAGATGGGGATCTTGTATCTGCTAAATTCACAATATCCAATATCAAAGCTACAACCGTAAAACTGCCTCCATTAGCAGGAGTTCTTAAATTAGATCAGGCTACATTAAAAGATGATACTCAAGTTATTACAACAACAAATTCAATGATTTTGGGTCCATATGGTCAAGCCGATCTTTACCTTCTGGCGAAAGTTCCAGGTGGTTTGGATTATAAACAAGCATTAATCACGTTACAAGAGAAGAACGGTGAAAATCTGCTGGATTTCCTGACAGTCGCCACTACAAAATCGCAAACCTCTGTGCCATCCGTTGGAAAAGGATCGGAATATCATATTACGACTTCCGGAAAAAATGCTGAAGTTAAAGAAAGAAGAACTGTCTTTTATTCAGGAATTTCATCAAATGTGATGTATACTGAATTAGAAGTGAAAAGCGAAGAAGCCCGTCAAGCCGATCTTTCTCATCTAGTTGGCTACTACAAAACGAAAGATGGCCAATATTTTGAAGCAACAGTTAGTCAACCAGAATCTTCGACAAGCCCAAGCGGTAAGAATTTAGTAACGATGTGGGCAAAATTGCCAAGAAACTTGGATACATCAGATATGGTTCTTTATATTGGTGAAGGCGTGAAGGATGGGAAGTTTACTGCTCCTAAAGGTGAAACTTCAGGCTACGTAAACGCGGTTGCTCTTGAATTAAACCAGCAAAAGCTTGAACCTAAACGTAATAGTTTAAGCGGAATAGACCTTTTCCCATACAATCTGTCGATTCCAAATTTATCCGGCACTTTAGCGGGCGGATCGCTTAGTGTGAAATTTGATTACTATTTGTCCCGTAATGGGGAATATGAAATTGGAACGTTTGATCACAAACTGGTTCTGGAATTGAGAGACTCGGGTGGAAAGTATTTTGAACATGAACTGACCTTAGAACAAGACTTGAAGGTTGGGGACAATCAAACTTACTCGATGAATTTTAGTGATACCATATTTGAGGGCATGCAAGGTGGATCTTTTGAGATCAGCTTGTATGATAAGTTCCAAGGTGAAAAAGTGAAGTTAGCCAGCCAAGCTTATTATTACAGTGGATCTAACGCGAATCCATATTAACAATGTGAAGAGAACAAGCCCAAATCCCTCTCGGATTTGGGCTTGTTCCTTTCTACCAAAACCTCTATCATAGACAATAACAGAGTCATAGAGGGAGGAACATGATGAAGACGGGTTGGAAAATCGCAACGGCCGTGGTATTGATTGGCGGCAGTGTTTGGGCAGGATCGCTGCTGAATATGCAGGCGGAAGGGGCAGGGACGACGCCAGGAACCGCAGATGATCCCGTGGTTACGAAGAGCTATGTGGATCAAGCGATTCAACAAGCCCTTGGTGGTGGAAGCTCCAGTACACCTAACGCACCATCAACTGGAGATTCTGACAGCAGTTCCAGCAACGAAGGAATTAAAATCGTGGAAGTCAAACCAGGCAAGATCCTTATTGCCTCTGCAGGGGCGGAGTTTATTGTTCGCGCAGGTAAAGCTGTAGTATATAGTGCGGATGCTAATGGTGTCGCAGACCTCACTGACGGGAAGGATATTCCGAACGGTGGAACAGTTACGAACAACCATCTGTTGTCTTTCCCAAGAGAAGGCCGAGGGATTCAAGTTCAAGAAGGCGATACCCACAACCTAACGGTCATGGTACGGGGCGGATACCAAATTAAATAGCCCAAAAATGCCCGGACACGCGGTTGCTTGGAAGGAATGGGCAGCACAGACAATACTTCCTGAGCGTAATGAAGGTAAAGTGAGGCTATGCTACTCCTGAAACCAATTTCTCAGGAGGTGTCTGGATTATGGCAAGAGGCAATCGGAAAATCGTACCGGAAAGTCGTCAAGTACTGCAGCAATGGAAATATGAAATTGCTGCTGAGTTTGGTTTGCCTGTAGGGTATGGCGCGACAGGAGCTGGAGCGGATACGGAATTTGCCGGTGAACTGGGGGCCATTGGCAGCGGGCAAACCTATAGTGGAGGCTGGGGACATCTGACTTCCCGCGAAAACGGCTCTGTCGGCGGGGAAATTACGAAACGCCTCATCGCGCATGCCGAACAGAACTTCATCCTATAAATTATTCCACAAAAGTCATGAATTATTTTGACATGACTTGGCAAATGCGATACTATTTCCTTTGAGGATGTTAATCCAACCTTTTCCGATTTGGGAAAGGTTCATTTTTTGAAGATTTAAGAAAGTTTAAGTTCCAATAGCTTCCGCTTCCTTAAATCGCAAGAAAAACTACCGCTAAACGCGGTCTAGCTTCTTAGATGTTACTTCGATAGACGTTTTTCTTATTGGGCAGTATATTGTATTGGATAGACAGGCTATAGCCATACTATCCAAGGGAGGTTGAAACTATGTCCGTACAAGGGCGACACCTATTTACTTCCGAGTCTGTCACTGAAGGGCACCCGGATAAAATTTGCGACCAAATTTCCGATGCGGTACTTGATGCTTTTTTGGCAAATGACCCTTATGCTCGGGTAGCCTGCGAAGTGTCTGTAGCCACTGGGTTGGTGCTGGTAATCGGGGAGATCAGTACGAAATCCGAGTATGTCGATATTCCAGCGATCGTTCGTAAGACGGTTAAGGAAATCGGCTATACGCGTGCTAAATATGGTTTTGACTACAGTACCTGCGCCGTTCTGACATCGCTGAATGAACAGTCGGCTGATATCGCGCAAGGCGTAAACGCCGCTCTGGAAAGTCGCGATCAGGCACAGGTCGATAAAGAGACAGAAAATATCGGGGCTGGCGACCAGGGCTTAATGTTCGGGTTTGCTACAAACGAAACACCGGAGTTAATGCCGTTACCGATAGCCCTTTCGCATCGGATTGCACGCCGCCTTTCCGAAGTGCGTAAAGACGGAACGCTAGATTATCTTCGTCCCGACGGTAAAACCCAGGTGACGATTGAATATATTGACGGCAAGCCGAAACGTGTAGACACGATTGTCGTATCTACGCAGCATGCTGAGGAAATTACTTTGGATCAAATTCAAAGAGATATTAAGCAGCATGTTATCCTCCCTGTCGTTCCCGCGGAGCTGCTGGACGGGGATACGAAATATTTTATTAACCCGACAGGGCGTTTTGTTATTGGCGGACCTCAAGGGGATGCCGGCTTGACCGGACGCAAAATCATTGTAGATACGTATGGCGGTTATGCTCGTCATGGCGGCGGCGCTTTCTCGGGGAAAGACCCGACAAAGGTAGACCGATCTGCAGCGTATGCCGCTCGTTACGTAGCGAAAAACCTGGTTGCTGCAGGGCTGGCTGATAAAGTGGAAATCCAATTGGCATATGCGATTGGCGTTGCCAACCCGGTCTCCATCAACGTCGATACGTATGGAACTGGTAAAGTACCGGAAGAGAAGCTGGTGGAGCT
>Ga0310837_101087_pt1 | contig 13647 bp, 15 predicted proteins | sample SM_ome_5_FD_201315 | JGI IMG/M metagenome (GOLD analysis project Ga0310837, IMG submission 201315) | Sorghum-adapted microbial communities enriched on stacked mutant (SM) sorghum from Joint BioEnergy Institute, Emeryville, California... ...
TCGCCTTTTTCCACATTGAAATCATCCTCTCGTTCTCTTCTCTCTTTTCCTTCGTACCACTAAAGTCAGCTGGCCTTCCCGTAATTTTCATGTCGGGGTTGCGGCTGAGACGCCATGGTGGTTTTCTGTGAAAATCACGAAGAAAGAAGGAGAGAAAGAGGAAATAAGATTTAGGGAAGAAAAAGGCGTTCGCCTTTTTCCCCATTAAAATCCTCTCCTCATTCCTTTCTCTCTTTTCCCTCGTACCCCAAAAGTCAGCCGCCCTTCCCTCAATTGTCATGTTGGAGTTGCCGCTAACCGGCCATGATCGTTTGCTATGCTTGGTCCTGTTGAACGAAAATAAACGGTATCTTACGAATATTATACTTATTTTCACTCCGTTCGAATACACCGCTTTTTTCTGTGAAAATCGTGAGAAAAGAAGGAAAGAAAGAGGAAATGAGATCCAGGGAAGAAAAAGGCGTTCGCCTTTTTCTACATTGAAGTCATTGTCTCTTCTCTTCTCTCTTTTTCTTCGTACCGCAAAAGCCAGCCGTCCTTCTCCCCATTTTCATGCCGGGGTTGCGGCTGAGATGCCATGGTGGTTTTCCGTATATTTTTGTCCGGTAAAAAAGGTGTAAAAAGGGCAAAAAAGGAATTTGGTCCATTGTTCGCAAAAAGAAGGAGTTCTCTTTTCAGCTTCATCATTTCTTTGTATAATGGCTGTACTATTGAGCATGAGCAAAAAACAGGAAGAAGAAGCGGGGCTTATTGAGTAGAGAAGGGGAGGAATCTATCAATCATGCTACCGCTGAAGAAAATGGTTGTTTCTACCGTTGCCGCCGGAATGATGGTTAGCGCTCCATTAATGGCCGAAGCGTCCATGGGAGATCAGACGCTTCACTACGGAATGAAGAATGGTGACGTGCAGGAGTTGCAGAGCGCACTGAAGAAACGTGGATACTTCCATTTTCACACTGCGACCGGCTATTATGGCACGATAACGGTTGATGCCGTAAAATCGTTCCAGCGTGCGAAAGGCTTGGAAGTAGACGGTATTGCCGGGCCGCAAACATTCCAGGCGTTGAACGCTTCAGGCGATAATGTCAAGCCGGGCAAAGTGCTGACAATGGAAAGCACGGCGTACACCGCGAATTGTGCGGGATGTTCCGGCGTAACGTCCCAGGGCATTAACCTGAAAGAAAATCCGGACGCTAAAGTCATTTCCGTCGATCCGTCCGTCATTCCGCTTGGGTCCAAAGTATACGTAGAAGGCTACGGGATGGCGGTTGCCGGTGATACGGGCGGCGCGATTAAAGGGAACAAAATTGACGTCTTTTTCTCTGACCGCAATCAGGCGTTGCAGTGGGGACGCAAAGATGTAACAGTAAAGGTGTTTGAGTAGGACGTCCGAAATCGGAACAGTCGAAAGCCAGGCCGATATGACCAGGCCTTTTGGTGATATAGGAAAGCAGGGAAAAACTCGCGGGGTATGCCGACCGTTGCTTTTTCTGTGAGGAGCGTGTGGCTCGAAGGCAGGGAAAGACCGGCAACGCCCGCGAGTTTTTCTTATGCGTTCAGCGGTTATAGAATAAACGCGGAAGACTGGAGGTAAGCGTTCTCCTCGCCATGTTTGTGCGTATGACCCAGTGCGTCAGCTGCCATCATTGCAGCATAGACTCTATCCGGAGTAATCTCCATGTCCATATTGTAGATGGTTTCGCCTTCTATGCAGGCTGCTTCCGCCGCATGCCGAATCCGTTCGGAGCTGGCACTCTCGAGTCCGATATCAGCGAGCGTCGTCGGTAGACCGACCAGGCGGCAGAACGTGATGACTTCTTCGATTTCTTTTATGCTTCGATTCTCCAGCACGAGCTGGGTAAGCGTTCCGAACGCAACTTTTTCTCCATGGCAGTACGGATGGGTTTCCTCAAGCACGGTCAATCCGTTATGGACAGCGTGGCAGGCGGCGAGGCCCGCACTTTCAAAACCGAGGCCGCTTAACAGCGTATTCGCTTCTACAATGTTATCCAGCGCTTCCGTTACTACCCTTCGTTCACAGGCGATTTTGGCTTTGTACCCGTCGCGCATTAAAATATCATAGCACAGCCGGGCAATGGCAAGAGCCGCCTGGGTCATCGTGCCGCCGGCGATATTTTTCGCCCGTGCCCTGGCACAGGCCGCCGCCTCAAAATAGGTGGAAAGCGCATCTCCCATCCCGGCTACTAATTGCCGAACCGGGGAGCGGGCAATGGTTTCCGTATCGAGCAGCACCAGATCGGGGTTTTTCGGCAGTACAAGATAGCGCTCGAATACTCCATCATCACTGTAAATGACGGAGAGTGCACTGCACGGCGCATCGGTGGAAGCGATGGTCGGTACGATAACAACCGGTACACCCAGCTCAAACCCTGCTGCCTTTGCGGTATCGATTGCCTTGCCGCCGCCGATACCGATAACGACGTCTGCGGCCTGGTCACGGCCAATGTCGCACATTCGCTTGATTTCGTTGTCCGAGCTCTCGCCCTGGAACGTTTCAATATGGTAGCTTACATGGTGCTCAGTAAGACTCTGGATAACATTTTGCCTGACGGATTCAATGCCCCGTTGTCCACCGAGAATGAGCGCTTTCTTCCCGAGAGAAACAACGTAGTGGCCAATTTTACCTGTGACACCGGCTCCCTGCACATACTTACCTGGAGAAACAAAAATTTGCGGCATGAAATATCCTCCTTTTTAATAACGCTTACAACATAAGATAGTAAGCGTTTACATTATACATGGAGGATTTGAAAATGACTCTGTATGATTTTGAGGAAAAGTAGCACTTAAATGACCATCTAATCAGGGAAAACTGCTTCTTGCACTTGTAGCAATTTTTCTCTCATGATAGAGTTAAACAAACAAAGGATCGGAGGAAGGGGATGGAGCGAGAGTATCATTGCTGTGCAACGTGCCGTCATTTCCGGGTGGTTAAACGAACCGGAAGTAAAACGGAATATGTCTGCGGCAGACTTGGCTATGCGACAAAGCCGACCTATCGGTTCGATTGCTGGACGCCGAAGGAGATTGTCTTAGAGAGAATGCGGAACGAAAAATAAAAGGAAAGGAAGGACGCTATGGCTTCTTTAACACTTCGTGATATTGTGGATGTGGAAGTGCTTCAGGAAGTACAGGATCGATTTTCCGATGCGACCGGACTTGCTGTTATTATCGGTGACGAGCAGGGTCGTCCGATTACCGTACCCAGCAATTTTACTTCTTTCTGCACGTATATTCGTTCCTGTCCCGAGGGCCTTAGCCGCTGTATTCTTTCGGATGAGAAAGTGGGAATTATGGCAGCGCAAGAAGAACGGCCGGTGATTCACCGCTGCCACTCCGGATTGGTGGATTTAGCCGCCCCGATTATTCACGATGGTCGGTATCTCGGCGCCATATTGTGCGGGCAGGTACTGATAACCGAAAACGAAGCGGAACAGCTGGCAGCGATTCACCGCAGCGTAAGCGGGCTTCCGCTGGATCAGACAAAACTTGCTGAATCTCTACGACAAGTGGCGAGGCAGGACAAGAAAAAAGTGAGCGCTATTGCGGAGCTTCTTTTTCTAACCGCTAATTACATCATTAAAATGATTGCCGAGCAGGTGGCCCAGCAGGAACTTAATGAGAAGACGCAGAAGCTTGTAGAAGAGCTGCGCGTGCGCGCGGAACTTGAGAAAACCCTGCAGGATATTGAGCTGAAAATGCTGCAATCACAGATGAATCCCCATTTTTTATTTAATACGCTTAACACAATTTCCCGCCTCGCTTATTTGGAAGGGGCCGAGAAGACACAGGAAATCACGTACAGTCTCTCCCGTATTCTTCGCTATAACCTGCGCAAAATTGACAAGCTGGTTCCGCTTGAAGAGGAGCTGGAGTATATCCATCATTATCTGTTTATTCAAAAAACTCGCTATCGGGATCGCCTGCGTTTTGAGTGTGATATCGATCCGGAGCTTGAACGCATGCCGATTCCGCTGCTTACGCTGCAGCCGCTTATTGAAAACGCTATCGTACATGGATTTGAACCGGAAGGAAAGCCGATGACAATTCGGGTGCGGGGAGAATATGCAAAAGGCACCGTCCGGTTTACTGTAGAAGACAACGGACAGGGAATGCCGCCGGCAAGACTTAGGGATATGCTGTCAACCGTACACGGCCGCGACACAGGCCACACCACCGGTATCGGACTGTATAACATTCACCGTAGATTGCAGTACGAATTCGGACCCAATTACGGAATTACCGGGATGAAAAGTGAGCCGGGCAAAGGAGTCAGCATTACGATTACACTACCGGGAGGAAAGCTGTATGAATCTGCTGATTGTGGATGACGAACCGCTTGAGAGAGAAGTGCTAACCAGAATTATCACGGAAGGAGAATTTACGGGAGCACGCTGCTTTGAAGCGCACAATGGAGCGGTTGCGGTGGAGGTAGCCAGGCAGCATGTGATTGATTTGGCGATTCTCGACATGAAAATGCCGGTGATGGATGGGCTGACGGCGGCGAAACAAATTCGAGCGGAACGCCCGGACTGTCGAGTGATTTTCCTGACCGCATATGAAGAGGAGCGATACGCCGAACAGGAATTGCGCGAATTGGATGCTAAAGCTTATCTTTTGAAACCGGCGCACCCAAAAGAAGTGGCCCGGACGCTGCGTGAGTTTTTCCCTGCGCGGACTCATCCTCGTACGGAGTCTACGGAAGTTCATCCGATACGCAGAATTAAAGAATATATTAAACGGCATATCGCCGAAGAGATTACGTTAGAGAGCCTGGCTGAAGTCGTTCATCTGCATCCGCAGTACGTTAGTCGTCTGTTCAAACAAAAAGCCGGAATGACAGTAACGGATTATATTATTCAAGTGAGATTGGAAAAAGCGAGGCAGCTTCTAAGCGAGACGGATCTGTCAATGGCTCAGATTGGGGAACGATGCGGCCTGCTGGATCCGAATTATTTCTCGCGCTTGTTCCGTAAATATGAAGGCATGACACCGACGCAGTATCGCAAACGTCAAATGGCGTCGCCTAATCTGCTGCCCTATCAATTTCAGCAATCGCTTTTTTGATAGAAAAGTAAAGAGAGTGCTAATGATAGTCATTTGAATACAGATACAAAAAATAAATTGAAAATTATAATTATTGATGAGGGAAGGCGATAAAAGAAAGGGTGAAAGTATGCAGGCTTCGCAGCTTAAGAAACGTTCCGGGCGTTTTGAAGTGCTTGAGAAACAGCCGATTAACCAGGACGGATTTGTCGCGGAATGGCCCGAGATGGGATTTGTCGCCATGTCGAGCCCGAACGATCCGAGTCCATCCGTGAAAGTAGAGAATGGCAGAATTGTCGAATTAGACGGGAAGCCGCGGGAGAAGTTCGATATGCTGGACCGGTTTATCGCAGATTACACAATGGATGCGGAAAAGGCAGAGAGCGTCATGGCAATGGACGGGCTCGAAATTGCCCGTAAGCTCGTTGACATTCATGTCTCCCGCGCTGAGATTATCGACATTGCCCGGGGTATGACACCTGCAAAGGTAGTGGAAGTGCTCAATCACATGAACGTGGTGGAAATGATGATGGCACTGCAGAAGATGCGGGCGCGCAAAACGCCATCCAACCAGTGCCACGTTACCAATGTGCGGGACAACCCGGTGCTTATGGCTGCTGATGCGGCGGAAGCGGGATTGCGCGGTTTTGATGAGCAGGAGACGACGGTTGGAGTAGTTCGCTATGCACCGTTCAATGCCCTGGCTCTGCTTGTTGGCTCCCAAACCGCACGGGGCGGCATTCTGACGCAGGATGCGCTCGAAGAAGCAACCGAATTACGTCTTGCCATGCTCGGTTTAACCTCCTATGCGGAAACAATTTCGATTTACGGGACGGAATCGGTATTTATCGACGGAGATGATACGCCGTGGTCCAAGTCGTTTCTTGCGTCGGCGTATGCTTCCCGCGGCGCGAAAATGCGCTTTACTTCCGGTACAGGGTCCGAAGTGCAGATGGCAGGCGCGGAAGGCAAATCGATGCTGTATCTGGAAGTGCGCTGCGTCATGATGGCCAAAGGCGCGGGTGTGCAGGGACTGCAGAACGGCTCCATCAGCTGCATTGGTGTGCCAGCGGCCGTGCCGAGCGGGCTGCGCGCCGTGCTGGCGGAAAATCTCGCTACGACCATGTTTGATTTGGAAGTGGCTTCCGGAAATGACCAGACATTCTCGCATTCACCGATTCGCCGCAGCGCCAAGATGCTCTGTCAGATGCTTCCGGGCACCGATTTTATCTTTTCTGGATACAGTGCAGTTCCGAACAGCGACAATATGTTCGCCGGATCAAATATGGATACGGCGGATATGGATGATTATCTTGTTCTGCAGCGGGACATGATGGTGGACGGAGGATTGCGCCCGGTCGATGAGGACAGCGTGATAGAGATTCGTTATAAAGCGGCTAAAGCATTGCAGGCTGTATTTGATGAGCTGGGTTTTCCGGCGATTACGGATGAAGAGGTAGAGGCTGCCGCATACGCCAACAGCAGTGAGGACATGCCGCAGCGCAATGTTGTAGAAGATTTAAAAGCGGCGGAACGAATTTTGAACGAAGGCATTACCGGATTGGATGTAGCTCTTGCGCTTGAGAAGCGGGGATATCGGGAGGTCGCGGAGCGCGTGTTTACTATGCTCAAGCAGCGGGTGACCGGAGATTATCTGCATACGTCAGCTATTATTAATAAAGATAATATAGTGCTCAGCGCTGTTAATGATGAAAACGATTACAAAGGTCCGGGAACCGGCTATCGGCTAAGTCCGGAGAGATGGGAAGAGATTAAAAACATCCGTCAGGCTATTAGCCCGCAGGATTTTGATTAAGGAGGGAGTGCCATGTCATCCACAACCCTTACAGTCGAAATGAATTTGGTCGAGCGGGAGACAGCGAAAAAAGGAACAGATCCGCATGAAGTGGTTATAGCGGTAGGACCTGCATTCGGTACCGCGATAAATCAGACGATTGTCCATGTAAACCATGCATACGTACTGCGTGAGATTCTTGCCGGAATTGAAGAGCAGGGTGTTAAGCCGCGGGTCATCCGCAGCCGCTCGGTTGCTGATCTGGCATTCATGGCACACCAAGCGGCCAGGCTTAGCGGGTCGGGAATCAGTATTGGCCTTCAGTCGAGGGGAACGGCGGTTATTCACCAGCGCGATCTGGACCCATTGAGCAATCTGGAATTGTTCCCGCAATCACCGCTCATTACTCTGGAGACATATCGGGCAATTGGGCGGAATGCCGCCATGTATGCGCTCGGTGAAAGTCCAAACCCGGTGCCGGTCGTCAATGACCAGATGGCCCGGCCGAAATATCAGGCGGTAGCCGCCATTCTCTATCTGAAGGAGTGTCAGTCGCTTGTACCGGATGCCAGGCCGGTAGAGCTGGATGTCCAATTCTCTGTAAAAGAGCAGGAGGTGGTGTAATGGAGACGCTTACCCGTGAACATTATCCGCTGGGGCTGAAGCGGCCGGATTTGCTGCGTACTCCGACCGGAAAATCGTACGAGGAATTGACGTTGGATGCGGCGCTTTCCGGGCAAATACAGGCCAGCGATTTGCGGATTAGTCCCGAGACCCTTCAGATGCATGCGCAAATTTGCGATAGCCTCGGAAAGAATCAGCAGGCAAGAAACTTTCGCAGAGCCGCCGAACTTATCGGCATTTCCGACGCACGCATTCTCGAAATCTATAATGCGCTGCGTCCCCGGCGTTCTACAAAAGAAGAGCTGCTGTCCATCGCCGAAGAACTGGAGTCACAGTATGAAGCACACGAGAATGCCGCCCTCATCCGCGAAGCGGCCGACGTATACGAGCAGCGGAACCTGCTGCGCAGGGACGGGGAGTAGCCAAAGTGCCTGAGCTGATTGCCGGAGTCGATATCGGAAACTCCTCGACCGAGGTGGCGTTGGCACGGGTGGACGGCGGAAGGGCTGAGTTTCTTGCGCAGCATCTGACGAAGACGACCGGCGTAAAAGGAACGGTGGACAACGTTTCCGGCATCCGCCTGGCGTTGAAGAAGGCGGTAGAAAAAGCGGGCGTCTCCCTTAAAAATATCTCCAGAATTCGCGTAAATGATGCGGTTCCGGTCATCGGTGACCTTGCGATGGATGTCATCAGCGAGACGCTGATTACCGAATCGTCGATGATTGGACATAATCCTGATACCCCTGGTGGTGCAGGGCTTGCTATCGGCATCACTATTTCGCTTGGTATGCTGGCGTCCGACACGGAAGCGGGGCAGGCATACATCGTGGTGATTCCGCAGGAAGCCGATTATGAGTGGGCTGCCTATAAGATGAACCAGGCATGTGAACGGGGAATCGAGATTGTGGGGGCAATAGCACAAAAAGATGACGGGGTGCTTATTTACAACCGGCTTCGTCACAAAATTCCGATTGTCGATGAAGTAGCTTCCATTGAAAAAGTACCGCTCGGCAAGCAGGCGGCGGTGGAGGTTGCACTTCCCGGATATGTCATCCGTACGCTTAGCAATCCATACGGGCTTTCCACCGTATTCGGGCTGACACCGGAAGAGACCAGACAAATTGCACCCATCGCACGGGCATTGGTCGGCAACCGTTCCGCTGTCGTCATTCGCACACCGCAGGGAGAAATAGTCGAGCGGCGCATCGAAGCGGGCCGTTTAACACTCTACGGCCGGAAAAATAACGTAAGCGTTGCGGTCAATGACGGAGCGGAAGCCATTATGCAGAGCGTTGAAAAAACGGGCGGGCTGCTCGATGTACAGGGGGAGATGGGTACCAATGTCGGCGGTATGCTGAACGGTTTACGTCAGCACTTATCCGACAGTACCGGACAGCCTTTTTCAGACATTACCATTGGAGATTTGCTGGCGACCGATGCGTCTCTTCCCGTTTCGATCGGCGGAGCGATGGCCGGTGAGCTGTCCGTGGAGAGCGGGGTAGCGATGGCATCCATGGTGAGAACGGAGCGGATGCCTGTGGAGAAAGTGGCACAGGCGCTTGAAGAAGAGCTTGGCATTTCGGTGGAAGTCGGAGGGATAGAGGCGGAAATGGCTATCCGCGGGGCGTTAACAACCCCGGGTACAGAAGCACCGCTTGTTATCCTTGATATGGGAGGCGGTTCCACCGATGCCGCCGCGGTGAATGAGCGGGGCGAGATAAGCTCGGTACATCTGGCCGGGGCGGGCGATATGGTCACCATGCTCATCGACGCGGAGCTGGCGCTCGGAGACCGAGAGCTGGCCGAGAGAGTTAAGAAACATCCGCTAGGCAAAGTCGTAAGCCTGTTTCATATGCAGCTTGAAGACGGGACCATGCTGTTCTCCGGCTCTCCGTTTCCACCGGACGTTTACGGTCGGGTGGTTATCCGGGAAGAAGGCGGATTGACGCCGCTTCCCGCCAATCTGTCCATGGAGAAGGTACGGGAGATTCGGCGAAGCGCCAAACGGCGTGTATTCGTTACGAATGCGCTGCGGGCGCTCAAGCAAATTGTGCCCACACAAAACATCCGGCACCTCTCATTCGTCGTCATGGTCGGCGGGTCCGCGCTTGATTTTGAGATTCCGCAGATGGTTACGGAAGAACTGGGCAAATATGGGATCGTGGCCGGATTTGCCAATGTACGAGGAACGGAAGGTCCCCGCAATGCGGTAGCAACCGGGCTGGTATTAACGGCCGCTCGGGAGGTGACCCTGTGAAACGCCGTGTCTATATCCCTATATTCTATGAGAAAGGCGTCGAGAGCAAAGCTCTGCGTGATGTCTGTGCAGGTCTTGAGGAAGAAGGGGTTCCGTTCTCCTGTGCGGAAGACGTAAGCTCGTGCGCTGAGGAATTGGGCAGGCGTGCCGCTTCTCTTTCGCCGCTTGAAATCGGTGTTGGCATAAGTGTCGATGGCACATGTACCGTCTGTCATGAAAAACTTCCGCAAGGTTCCCCGTATTTAGTAGAGAAAGCCGAAAACGGAAGAGTCCTCGGACAGAATGCGGCCCGTCTCGCGAAAGGATTGCACTTACTTCATATAAAGAAAGGATGAGGGGCGAATGAGCGTGCTCACTCTGGATATGGCAAAGGAAATGATAGAGCAGGCGGAACATGAAGCGCTTCAGGTGGGTGTTCCGATGGTGATCTCTGTAGTTGATGAAGGAGGGAATTTCGTCGCCTGCCACCGGATGGATGATGCGTTGCTGGTTAGCGTCGACATTGCCCAGAATAAAGCGTGGACATCGGTGGCGCTTAAGATGCCGACAGCAAACCTGGCGGAAGCCGGTGCACCGGGTGCTGAGCTGTATGGCATCAATACGACGAACAGCGGGCGCATCGTGTTGTTTGGCGGCGGCATTCCGCTGCGCGCAGAAGGTAGGATCGTAGGCGCGGTCGGTGTAAGCGGGGGGTCGGTGCAGCAGGATATTCAGGTGGCGGAAGCGGCGGTCAAAGCGTTTGAAAGGATGGCGGCTAAAGTATAGGCAACTGAAGGTATAGGTATCCCTTTTATATTCATATATCTTTTATTTCAAAATTAAAAGGAGGACAAACATTATGATTAGTGCACAACCGGGACAAGAACAAGCCAAGGTGAATTTTAAACCGCAATACGACAACTACATCGGCGGAAGATGGACCGCTCCGGTCAAAGGCGAGTACTTCGATAACATCTCTCCGGTTAACGGCAAAACATTCTGCAGGGTTGCGCGGTCTTCAGCGGAAGATATCGAACTGGCACTCGATGCGGCGCACGCTGCCAAAGATGCGTGGGGCCGTACGCCGGCCGCAGAGCGCGCCCGCACTCTGAACAAAATCGCCGACCGGATGGAAGAGAATTTGGAAATGCTGGCGGTTGCCGAGACGTGGGACAACGGTAAACCGATACGCGAAACGATGGCAGCTGACATTCCGCTCGCCATTGACCATTTCCGTTATTTTGCCGGCATTCTGCGCGCCGAAGAAGGAACCATCAGCGAGATTGACGAGAATACGGTAGCCTATCATTTCTATGAACCACTTGGTGTTGTAGGCCAAATCATTCCGTGGAACTTTCCGATTTTGATGGCATGCTGGAAGCTGGCCCCGGCGCTGGCGGCAGGCAACTGCGTTGTGCTGAAGCCGGCCGAGCAGACTCCGGCCTCCATCATGGTGCTCATAGAACTTATTGAAGATCTGCTTCCGCCGGGTGTGCTTAATGTAGTGAACGGATTCGGGGTCGAGGCGGGCAAGCCGCTTGCATCCAACCCGCGTATCGCAAAAATTGCGTTCACCGGCGAAACAACAACAGGCCGCCTGATTATGCAGTACGCTTCACAAAATATCATTCCGGTCACATTGGAATTGGGCGGTAAATCACCGAATATTTTCTTCCCGGATGTGGCGGCAAAAGACGATGCGTTCTTCGATAAAGCGATTGAAGGTTTCGTGATGTTTGCGCTTAACCAGGGAGAAGTGTGTACCTGCCCGTCCCGTGCCCTCATTCATGAATCCATCTATGACGAGTTTATGGAGCGGGCGCTCGAGCGCGTCAGAAGCATTAAGCAGGGCAATCCGCTTGACACCGAGACGATGATCGGAGCACAGGCATCTATGGAACAAATGGAAAAGATTATGTCCTATATCGATATCGGTTTGCAGGAAGGCGCAGAGTGCTTAATCGGCGGCGAACGCAACTACCTGGAAGGGGATTTGAAGGAAGGCTATTATATTAAGCCAACCGTTTTCAAAGGCAATAACAAAATGCGCATCTTCCAGGAAGAGATATTCGGTCCTGTCGTATCTGTTACTACATTTGCGGATGAGACGGAAGCGCTGCACATAGCGAATGATACGCTGTACGGTCTGGGTGCGGGTGTATGGACACGCGATATGAATACGGCGTACCGCATGGGACGGAAAATTCAGGCGGGCCGCGTGTGGATTAACAACTACCATTCATATCCGGCTCATGCCGCATTCGGCGGATACAAACAGTCCGGCATCGGTCGGGAAACGCATAAAATGATGCTCAATCACTATCAGCAAACAAAGAACCTTCTGATTAGCTATGCACCGGAAGCACAGGGCTTCTTTTAATCGCTGCATCAGCGGGGGGTGAGGGTATGGACGAAGTCAAACGGGTGCTGGCAACGGATAAGGCGCTTGCTTTGATCGAGAAACTGAAGGATAGATACGGTCCGCTGATGTTTCATCAGTCCGGCGGTTGCTGTGACGGCAGCTCTCCAATGTGTTATCCGCGGGATGAGTTCATGGTAGGGGATCAGGACATTCTGCTGGGAAAAATCGGGGACAGTCCGTTCTACATCAGCAAGCCGCAATACGAGTACTGGAAACATACGCAACTGATTATTGATGTGGTGAACGGAAGAGGGGGCATGTTCTCGCTTGAAGGACCTGAAGGGGTACGGTTTTTGACTCGTTCGCGGGTATTTACGGACGAGGAACGGGACATGCTGAATAGTAAGTAGGCAGAACGAGCAACCGTAAAGCCTGCGCTATGGGAGGATTGGATCGAAAGAAGCGGAGCGGGGAAAAATCCCCCTCCGCTTCTTGATTTACTCTTTATCCTTATCTTCTTGATTGGCGACCTCGGTTAGCTTCTGCAACAGGATATGCTGCGGCATATGCATAATTTGTTCGATTGGCACGTTGAGTTTTTCGGACAGTATTTTTGCCGTCTCTAAAGAGATCGGGTTCGGTCTCATTAGTAGGGAGTCCACCTTTCTTTTGTTTTTTCCATTATAACAGAAGGAGCGAAGAGTGAAAAAAGGAATGACGTTGCCGCCGTTCCGGATTCTGTATTACAGTTTGGCAAGGGTTTCATGCAGCTCTTTAATAATTACGGCTTGATAGCCTGTATCTTCGCCGTATTCCTGCAGCATCTTTGCGCGTGCTTCTTTAATCTTTTCCTCGTAATCGGGTGCATTGCGGTCCGGATTTTCCTGCTTGAATGCGGTCATGATAGCCTGCACGTGTACCGGACGCGGACCCCATTTGCCGAGTACATTGCCGTCCGCATCTGTGAAAATGACCACGGGAATTGCGCGGCCGCCCATTGTTAGAAATTGATCCATGACATCAAGGTTGTCTTCCATAATGAGCACTTCTGTCGTGATGCCGGCTTCATTCATAGCATGGAATACGACCGGCACATTGCGTACGACGTCCCCGCACCAATCCGACGCAAGAATCAGGCAGCGCAAATCGTTACGGTTTGCAAGGGATTGAAAAAATGTCTGCTCTCCTTCCGGCCAGGAGAAACGGTTGTACCAATCGTGAAACGCTTCTTTATTTTTGGTCATGCCTTCCATGAACTGTTCCGGTGTTTTGCCGGTACCAAATTTATCTTTTAGATTGACGCTCATCTGCAGGCCTCCTTGTCTCTATCATTTTCAGTATGTGTTGTGTTTCGGCGCAAATCGTAAAATTCCTGCATAGGAATGTGCCCGGAAGATGTTGGATTACAGATATGGAACTGTTTCTTATCCTGTGTATAGCATGGTATATAATATCTGAAGGAACGGATGAGGAGCTTGCGTTCTTCATCCATTATTTTTTTGTTAATAATGGTAAGATAAAGATATGTACTATATACAATGGAGGTTCACAGATGGCAGACAA
>Ga0310837_101091_pt1 | contig 13585 bp, 10 predicted proteins | sample SM_ome_5_FD_201315 | JGI IMG/M metagenome (GOLD analysis project Ga0310837, IMG submission 201315) | Sorghum-adapted microbial communities enriched on stacked mutant (SM) sorghum from Joint BioEnergy Institute, Emeryville, California... ...
AGTCGGCGTCTATATGCAGTTCTGGTTCCCGGACAGCCCGCAATGGCTCTGGGCACTGGCCGCGCTTATCATCATGGGTGCCGTTAACCTCATTGCCGTTAAAGTTTACGGAGAGCTGGAATTCTGGTTTGCTCTTATCAAAATCGTTACCATTATTTTGATGATTGTCGTCGGACTTGGTATGATTATTTTTGGTTTCAGCAACGGCGGTGTCCCTGTAGGCATCAGTAACCTATGGTCGCATGGAGGGTTCATGCCGAACGGCTTTACCGGTATCCTGATGTCGATGCAGATGGTTCTATTTGCATTCCTCGGCATCGAAATGATCGGGGTTACCGCCGGTGAAGTCAAAAATCCGGAGAAATCATTGGCCAAAGCAATCGATACGGTATTATGGCGTATTCTCATCTTCTATGTGGGCGCGCTGTTCGTGATTCTTTCTATCTATCCGTGGAATGGACTGGAAGGCAAAGGCAGCCCGTTCGTAATGACATTTGACAAACTGGGCATTCCGTATGCCGCAGGCATTATCAACTTTGTTGTACTGACCGCTGCGCTGTCTTCCTGCAACAGCGGCATCTTCAGCACCGGTCGTATGCTGTTTAATCTGGCGCAGCAGAAAGAAGCACCGCAATCTTTCAAAAAAATCAGCAAGTCGGGTGTGCCGAATGTGGCGATTCTCGCATCCGCCGGCGCGCTGCTCATCGGAGTTTTGCTAAACTATATCGTACCGGCCAAAGTGTTCCAATGGGTGACCAGCATCGGTACGTTCGGCGCCATCTGGACCTGGGCCGTCATCCTGCTGGCACAAATTCGCTATCGGAAAAGCCTGAAAGCGGAACAGGTGCACAATTTGAAGTATAAGATGCCAATGTTTCCGTTCAGTTCCTATATAACGCTTGCGTTTCTGATAGGTGTAGTGGGAGTGATGGCGTACTTTCCGGAGACCCGTATCGCCCTTATCGTCGGCCCGGCCTGGTATCTGATTCTTGTTATTTTCTACTTCGCCAAAGGATTGCATAAGCGTCCGCATGGCGAAGCAGCTCAAACAGAAAATACGCCATAAAGCATGGAACCGTCTTATCGACGGTAATCTGCTGTCCCGCCTGCCACCGGATAAGGCGGGACTTTTTGTTATCAAGCGTCTGCCTGTGCAGTATCTATGAACAGCCGTTTCATTTCCTCAATTTCAGATTAACTGCCATCTGTATTTCTCTCATAATACCTTACCTAAATTGCGTAAAAACAGGGCAACATACATCTGTTTCTTCTTGCCATCCGCTCAGCGCTTCATGTGTTTTTAGACTATGAATCATTCAGGTTAAAACTATTTTTAAAAAGATGTTTCCGTAAAGTTTGTTTCTTGAGCCATTAGTATTTTATAATGATTAACATTAAGAATGTATATTTCTCCTTTACCTTCATCCAGAATATAACAATAAAAAACCATTTGAAATATAGGATTAATACAAGGGAAATATTGGATATTTTATAAGTAGTATGTAAAGGTACATTTAGGATAATGTAGTTATTAAAGAATAAGAATACAGGAGATTATTTCATGACAGGGATACATAAATTAGAAATTATTCGTGATGGGCTTCTTTCCCATCCTATGTATAAAGAAATGAATACACCTGATCGAGTTAGGGTGTTAATGAAACATCATGTGTTTGCGGTCTGGGATTTCATGAGTTTATTAAAAAGACTTCAACAATCTGTAACTTCGATTGAGGTCCCCTGGCTTCCCTATGCAACACCTTCCTATACTCGGTTTATTAACGAGATTGTTCTTGCAGAAGAATCTGATGAAGATGGAAGAGGGGGATATGCGAGTCATTTTCAACTTTATCTTGAAGCTATGGAGGAGTCCGGGGCCGATGCAGCTCCTATCAATGCTTTTCTAAATGCGATAAAAAATGGTGTCGATTATAAAAAAGCATTAGAGCAGGATATAATCCCTTCTACTGTGGCAAAGTTTGTTACCTTTAATTTAAACTTATCCTTAAAAGGACAAGTTCATGAAGTGGCTTCTGCTTTTTTCTACGGGAGAGAAGGCTTAATCCCTGACATGTTTAAGCTTTTGGTGGATTCCTTGAAAAAAGAAGGCTCTTCTAATGAACGATTGAATTATTATTTAAGACGACATATTGAATTAGATGAAGATAAACACGGCCCTCTTGCTGAAAAACTTTTATCCGATTTATGCGGAGATGATCCAAAAAAGAAAGAGGAAGCCATACAAATCGCTCAGATTTCACTACAGATGCGAAAAAATTTGTGGGACGGGGTATTAATGGAAATTCAAGAAAAGGGACTTTGATAACATTTAATTAGTTTGTTAATAATCTGCAGCCGTTCCAGAGTTCTGGAACGGCTTTTAAATGTGCGCTCATCATAGGCGTCATCTATCGTTTTCATATCCTATCGTGGTTCGAAGTAAATATATATACTTTAAGTAAGCTTAATAACCGGTTTAATTGTCGTCCCCTTTCTAGAATCTTCAATAGCTTGATTAATTTCTTCTAACGTGTAGTACGTAATTAATTAAAAACCGATTTTTCCTACATTGAGAAAAAATCGGCTTTGTTATGGTATAGGAAAGTCTAAAGAGGGATTGGGATTACCCAGGAGTATTACATTACATGTTATCTTTTAAAGTTGGGTGTTCTTTTCTCTAAAAAAGCCGTAATTCCCTCGATGCCTTCTGTTGTCTGTGCCATTTTTGCCAAGGTTTGTGCTTCATTTTCCATTTGAGTTTCCAGTGTTTGGTTCCATCCGCTGTGAAGCAAGCGTTTGGCTGCACCGAGTGCAGTCTTCGCCCCGTTTGCAAGTTGTGCTGCTGTTACATTAGCCTGAGTAAGCACCTCGGTATCAGGCACAACTTGTGTCACGATCCCTAATTCATAGGCCTCCTGTGCTGAAAGTACCCGGTTCGTTAAAGTGAGTTCAAGGGCGCGTTTTAACCCAACAATACGTGGTAAGAAATAGCTTGCAGACCCATCAGGGGTCAAACCAACTCTAGTGTAGGCCATGGTAAAGCGGGCTGACTCGGCAGCAATAACAAGGTCGGCGGCGATAGCTAAACTCATTCCAGCCCCTGCAGCCACGCCGTTCACCGCGGCGATTACCGGAGCATCCATACGAGTAAGACGGGAAATTGCCGCATGTAGATATGTAGTCACTTCCTTTAAGTGGCCAGGTAAATGACTTCCTTGCTCGGAAAAACTCTTCAAGTCGCCACCAACACTAAAAGCACTGCCGGTACCGGTTATGATTACAGCTCGCACCTCAGGTGATTCATCACATTTTAAAGCGACATGCATCAGATCTTTAGCCAGATCAAGATTCATAGCATTGGCTGCTTCTTGTCGGTTAAGCGTAATGGTTGCGACATTATCCCTTACATCGAAAGTAAGTGTAGTATAGCTCATCATCAGTGCCTCCCTTGCATAATCTGAGTGAACGGTCGCTCAGATTACACTTTAATTGGATATATTATACAATACTTTTTGGAATAACGGATATAAAAATGATTCTCGGTAGTGGAAAATAAATTTTTATTAGATTGTTTTACGCCTACTTCCGTTCTTCTAGTAATTTATTAAGATTTATCATCATGACAAAAATTCCAGCTAAAGATACTTTTCGTATTTTGAGATTTATTTCGAATGCTTCGCCAATAACGAAGTCAGCGCTTGCTCATACTCATTCTGAAGCTCCTCAACCACTTCAGCGATGGGTACAATTCGTTTAATCGTGCCTACCCCCTGTCCCGCAGACCAAATGTCTTTCCACGCCTTGGCTCCAGATTGATTCCCTTGAGAGAAAGAGAAATCCATAGACTCTTTTTTCTGGAGTTGATCTATGTCAAGACCTGCTCTCTGAATGCTTGGGATAAGGTAATTCGCATTCACACCGCTAAACGCATCCGTATAAATAATGTCTTCGAGATTCGATTCCACCAACATGTTTTGGTATTCATCGCTTGCAAAGCTTTCAGAAGTGGCAATAAAGCGCGTTCCCATATAGACGAGATCGGCACCTAAAGCCTTTGCTGCGAGAATATCTTGCCCGCCCGATATACAGCCGGCAAGAATTGTAATTTTGTCCCAGAATTCCCTTACCGCTCCAATGAAGGCAATTGGATTAATTGTTCCGGCATGGCCACCTGCCCCGCTGCAAACGAGAATTAATCCATCGACACCTTTCTGAGCGGCCTTTCTGGCATGAACAAGGTTAATGACATCCGAAAAAACAAGTCCGCCATACTCATGCACGATGCTAACAACCGGGCTTGGGTCACCGAGTGATGTAATGACAATCGGCGGTTGGTATTTCTTTATAAGCTCTATATCCTCTTCATATCGTTGATTTGTCCGGTGTACGATGAGATTCACTGCCCACGGAGCAACGCGTCGCTTAGGCTCATCCATCCGCACCTTTGCAAGTTCTTCTGTAATGCGTTTCATCCAGTCATCCAAAATGTCAACTGTACGGGCATTCAGTAGCGGAAACGAGCCAATAATCCCGGCTTTACAACCTTCGATAACCATCTCTGGACTGGAAACGAGAAACATTGGGGCAGCGATAACAGGTAATACGATTTGATCTTTAATCTGCGGAGGTAATTTTTCTGTCATTTTTTCTCATCCTTTCAAAAAACAGAGATAAAGAACCTGAACAAGTAAAACAGGGATGTGAAACAAATATAATCGAAATACTATGATTATTTTAATATAAGCTGATCAAGTAGCAAAGAGAAATATTTGTCTCCGAAGTTCGATGAAGTTGTTTCCCGCTTACGAATGGAGGGAAAGTACATTTCACTTTATCACTATAAAGCGAAATATACTTTCCTATACATTAAAAAACGCGCCGCCGCTCTTCCAGCCGGAGAGTATGCGAGGCGCGTTTTTTCAATCGTATCACAAAAAGGCAGCCGCCCCTTCCCCTTCATTTTCATGGCAGGGCTTGTGGCTAATCGGCTATGGTTGTTTTGTTATACTTCCACCGTTTCCTCGGTAAACGGCCAGGCCGGCAACATACGGCGCAGCTGCTTATCCTGACGGTAGCCAAGCGCGTACTCCGCCTGCATGATCGTATGAATTTCACGTGTACCTTCATAGATAACCGGCGCTTTGGCATTGCGCATGAAGCGTTCCACCGGATACTCATTGGAGTAACCATACGCTCCATGGATTTGCACCGCGTCGCACGCCGCATTGAAAGCTGCGTCGCACGCATGCCATTTAGCAAGCGATGTTTCTCGCGTGTTGCGTTTTCCTTCGTTCTTCAACCAGCCCGCGCGATATACAAGCAAACGCGAAGTTTCCAATCCGTCCACCATCTTGGCGATCATCTGCTGCACCAGTTGATGCTTACCAATCTCTTTGCCGAATGTGCTGCGCTCATGGCAGTACTTTAAGCTTTCTTCCAGACATGCTTGAATGAGGCCGCATGCGCCCGCCGCCACGGTAAACCGTCCATTATCAAGCGCCGACATCGCAATTTTGAAACCTTCTCCTTCTTCTCCCACCAGATTGGCCGCCGGTACACGCACGTTGTCAAAGAAGATTTCACCCGTATTGCCGGCGCGAATTCCGAGCTTTCCTTTGATTGCCTTAGACGAGAAGCCTTCGAATGTGCGCTCCACAATGAAGCAGCTAATTCCTTTGTGCTTCTTGGATTTATCCGTATAAGCGAATACAAGGAAATGATCAGCCACATCACACAGCGAAATCCATGTTTTCTGTCCGTTCAGCACATAGTAGTCACCATCACGCACCGCCGTTGTCTGCATGGCTGCCACATCGGACCCGGCGTTCGGCTCCGTCAGGCCGAAGGCACCGATTTTTTCGCCTTTTGCCTGCGGTCTGAGATAACGCTGCTTCTGGTCTTCATTTCCCCATTGGAGAAGCGTCATACTGTTCAATCCGGTATGCACGGAAACGGCTGTACGGAATGCCGTATCGCCGCGCTCCAGCTCTTCGCACACAATCGCCAGCGTATTGTAGTCCATGCCGCTGCCGCCGTACTCTTCCGGAATGCATACCCCCATCAAATCCAGGTCGGCAAGCCGAGTCATAATGCTTCGTTCAAAATGACCTTTCGCATCCCATTCTTGAATATGCGGCATAATTTCTTTATCCACGAAACTGCGCACCATTTTTCGCACTGCTTCTTGCTCTTCCGTTAAACCGAAATGCATCATATCTTATTCGCTCCTTTGATTAAATAATGTGATCCTGCAACCATTGATTGATTTGTTCCTCCTCGAATCCGTACTCGAGCAGAATTTCTTTCGTATGCTCACCCGCCAGCGGCGGATGATGGCGGACGGAAACCGGTGTCCGCGATAACTTGAGCGGACTTCCCACCATCGGCACACTGCCCGCCGTCGGGTGCGGGACGTCTACCTTCATTCCGCGCGCTTCTACCTGCGGGTCCTGGAACAGTTGTTTCATGTCATAGATAGGCGCGTTCGGAATGCCTGCCTTCGTCAATTCAGACAACCATTCCGCCGCCGGACGCCGCTTGAACTCTTCCTGGAGAAGTCCACAGATTTCATCCCGGTTCGCAAGCCTCATCGAATTGGTCGAAAACCGTGGATCTTGGCTCCATTCCTCTCGTCCAAGCAAAGCGCATAGCTTGCGGAATTGCTGATCATTTCCGACCGCAACCACCATCTTCATATCGGCAGCCGCAAATGTCTGGTACGGTACGATGTTGGGATGCTGGTTGCCATACCGCTTCGGCACCTTACCGGAGACGAGATAGTTGCTCGCCACATTGACCAGAAGAGAAATCTGTGAATCGAACAGCGCCAGGTCGATCATCTGCCCTGTACCTGAACGGTCCCGCTCACGCAGCGCCGCCAGAATACCAATAGCCGCGTACAGCCCGGTAGCCACGTCCGCAATCGCCACCCCCACCTTCATCGGTCCCGTCTCTTCGCTTCCGGTAATGCTCATCATGCCGCCCATTGCCTGCACGATGTAATCATAGCCCGGAATATCCTTATAGGGTCCGGTTTGTCCAAAGCCGCTAATCGAAGCGTAAATCAGGCGTGGATTTAATTCGGAGACAGTATCGTAGCCAAGTCCCCACCTCTCCATCGTGCCCGTCTTGAAGTTGTTAATGACCACATCCGCATCCTTAATCATCTCCCTCAGAATATCCCGCGCTTTTGGATTCTTCAAATTGAGCGTCATGGCCCGCTTGTTGCGGTTAGCACACAGATAGTAAGCGCTTTCTCCACCGATTTCAGGTGGTCCCCATCCCCTCGTCTCATCGCTTCCGCCTGGCGCTTCGATTTTGATAACATCAGCCCCCAGATCACCGAGAATCATTGTGCAGTAAGGTCCTGCCAGTACACGGGTCAAATCAATAACTTTAATTCCTTCCAGCGCGCCCGGAACATAAGCTTCCGGACAATCGGCTACACTTTCTTGATTCGACGGTGAAGTAAGCATGCACTCCCTCCTTTTCTGTGTGACGCATATATAAAAAGCCAGTCCGTATTCCTGGGCAGAGAATCTCCGTAATACAGAAGATTCAGTAACCGGAATACGACTGGCTCCTTGCCTGTGAACTCATTTCTGGCGGGAAAGAGGACAGACATAAACAGTCATGTTTAAGATTGTACGAATTTTTCTTTCAAGTTTAATTATACTATATATTTAATCTATTTAGTCAACCATTAAATATGTTAAGAATTTATTATCGTTGAAAAAGAGCGCAAAATTCTTAGGTTTACTACGGCGACGGTATATGGATGAAATAAAAACAAAAGGGCAGCGGACCAAAACCGCTGCCCTTTTGTTCATGGAAAAGAAGGTTTCAACTTTCCGATAGATAAGCTGACCCGGTAGTTTCCATGCTTCAGAATCCTGTTCAAAAGCGCATCAAGCTCTTCGAGCGATGTCGTATGCGCTTTCAAAAAATAACATCCATCCCCACTGATGCGATGCGCTTCGGCGATTATCTCTTCCTTCTCTATAAAAGCTTGAAATGCCGTGTGGTTCGCCGATTTCATAAGAACGGTAATGAATGCGGTCACTGTCCGTCCGAGCTTGGCTTCGTTCAGTGCAACCGTGTATTGTTCGATGACGCCCGCCTCTTCCAGGCGGCGAATACGATTGCCAACCGCCTGTCCGGTCAAATGTACGTGTTCACCGATCTCTTTCCAGCTCATACGTGAATTCTCCTGCAACAGCTTTACAATACGTAAATCCGCCTCGTCAAACATACGCCAATCCTTTCACTGTGAAATAAAATGGCGGCAAAGCGTTTCACCGGTTTATTCCCCTATGCACTGCCCGCCGTTATACTTCAGTTATAACACAAAAATCTCTTAGGAGGAGAAAATAATGGAAAAAACCGCTTTACTTCTTGTCGACATTCAGAACGATTATTTCCCAAACGGCCGCATGGAACTGCATGAACCACACAAAGCCGCACAGAACGCCCGTAAGCTGCTTGATTTCTTCCGGAACAACAGCCTGCTGTTTTTCCACATTCAACATCTTTCACAACAGCCCGGCGCATCATTCTTCATTCCAGGAACGGAAGGAGCGGATATCCATGAAACAGTGGCCCCGCTTGAAGGCGAAATCGTTATCCAAAAAAATTACCCGAACAGCTTCCGCGAAACTCCACTTCTCACTCACCTACAGGAAGCAGGCATCGAGCATGTCGTTATCTGCGGTATGATGAGTCATATGTGCATCGATGCTACGACTCGCGCTGCCGCCGACTACGGTTTTCGCTGTACAGTCATCGAGGATGCATGTACATCTCCAGCCCTTTCTATCCGTGGTCGTACCATCCCTGCCGCCGACGTTCATGACACATTCATGGCAGCGCTTAATGGCCTTTACGCTCAAATTGATACAGCGGACTCTTTCCTGGAAAAAATGAAAAAATAAAGAACAACATACAAGATTAAAGGGGCTGACCCATCCGTCCGTTTAGACTTTGGGTCAACCCCTTCATAAATTCTATTCGAATGATGTAGTCGATTTTAGATTAGTTTAAGTTAATCCATACACTCTTGACTTCCGTATAGTTTTCCAATGCATAGCTTCCCATTTCTCGTCCAATCCCGCTTTGTTTGTATCCACCAAAAGGAGAAGCAGCATCAAATACATTATAGCAGTTTACCCATACCGTACCTGCCTTTAATTCATTGGCTACATAGTGGGCTTTCTTCACATCCTGTGTCCATAAACCTGCTGCTAATCCAAATTCGGAGTTATTTGCGCGACGAATCACTTCATCTAAATCCTCAAATGGCATAGCGGCTACAACAGGACCAAAGATTTCTTCTTTGGCAATTGTCATCTCATCGTTAACATCAGCAAAGATCGTAGGAGTCACAAAATAGCCATCTCCTTGACCATAAACTCCACCGGCAACTACTTCTGCACCTTCTGCTTTTCCTTTTTCAATATAGCTTCCTACACGTTCTAATTGCTCCTCAGAAACCAACGGTCCCATTTCGGTAGATGGATCAAGCCCAGCCCCTTGCTTAATTTTTTGTGCATGGGCAGCTAAATCCGCTACTACATTATCATACGATTTCTTCTGAATAAAAAGACGAGAGCCAGCAGCGCAAACTTGTCCCTGGTTAAACATAATACCCATTAAAGCACCGGGAATCGCTTTGCTCATATCGGCATCCGGCAAAATAATATTCGGCGATTTTCCACCCAGCTCAAGGGAAACTTTTTTCACTGTACCTGCCGCCTGACGCATAATCATTTTTCCTACAGGTGTTGAACCTGTAAAGGCAATCTTATCCACGTCCGGGTGGTCTACAAGCGGTGCTCCGGCTGTTTCCCCGAATCCAGGTATAATATTGATAACCCCGGCTGGAAATCCTGCTTCAAGCGCTAATTGACCTAAATATAAAGCCGATAGCGGAGTTTGCTCTGCCGGTTTTAAAACGATCGTGCATCCCGTAGCGAGGGCTGCTCCTAATTTCCAGGTTGCCATGAGGAGAGGAAAATTCCATGGAATAATTTGTCCGACAACACCAACCGGTTCATGGCGAGTATAGTTAAAGTAGTTGCCTGCAACCGGAATGGTTTGTCCCATAATTTTGGTGGCCCATCCAGCATAATAACGGATGTGATCGATTGCAAGGGGCACATCGGCATTGCTTGTTTCACGAATAGGCTTCCCATTATCTAAGGTTTCTAGCTGTGCTAACTCTTCTTGATGCGCTTCCATTAAATCCGCTAATTTATAAATGAGACGGCCGCGTTCAGAAGCGCTCATTTTTTTCCACGGACCATTTTCAAAGGCTTGACGGGCTGCTTTTACAGCTTTATCGACATCTTCCGGCCCTGCTTCACTCACCACAGCCAATACTTTTCCGTTAGATGGATCAAGGGTTTCAAATGTTTGACCGGAAGCTGACTCCACCCACTCTCCATTGATCAAAAGCTTTTTGGTTCCCTTTAAAAATTCCTCTACACGAGGACTGATTCGTAATGTTTGTTCCATATTAAAAATCTCTCCTTTGAAACGAATATTAATGTAATCGCTTGCGCTTAGTAGTTAATGCAAAAAAAATGCCAATAACAAAAACATTAGAATCCGTTACAAAACAATTCGATTTATTGTCATAAATCGATATATTGTTCTATAATGGAACAGTATATCGTTCCGTTATAGAACAAATGCACAAATTCGGAACAATAAGAGGAAGATTCTACAGTTTCAATTGTAAAGTTTGCCGTTGTCATTTCTGTTATAATATTTTTTATATTCAGCAGAATTTCTACAATATTACACAAACGCGAGGTGTCATTCTATGGCTATTGATCTTGATACGTCTACAGGAACCATCCCTAATTATATTCAAGAATCATGGAAGCGCTGCCAATCAAAGGGAATTGACCCTGCAACAATAGATAAAGAACACATACTTGGGGAATACGAGCTAACCGAATACTACGAGCAATACGAGGAGCTCCTTTATTATTCCTCCCCTATTCTGGAAGATGTGTACCATTCAATTCATGGAACTGAATTCCTTCTATTAATAGCTACACCAGAAGGATATATACTCGATACCCTTGGAGAGCCTTCTTTTTTGCAGCAGGCGGAAAACGCTTCCTTGCGAAAAGGAGCAAATTGGCTAGAGGAATCAAAAGGAACCAATGCGATTGGTACAGCCATCGTAGAAAAAAAACCAATACTTGTTCACGGACACCAACATTTTTTTCAGGACAACCATTTTCTTGCCTGTGCAGCAACCCCAATTCTTGATCCTGATGGACAGCTTCTCGGTATTTTAAATTTAAGCAGTCATCAGCAAAACTACCATCCATTTGCTTTAAGTTTAGTTAAAAGAACGGCCCATAGTATTGAACAGGCCCTTTTATTAGCTCATACTCAAAATCAAACAAAAAAGTTAACAAAAGATCTCGATTTTATTTATGACCATCATCCTTCCTCTCTTATTACAATCAATAAGGAAGGCAAAATCACAAGACTCAATTTTGCAGCAGCTCGTACGATTGGTTGTTCAGAACAATCCACGATTGGCGAACCGATTTCTAGCATTATATCAGGGCTTGATCCTTTTACTTTAACAGCAGCACAAGAGCAAAAATTTTCGTTTAAAAATCAGGTATTTACTACCCACATTCTTATTAGTGATAACCATGATCAGTCCTGTGTAATTTTACAAGGGGAGACACAAAAACAAAAAGGTGAACTAACCAATCGTTATCATTTTACAGATATTATTAGCAATGACCCTGATATGAACGAAACGATATCCATTGCTAAAAAAGTTGCCACTTTAGACATAAGCCTTCTTATTTCTGGTGAAACAGGCACAGGAAAAGAGCTGTTTGCTCAGTCTATTCATGGTGCCAGCTTAAGAAGTGATAAACCTTTCATCGCCATTAACTGCAGTGCGATTCCCGAAGGCCTATTAGAAAGTGAGTTATTTGGTTATGAAAAAGGAGCCTTCACTGGAGCAAAAAGCCAGGGGCAAGCAGGTAAATTTGAAGCGGCAGATGGCGGCACACTTTTTTTGGATGAAATCGGGGACATGCCCCTTACTGCCCAGGTCACCTTACTGCGGGTATTACAAGAACGCTATATCACACGTATTGGCGGTATTACTCCTCGTCCTATCGATGTACGGATTATCGCTGCCACTCATAAAGACTTACAAAAAGAAATAGAGGCGGGACGTTTTCGTGCCGATTTATATTTTCGTCTCAATGGCTTTACTTTAAAACTTCCGCCTCTACGCAATCGTACAGATTTGCTTTTGTTAGCAGAACATATTCTATCCCGGTTACCTTTCAAAAAAGAAAAAACAGAACTAACAGAAGATGCCAAAGCATTTATTACAGAATACGAATGGCCTGGTAATTTCCGTCAATTAGAAAATGTTCTGCAACAGGCTGCTTTTCTAGCAAATCATAATCGTATTACGAAATCTTTGCTTCTTTCTCTTTGTCCTTCTTCAACCGCACCAATAAAGGAGGAGCAAAAAAGAGAACAGAAGTTGATGAGCTTGCGAGAACACGAAATTGCTCTTATTAAACAAGTATTAGAACAAACAGACGGAAATATTAGTCTCGCTTCTAAGCAATTAAATATTGGCCGTACTACCCTTTATCGAAAACTGAAAGCGTATAACCTTATGTCATAACGTTCAAAAACCCGGAATTTCCGGGTTTTCATTTGTTTTATGATTCATTTTTTACCAGAATAAAACCTGCCGTTACTTCACCTTATCGTTTTCTTTCTACAATTTTCATGTATAGTAAATTCCATGCTGTTATAAGTTAATTTTCTGTTGAATTTTGTACTCATACATACTTTTATCTGCAGATCGAATTAATTCACTAAGAGTTTCCCCTGCTTCAGGGTAAACAGCACTGCCAATTGAAACAGACACATGAGCAGGAAAGGAGGCAGCGAGATTATGGATATGGTTACTAAATCGCTCTATTAATTTTATTGTTTCGAGCCTCTGCATAGATGGAACAAAAATAATAAATTCATCACCACCCATACGAACAACAATATCCTCTTTTCTTGTTATCTTCATTAAAAGTTGTGCAATATGCTTTAAAACTTCATCTCCAGTTTCGTGTCCGTATCTATCATTTATCTCCTTAAAATTATCGATATCAACCACAAATACATGTAGCCACTTATTATTTTGATTTACCTCAGCTAGTAATTTAGGAAATATCCTGTTCATAAACCTACGATTATAGACATTGGTTAAAGGATCTTTTTCAGAATAAAATTTTGCTTCGTCATATTTTTTTCCAAGATACCAACCAATAGCTAAATATACAAAGGTAACCACCAGGTGAAACAAATCTACATGTACATACTTATCATTTATCCAATGAGATACATTCCAGATTATTAAGTTAGCTAGAACGATAACAATACTAAGTATTCTACCTTTACATTTCATACCCCTATCCTTCCATCTATTTGAAAAATAACTATTTATTGTATGAACATGAAGAAAAATCTAACATAATAGACATTTTGTTAGATTTTTATGTTTTAATAGGAAAGGCTAAAAGTA
>Ga0310837_101098_pt1 | contig 13525 bp, 14 predicted proteins | sample SM_ome_5_FD_201315 | JGI IMG/M metagenome (GOLD analysis project Ga0310837, IMG submission 201315) | Sorghum-adapted microbial communities enriched on stacked mutant (SM) sorghum from Joint BioEnergy Institute, Emeryville, California... ...
CCTCAGATGTATCGCTGACAAGGCAAATTTATGAACAGATACGAATTCAAATTTTACACGGTGTATTACAAGCAGGCGACAAACTGCCTTCAACAAGAGAACTGGCTGCTGAATTGAAAGTCTCGCGAAATGTCGTATTGGATGCATATGACCAATTGTTCGCTGAAGGTTTTATCGAAGGAAGCCGCGGTTCGGGAACCTACGTTTCCGAGGGGGCATTTTTAGAGGGAACGAGTAAGTATGAGCCTGTTTTAATTCAGCATGTGGAAACGAGTGGGGAAAAGACAAACGATTTGATTGACTTTCGTTCAGGAATTCCAGCGTTAAACCTTTTTCCGAAGAAAAAATGGTCGCGGCTCACACAACGAGTATTGACAGAGTATGATGGGTCCATTTTTGGTTATGGTCATCCAGAGGGGAGGATGGAACTTCGAGCTTCACTGTGTCATTACCTCCATAAAACAAGGGGGATTCGCTGCTATCCAGAACAACTTGTTATCACATCAGGTGCGACTCAAGCTTTGTCTCTTGTGGCAAAACTCCTTCTTACTAAAGGTGATGAAGTATGTATTGAGGACCCCGTTACCCATGAAATCCAAACTATTTTTCAACAGCCAGGCGCATCCCTTTATCCAGTTCCGGTAGATGAATTCGGAATCATGACGGATATGTTACCTTCGAATAAGAAACCAAAGTTTATTTTCGTTACACCATCTCATCAGTTTCCCCTCGGAGGTACGTTGCCGATTCAAAGAAGAATCCAATTGATTCATTATGCGAGGGAAGCAGGGGCATATATTGTGGAGGATGACTATGATAGTGAATTTCGTTATGCGGGACCTCCCGTTAGTTCGTTACAGGGGTTGGAACCAGAACGTGTCATTTATATCGGGACATTTAGCAAAATATTATCTCCGGCGTTACGAATCGGATATTTGATTTTGCCGCAGGATTTAATTCACCGTTGCCGGGAACTCAAATGGTTTCATGACCTTCATAGTCCAACTCTGGAACAATTAACGTTGGCTATGTTTATTAAGGAAGGACATTTAGAACAACATATTAGAAAAATGAAAAGAGTATATCGGAAACGTCGTGAGACCCTTATTCATTGCTTGAATGATTCTTTTCCAAAAAGGTTAAAAATTTTTGGGGATTCCACCGGATTGCATCTGATTGCGGCATTTGACAATGTTCAATTTTCTGATTCAATGCTGCACAAATTAGAGGAATCTCATCTTCGTGTCTATCCCGTTGAAAAGCACGCTATAAACAAGGGGAGACACAGAAACAAAATTATACTGGGATATAGTAATTTATCACCCGATGAAATTAAAGAAGGAATACGCAGACTCACGATATGTGTTTAGTCCTTTGCAAAAACATAGTCTAATAAAAAACGATTGCTTTTCGATGTGTTTTTGGTAGACAAACATTGATTTGGGGGAAAGATAAAATGGTAATCGGTCAGATTAAGGAAATTGTGCGTCATCCTGTGAAATCTTTTCGTGTGGAGCGTGTGGCCTTAAGGGAGGGAAAGACCGGCATTGTCCTCTGCTTAACAATCGCGACCATTGGTTTAGTTGGTGCAACAGCAATGGCAGGTGCGGTTGGTGCAGGCGGGCTGGGTGACCTTGCTCTGCGCTATGGCTACCAACAGTGGGATTTGCCCGTTATGTTCGTTACGGTGGTCATCTTAATTTGCCTGGTCCAGCTGCTTCAATCACTGGGTAACTGGACTGCAAAAAAGCTAAAGAAAAATGCTTAAGCTTGTCTTGCTTTTTTCGATTGTTTGGAGTTGTCCTGAAGTTGAAGTGACGCTGTTCGTTCACTGTGCTTTAAGGATAGCTCCTTTATTTTTTCATTGTTTAATATCTGCTTTTACTCAACAATAAAATGAGCAGAGTATAACAAATACGATTTTGTCCGGTACGGTAGCCACAAATATATCGGGCGTAATGCCTGACTTTTTTGTGTAAGCGGGTAGGTAAAGATATAGAGAAAATAAAAGAAAATCGAAGAAAATGAAAGAAATCGCAGCTTTTTACCTATCGTTTAAATTCCGCTTATGTTCCCTTTTTGATTCTCTGGAGTTCGTTTACAGTATACCTGTACCGAAAAAGATCGCAAAAGAATCCGTATTTGTAATCTTTAAACTCTTCTGGGGGATGGTGAGGCATGAAAAGCTGGTACATAAGAAAAGCAGGATTCTCTGGTGTTGTAACGATGTTGACACTGATTCTCGTATTTGGTTCCATTACGCCAGCATGGGCATACAGTGCGCAGCGTCACTGTCAGGGAGAGAGGTGCTGGAACTTCTCTTTCATCGGAGATCCAAACGAGTATGAGGCTTGGTTTTACGACGGGAATGGCCTGTACTTTGACGGAGGAGAAGAAAACCGGATCCAAGGGTACATTTACCAGGGACGAATCGATGATCCGAAAACCGTTCGTTTTGAGTTCTACAATAACCGCGGTCAGTTGGTAAAGGCGTTCACTAAGACGTCGTATCAATCCCAGCAGTGGTTCTCGTTCGATTTGACAGACCTGGGAGTTGGCCTGCGCAAGATTAAAGTCATTGACGTATACAAAAAAGGCGTCAGTGTTTCCGGACAGCTTCATTACTAGGACAGGCTCCAAACCTCTGCTTCGGCAGAGGTTTTTCGCATAAAATCCCCCTTTTTCTCAAACACTGAGAGAAACGAACAGGTAAGGGGGATAAACAATGATTGCTTTACAATCCTCGCTGGACGGACAAAGAGGAACATTTAAGGAAATGTTCGAGTTTTTTAATGCGCGCGATTTTGCGATCGGCGGCGGATGGGATATTGACGGTGGTTTTTTCGATTTGAAAATGGGTGCGGATGAAGAGAAAGGAATGTTCTATTTTCTACGAATTCCGGGTATCCCCGAGCAGGGGAATTTTGGTGAGGACGATGCGGTAATTCGCTTAGGTACGCCATTCCTGCTTGTCCATCATTATCAGAACGACCAGGATGATACGGCGAGGTACCGCACATACACGGCAGTGATTGATCAGTTTGCAAGCCCGGTGGAAAAAGACGCGCCGGCGCCGGACGAGTGGGTACAGCGTACGAAAGATTGGCTGCGCAAGATTGAAGAAGAATTTGCGCACCGTTGATTTTCCCTTGTTCCATTCCTTTTTCACCCAAAAATCTGGTACGATAAGACATAGAATAAGCGCTTTGAAGGAGGAAGAGAATGAGCAAGGAGAATTCGTTTGACATCGTATCGAAGGTGGATCTGGCGGAAGTAACCAACGCCGTTAACCAGGCGATGAAAGAGATTGAGAACCGCTATGATTTTAAAGGGAGCAAAAGCAATATCACGCTGGAAAAAGAGGAGCTTGTGATTGTCTCCGACGATGAGTTCAAGCTGGAGCAGGTGAAGGACGTGCTGAACGGAAAGCTGATTAAACGGGGCATCTCGCTGAAAAGCATCAATTACGGAAAAGTAGAGCCGGCTTCAGGCGGCACGGTACGTCAACGCGGTAAGATTGCGCAAGGAATTGACGCGGATAACGCCAAGAAAATTAATAAGTTGATTAAAGACACGAAGCTGAAAGTGAAAAGTCAGGTTCAAGACGATCAAGTACGCGTCTCCGGCAAAAGCCGCGATGATCTCCAGCAGGTGATTGCGATGCTGAAAGCAGCCGACTTGCCGTTAGATTTACAGTTCATTAATTTCCGATAAATCTGATGCGGATGGGAAGAGGGTGTCCCAAAAGTGACTTTGGGACCCCTTTTTTTGCATAAAAAAAGAAGAGAATCGTCCTTTTTTGGTATAATGTAGTCACCACAACAAACAAAATACAAGAAAGGAACGATTCTCTTATGTACATTCATTCTACCACACGCCAATTAGTTTTACCAATGGATATTGAAATGCTTATCCCTGAGCATCACCTGTGCCGTATTGTGGATACGGCTGTTGAAGCGATGGACCCTACCCTGTTTCACTCTCTTCATCCAGGTGGCGGACGTCCTCCGTACCCTCCCAAAATCATGCTTAAAATTATTCTGTACGCCTATACCAAGCGCATCTATTCCTCACGAAAAATGGCGGAACAATTGACGGAAAATATATATTTCATGTGGCTGGCCGAGCATAAAAAACCGGATTTCCGCACCCTTAACCGTTTCCGTTCTGAACGTATGAAGGACGTCATCTATGAAACGTTCTTTTCTATTGTTGATCTGCTTCATCAGAACGGACTGGTTAAACTGGAAGATTACTTTTTGGATGGGACAAAAATAGAAGCCAACGCCAACAAATATACGTTTGTTTGGCGGAAGTCCACCGAAAAATACGATCAAAAGCTGGACGAGAAATTCCAGCAGATTGTCGCTTCCATCGAAGAGGTAACACGGGAAGATGAAGAAGCGGAACGGGAAAAAGATTTTCAGGAGAAGCTGGAAGAATCCCCGATCACATCCGAGAAAATCGCGGACACCATCAAAAAGGTAGAAAAACGGCTCGAACAGGAGCCAAAAAATCGTACGCTGAAAAAAGCGAAACGTCAGCTAGAAAAAGATCTTCTGCCTCGGAAACAAAAGTACGAAGAACAAAAGGCAACATTTGGGGAGCGCAACAGCTTTTCAAAGACAGATCCCGATGCGACGTTTATGCGAATGAAAGATGATCACATGAAAAACGGTCAGCTGAAACCTGGCTACAATGTACAAATGGGGACAGAGGGTCAATTTATTACTGGATTCAGTGTTCATCAACAACCGGGGGATTCTGGCTGCCTGATTCCTCATGTTGAACTTCTTGAACAATACAACCGCCCAAAACCAAAGGCACTCATTGCCGATTCGGGGTATGGAAGCGAGGAGAATTACGCGTATTGCGAAAAGAAAGGGATCGAGGCGTACGTCAAATATAATACATTCGATAAGGAACAAACGAAGGCATGGAAGAATCAAGTCGGTCGTCTGGAGAACATGACGTATGACGAAGAACTTGATGAGTGGATATGTGCGAACAACAAACGGCTGACCTTTCGTTATGAAAAGAAACAGAAGTCGGACAATGGATACGAATCGATCAAACGAGTGTATCTTTGTGCGGACTGCCATGGGTGTCCGTTTCAAGCGTCTTGCGCAAAAGGAAAGGAAACCAAACGCATCACCGTTTCGATGAAAAATCAAAAACAGCGCAAAGATGTACGAGAACGGCTGGCAACGGAAGAAGGAAAAAGAAAATACAGCCAACGAAAAATCGAGGTGGAGCCCGTGTTTGGTCAAATCAAACACAATCGTCAGTTCCAGCGATTTTCCTTACGGGGCCTTTCCAAAACAACGACGGAATGGGGTCTTATTTGTGCTGCCCATAATTTAAAGAAATGGGAAACTCATACGAAACAGAAGCAAAAAGGAACGAAGGAAGGGAGGTAAAAACCCTTCTTCTGTCCCTTTTCTCCTCCATTTTCAACCAAAAACAAAACAAAAAGAAGAGGCTGGGCCGAAAAAAGTCGTTTCTTCACGACCTTTTGGGACAGCCTCTTCCCTCTTCTTTATTTATCTTTTGAGCGCAATGACAACTCGACGATATGGTTCCGTTCCTTCGCTGAACGTCTCCACTTTCGGATGCTTTTGCAGGCGGCTGTGGATAATTTTTCTTTCCGCCGGATTCATTGGTTCCAAACGAACCGGTTTACGGGTTTTTGCGGCCTGGCCTGCCATGCGATCAGCCAGCTGCTCAAGCGCTTCTTTTCGCTTCTCCCGATAATTCTCAGCATCAAGCACAATTCGTACACGTTTATCTGCATGTCGATTCGCCACTACATTTACCAGATATTGCAATGAATCGAGTGTTTGGCCGCGGCGGCCGATAATCAGACCAAGTCCGCTGCCTTTAATATTAAACACAGGATTGTCATCCTGCTTCTGCTCCTCCACTTCGACCTTGAGTCCCATGGTTGTCAGGACCTCTTCAAGAAACGCCTTCCCCTGTCGGATTGCGTCCACTTTGGTCGCCTGCTTCGGTGCTTCTGCCGATTCTTCATCTAAGAAAGAAACGGTTGCTTCAGGTTCAGGCACAGGTTCACTTACAGACGATTCTTCTGCGGTAACAGCACTGGCGCTTTCATTCTCCTTCGGCTGTTCCTGCAGAATCACTTCTACTTTCGCATCACGAACACCGATCAGGCCGAAGAATCCCTTGCTCGGCTCTTCCAAAATATGATATGTGACCATATCACGCGTAGCCTGAAGCTGCTGTAATGCCGACTGAATCGCTTCTTCTACTGTTTTTCCCGTTGCCGTCACCTTTTTCACTTTTTCTTTCCTCCTTTAGGTTTAGGAGTGTTACCGCTAGCGGGTACGGGAGCGGTATCACGGTAAAGGAAATAAGTTTGAATAATAGTAAAGATGTTTCCGTATACCCAGTACAGCGCCAGAGCGGACGGAAGCGTAACGGAAATGACCAAAATCATGACCGGCATGAGATACAGCATCATCTTCATCTGCGGATTATCCGCCATAGCCGGACTATTCCGCATCATCATCCATTGCTGGAGATACGTCGTGGCAGCCGCAATAATCGGCAGGATGAAGAACGGATCCTTCTCTCCTAACTGCAACCAGAGGAAATCATGAGATCGAATCTCGCCAGTGCGAATAATCGCATGGTAAAAAGCGAGCAGGATCGGCATCTGAATTAAAATTGGCAGACATCCGGAAAGCGGATTTATCTGGTGCGTCTGATACAGCTTCATCATTTCTTGCTGATAACGCTGCGGATCGTTTTTATACTTATCGCGCAGCTTTATCATCTCAGGCTGAAGCTCCTGCATTTTTTTGCTGCTTTTCATTTGTTTTACCATTAACGGCAAAATCGCTAAACGAACGAGTACGGTTACAATTAGAATCGCAATGCCGTAACTTCCGCCGGCAAAGTCCGCTGATTTTTGCAGCATCCAGGAAAGTGGATACACAAAAAACTTGTCCCAAGTCCCTCCATCCGGATTAATCGGCAGCGGATTATTGGGATTGGCAGCGGTACATCCCGCAGAAAATACAGCGATTAACGCAAAAAGCAAAGCTATTTTCAATCGCTTGGGAAGCAAGAAAATTCCTCCTTGCAACGTATGTATTTTCAATTATTATACTTGCACACAGAAAAAATGAAAACTTTCTGAACAAGCGTCATGAAGATCTATTTTTCTCCTTTTTCATTCCTTTGAATAACTGAGCTTTTTTCATGCAATGATACAGACTTTCTTTGAATTGGTGAAACTCCAGGTCAACGGCTGGCAGGCGGCAAATAACAATAAAGTCTAGATTTGATTTAATTTCATCCGCACGCAGGCGGATAGCTTCTTTAATTGCACGCCGCAGCCGGTTGCGCGTTACCGCGTTCCCCATCTTTTTACTGACGGAAACTCCTACTCTGAAGTCCTCCTGCCCTTCTTTTTTCAATGAATAGATGACGAACTGTCGGTTTGCAACGGAAGTGCCCTGTTTAAAAACAACCTGGAACTCTTCATTTTTTCGCAAACGGTTTTTGCGATACAAAGGACACACTCCTTACTGCTGCTGTTCTTTCCTTTTCCCGTTTTATGTTCCAATTAAAACGGTAGAAAAGGCCACTGTAGAAGTGGCCTTATGCTGACAATACTTTTCTTCCTTTTCTGCGACGGCTAGCGAGAACTTTGCGGCCGTTCTTTGTGCTCATGCGGGCGCGGAAGCCATGAACTTTTTTACGTTTACGGTTGTTCGGGTTAAAAGTCGGTTTCATTATATCCACCTCCTTGGGAAGGTTCCATCCAATTATCATATTATAGACAGTCTTGCTTATTATATATATCCTCCTAGTAACCTGTCAAGTTTATGTTTTTTATCCACACTTTATTATTTCCCAAGCTTTATGTGCATAAAATTATTTCCCGGGATGAATTATCTACAATTTTCTTCACTGGTTATTCACAAAATATAGTGTTGTGGATAGGACATATGCACAACCTGTAGAGTTTGTGGATAAGTATGAAAAAACCATTGCGGTTGTTGGCTTTATCTGCTATCATAATTTTGTTTTAACCAGTGGATAACTGTACGAAAAACAGAGGATTATCCACAATATGTGGATAAAATTGTGGACATTTTTAACTGGGTGTGGATAAGGAAATCCACATCCTTGGGGATTTTCTTAAGAGGTGTAGAAAAAGCTTTTTCTTCCTGATATAAAATATAACCGGGTTATCCACAGCGATTTTTTATACTTACCGCCCATTATGCAACACAAACTTCTTCTTAAATTAAACACGTTCCGGTCCGCCGGAAGACGGAAATATGGGAAGGAGAAGGGAGGAGACACATGGTTACCAACGTAAAAGAACTCTGGGACACGACGCTCTCACATATACAAACCCGCATCAGCAAACCAAGCTTTGAGACATGGCTTAAATCAACCAAAGCTGCGTCGCTTGACGACAATACTCTTTTGATTACGGCACCTAACGAATTTACTCGGGATTGGCTGGAATCTAGATATTCAGAATTGATTTCGGAAACATTATATGAGGTAACCGGCAAAGTGATTACGATTAAATTCATAATTCCAACCTCAAATTCCCAGCAGGATGATGAGAGTGTAAGCAGAGCTCCCACTGCCAACGAAAAGCGGAACACCTATCATGATGACTACCCGCAAACGATGCTAAATCCAAAATATACGTTTGATACATTTGTTATTGGGGCCGGAAACCGCTTTGCTCACGCTGCTTCCCTTGCAGTAGCCGAAGCACCTGCAAAGGCTTACAATCCGCTTTTTATTTATGGAGGCGTAGGGCTTGGCAAGACGCATCTTATGCACGGAATCGGCCACTATGTTCTGGAGCAGAATCCAAATGCGCGTGTGGTCTATCTTTCTTCTGAAAAGTTTACGAATGAGTTTATTAATTCGATTCGAGACAATCAGACCGTTAACTTTCGCAATAAATACCGAAATGTCGATATTCTGCTGATTGACGATATTCAATTTCTGGCCGGTAAAGAACAAACGCAAGAAGAATTCTTCCATACGTTCAATGCATTGCATGAAGAGAGCAAGCAAATTGTCATCTCAAGCGACCGACCGCCGAAAGAAATTCCGACGCTCGAAGACAGGCTACGCTCTCGCTTTGAATGGGGCTTGATTACAGATATCCAGCCGCCGGATTTAGAGACGCGAATTGCGATTTTGCGAAAGAAGGCAAAAGCGGAAAATCTGGAAATCCCGAACGAAGTTATGGTTTATATTGCGAATCAAATTGATACGAATATTCGTGAGCTGGAAGGTGCATTAATTCGCGTGGTCGCCTACTCATCTCTAATTAACCGGGACATTGATACGGAGCTGGCGATGGAAGCGCTGAAAGATATCATTCCTTCCAATAAACCAAGAATTATTAACATTGCCGTAATCCAGCAGGTCGTGGGAGAGTTTTTCAATTTAAAACTCGAAGACTTTAAAGCGAAAAAACGGACGAAATCGGTTGCATTCCCGCGCCAGATTGCGATGTACTTATCGAGAGAGCTTACGGATTACTCGCTGCCGAAAATCGGGGAGGAATTCGGAGGACGTGACCATACAACGGTTATTCACGCTCACGAAAAGATTACACAGGCCCTGCAGAGCGATCGCCAGCTGCAGACAACCATCCAGGAACTTATTGATACGATTAAAAGCGGACGTTAATTTTTTTTTGCGTTTGCGCCCTGTGTATAAATGTGAATAATCATCCAGGCCTGTACACAAAGTTATCCACATGTGTATAGGCTTTATTTCTTTTTACTTTAGAACTTATTCACATATCCACTGCCCCTATTACTATTACTGGGGTTTTAAAAAATATTAAAGTAAAAGTATATGATAAAATGATAAGTAAAATGCCTAAGGGGGACACAATGAAGTTTACGATTCAAAGAGACCAACTGACCAATGCGATTAATACAGTAAGTAAAGCTGTATCATCCAGAACGACAATTCCGATTCTTACCGGGATTAAAATCGTCGCCCACGAAGACGGCATTACATTGACCGCAAGCGATTCAGATATCTCTATTGAGCAATATGTCCCGATCGAATCCGGTGAACATCAATGGATTGAGAATATTACGCCGGGAAGCGTTATGCTTCCTTCTCGCTTCTTCGGGGAAATCGTGCGGAAATTGCCGGGCGAGCAGGTCACCATCTCTGTAAACGATCGTTTCGTAACCACCATTTCTTCCGGACGATCAGAATTCAACTTAAACGGAATGAATGCGGAGGATTACCCGCGTCTGCCTCAAATCGAAGAAGATAAGGTGCTCAGTCTTCCTGCCGATTTGCTGAAGACAATGATTCGTCAAACCGTATTTGCAGTAGCCACCACTGAGACCCGTCCGATTTTGACCGGGGTGATGTGGAACCTTACAGATGGACAACTTTCATTTGTGGCGACGGACAGCCACCGCCTTACTACCAGAAAGGCGACAGTCGAATCAGCTGCAGGCTTAAATTTCGACAACATTGTTATTCCGGGTAAGAGTCTGACCGAGTTAAATAAAATTTTGCCTGATGACGACCAGCTTGTGGATTTGGTTATTACGGATAATCAGATTCTTGTAAAGGTAAGCCATGTGCTTTTTTACTCTCGTATTCTGGATGGAACTTATCCGGATACGACTCGTATTATTCCGCAAAGTATAAAAACGGAAATGATTTTACCGGCAAAAGAGTTTCTCGGAGCGATTGAACGGGCAAGCTTATTAGCAAAAGACGGAAAAAATAATGTAGTTCGCCTGTTTACCCGCCCGGACAGTGTGATTGAAATTTCTTCCAACACACCGGAGGTCGGCAAGGTTACAGAGGAAGTGGTTCCTTTATCGATTGATGGAGAGGATGTAAAGATTTCGTTTAATGCAAAATATATGATTGATGCGCTGCGGACAGTGGACAGCAGCGAGATCCGTATCGAATTTACCGGAGCGATGAGTCCGTTTGTTATCCGCCCTACCGAGCACGATTGGATGCTTCACCTCATCCTGCCTGTAAGAACAAACCAGTAGAAAGGGGTTGTTGTTTATGAAGAAACGGCAAGTCCCCATTACGACTGAATATATTCCCCTTGGCCAATTCTTAAAGCTAGCCGAGATAATCGATACGGGCGGACAGGCGAAATTTTTTCTTGCAGAAACGTATATCGAAGTAAATGGAGAAGCCGAGAATCGCCGGGGCAAAAAATTGTATAATGGAGATACGGTTTACGTAGAAGGATTCGGTACGTATGAAGTTTTGCGTCAAACCGATGAGTAACCAGCGGCATGCTTAATTCGTATGGAAAAGCGTGCGGGCCGGGAGGGAAGACGGTTTGATATTAAAAGAATTGGAACTGGCACAATACAGAAACTTTGAGCGTGTTCAAGTACACTTCGACGCTCCTATTGTTTTATTCGTCGGCCCGAACGCGCAGGGGAAGACCAACATGCTGGAGTCGATATATGTACTGGCGATGGCCAAATCGCACCGGACGAGCAAAGATAAAGAGCTTATCAAGTGGGAAGAGCCGTTTGCCCGCTTATCCTGCCGGGCAGATCGACGGACTGGTCCGGTACACCTCGATATTCAGTTGACTTCTAAGGGAAAGAAAGCGAAAATTAACCAGTTAGAGCAACGGAGATTAAGCGATTATATCGGGGCTATCAACGCGGTTATGTTTGCACCGGAAGATTTAAGTATTGTCAAAGGGAGTCCTGTCATTCGACGCCGTTTTCTCGATATGGAAATCGGGCAGGTATCCAAGTCGTACTTGTACCACATTTTGCAATATCAGAAGCTGATTCAACAGCGCAATCTGGCAATGAAAGAACTGCAGATGGGTAAGCCATTCGGCGACATGCTGGATATCTATAATGCGCAGATGGCGCATCTGGCAGCCAAAGTGCTAAACAAGCGTTTTGGCTTCATGGATAAACTGGAGAGATGGGGCCAGGAAATCCACGCGCAAATCACCCAGGGGAGAGAAACGCTGACCCTTTCTTATGAGAGCACGCTTCCTGTTACGCCTGATATGTCAGAAAGCGAAGCGGAAGAAGCTGCTTACCGCCACTTGACCTCTATTAAGGATCGCGAAATTGCCCGCGGTACCAGTCTGGCCGGACCACACCGGGATGATATTCATTTTTTCATCAATGGCACAAGTGTGCATCAGTATGGATCGCAGGGACAGCAGCGCACAACCGCACTCTCTTTAAAGCTTGCGGAAATTGAATTGATTCATCAGGAAGTGGGAGAGTATCCTCTCCTTCTCTTAGATGACGTACTGTCAGAGCTGGATGCCGACCGGCAGTCACACCTTCTGCACAACATTAAAGACCGGGTACAAACGTTTGTGACGACGACGGGCGTAGAAGGACTGTACCATCAGACGCTGCAGCAGGCGGCCATTTACCGGGTAAAGCAGGGTACTATTACACGGGACATATAAGGAGGACGAGTATGTTTATTCATTTAGGCGGTGAAATGGTTGTGCGTGCCAAAGATGTTATCGCGATTCTTGATTACCACATGAAACAATCCTCTAAGATTACCCGGCAATTTCTGCAGAAAGCGGAAGAGAACGGCCGAATCATCACCCTGGGCAGTGAGCAGACGAAATCATACGTAGTAACCAAAGATAAAGTGTACTGCTCCCCGATTTCGTCGCTGACGTTAAAGCGTCGTGCTAATTTCTTGGAAAGCAGGTGAGGCTTAGATGGCAGAGAATACACAAAACAATTACGGAGCGAGCCAAATCCAGGTTCTCGAAGGTTTAGAAGCGGTCCGGAAGCGTCCGGGCATGTATATTGGCTCCACTAGTATCCGCGGATTACATCATCTTGTCTGGGAGGTTGTGGATAACAGTATTGACGAAGCGCTTGCCGGGTATTGTGATGATATTCACATCTATGTTCATCCGGATAACAGCGTGTCTGTCACGGACAATGGGCGGGGAATCCCGACGGAAATCCACGAGAAGACCGGGAAATCGACAGTAGAAACCGTATTGACCGTGCTTCACGCTGGCGGTAAGTTCGGCGGGGAAGGATATAAAGTGTCCGGCGGTCTACACGGGGTAGGTGTCTCGGTCGTAAATGCACTGTCCAAATCATTGACCGTGGAAGTAAAACGGAACGGCAAACGTCATGTGCAGCATTTTGCTTACGGGGCGCCGCTTGACGAACTGAAAGTCGTCGGAGAAGCGGAGGATACGGGGACGAAAGTAACGTTTTTGCCCGATCCGGAAATCTTTACCGAGACGACCGTATTCGAGTATGAAATTCTGCAGAAACGTTTGCGTGAGCTCGCGTTTTTGAATCGCGGCGTACGGATTACGCTGCACGACGAGCGAGAAAATAAAACCGATACGTATTACTACGAAGGCGGCATTCGTTCTTTTGTAGAGTATTTAAATAAAAATAAAGAGAAGCTGCATGAGCCACCGATTTACATCGAAGGGGAAAAAGACGGCCTGATGGTGGAAATCGCCTTGCAGTATAAC
>Ga0310837_101103_pt1 | contig 13427 bp, 12 predicted proteins | sample SM_ome_5_FD_201315 | JGI IMG/M metagenome (GOLD analysis project Ga0310837, IMG submission 201315) | Sorghum-adapted microbial communities enriched on stacked mutant (SM) sorghum from Joint BioEnergy Institute, Emeryville, California... ...
TCGGCCGCAAATTTGATAATGAAGAGGATGTAAGCGAAGTGCTGGACCGCATTCTTCCCGGTAAGTTTACAAAACGGTAGAAAGGGTGGCAGGTCCTAAAAAAAGCGTCAAATCTCGAATCCGGAGGTTTGGCGCTTTTTGCGGTAAAATGGTGCGCGCAAAGTATTTCCAAGGGAGTTAGGATTTGATAAACTCAAAGAATGGTTATTTTTTGCGCAGGTAAAGCTAGTAAATATGGAATAAATAAAAGGTGGTAACACATGAACCGACATCAATCCCGCGAAAAAGCGATACAAGTATTGTTTTCAATCGATATGACACAAGCCGAGCCGAAAGACGTGCTTGCCAATTTGCTCGAAGAAGAGGATGAGCAGAAGGCAGCAGAAGCGCAGAACACCGAGTTCTTAAATGAGCTGGTGGAAGGCACGGTGAAGCACCAGGCGGATATCGACCGGACGATTAGCCGGTATTTGCGCGGATGGACCATGGGACGCCTTGCAAATGTAGATCGCGCCATTCTACGCCTCGCTGGATATGAGATGATGTATCGTGATGACATTCCGGTAAAGGTTACATTGAATGAAGCGATTGAACTGGCTAAAGTTTATGGAACGGACGATTCACCGAAATTCATCAATGGCGTACTGTCGAGTTTGGTGAAAGACCTGGAAAAAAACGAGCAAAAAGGGCTGTAGACGATGGATGTAGTGCTTGGTATTGATACGAGCAATTACCGGACATCGCTCTGCCTAATCGACATGGACGGCCAAATTGTTGCCGAAGAGAAAGAGCTTTTATCCGTAGAAGCCGGAGAGCGGGGACTGCAGCAGTCCACCGCCCTCTTTCAGCATGTGAAGCGTCTTCCGGAGCTGGCTAGAAGGATGTCAGGAGAAGGCCGATACATCAAGGCGATTGCGGTGAGCTGTTCGCCGCGTCCGGTAGAAGGCAGTTATATGCCCGTATTTCTGGCGGGACAGATGGCGGCGGAGATGATGGCGCACTTTTTCCACGTGCCGATTTACTATACGTCTCACCAGGAAGGGCACATTGCAGCGGGAGAGTACACGCTGCCTACGCCGCTTGCAGTGGAGAAGTTTCTCGCCGTGCATCTGTCCGGCGGCACCAGCGAGGTGCTGGATTGCACGAAACAGGCAGGCGGATACCGAATCGAATGCATCGGCGGTACAAAGGATTTGCATGCGGGACAGCTCATTGACCGGGTGGGTGTGGCGCTTGGACTCCCGTTTCCTGCAGGTCCGTATCTGGAAGAACTGGCGAAGCAGGCAGGAGCAGATGACTTTGCCGTGCCTTCCTCTGTAACCCAGTATACATTCAGTTTTTCCGGTCCTGAAACGGCGCTGATGCGCGCAATCGAGCAGAATGTACCGGCACCGCAGGTTGCGCGGGCGGCGGAAAAGTGCGTAGCAGCCACGCTGGAGAAGGTGCTGCGCACGGCAGTCGAAGACGGCTACCCCAAGGATATTCTTATCGTGGGCGGCGTATCGGCCAATGCCTATATTCGGAACAGGCTATTGAAGCGACTAACGCACCGGGCGGTAGGCGCACGTCTATATTTTGCTGATCCGGCCTATGCGGGAGATAATGCATTCGGTGTGGCGCGAATTGGATTGCTCAAACACTTTTTTAATAACAAAGGCGAACATTTTATTTGATTTACCAAATATATTTCGTAATTTATCTTTGCAATCTCCCGTCCGATTCGCTACACTGAAAAGGAAGATGAAAGCTTGAACTTTCTCGATATTTCACCTGGACGGGAGGAATTAAATTATGTCAGCACATATTATTGTCGGCGCAGAAGTGGCGGCCGAAATTCGGGCCGCGCTGAAAGAGGAAGTGGCACAACTGAAAGAACAGGGAATTCACCCGGGGCTTGCGGTTATTCTCATTGGGGATGATCCGGCTTCCCATTCGTATGTAAAGGGGAAGGAAAAAGCGTGCCATGAAATCGGCATTTACTCTGAGGTCATTCGGCGCGACGCTTCCATCACGCAGGAAGAGTTGCTGGCTATGGTAGAAGAATACAACCAAAACCCGAACATTCATGGAATTCTGGTCCAACTTCCGCTTCCGAAACATATCTCGGAGAAAGGAGTGATCGACGCGATTAGCCCGGAAAAGGATGTGGACGGTTTTACACCGATTAATGTAGGCAACATGCTGATTGGAAGCGATTGCTATCTTCCCTGCACGCCGCATGGCATCATTGAACTCATCAAGCGCTCCGGTCAATCGATCGAAGGCAAGCATGCGGTTGTAATCGGACGCAGCAATATTGTAGGAAAGCCTGTTGCTATGTTATTATTGCAGGAAAATGCGACCGTAACGATTGCCCACTCCCGGACGAAAGATCTTGCATCCATTACGCGCCAGGCCGATATTCTGGTGGTAGCCGTGGGCCGTGCAGAGATGATCAGAGCCGAGCATGTGAAGAGTGGTGCGGTCGTTATCGATGTCGGCGTAAACCGCAACGCGGAAGGCAAGCTGGTCGGTGATGTTCATTTTGATTCCGTAAAAGAGGTGGCGAGCTATTTGACTCCGGTACCGCGCGGCGTAGGGCCGATGACGATTACCATGCTGATGAAGAATACGGTGGAGGCGGCGAAGAAATTATCGCGTGTCGCACAAAAGCAGTAGAACGCAGGAAGGAAGAGAGTTGTGCAGGATACCCGGCAAATTTTTTCGGTAAAAGACCTTACGCGCTATATTAAAGATACATTTGATTTTGACGAGTTGCTACAGAATGTGTGGGTGCGGGGCGAGTTGTCCAACTTCGTGCATCACTCCCGCGGGCATATGTATTTTACCGTCAAGGATGAAGAGTCCAAAATCAAAGGTGTAATGTTTGCCGGGTATAACCGGTATCTCAAATTTATCCCCAAAAACGGAACCCGGGTACTTATCCGCGGTTCTGTTTCTGTGTATGAGCGAGACGGTCAGTATCAGCTGTATGCAAAAGAGATGCAGCCGGATGGTATTGGTAGCCTTTATATGGCGTTCGAGCAATTAAAAGAAAAGCTGGAGAACGAAGGACTGTTCGATGAGCGGCATAAAAAGCCGATTCCGCTCTACCCGTCCAGAGTGGGCGTTATTACTTCGCCTACCGGTGCGGCGGTGCGGGATATCATTACGACGATCCGCCGCCGTTATCCGGCGGCAAATGTGCTGTTATATCCGGTGGCGGTGCAGGGGGAGCATGCCGCACCGTCGATTTGCCGCGCGATTGAGGAGATGAACAGGCGGCAGGATGTCGATGTGCTGATTGTAGGGCGGGGCGGTGGCTCGATTGAAGAGTTGTGGGCATTTAACGAAGAAGCGGTGGCCCGCAGTATTTTCCGCTCACAAATTCCCGTCATTTCGGCGGTAGGGCATGAAACGGATTTTACGATTGCCGATTTTGTAGCGGATATGCGTGCTGCCACCCCGACGGCTGCGGCAGAAATCGCCGTACCGCACATGCAGGTGCTGCGCCGTCGGATTGAGGAGTTGACCGGACGCCTGGGAACCTCGCTGCGATATCAGGTAAAGCGGCTTCGAGAACGGCTCACGCGTATACAGCGTTCTTATGTACTGCGCCAGCCGGAACGGTATGTGATGCAGTATGAGCAGGAATTAGACCGCCTGCAGCAACGGCTTGGGCGTGCCGCCAGGCAGTATCGTATACAGAAACAGGCTCAGTGGAAAGAAATGCACCGGCATTTACTGCAATACAGCCCTGCGGTAACGACGAGGCTTGAGCGGGAACGTTTGGACGACCGGCAGAAGCGTCTTATACGGGCAATGCAGATGCTGATAAGAGAGAAGGATCAACAGCTAAACCGCCAGTTGGATAAACTGGATGCGCTCAGCCCGCTGAAAGTCATGCGACGGGGGTACTCGCTTGTATTTCAGGAAGCAGAGGGAGCGGAGCGGCTGGTAACGTCAGTAGAGCAGACGTCCGTGGGCGAACAGGTTGCAGTCCGATTGGTTGACGGGACGCTCACATGTCGGGTAGAGGAGATGAAAAAGGGGGAGAACCATGGCTAAGAAAAAAGCCGAAGTGCCATTTGAAGAAGCGATGAAACAATTGGAAGAAGTAGTGCAGCAGCTCGAAGCGGGAGATGTGCCGCTGGAAAAGGCAATTGCTCTTTTCCAAGAAGGCATGGAGCTATCTAAGTTGTGCAGTCGGAAGTTGAACGATGTCGAGCAAAAAATTGAAATGCTGCTGGATCAGGAAGGCGAGCAGGTTACCGTCCCTTTTCAGTTGGAGGGGGATGACGAGTGAGCAGTGTACAGTTAAAAGACTATATTCAAGAAAAAGCGGACCTGATTGCTGAGCGGCTGGCAAGGTATATGGATACGGACGGGATTCCGGAAACGCTCCGCCAGGCGATGAGCTATTCGCTCCTCGCCGGGGGAAAGAGGCTGCGCCCTGTTTTAGTGCTGGCGACACTTGAAGCGTTCGGTAACCCGATCGCAACAGGCGTCCCCGTGGGTTGCGCGGTAGAGATGATCCATACCTATTCGCTTATTCACGATGATTTACCGGCCATGGATAACGACGACTTCCGTCGCGGAAAGCCGACAAATCACAAAGTATACGGAGAAGCAATGGCGATTCTGGCCGGAGATGCGCTGCTGACCCAAGCTTTCGAGACGGTGTGTGAAGCGGAAGCAGCCGGTGCGCCTGCCGTCAGCGTGCTGAAAATTGTGCGGGAGCTTGCATCCTACGCCGGTGCCCGAGGCATGGTCGGGGGCCAGTGTGCCGATATGGAAGGAGAAAATACACAGCTCACGCTAGCGCAGTTGAAGTATATCCACCAGCATAAAACGGCCGACCTACTCGTATTTTGCGTACGTGCGGGTGCGATTCTCGCCAATGCGGATGAACGGCAGCTTGCTCTGTTGACCCGTTACGCCAACAACATCGGCCTTGCATTCCAGATACAGGACGACATTTTGGATGTAACCGGCGACTTTGCTAAAATCGGCAAGCCGGTAGGCAGCGACGAGCAGCGGCATAAGTCTACGTATCCTTCCCTTATTGGCATGGAGGAGTCGCGTGAATTGCTTCACCAATTGGTGGCTGAGGCCAACCAGGCGCTCACAGAAGCCGAGCTTGTGAATGACAGCATCCTTCGTGCCCTCGCAGCATTCATTATTGAGCGCGATTACTAACTCAATATAATAAGATAAACACCTTTTCTGTGTCGAAGAAAAGGTGTTTATCTTTACATTGGTGTTTCTTGTTAGTTTATGATACCATGTTGTTGATTTACTCGTATGAATATAGGTATGATACATTCATGGAGAAATTAGAACGAAATGCTGAAAGTGAGGAGTTTTCTTTGTTATCTGATATTAACTCCCCTCAAGACTTGAAAAAATTAAACATAGCACAGCTCGATAAACTAGCAGAAGAAATTCGTGAGTTCCTCATTAAAAACCTTTCGGTAACGGGCGGACACCTGGCGCCGAATCTTGGTGTAGTGGAATTAACGCTTGCGCTTCATTATATTTTTAACAGTCCCAAGGACAAATTTATCTGGGATGTCGGACATCAAGCATACGTACATAAAATGCTGACCGGCCGGATGGATCGCTTCCATACGCTGCGTCAATATAAAGGGTTATGCGGATATCCGAAATGCAGCGAAAGCGAGCATGATGTATGGGAAACCGGACACAGCAGTACCTCTTTGTCTGCGGCAATGGGCATGGCAATCGCCCGCGACTTAAAGCGGGAACGTTACAAAGTGCTTGCTATCATCGGTGACGGTGCACTGACCGGAGGAATGGCGTTTGAAGCGCTGAACCACATGGGGCATGAAAAACGTGATGTGACCGTGATATTGAATGATAACGAAATGTCGATCGCACCCAATGTCGGGGCACTGCACAACTATCTTGGCAAGTTGCGCACGAATGACGGCTATAAACGTGTCAAGGAAGAAGTAGAGCATCTGCTCAAGAGAGTACCGGCCGTGGGAGGTACGATGGCCAAGCTGGCGGAGCGCTTGAAGGATGGGCTGAAGTACCTTATGGTATCCGGCATATTATTCGAAGAGCTGGGCTTTACGTATCTCGGACCTGTGGACGGCCATGACCTGCCGACGCTCATGGAAGCACTGCGCCAGGCCGCTTATACAAAGGGGCCTGTGCTTGTTCATGTGATTACGAAAAAAGGAAAAGGATACGCGCCTGCGGAAAGCGAGTCGCAAGTGTTCCATGGCGTGGGAACTTATAAGATCGAGAGCGGTGAAGTCCTGAAGAGCGAAGGGCCGCCGAGCTATACAAGCATTTTTGCCCGGACGATTGAAAAAGTTGCGGAAACTGATCCGCGTATCGTCGCCATTACGGCCGCGATGCCGAGCGGAACGGGCCTGGAGGGGTTCGCTAAAAAGTATCCGGAACGGTTCTTTGATGTCGGGATTGCCGAGCAGCATGCTACTACGATGGCAGCCGGTATCGCCACGCAGGGGCTAAAGCCCGTGTTCGCCGTCTACTCCACATTTCTGCAGCGCGGTTACGATCAGCTCGTGCATGATGTATGCCGTCAGAATCTAAATGTCACGTTCGCGATTGATCGCGCAGGCCTTGTCGGTGCAGACGGCGAAACGCATCAGGGGGTATTCGATATTGCCTATATGCGCAGCTTACCTAATATGACGATTATGATGCCGAAAGACGAAAACGAGCTGCAGCATATGCTGTATACGGCGCTTATGTATAACGATGGCCCGATTGCCGTCCGCTATCCGCGCGGTAACGGTGAAGGTGTCATACTGGATACGGAATTCAAACAGCTTCCGATCGGTAAATCTGAAATCTTGCGTCCGGGTGCGCACGTTGCGATTGTCGCATTCGGGAACATGGTCTCTACCGCCCAGAAAGCGGCGGACATGCTGGCAGGAGAGGGCATCAATCCAATGATAATTAATGCGCGCTTTGCCAAACCGCTTGATAAAGAGATGCTCTTTATGCTGGCACGGGACGGTTATACAGTGATTACGCTCGAAGAAGGTGCGGTGCAAGGCGGATTCGGAAGCGCCGTGTTAGAGTGCTATGCGCAGGCGGGCTATCATGACGTGATCGTTGAATTGATGGGGATTCCGGATTACTATGTCGAGCACGGCAGTGTGAAAGAACAGCGTGCTGAAGTGGGGTTGACTCCAGAGAATGTTGCGCAAAAAGTTCGTTCTCTATGGCCGGCGAGGAGGCAGCGGGCATAGACGATGAGCAAAAAAGAGAGAATTGATGTGCGCCTGGTGCAGGAAGGATATTTTCCGAGCCGGGAAAAAGCAAGGGCTGCCATTATGGCAGGCCTTGTCTTTGTCGGACAGGAACGCTGCGACAAGGCGGGAATGAAAGTAGAGACGAATAAGCCGATTACGGTAAAAGGACAGGTCCATCCGTATGTGAGCCGCGGCGGCTTAAAGCTTGAAAAAGCGATTCAAACGTTCGGGATTGATTTAACGGATGCGGTCGTCATGGATATCGGAGCCTCTACCGGCGGCTTTACGGATTGTGCCCTGCAGCACGGCGCCCGCCTCGTGTATGCAATCGATGTCGGCTATGGCCAACTGGATTGGTCGCTTAGACAGAATGACAGGGTTGTCGTTATGGAGAGAACCAATTTTCGTTACCTGAAAGCGGAAGAGTGGGAAGGCGATCCGATTCAGTTTGCCACGATCGACGTGTCCTTCATTTCGCTGCGATTGATACTGCCTGTGCTCAAAGAGTTCATGGAGCCGGGAGGAGGCGTGCTGGCGCTGGTGAAACCGCAGTTTGAAGCAGGCCGCGAACAGGTAGGCAAGCACGGCGTGGTACGCGACGCTGAAGTGCATAAAGAGGTGCTGCGCACGATGCTGCGTTTCAGTGAAGAACTGGGCTTTCGGGTGCAGGGACTGTCGTTTTCACCGATTACGGGAGGAGAAGGAAATATTGAGTTTTTGCTTCACCTGGAGTGGAACGGAGTGCCGAATGGGCAAGAGGTACAGGATTATGAGGCGGACATTGACCGAATTGTTCAGGAAGCGCACGCCACGTTTTAAAGAAATATGCAGAAGCAGGGATCTGACAGAGACTTCCTGCTTTTTTTGTATTTTTATGCATGAAACCAGGAAAGCATGTATAATAAGAGAGACAGGCAAGCATCACCCTAGCTAATCGAGGTGTTAGTTGTGACGGCGATAGGCATTGTAGCGAATAAACAAAAAACAAATGCATGGCCCGTGGCTGAAGAGTTGGTTCGTCTGCTCGAAGCGAAGCGCGCAGATGTATACATAGACCATGTAGTAGCGTCGCATATTGATCGAGAAGATTTGGCCCTGCCCATTGATAAGTTTCATGAAGTCGTGGACATTATTTTCGTGTTGGGAGGGGATGGGACGCTGATTGGCCTTGCGCGGGAAATCGCTCCGTATTCGATTCCGATTCTCGGCATCAATTTAGGGAATCTCGGTTTTCTTTCCGAATCGGAACCGGCTGATTTGCCGCATGCAGTGGACCGTATCTTAAGCGGGGATTATTGCGTAGAAGATCGGATGATGCTTCATACGGAAGTGATTCGTAACGGGCAGCGCGTTCATGAAGCGGTAGCGCTGAATGACGTCGGAATCGCCAAGGGAAGTTTCGGCCGGATGATTAAGTGCAGCGTTTATGTGGATGATTTATTTGCGGGTACATATAACGGTGACGGCCTTATTATTTCTACGCCTACCGGTTCAACCGCATATTCCTTGTCGGCGGGAGGCCCGATTGTCGTTCCGTATATTAATGCTATCCTGCTGACACCCGTAGCGCCCCATTCCTTGACGGCGCGTCCGCTCGTGCTGCCCGATGACGAAGAAATTCATGTCAAAGTATACGCTACGCACAATGATTTGGGTTTAACAATTGATGGCCAGCTGGGTTACCCATTGGAGATTGACGACGAAATTGTTATCCGGCGTTCACCTTATATTACATCGCTCATCAAGTGGAAGGAACGCAGCTTTTTCGAAGTGGTGCGTAAAAAGCTACAGGGAGAGAGTGAATAGATGGAAGAAAATGAAAGCGTTTCTGGAGGAAAGAACATGAATAAAGGACAGCGACATATCAAAATTCGGGAGATCATTGCCCGCAATGACGTAGAAACTCAGGACGAGCTGGTGGATTTGCTGCGTGAAGCGGGCTTTAACGTAACGCAGGCAACCGTTTCACGGGACATTAAAGAGCTGCACCTTGTTAAAGTTCCGACTAATGACGGACGGTATAAGTATTCCTTGCCTGCCGATCAGCGCTTCAATCCCCAGCATAAGCTGAAGCGGACGCTGATTGACAGCTTCGTAAGCATTGATCGTGCGGATAATTTGCTGGTGATGAAGACAATGCCTGGGAATGCGCATGCGATCGGAGCATTGATTGACAATCTGGAATGGCCTGAGATTTTAGGAACCATTTGTGGTGACGATACGATCCTGATCATTTGCCGCAGTCAAGACTACGCCGCCGAGATGTCGCAGCGGTTTATCGACATGTTATAAGCAGATACGGGGGACTTACTATGTTGCTCGAGTTAACGATTCGCAATTTTGCCGTGATTAAAGAGGTCTCCGTTTCGTTTGGACGGGGCCTTACCATTTTAACGGGAGAAACCGGTGCAGGAAAATCGATTCTTATCGATGCAATCAGTCTGCTGCTTGGCGGGCGCGGATCTGCGGATTATGTACGGTACGGATGCAAAAAGGCGGAAATCGAAGGGCTGTTCGAATTCGAAGCGGGAGCACCTGCACTGTCCATGCTCGAAGAGATGGGTATCGAAGTAGAGGAAAACACCGTTATCATCCGCCGGGAACTGGCGAGCACGGGCAAAACCGTCTGCCGGATTAACGGGCAGATGGTAACGCTGGGGATGCTGAGAGAAGTGGCACCGTGGTTGATTAACATTCACGGACAGCATGAGCACCAATCGCTTATGCAGGGAGACAGGCATATGGAATGGTTGGACTCGTTCGGCGATGAAAAGGTGGCGCCTGCTTTCCGTGAATTTTCTAAGCTGTATGCGAAGTACAGACAGATTGCTTCGGAGTTGGAATATATATCGACCAATGAGCGGGAAATGGTGCAGCGTATGGATATGCTTAAGTTTCAGCTGCAGGAAATTGTCGAGGCCGACTTAAAACCATTGGAAGACGAAGAGTTAATAAAGGAACGAAAACGGCTGTCAGGCGGTGAGAAACTGGTACACAGTCTGGAAGATGCCTATCGTTCGTTGGTCGGTGATCAGCGAGGCATTGATTGGGTTAGTAACGCGGTGAGTCATCTGGAGACTGTACTTGAATATGACGAGGAACTGAAAGAAACACACCAGATGGTGGAAAGCGCGTTTTACCAATTGGAAGAAGCGGCCCGTCTGGTACGTGCCTATCGCGATACGATCGAGTTTGATCCGGAACGACTTATGCAGATTGAAAGCCGCCTGGATGAAATTAACCGCCTGAAGCGTAAGTATGGGCTTTCCGTTGATGAAATTCTTGAATACGCGGCATCCATTGAGGATGAACTTGACAGCATGGAGAACAGGGAGTCGCGTATCGCAGAACTTCAGAAGAGGCTGCGGGAGGTGGCGCTTGATCTGGCGGTGGATGCCGCGGAACTGTCGCAAATCCGCAAGCAAATCGCCGTTGCATTGGCCGCAGCCATCGAACAGGAACTGAAAGAGCTGAACATGGGACGCGCCCGATTTGAAATCGCGGTCCATCAACAGGAAGATGAGCGAGGCTTAGAAGTGAACGGAACGAAGCTGCGTGTAACGGCCAAGGGGATTGATACGGTCGAATTCCTTATTGCGCCCAATCCGGGTGAGCCGTTACGTCCGGTCAGTAAGATTGCGTCCGGCGGAGAGTTGTCGCGGATTATGCTGGCGATGAAGACCATTCTGGCTGATGCGGAAAATATTGATACGATGATTTTCGATGAAGTGGATACAGGTGTTAGCGGCCGGGCCGCTCAGGCGATCGCAGAGAAGCTGGTGCGCGTCTCCCGTAGGCGCCAGGTATTATCGATTACGCACCTGCCGCAAGTCGCAAGCATGGCCGATACACACCTAAGAATCGAAAAGCACATGAACGATAACGAGACGGAGACGAAGGTCACCGCGCTCTCATACGAGGAAAGGGTTGTTGAGCTGGCCCGTATGCTTGGCGGGGCCCAGGTGACAGAGACCACGAAAAACAACGCCAGGGAGATGCTCGCCCAGGCAGAAGAGCTGAAGGCCAGGAAGTAAGGATAAACAGGAAGAGATTGTTTCGGTTTAAGGGTTATAAATGTAAGCCACTCCGGCAACATTATTATTACAGATACATGGAGGTGTAGGTAGGGAACGTGTAGGAGCGTGATGACCCGTTGAACACCCGAAACAAAAAGAAAACGATCATTGGCTGTATTGTAATTGTACTCGCTCTTCTCACTTTCTCTTCGCCCCCTTTTCAACAATTTGCTTCTTTTCCAGAAAAAATCCGCATGTTCCAGGGCTCGCTCGCTCAACTTTCCCTTACCATGCCTGTGACGGGAACCATCGCGTCCACGGACCCTGACATTGTGCATGTCAGCGCGGACAAGGCATCCAGACAGGTGGATTTGCGCAAGCCGCTTACCATCCAGCCCGGTAAGCCCGGCGGAGCGAAGCTAACGCTGAAACTTGGAAACATTCCGGTTAAGACGGTAGATGTAGAAGTACTGCCGGAGCTGAAAGTCATACCCGGTGGACAATCCATCGGTGTCCAACTGCATACGGTGGGGGTGCTTGTCGTCGGACATCATCTTGTTGAAAGCCAGGGCAAGAAATACTCGCCCGGCGAAACCGCCGACATTAAAGTAGGAGACATGATTACCGGTATTGATGGCGTCGACATCCGCAGTATGGATGAAGTGGGAAAGATAGTGGACCAGGCGGGAAAGCAAGGAAAAGCAGTAAAGCTTACGATTCTGCGCGATAAGCAAAAACATATCGTCGATCTTAAACCTGCTCTTGACGATAAAGACAAAAAATACCGGATGGGACTTTATATTCGGGATTCAGCCGCAGGCGTCGGTACGCTGACGTTTTATGACCCGAAAAGCGAGAGATATGGAGCGCTTGGTCATGTTATTTCCGATATAGATACCGGCAAGCCGATTGCGGTCGGCGAAGGCCATGTCGTGCAGTCGAGTGTTACATCAATTGAGCCGGGAAAAAGCGGTGCACCAGGTGAGAAATACGCCACGCTCCGCAATGAACGCGTTAAACTGGGCACGATTGAAAAGAACACGCCGTTTGGAATCTTTGGAAAGATGAACAAACTGCCGGAGCAGGCGGTGGAAACAAAGCCGATTCCCATCGCTTTAGGTGAGCAGGTCAAACCCGGTCCGGCTGAGATTTATACGGTAGTAGACGATCAAAAAGTGGAGAAGTTCAAGATTGAAATTGTCAATGTGGTTCCGCAGAAATATCCGGCGACTAAAGGGCTGATTCTTAAGGTCACCGACCCGGTATTGCTGAAAAAAACCGGGGGAATCGTTCAGGGAATGAGCGGGAGTCCGATTGTTCAGGACGGCAAGCTGGTAGGTGCGGTAACCCACGTATTCGTTAACGACCCGACCAGCGGATACGGCACGTATATTGAGTGGATGCTGCAGGATGCGGGCATTGACATTCATAAGCAAACAGACAAAAAACGCAGGGCAAGCTAACCCCCTGCGTTTTTTTGTCATTTTATCGGTCTGTTTCGTCGAAATGGCGAGAGATTGGTCGAAAAGTAATCGCGCATATTTTGCAGGAGATGATACGGTAACGTCGAATTACAAAACGTGGACGTATCCATACCTGATACTTACACTTAACAGGTAATTTCACCTATATATGGAGTAAGAGGATTTACTTTCGTATAACACGAAAATATAATATAAGCAGTAGCGCAAAAGGGGCGAGACCATTTTGAAAAATATTCGAGTTATTCTTGCGGATGATAATCGGGAATTTACGGAATTGCTTGAGGAGTATCTAAACGATCAGAATGACATTGAAGTGGTGGGTGTCGCATTTAACGGAAATGACGTGTTGAACCTGTTGAGCCATACGCTGCCGGATGTATTGATTCTTGACATTGTAATGCCGCATTTGGATGGGTTGGCAGTACTCGAGCAGATTCGCGGTATGAAACTGCCGGTTATGCCTAAGATTATTATGCTAACAGCGTTCGGACAGGAAGAGATCACGAAGAAGGCTGTAGAGCTTGGTGCATCCTATTACATTTTGAAACCATTTGACATGGAAGTTCTGGCGAACCGTCTGCGTCAGGTCGCGGGGTTAGCTCCAACCGTTCATCATAACCTGCGTCCGCCTTCCCTGCCCCCGAAAGGCAAGAATCTGGATCAAAACATTACGAACATTATTCATGAGATTG
>Ga0310837_101119_pt1 | contig 13281 bp, 10 predicted proteins | sample SM_ome_5_FD_201315 | JGI IMG/M metagenome (GOLD analysis project Ga0310837, IMG submission 201315) | Sorghum-adapted microbial communities enriched on stacked mutant (SM) sorghum from Joint BioEnergy Institute, Emeryville, California... ...
AAAGTGCATCTGCATAACGTTGATCTGAATCGAATGGACTGGGAAACCTCCACTTTTTTACAGTCCGCGAGGCAGATCCACTATATTCAGTGTTTGATATTACGGGCTTTCGAAATTTAGGATTAATATCATTAAAAAAGCTCCAGAACATTAAACATCCAATGAGTCTGGTTACATGTGGATTTGGAAGTTCTCCTTCTTGGCATAGTTGTAATAATGAAGAACAAATATTTCTATCGATGAGTAGAACATAATCACGGAATCCATAATATTGGAAATTTGGCATTCCTGTTGGGGATATCCTTGGATGAAATATTACTTTTTCTTTCATCAGAACTTCAGTAATCGATTTAATATCCTGCTCATACACAATGCATGTGAGCATTAAATCCACCACCGCTGTTTTGACCACATTATTGTCACTTTCTTACACGATATTGTATCATAAGTCAGGTAATTGCTACTGAAGGTGAAAATATAATTTAATGCTCTCCGAACGCCCTTCACCCTGTCCCTTCTGCAAACCAACCGCAAGAAAATGATCGACCCATTTTGATTTCCCTACTATGTCAAGAGACAATAATTCATGTCCATCCCTCCACTCTCCCCACACCGCCTCTCTTTCCTACAGCCACAAGGGATTTCAGGCTTTGAGGTGCGTTTTGGAACAAAATACCAGGAGTATAATAAGTGTCCGCCAAATTGGAAGGATTTAGGTAATTTGGGGGGAAGGGATAAGGGAAATGGAACGTTGGGAAATGTCCAGGGAAATATTGGAAGAGGATAGGGAGCAGGGGTAAGGAGAGAGGAAAAAGGGATGGTTATATTGGGATAAAACCTGATCCCTCAACCCTTTCCGCTCTATACCCTGTCCCCCTATCAACAGAAAAGCCCAGCATGAATCCAGGCAAAACCCTGGCCATACTAGGCTTCATGGACATTTTTTTGTCCCTGGACAGTTTTTATTTTCCCAGGACGGGATTTATTTGATGTCTACACCCGTCCATACCCGGCTGTTCCGATTACTCCACCGTCACGCTCTTCGCCAGATTCCGCGGTTTATCCACGTCATGGCCGAGCGCGAGCGACGCGTAGTACGCGATCAACTGCAGCGGCACGACCGACAGCGCCGGCGTGAGCAGCGGCAGCGTGTCGGGGATCGCGAACAGTTCGTCGACCGACTTCGCGACCTCTTCCCGGTTGCTCCGGTTCACCAGCCCGAACACCCGGGCGCCGCGCGCCTTCACTTCCTTGATGTTGCTCAGCGTCTTCTCGTACAGTTCCTCCTGCGTCACGAGCGCGATGACCGGCGTGCCTTCCTCGATCAGCGCCAGCGTGCCGTGCTTCAGCTCGCCCGCCGCGTACGCCTCCGAGTGGATGTACGAGATCTCCTTCAGCTTCAGTGAGCCTTCCTGCGCGACCGCCCAGTCGACGCCGCGGCCGATGAAGAACAGGTTGCTGTGCTTCGCGAGCGATTCCGCGATTCTCTTCAGCACGGCGGCATGCTCCAGGATGTCCTCCACCTGCGCGGGAAGCTCCTTCATGGCGGCGATGACCGACGCGACGTACGCCTCGTCCTTCGTGCCCAGCGTCTGCGCGAGATACAGGCCGAACAGATAGAACGCGATCAGCTGCGTCGTGTACGCCTTCGTCGACGCGACGGCGATCTCCGGCCCCGCCCAGGTGATGATCACGTCATCCGCCTCGCGGGCGACGGAGCTGCCGACGACGTTCGTGATGGCCAGCACGCGCGCGCCCGCGCGTTTCGCTTCGCGCAGCGCCGCCAGCGTGTCGGCCGTCTCGCCGGACTGGCTGACGACAATGACCAGCGTGTCCGGCGTGATGATCGGATTGCGGTATCGGTATTCGGAGGCGACGTCGGCCTCCACCGGAATGCGCGCGAGGTTCTCGATGACGTGCTTGCCGACAAGACCGGCGTGCAGCGCCGTGCCGCAGGCGACGATATGCACCCTGCGAATCGCGCGGATGTCGTCCGCCGTCATCTTCAGCTCCGGCAGCGTGACCCGCCGGCCGTCCGGCGAGATGCGCGATCCCATCGTGTCGCGGTACGCCTTCGGCTGCTCGTGGATCTCCTTCAGCATGAAGTGCTCGTAGCCGGCCTTCTCGGCCGTCATCAGGTCCCAGTCGACGTGGAAGACGCTCTTGGCCACCTTCCGGCCGTCGATCGTCAGGACCTCGACGCCCTCCCTCGTCAGCACGGCCATTTCGCCGTCTTCGAGGATATAGACGTCGCGCGTATGCTCGAGAATCGCCGGAATGTCCGAAGCGATGAAGAACTCGCCCTGCCCGATGCCGATGATGAGCGGGCTCGCGTAGCGCACCGCCACGAGCCGGTCCGGCTCGTGCTCCGTCAGCACGCCGAGCGCGAACGCGCCGCGCATCCGCTTCACCGCCCGCTGCACCGCCGTCACGATGTCGCCGTCATACTCGTCCGCGATCAGATGGGACACGACTTCCGTATCCGTCTCCGACACGAACGTGTGCCCGGCGATCGACAGCTCCTCGCGCAGCTCGAGATAATTTTCGATGATGCCGTTGTGGACGACCGTGAATTTGCGCGAGTTGTCCGTATGCGGGTGCGAGTTGACATCCGACGGCTTGCCGTGGGTCGCCCAGCGCGTGTGGCCGATGCCGACCGAGCCGTGCAGCGGCGCGTCCTTCAGCCTCTCCTCCAGCACGGAGAGCCGGCCCTTCGACTTGCGGATCTCGAGCCGCTCGCCGGTGTGGACGGCGATGCCCGCCGAGTCGTATCCCCGGTACTCGAGCTTCTTCAGGCCTTCGATCAGGATCTCCTGCGTGTTCCGGTTACCGATATATCCTACAATTCCGCACATTCGTTCGTACCTCCGCTATTTCGGGAAAATTCCCGAACGCCCCGGAGTCCGGAACGCCTGTGCATGCGCGTCCATATGCGATTGTATTGCCCATGCCGCATGACGAACCGGCAACGGGGCATTCAGGATCATGGATTGGCATGAATGCCTTGTCGTCGATTGTGAATGGCAAGCTTTCGCCTCGCTCTGCCGGGCCCTTGTCGGACCGGTCGCCCGGTCGTTTTCCTTCCCGGCTTGACGGCTGGAGCGGCTGCAACCGGAGGGTCCCCGCCGAAAACTTCGAACACCCCCGCCTCGTCAACTTGCCGCCTCGCGAGCGCCGCCGTCCGCATCACGCGATTACTTTTTTCCCATGCGTGACGCCGGAGTCCGGCCGCCACGCGGGCCGCAAGTTCTGGCGCTTGAAGACCAATAGAGACGCGCTGCCCTCCCTTCTGTCTCGAATTATCCCTATCATATTCATTTTCATGACAGGTTGCAACGGCTAGAATTGTCGAAGCGCTGCGAACCGACCCGAATCCGCCCCGAATCGCAAAAAAAGACAGCCGCGCGGACCCCCCGCAAGGAGTCCCGGCTGCCTGCTTCCGTCTTCCCTACCCCAGTTCCGCCTTCACCACGGCCGCGATCCGTTCGACATGCGCGGCCACCTCGGCCTCATCCGGGCCTTCCGCCATGACGCGGATGAGCGACTCCGTGCCCGACGGCCGGACGAGCACCCGCCCGCTGTCGCCGAGCTCGGCTTCGGCCGCCGCCACCGCCTTCGCGATCGCCTCGTTCCCCTTGAACCGGCTCTTGTCCGCGACCCGCACGTTGACGAGCACCTGGGGATATTTGCGCATGATCGTCTTCAGTTCGCTCAGCTTCTTGCCGGACGCGATGAGCGTGTCCACGAGCTGCAGCGAGGTCAGGATGCCGTCCCCCGTCGTATTGTAATCGAGGAAAATGACATGCCCGGACTGCTCCCCGCCCAGGTTGAACCCGCCGCGGCGCATCTCCTCCATCACGTACCGGTCGCCGACCGCCGTGCGGGCCGTCTGCAGGCCAAGCGCTTCGGCCGCCTTGAAGAACCCGATGTTCGCCATCACCGTCGTGACGATCGTGTCGCGGCTGAGCCGGCCGGCCTTCCGCATCGCCTCGCCGCAGATGAGCAGGATGTAGTCGCCGTCCACCTCGGCGCCGGTCTCGTCGACCGCGATCAGCCGGTCCGCGTCGCCGTCGTAGGACAGCCCGAGATCCGCACCGTGCGCCTTCACCTGCGCGATCAGATGCTCCGGATGCGTCGAGCCGACACCGTCGTTGATGTTGAGCCCGTCGGGCTCGGCGCCGACCGCGATCACCTCCGCGCCCAGCTCGCGGAAGATGCGCGGCGCCAGCTCGTAGGCCGCGCCGTGCGCGCAGTCCATGACGATGCGCAGGCCCTGGAACGAGTGCTTCACCGTCGTCTTGAGATATTCGAGATAGCGGTATTTCGCTTCGGCGTCCGTCGTGACCATGCCGATTCCGCCGCCTTCCGGCCGCGGCAGCTCGTCACGCTCGGCGTCGATCAGCCGCTCGATCTCGAGCTCCGTCTCGTCGGACAGCTTGTAGCCGTCCGCGCCGAAGAACTTGATCCCGTTGTCCGCCACCGGATTGTGCGACGCCGAGATCATGACGCCCGCGTCGGCGCCGAGCAGCCGCGTCAGATACGCGACCGCCGGCGTCGTCACGACGCCCAGCCGGATGACGTCCGCGCCGATCGAGAGCAGCCCCGCGGTCAGCGCCGCCTCGAGCATCGGCCCCGAAATGCGCGTGTCCATGCCGATGACGACCTTGGGCCGGGCCGCCTTGCCCGCGAGCACATAGCCGCCGCAGCGGCCGATCTTGTATGCGAGTTCGGGCGTCAGCTCGCGGTTTGCGACGCCGCGAACGCCGTCCGTACCGAAATATTTCCCCATGGATCCATCCAGTCTCCTTCTCCGTATCATGTTGCGCCGCCTGGCGCAGCGTCCCGCCGGGACCGCCGGTTCACTCGGCCGCCTCTTCCTCCGTGCCGTCGGTGATCTGCACGGTCGCCATCAGCCGCTGCGGGAACGCCTGCGTGACGAACTGCGGCAGATGCACGTCCAGCACGACCATCTGCGTGCCGGTCGGCAGCCCGTTCAGATCGGCGATCACCTGCACGTCCTTCGCCGTCAGATCGGCCAGCACGCTGGGCGCGCCCGTCACGTTCAGATCGACCGTGCCGCTCTCCGGCACGACGAAGCTCGCCTTCATCCCTTCGGCGAGGCCCGCCGTCGTGATCGGGATCTGCGGCAGCGTGATCGTCTCGGACGGCTCGAGCTCGATCGCGATCTCGAGCTGCCTCGGCTCGATTTGCGCCAGATCGCCGGTCGGACGGAGATCCAGCGTGTACGTGCCCGAGCGCTGCACCGTCGACAGGTTCAGCGTCACGTGATCGTAGAACTCCAACCGGTCCAGCGTCTCCTGCGGACCGTACACGGTGACCGTGTCCGTCGACGGCTTGAACGACGCGATGCTCATGCCGATCGGCAGCCGTCCCGTGAACTGGATCTCGAGCGGCAGCTTCTTGTACGGCTTCGTGATCGGCACTTCCACCTCGACCACGTTCGGACTGAGCACGGCCCCTTCGATCTCGTTGCCGCTCTCATCGTATGCGGCAAGCCGCACCTTCTGTTCCACCACGTTCGCTTCGACGCCCTCGACGTTGATGACTGCACCGACGTAGGCGACGGCGCTCAATTGATCCTTCGGCATCCGCACGAACACCCGGTTGTTCGGCTTCACGATCGGGTCGCCGACCTTGTAGCCGTTCGCGGGCGTCCCCTCCGTCCGGATGACCGCCTCGAACTCCTTCGTCTGCACCGGCACGATGTCCACCTTGACCCGCGTCGGCGTGATGCTGCGCAGCTGGACGCGGCCCGGAATGTCGTACCGGACGACAAGTTCGTGCACGCCCTCCCCGAGGCCCGTCACATCGACCCACACGTCGGGCACCGTCGACACGAGATCGGCGAGCCGTCCCTCGACGAGCAGCTGCACGGTGCTCGGTTCGATCGATCGCAGGAATTGCGTCTCCGGATCGAGGCCGCGCGCGCCGATTTTCACCGCCGAGAACTCCCGCGTATCGATCGTGGAGGCCACCTGGTTCGGCGGCGATTCCGGATCGAAATGGACGACGGCGAACAGCAGAATCGCGATCACGACCGACAGAATTTTGAGCACGGTCGGGTTGCTGAGCCATTTATCCATTCGAGGAATCCTCCTTCCGGTTCCAGAAGGCGAACTTCGAACGGCGCTTCTCCACCGCCTGGCGCGGCGTCAGCTCCTGGAACAGCTTGGAAATCAGCGATTCCTCGTTGATATCGCGGACAATCATGCCGCCGACCGACAGCGACACCTGCCCCGTCTCCTCCGAGACGATGATCGCGACCGCGTCGGTCACCTCCGTCAGGCCGATCGCGGCGCGGTGCCGGGTGCCGAGCTCCTTGCTGATGAACGGGTTTTCCGACAGCGGCAGATAGCAGCCCGCGGCCGTCACCTGCCCGCCCCGGATGACGACGGCGCCGTCGTGCAGCGGCGTGTTCGGCGTGAACAGGTTGACGAGCAGCTCGGAACTGATCCGCGCCTCCAGCATCGTGCCGGACTCGATATATTCGGTCAGCCCGGTCTCGCGCTCGAAGACAATTAATGCCCCGATTTTTTTGCGCGCCAAATGATTAACGGCCTTAATCACTTCGCCGATCTGATCCGTCACATCGCGGCTCAGCATCGCCGACCGCTGGAAGATCTTGCCCCGGCCAAGCTGCTCGAGCGCCCGGCGCAGCTCCGGCTGAAAGATGATCATCACGGAGATGATCCCGAACGTGAAGATCTGGTTCATGAGCCATTTCAGCGTATACAGATTGAACCAGGTGCTGATCGCCCACGTGACGACGAGGATAAAGATCCCTTTCAGCAGTTGGACAGCCCGCGTGCCGCGTACGATCATGATGAGCTGGTAGATGATGAAGCTGACGATGGCCACATCGATGATGTCCTTGATCCAATCGTTCCATGTCATGTCCTGAAAATAACTCACGGATCCGCCCCCTACGACCGTACACAGGCCCGCTCCGATCGTATGCTTCAACTTATAGGATTTCTAGATGGCGTGACGGAAATCCTCCATGCTGCCAAAAAAAAGTGCCCTCCGCAGCCGAAGGGCGTTCCCGTCGTCACGACGCGAGGTCAATGACCGTGCTTCTCAGTTTGTACCAGATCCAGTCCAGCGCCTGGTTGATCTCCCGCGCTTCGCCGATCACCTTCGCCGTTGACGCCATGTTGACCGAGCCGTCGATGACCGTCAGGTTGCCGCGGATTTCGCCGTTGACAACCGCCTCGCCGTTCTCGACGACCAGGTCCCCGTCAACCGTCGCGCCTTCCGGCACGACGACCCGATTTCCCTCGATGACGATCTGCGACAGGTCGTTGCCCCGGACGACCAACTCCGTGTTCTGTTCCCACGAGACGATGAAGCTGGCCAGCAGGACGATGCCGAGCATCGCCGCCACCGCCAGGCCCGGATACTGCCTGAACCATCCCGAAATCCGTTTCCTCCGCCGTCCGGGGATGCTCCCCATGATGCGGTCCGTCAGCGCCGCCCTGTCGGCCGCATCGAGCACGGGCGCCGCCAGAGCCATATGCAGGAAGGCCTCCGTACGTTCATAACCGTTGAATCGTTCCCGACATTCCGGACAGCCGTCGAGATGCGCCTTCAGCTCGGCCGCATGCTCATGCGCCAGATCGCCATCGAAATACTCGTGCATGAGTTTGGAGGCTTGCGCGCAATTCATGGCCAGTCCCTTCCTTCAGCATTCCACGCAAGATTGCCTGATCGTTTTTATACAATACGTTGCGGCATGGCCAAGGTTTCAACATTCGCTCCGAACCGGATCTACAGCTTGCGCTCCAGCTTCTTCCGCAGAAACTCCCTTCCGCGGTGCACCCGCGTCTTCACCGTCGTCACCGGCATGTCGAGCACCTCGCCGATCTCCTGCAGCGACAGATCGTGCAGATAGCGCAGCACCATGACGGACTTGTACTTCGCCGGCAGCGTCTCGATCGCCTCGCGGACGATCCGCTGCGTCTCCGTGAGCAGCATCTCGCTCTCCGGCGTGCGGTCGTCGCTCGGAATGACCGCGTAGCCGTCCAGCCCTTCATGGTCGGCAGACTCGGCGTCGAGCGAATAGGTCGCCTTGCGCTTCCGCAGCCGGTCGATGCACAGATTCGTCGCGATCCGGTAGATCCAGGTGGAGAACTTCAGCCCCTCGTCGTACCGGTCCAGATTGCGGTAGACGCGCAGGAACGCCTCCTGCGTGACATCCTCCGCCTCCTGGCGGTTGCCCAGCATCCGGAAGGCCATAAGATACAACTTGTCCTGATAGAGGGCGACGATCTCGGCGAACGCCTGTTGATCGCCCTTCAGCGCCCGGCGAGCCAGGCGCGCTTCGATCGGTATCACGTTTCCCTGCTCCCTGCCTTCCAGCCGGCGTTCCCCGGGCGATTGCGCGGGATGCGCATCAGCCCGTATTCCGGAGGCCGGCCGCGATGCCGTTGATCGTCAGCAGCACTTCGCGCAGCAGATTGGCGTCGTCTTCCCCGCGGGCGCGGAGCGCGCGCAATTCGGTCAAGAGCTGCACCTGGAGATAGCTGAGCGGATCGACGTACGGATTGCGCAGCCGGATCGATTCCTGGATGATCGGCACATTGTCCAGAATTTCCTTCTGGCCGGTCACGCGCAGGATCATCTCGGTCGTCAGCTCGTATTCCCGCTCGATCATGCCGAAGATGCGATCCCGGATGGCCGGATCCTTGATCATGCCGGCGTATTCTTTCGCGATGTGCATGTCCGCCTTGGCCAGCGCCATCTGCAAATTGTCGATCAGCGTGCGGAAGAACGAAAACTCCTTGTAGGCGCGGCGCAGCTTCTCCAGCTTCGCCTCGTCGCCCGCCACATACTCCGCCATCGCCGTGCCCGCCGCGTACCACGCCGGCAGCAGGAACCGGCTCTGCGTCCAGGCGAACACCCACGGGATCGCGCGCAGATCTTCGAAGCGGTCGCTGTTCTTCCGCTTCGACGGCCGCGAGCCGATGTTCAGCTCGCCGATCTCGTTCAGCGGCGTCGATTCCTTGAAGAACGTCAGGAAGTCCGGATCGCGGAACACGAGGTCCTGATACTTCTTCAGCGCCCGTTCCGACAGTTCCTTCGCGATCGCCTCATACTCCGGATTCTTGTCGCTGCTTTCCTCGGGATACTTCGCCAGCCGGGCCGCCGTGATCAGCGCGCTCGTCGCCTGCTCCAGGCTGCGGTAGGCGATGCCCTGCATCGCGTAGCGGGACGAGAGCACCTCGCCCTGCTCGGTGATCTTGATGCCGCCGCCGATCGTGTGCGGCGGCTGCGCGAGAATGCTGTAGTTGAGCGGCATGCCGCCGCGTCCGAGCGCGCCGCCCCGGCCGTGGAAGAACTTCAGCTTCACGCCGTACCGGCTGCCCGTCTCCGTGATCTCGTTCAGCGCGACGCGCAGCTCCCAGTTCGCCGTCACGACGCCGCCGTCCTTGTTGCTGTCGGAGTAGCCGAGCATGATCTCCTGCAGCTCGCCCATCGCCGCGACGGACGCGCGGTAGATCGGCAGCTCGAACACGCGCCGCATGATGCCCGGCGCGGCGTGCAGGTCGTCGATTGTCTCGAACAGCGGCACCGGCTGCAGCGTGCAGACGACCTTGCCGTCCTCGTCCCGGCGGAACAGTCCGACCTCCTTCGCGAACAGCAGCACCTCGAGCATGTCGCTCGCGCCCTGCGTCATGCTGATCAGATAGCTGCGGACGCAGTCCGCGCCGAATTCCTTCTGCGCGCGGTAGACGGTGTGGAAGACGTCCAGACATTCGCGGGTCGAATCCGAATATTCGATATGGGGCGACGTCAGCGGCCGCGGATCGTTCAGCAATTGGTCCAGCAGCCGGATCTTCTCGTCCTCGTCCAGAGCCGCATAGTCCGGCGTAATCTTCATCTTCGCCAGAATTTCCGACAGCGCGTTCTCGTGTTCCTTGCTGTGCTGGCGAATGTCGAGCGTCGTCAGATGGAAGCCGAACAGCTCCACCTGGCGGATCAGCTTGCGGATATGGGTATCGGCGACATAGTCGGCGAAGTGGTACCGGAGGCTCCGGTCGATGATCTTCAGATCCTGCTTCAGCTCTTCGGCTCTGTTGTAGCGGGCCGGCGTGCCCTTCAGATCCTCGCGCTTCATGTTCGCCAGCTTCTGCAGCATGCAGCCGATCTTGATCCGGTAAGGCTCCTTGTCGTTGCGCCACCGGTCCAGGTTCGCCAGTTCGCCGATCGCTTCGCAGTCGCGGCGGATCGACTCGATCAATTCATCGGACACCTTCACGATCGACGTGCTGAAGCTGAGCAGCGACATCAGCCTGCGCAGTTCCGCCCGGTATTTCGACACCGCGAGCGCCCGATGCCGGTTGAACGTCTCCCACGTCACATCCGACGTGCAGGCCGGGTTGCCGTCGCGGTCCCCGCCGATCCACGAACCGAAGCGGAGATACGTCGGTACGTGCCAATGTTCGCCCGGATAATATTTGTCCAGACAGCGCTCCAGCTCCTCGTAGACGTCGGGAAGCACATCGAACAGCGTCTGATCGAAATAGAACAGCCCGTTCTGCACCTCGTCGAGGACGGTCGGCTTGCGGCTCCTGAGCTCGTCCGTCTGCCAGAGCGTCAGCACCTCGTTGAGCAGTTTGTCCCGCAGGCGCTCGCGCTCGCGGTTCGTCAGCGTCGGATTGTCGAGCTCCAGCACGTCGGCCGCCATCCGCTGGTGAATGTCGAGCACGGCGCGACGGGTCGCTTCCGTCGGGTGGGCGGTCATGACGAGCTCCAGCGAGATGCCGGAGATTATCTCCCGGACGGCCTCGACCGGAACGCCCCGTTCCTTCAGATCCTTCACCGCGCTCTCGATCGAGCCCCGCTGGACGGCCGCGCCCGCCGAACGCTCATAGTCCCGCTTGCGGCGAATCCGGTGAATCTGCTCGGCGATGTTGACGAGCTGGAAATAGATGGCGAACGCCCGGATCACCTGGTGCCGAATTTCCGGACTGAGCGATTCCACGAGCTGTTTGAATTCTTCATGCAGCTTCGGGTCGAACGACGCGCGCAGCGTCTTGCTCATCTCGCGGATCCGTTCGACCACCTCGAGCAGTTGCTGGCCGCCCTGGTGCACGAGCACTTCGCCCAGGATGTTGCCCAGATAGCGGACATCCCGCCGGAGCTGGCTGCTGACCTGAGGGCGGTTCTGAGCCGTTTGGCTTGCGGCTTGATCGGACATACACTTCCTCCTGACTAATCTTGCGCACTGCGCCGCACGCGCAGCAACCGACTGGAACTCACTCTCTCCATCATACAACAAAACGCGCTCCCGATGAAGACATTCAACGCAAAAATGCCCGCTTCTTCAAGGCGGGCATTCCAGACCAGGGCACTAAATCTGTTGAATTTTGATCCATTTGGTGCCGCCTGATTTGCCGATCGGCAGGCCTGCTGCTATGACGACGAAATCCCCGTCTTTCAGCATTCCCGTCCCGCGGCCGTGCCCGATTGCGGATGCGATCAACTCGTCCGTTGAACACGCCTCACTGCCCATCACGGGAATGACTCCCCACATCAGGCACAGCTTCCGCAACACATGGAGATGCCGGGTAATCGCAATGATCGGCGCTTTCGGCCGGTATTTCGAAACCATGCTTGCCGTAAATCCGCTTTCCGTCGGGGTAATGATGGCTCCGGCATCCAGCTCCAGCGAAGCGCTGACAGCGGCGCGGGTAATGATTCCGGTAACGCCGGCAGATTCCGCCGTCTGGCGCAGGGCAAACGGTTCGGAATCGTTTATGGACCTTTCCGCTCTTTCGGCAATCATGGCCATTGTGCGAACAGATTCCACCGGGTATTTTCCGGCAGCCGTTTCGCCCGAGAGCATCAGCACATCCGCCCCTTGCAGCACCGCCATGGATACATCGCTTGCTTCCGCGCGCGTCGGCCTTGGATTGACCTGCATCGATTCCAGCATATGCGTTGCCACGATGACCGGTTTTCCCGCAGCATTGCACTTCGATATGATTTCACGTTGCACATGCGGAACTTCTTCAACCCGGATTTCCATCCCCAGGTCGCCCCGCGCTATCATAATGCCATCCGACACCTCGAGAATGTCGTCCAGATTCGCCACACCTTCATCATTCTCGATTTTCGAGACGACCTGGATGTGTTCCGCGTTTCTTTCCTTCAAGATTTTTCTCAGTTCCAGAATATCTTCGGCTTTTCTGACAAAAGAAACCGCGATGATGTCAATGCCATGCTCAATCCCGAACAAGATATGCCCGACATCTCTTTCGGTGATGCCCGGCAATGTGGTTTGGATACCCGGAAGATTGACGCCTTTCCGTGGTTTCAAGGTGCCTCCGGTTCGCACGACGCATTCAATTTCTTTGTCGCCAATTTTATCCGCAGTCAATTCGATCAGCCCGTCGTCGATCAGAATCGTCGAACCCGGCCTCACCACGGTCGGCATATCTTCATAGTTGACGGAAACACGCTTCGCGTCGCCAAGGATCTGTTCTGTAGTCAAGGTGATTCGGTCATTGACCGCAAGTTCGACAGACGGTTCCCTCAGTTTCCCGATTCTGATCTCAGGCCCCTTGATATCGAGCATCACCGGAATATCCTTCCGCATCTCTTCGGATGCGATGCGAATGTTCCGGATTCTCTCGGCGTGCTCCTCCAATTCGCCATGAGCCATATTCAACCTTGCCACATTCATGCCCGCCCGGATCATTTCCTTGATGACCGGCAGCGAATCGCATGAAGGCCCCATGGTGCACAAGATCTTGGTCTTTCGCATGCGGCTCCAGCTCCCCTATCGTTGTCTCGATCCATGATACCCAAATGTGGTTTATAATACCATTAAATATAGTCCTGTACTTGCACTATGGTACTGAGGCGGGGATGCGACATGTTGCGGGTAATCAGCATCGAGCGGGACGGACGTGCGGAGGGAAACCAAACGGTTCTCGACCATCACTATTTCTGCCTGATTGGCTATGGCAAGTGTGTTTATTGGGCGGATCATCAGAAAATGATCATGGAGAAGGGAGATATTCTGATCATTCCTCCCCAAGTCGATTTCAAGTGGAAACCCATTCCCTCTGTTTTTCATTCCAAGCATATCGTCCGTTTTCAAGTCGATTCGAATTGCGCCGGATTGCCGATTCTTGCGTGTGTCACAGCCGGGTTATAATTGACCCACCGGCGCCGGAATGAAAATGACCCACCTTCAGCGAATCTCTCTCTCAGAGATTTCCGACCAAGGAACCTGAGAGAGGAGAATATCAA
>Ga0310837_101121_pt1 | contig 13264 bp, 10 predicted proteins | sample SM_ome_5_FD_201315 | JGI IMG/M metagenome (GOLD analysis project Ga0310837, IMG submission 201315) | Sorghum-adapted microbial communities enriched on stacked mutant (SM) sorghum from Joint BioEnergy Institute, Emeryville, California... ...
GCCAGGGATGTGGGGTCGCTGCCGGTGGGCTGGATCTTCGCGTTGGAGTTCAGCGTGAGCGGCTCCGTCTCGTTGTTGCACACCTCCGGCGCGAGGAAGTACATGCGGACCCTCGCGCCCATCGCGATCTTGATGTGGGCGTTGGAGTTGACGGCTACCTTGCAGAACGCGTAGTTGAACTCCCCGCCCGGCGCGCCGAGCGTGAGCGCCGAATTGGAGTTCAGCGTCAGGCGCTTGGTGTTGGGATTCCAAGCGCTTGAGCAGTCCTGGCCCGTCAGGGGATCGAGCGTGCAGATGCGGCCGTTGTTGTTGTTGGTCGCGACGTCGCCAGGGTTGACGGGCGGCAGCGACACTGTCCCCTGCACGGGCTGACAGTGGAGCTTGCTGTTGCTTTTCTGTACCGGGGTGTAGCCGATCCCGACCTGGGCGTACTCACAGCGGACCTCTGCGTTGGAATTGAGAGTGAGGTTCCCGTTGGTGGCGACGTCCGCGTAGATCCTGGCGTTCGAGTTCAGCGTGATGTCGTTGAGGCCGATCACGCTCGCGTTCTCGAACGGCCTGTAGCCGCCGCTGATCGTGTCCGCGCGAGCGGTGACCCGGCGGCTCACACCGTCGACGGTGCCGGTCGAGACGATCTGGATGTGCGCGGGGTCCGCGCCTGAGGCCTCGCGGATCGCGACCCGGTACGTGAAAGTGCCGCGATCGATCGCGCCGGTCGTGAGCTCAGTCTCGGGGCACCAGCCGTCGGCGTCCGGAACCGTGCCACCGATCGGCTCACACGGCATCGCCGACGACTCGGGGCGCAGCCGGTTGAAGCGCAGCATCGCGTTGGCCACGCCGGCCTCCGCGGCTGCAAGCGCAGCCTTGGAGTTCTGGTCGCGCACGGTGCCGCCCTGCGCTCCCAGCGTGGCGACCACCGCCGCGGAGCCAAGCGCGAATGCGGCCAGGACGGCCACCAGCACCGTCGGCACGGCGAACCCGCGCTCGGCGCTCACCCAGCGGCCCGACTTGGCAGGCAACGTCTGCATCGCCGTGCTTATCGACATCCGGCGCGCGGGAGTTGAGCTGTTCGAGCCGGTGTTGTGCGTCCGTTGGCGGCGCGCAGAAAAGAGAAAGAGGGCGGCCCCAGGGACCGCCCTCTCTCCTTCGACCGTTGGTCCCGGCTGCGACCGTTGGTCGCGACGACGTCAGGAGTAGATCAGGGGGCGGGCTCAGGCTCACCAGCCCAGTAGCCGTTGCTCGGGCAGCCGCCCTTGCCCGCCGTCGTGCACGGGAAGTACGTCGCCCCCGGATCGACCCGCTTGATGCTGAACGTGTTGTCCGTGTCGGACGTCACCGTGACCGTGTACGTCGTGTCAGTGACGTTCGAGAGCGCGAGGCTCGCGCCGTTCAGCGACTGCTCGATGTCCTGGAGGTCGGCGACCGTCGCGCCGTCGTAGCTCCCGTTGTTGTCGGTCGCGTACGTCTCGATCGCGGTCTGGGCCGTCCGCGCGGCGGCCTTGGCGTCCGCGTCCCGCGCCTTGTCGCGCTGGTTGAAGAAGGTCGGGATCGCGATCGCGGCCAGCAGGCCGAGGATCAGCATCACGACGAGGAGCTCGACCAGGGTGAAACCGCCCTCGCCGTGCGCCCTCTCGCGGAGCTTCTGGACCATAGGTACCCTCCTTGAGGATTCCGTGTTCGCCAGAGCCCCATCCGCCGAAAGCCGGTCGGGAGTTATGTGAACCCCGGCGGCAACCCGGCCATCTCCCACGTGGGAGACCCGTGGCTTTGCGTCCCCGCCTCGCGACGGGTTTGCCTTTGGCACCGGAGCACTGGCCTTACTCATCGATCGCACTCATCGGCGCCTGACTTGGAACCCTTTAGTGGTGTGAAGGGAATATCCGTCCAGTTCTGGGGTCCAGCCCCTAGAACATTCGTTGCCAACCCGGAGGCCCGCTGATGGCGCCCAGGCGGCTGGTGATCATCCTGATCGCGCTGCTCGTGCTCTCATCCATCGCCGCGGCCCTCGCGCCGGTGCCCCCACCGGGCCAGCGGAAGACCACCTCCACCACTTCAACGGCTGTCGTACCTACTCCAGAGTTGGATCGGCCTACCGGCGGCAGGCTGGTCAAAGCGGCGGTGAGCGTGCCGCCGCGCACCGACGGCGGCGCGAAGAGCAGGAAGCGCTCCGGGCGAACGGCCGGCAGGCCGACGCGCATCGACCTGAGGGCCGGGGATCAGCTCGAGCTGCGCGTGCGCTCACCGCGCGTGGTCACGCTCGAGTTGCGCGGGATCGGCGAGACCGTGGACGCAGGTCCCTACTCCCCCGGCCACCTCGACGTGCTCTTCACCCGCCCCGGGCGCTACGAGCTCGCACCCCTCGGGGAAGACGAGGGCGATCCGGTCGCGGTCGTGGTCGCCTCCCGGCCAGGCTCAGCTCAGTAGACGCAGCACCGCGCGCTCGATCCGCTCACGCCGAGCGAAGCCCGGCGCCCCGTTGAGCCGGCGCAGGGCGGTCGCGATCGTCCGGCCCTGCTCGAAGCGCTCGATCACGCGCGGGTCGACGTAGGAGTCGCGGCAGACCGCCGGCGTGTTGCCGAGCGCCTCGGCAACCGTCTCGATCGCCTCGGCCAGGGCGCGATCCCGGTCCTCCTCCTTCGCACGCACGGCGAGCTGCACCGCCGCGAGCACGGTCGCGTTCCAGGTGCGGAAGTCCTTCGCGGAGAACCCCTCCCCCACCAGTTCCCTTAGGTGCTCGTTGAGCTGGTCGGAGCGGAGCTCATGCCAACCGCCGCCGCGCCGGTCGCGGTAGACGAGGAGGCGCGCCTCGGCCGGCGCCCGGCGGCGGCGAAGCGCGACGACGGTCGGTATCACCAGCGGATCCTCGACGGTCTGGGTGCGCAGCGCCCCGCCCTTCGCCACGTACTCGAACTCCAGCGCGCCCCGCCGTACGCGCACGTGGCGCTTCTCCAGCGTCGTCAGTCCGAAGCTCTCGTTGTCCTCGGCGTAGGACTCGCCGCCGACGCGGAAGAGCCCGATATCCAGCAAGCGCACGGCGCCGGCGAGCACGCGCTCGTGGACCAGCCCACGTAGCTCGAGCCGCTCGGCCAGCTCGCGGCGCAGCGCGGGCATCGCCTCACCGAACGCGGTCAGGCGCTCGAACTTCTCGCGGTCGCGCTGCGCACGCCAATCGGGGTGGTAGAGGTACTGCCGTCGACCCGCAGCGTCGGTGCCGATCGCCTGGATGTGGCCGCGCTCGTCCGGACAGATCCAAACGTCACACCACGCCGGCGGGATCGCGAGCGAGCGGATGCGTTCGAGCTCGCGCGCATCGCGGATCAGTCGACCGTCAGCCCGGTGGTAGCTGAAGCCGCGCCCCCCTCCCCACGCGCCTGATCCCAGGATCATCCGGGTCGCTTCGCTCGAGCCTCATCCTTCGACCTCCCCCGCTCCGGGGAACTCAGTCGTCGTCGGGCCGCTCGCGCTCGCGCTCCTCGCGGGCGGCCTCCTGCTGACGCTTGCGCAGCGCCTCCTCGTCCTGTCCGGGGTTGCCGAACGGGCCCGGGTCCTCGCCGGGGGTGGGTTCGGCCTCACCCTGCTTGGAGGGCGGGATCGTCCCGCGCTCGTCGCGCTCGTCCTCGGCGCTTTCGCGCTCGCCGCTCACGCCGCTGCGGATGCCCGCGCGCGGCGCCGCGAAACCGGCCGGAAGCCCGGAGGATGCTCAGGCGTAGACGCGCCCGAGCTCCTCGTCAAGCTCCTCGCGGGTGATGTAGCCGCAGTCCAGCAGGGTCTCTCCGGCCACCTCGTGCAGCGCCCGGCGCTCGCGCGCGGTGAGCGAGCTGCGCCAGCCGCCCGGGGAGGCCGAGCGCACCTCGGAACGCTCGCCCTTGGCGGAGGCGGGCACGCGGTCGAAGTCATGGGCGTCGCTGATGCGCTGCAGCGCATCGGGACCGGGATCGACCCCGAGCGCCCGGCAGATCCGGGCGAGCTGCTCGGGGGTGCGCCGGAGCAGATCCTCGTAGCGCACCAGCGCCCGGCGCTTCGGGTCGTGGCGCTCGTACGCGGCTCGGACCGTGCGCGTGCGGTAGGCCCAGACTGCGGCCTGCCAGCGGACGAACGCCTCGCGGCCCTGCTCGGCGAGCGGGAAGGCCCCCTCCTGCTGCGCCCAGGAGCCGTCCTGGTAGGCGGCGACCCAGGAGTCGACCACGTCGCGCCCGTCGCGCAGCAGGAAGATCAGCCGCGAGCGCGGGAAGAGCGACAGCAGGAGCTCGGCGGCCTGTGAGCCCGGCTCCTTGACCACGATCAGCGGGTCGCGCTCGCGCGCCTCCTCCGCCTGGGCGGCGAACCGCGCGGCGATGAGCTCGCGCAACTTCGGCCGCCAGGCGTAGGCGAAGCGGTCGGCGAAGAAGTAGCCGGGCTTCCCGCGCTTCACGTGGTCGAGCGTGGTGAGCTCGGGATCGCCCTCCGCCGCAGCCCAGGCGAGCGGGATCGGTCGCCACACGCCCAGGTGGTGGCCCAGGTGCGGATCGTCGACCGGGACCGCGTGCGGAAGCTCGGCGAGCATCCGCAAGAGCCACGTGCTGCCGCTGCGCGAGGACCCGAAGATCCACGCGATGCGGTCGTCCCCGAGGCGCCCGTCGTCGGCCCCCGTCCAGCGTGCGTCGCCGTCAGTCATGGAATCCCTCCAGTCGTCGCCGCCTTACCCCCACGCCAGCTCTCCTAATCCCGCCCGCCTCGCTCAAGCAGCCGCGCGAGCGCGCGGGCGTCGCGCACCGCGTAGCCCTTCCAGTCGTTGTTGAAGTAGGCGAACACGTCTCCCCGCGCGGCCCAGCGCCTGATCCGCCGCGCCCACTCCTCGAGCTCGCGTCGCGAGTAGTTGCCTCCGCGTCCGCGGCTGCCGCGGTGGAAGCGCACGTAGGTCCAGTCGGCCGTGAGCTCGTGTGGCTGGAAGGGCCGCTCCGGCGTATCGCCGATCACGAGCGCCGCTCCGCGCTCGCGCAAGAGCTCCATCACTTGCGGAGAGAACCAGCTCGGATGGCGGAACTCGAACGCGTGCCGTCCCGGCGCGCGCTCGCTCGCCACCGCGAGTGCCTGCGCTAGGCGCTCGTCGTCGCGGTGGAAGTTGGCGGGCAGCTGCCAGAGCAGGGACGCGAGCTTGCCCGAGCGGCCGAGAGGCTCGATCCGCTCCAGGAACCGCTCGAGCCCCGGCGCCGGCTCGCGCAGCCGCTTCACATGGGTGAGGTAGCGGCTCACCTTGACCGAGAAGAGGAACTTGCCGGGGATCTGCTCCACCCACGCGGAGACCGCGTCGCGCGAGGGCAGCCGGTAGAAGGTGTTGTTGACCTCCACCGTGTTGAACTCCTCCGCGTAGCGGCGCAGCCACGCGCGTTGCGGCACCCCCTGCGGGTACAGGACTCCGCGCCAGTCGGAGTAGACCCATCCCGAGCAACCTAACCGCACCATCGGGCGTAACCGGTGGTCAAGCGAGCCCGCGGCGCAGACCGGCGTGGTCGGCTGCGCGCTGGGGGCTCCGGGCGTCCATCGCGGGGCGGATGCCCTCGCCCCGCCGCGCCGAAACCGCGGGCGTTAAGCCGAGGCGCTCTCGCCCGAGCCGGTCTGCTCGCGCTCCTGGGCGTAGGCGATGCCGAGCGGGTCGGTGCCGGCCCCGCGCGGCAGGACCAAGACCGGGCAGTGCGCCTCGTCGATCACGGCGGCGGCGGTGCTGCCCAGCAGCGTCCGGCGCACCGGCCCGTAGCCGCGCGAGCCGAGCACGAGGAGATCCAGCTCCTCGCTCGCCTCGACCAGCTCGGGGGCGGCGGGGCCGCGCCTCATCCTGCCCTCGACCGGCATGTCGTCGGGCACGCTGGCGAGCGCCTCGTCGAGGATCTGCTGCTTCGCCTCGACCTCGAAAGCGTCCCAATCGCCGGCGGTGAGCACGGCGACCGTCGTGCCGTAGCCGACCGGGGCGGGCTCGGCGACCGCCACTACCGAAAGCCGCGCGCGCAGCCGCCCCGCGAGCCCGATCGCGGTCGCGAGCGCGGCGCGCGACTCCTCGCCCCCGTCGAAGGCCGCGCCAACGCGCAGCAGGCGCCGCTCGGGCTCGCGCGCGTAGCCGCGCGGCGCGACGGCGACCGCACAGGGCGCGCCGTTGAGCAGGTTGTCGCCCACGCTGCCGCGCAGCACCCGGCCCACCGGCCCGCGATGGGTGGAGCCGACGACGATCAGCGCCGCACCGCGCTCGCCGGCGAGCTTGTAGAGCCCCCGGGCGGGGGACCGGTCGAAGCAGGCGACCGGCTCCGCCTCGAAGCCCTCGAGACGCTCGGCGATCACCTCCCGCAGCCCCTCGCAGGCCTTGGCGGAGGCCTCCTCGGGGCTCATCCCTCGGCCCGGCGTGGGCAGCACGGTCGCGACGGTGATGCGCAGCGCGAGCGCATCAGCGAGCAGGCGGCCCAGCGCCATCGCGTCCTCGGCCTGCTCGGTCGAGTCGTATCCGATGATCAGTTCCGGCGCCATGCTTCGGTCGCTGCCGCGCGACGAGCCGAAGCCTATAGCCTGCGTCTATGGAGTCCCACGGACGGCGGGACCGCGTGCTGGTTGCGGGCGGCAGCTTCGCAGGCCTGGAGGCGACGCTCGCCCTGCACCACCTGCTCTCCGAGCGGATCGACCTCGTCATGCTCACGCCGCGCGGCGAGCTCACCTACCGGCCGCTGGCGGTCGAGGAGCCCTTCACGATGCGCCCGCCGGAGCGCCGCGCGCTGGGCCCGATCCTCGAGGAGCTTGGCTACCGGCTCGAGCGCGACGCGATCGCCCGGGTGCTGCCCGACGAGCGCGCCATCGAGACGGCCGCCGGCAAGCGGCTGGAGTACGACGGCCTGATCGTCTGCGTGGGCGGCAGGATGCGCTCCCCCTACGAGCGCGCCGCGACGATCAGCGCCCCCGGCGAGGAGATCGACATCGATGCCACGCTGCTCTCGGCCGGCGAGCTCGCCGACGAGCGGATCGCCCTGATCGTGCCGCCCGGAAGCACCTGGCCGCTGCCGATCTACGAGATCGCCCTGCTGGCGGAGCGCCGTGCGCGCGAGCTCGGGCGTCGCGAGGCGCGCATCGCGATCTTCACCCACGAGCCCGCGCCGCTCAGCCTCTTCGGCCAGGTCCCGAGCGACGCGGTGGCCGAGCTGCTGGAGCGCCGCGGGATCGAGGTCCACACGAACGTGCGCGTGATCGAAGAGGAGGGCGAGCTCTACGCGATCCCCGATCGCACGCGCATCGAGGCCGGCATCGTGATCGCCCTGCCGGAGGTCGACGGCCCGGCCCTCGAGGGCCTGCCGAGCGATGAGCGGGGGTTCATCCCGATCGACGAGCACTGCCGCGTTCCCGGCCTAGAGCGCGTCTACGCCGCGGGAGACGCGACCGCCTTCCCCGTCAAGCAGGGCGGGCTCGCGACCCAGCAGGCCGACGCCGCGGCCGAGCACCTGGCCGCCGAGCTGGGGGCGGAGGTCCAGCCCCAGCCCTTCCAGCCGGTGCTGCGGGGCCAGCTGATCGCGGGCGCCGAGTCGCTGCACCTGCGCCAAGCGCTCACCGGCGGCCACGGGGAGGGCGACATCTCGCCCGACTACTTGTGGTGGCCGCCGCAGAAGGTCGCCGGGCGCTTCCTCGCGCCGTTCCTGGGCGGCGAGGCGCTTGGCGCCGGCTCCCGCCTCGCCGAGGGCTCGCTGATCGACGTCGAGGTACCGCTCGAGGGCCAGCAGGGCGGCGAGGACCCCTAACTCGCGCTGCCCGCCCCTCAGGCCAAGCCGAAGGCGCCGGGGCCCGCGCCGCGCGGGACGATCAGCACGGGGCACGGCGCGTGGTGCATGAGGTAGCCGGAGACGCTGCCCAAGAGCACGCGCCGCACGGGGCCGTAGCGGCGCGAGCCGACGATCAGCAGATCGACGTCGGCGGCGGCCTCAGCGAGCGCCCGGCCCGCGTCGCCCTGCAGCAGCCTGCGCTCGGCCTCGACCCCGTCCGGGAGGCTGGATGCGGCGCGCTCGAGCACCCGCTGGATCGCTTGCTCGATCGCCCGCTGGTAGGTCTCGAGTTCGAACACCGAGGGCGGCGCCAGGTAGCCGAAGTCGGGCGGCTCGGCCACGGCGAAGACCAGCAGCCTCGCGCCCAGCCGCTTGGCGAGCGCGCCGGCGCTGGCGAGCGCGGCGTCGGACTCGTCGGAGCCATCGACAGCAACGCCCAAGCGCTCCAGGCGGCGCTCGCCGCCCGCGTAGCCGTGGGGTGCCACCGCGATCGGGCAAGGGGCGCCGGCGAGCAGCGAGCTGCCCACGCTGCCGAGCAGCACCCGGCCCACCGCCCCGTGGTGCGAGGAGCCGATCACGATCGCGGCCGGCTCAAGGCGCTCGCCCAGCTCGTGAAGCCCACGTGCGGGCGACTCGCCGGCGATGAACTCGAAGCTCGCCTCGACGTCCCCGAGCAGCTCCCCCGCCCTGCTCGCGAGCCGCTCCCGCTCCTCCGCGAGCGAGGCCAAGAGCTCCTCGTCGGTAGTCACGTACTCGACGCGCGGCACCACGGTCGCGATCGTGAGCTCGAGTCCGAGCGAGCCGGCCAGCGCGCCGGCGAGCGCGAGCGCGTCCTCGCCGCGCTCGGAGCCGTCGTATCCGGCAACGAGCTTCGGAGCCATCCTCAGCCGCTCCCCGCCCCGGCGCGCGGCCAGGGCCGCTGAGGCGCGGGCTCCTCCACCCGCACGCGTGCGTCCACTATCACCGGTCCGGCGGGGGTCGCGATCACCGGGTTCAAATCCAGCTCGGCGATCTCCTCGTGCGCCTCCACCATCGCGCTCGTCCGCAAGAGCGCGTCCTCGAGCGCCTCGATGTCGACGGGCTCGGACCCCCGGTATCCGGTGAGCAGCGGGTACATCGCCAGCGAGCGCAGCATCTCACGCGCGTCGGCGGGAGTGAGCGGGGCCAGGCGCACGGCCACGTCGCCGCGCAGCTCCGCCTCGGTGCCCCCGGCGCCGCAGGCCACGAGCGGGCCGAACGTCTCGTCGAGCACCACCCCGATCAGAAGCTCCACCCCGCTGGGCGCCATCTCCTGCACGAGGAAGCGCTCGGCCAGCAGCCCATGGCGGGCGAGCGACGCCTCGATCTGCTCGGTCGCCGCGATCACCTCGTCCGGGCGCAGATCCAGCGCCAGCGCCCCGAGCTCCGTCTTGTGCACGATCCCCGGCCCCTCGGCCTTGATCGCGACGCGGCCGCCTAGCTCTCGCGCCGCCCGCTCCGCCTCACGGGCGTCGGCGACGACGCGCGAGCGCGCGAGGGGCAGCCGGTGGGCGCGCAGCAGGGTCTCCAGACCCCTGAAGCCGAGCCACTCGCGTCCGTCCGCCAGCGCCTCCGCGATCACGGCGGCGCCGGCGTCGGTATCGGTGTCGGCGAAGCTGGCGGGCTCCTGCAGCGGACGCTCGCGCCAGCGCGCGTAGGTCTCGACCCGCGCCAGCGCCCGCGCCGCGCTCTCGGGGAACAGGTAGGTGGGGATCCCGGCGTCGCGACCCAATGCCTCGTGGCCCTTGGGCGACATGAAGACCGCCTGCACGGGGAGCTTGCGCGGGGCGTCCGCCACGGCCTCGCGGATCGCCTCACCGACCTCCTCTGCCCGGATCAGAAGCGGCCGCACGAAGATCACGATCAGCGCGTCGATCCCCTCCCACCCCGCGAGCACCTTGATCACCTCCCGGTACTGGTCGGAGCCCGCCGTGGCGATCATGTCGACGGGGTTGGCGAGCGATGCTTCCGGCGGCAGCGACGCCCGCAGCTTCGACCGCACCTCCTCGGGCAGCTCCGGCACCTCGAGCCCCACCGCCTCGCAGGCGTCCGCGCACATGATCCCCGGGCCGCCGGCGTTGGTGACGATCCCGACCCTGTTGCCCGCCGGAAGCGGCTGGTTGGCGAGCAGCGAGGCGACGTCGAGCAGCTCCGAGAGGGTGTTCGTCCGGATCACGCCGGCCTGTCGGAACAGCGCGTCGACGGTGACGTCCGAGGCGGCCAGCATCGCGCCCGTGTGTGAGCTGGTCGCTCGCGCCCCGGCGCGCGAGCGGCCGCTCTTCACGGCGACGATCGGCTTGCGCCGCCCGACTCGCCGCGCCACGCGGGAGAAGCGGCGGGGGTTGGTGAACGACTCGATGTAGAGGATCACCACCTCGGTCGCGGGATCCTCGTTCCAGAACTCGAGCAGGTCGTTGGCTGTGATGTCGGCCCGGTTGCCGAGCGAGACGAACGCCGAGAGGCCCAGACTGCGCTCTGAGGCGAACTCGCTCAGGGCCAGCCCGAGGGCGCCGCTCTGTGAGGAGAAGGCCACGTTTCCCGCCGGCGGCAACCCGGGCGCGAAGGTGGCGTTGAGCCGCTCGCCGGCCGGCCCGCCCAGGATCCCCAGGCAGTTGGGCCCGATCAGCCGCATACCGGCGGCCCGGCAGATCTCGAGCAGCTCCGCCTGCCGCTCGGCGCCCTCGGGACCCGTCTCCGCGAAGCCCGCGGAGATCACGACCACCGCCCGCACGCCCTTCGCCGCGCACTCGCGCGCGACGTCCAGGACGCCCTCGGCCGGCACCGCGATCACCGCCAGGTCAACCGGCCCGGGAACCTCCGAGACGTTCGCGTAGGCGCGCCGGCCCTCGATCCGCTCGGCCTTCGGGTTGATCGGGTGGACCTCGCCCGCGAACCCGCCCGAGACGAGGTTGTGGATCAGCTCCCCTCCCACCGTGCCGCGGCGTCGCGAGGCGCCCACCACGGCGACGCTGCGCGGCGCGAAGAAGTTGCGCACCGCCGCGGCCGAGGCGAGCGCCTCGCGGCGCTGGAAACGCTCGCGCGCGGCGGGCGAGAGCGCCGTCGGCAGCTCGACGTGGATCAGGCCCGGCCGCGCCCTCGACTCCACGGGAAAGCCGCTGTCGCGGAAGACCTCGATCATGCGGTGGTTCGCGGGCATCACCTCGGCCTCGAAGGTGGTGATGCCGTGTTCGGCCGCGATCTCCGCGAGGTGCGCGAGCAGGATCGTGCCGAGGCCGTGACCCTGCAGCTCGTCGGCAACGGCGAAGGCAACCTCGGCGCGCTCGGGGCTGGTGCGGGAGTACATGGCGTGCCCCACGATCCGCTCCGGATCGCCGCGGGAGGCGACCAGGTTGCACTGCTCCGCCAGATCCGCAGGGCGCCCGAGGCGCTCGAGCGCCTCCGCGGGCACGGCGCCGGTGAAGAAGCGGAACGCGAGCGCCTCACGTGAGAGACCCTGGAAGAACTTGCGCACAGCTTGGGCGTCGCCGGGGCGCACGGGCCTCACGCGCACGGTGGACCCGTCGCGCAGGGTGACGTCGACCTCGAGGTGGGCCGGATACGCGGGAGTCGTGGCCCGGTCCCCCATCGCCAAGCTCCTCAGGCGTCCTCCCGCCTGCTCGCCTCCAGCAGGCGCCGGCGCTCGGCGGCGGCGATCAGGCGCCGCGTCCGCTCCACGGCGTCGATGTTCACGGACACAGCGTCGATCCCCGCGTCGACGAGGACGTCCGCGTACTCGGGGTAGACGGACGGCGCCTGTCCGCAGATCGAGGTGCGCAGTCCGAGCGCGCGGGCGCGCGGGATCAGTTCCCGCAGGTACGCCAGGACCGCCGGGTCGCGCTCGTCGAACACCTCCGCCACGAGCTCCGAGTCGCGGTCGGCGCCGAGCAAGAGCTGCGTGAGGTCGTTCGAGCCGATCGAGATCCCGGTGACGCCGAGCTCGGCGTAGCGCTCGAGGTTGAACAGCACGCTCGGCACCTCGGCCATGATCCAAAGCTCGAACCCCCGGCGCCGCCCCAGCCCCACCTCGTCGATCATCTCCCGGCAGGAGGCGACCTCCTCGGCGACGCGCACGAACGGCAGCATCACGTGCAGGTTGGTGCCCCCGCGCTCCCAGGCGCGGTCGACCGCGGCCAGCTCGAGCTTGAAGAGGTCCGGCTCGCGCCGGTAGCGAAGCGCCCCGCGATAGCCGATCATCGGGTTGGCCTCCATCGGCTCGAAGCGCTCGCCTCCCTCCAGGCCGCGGAACTCGTTGGAGCGAAAGTCGATCGTCCGGTAGGTGATCGGCCGCGGCGCGAACCCCGTCGCGAAGGCGAGCAGCGCGTGCGCGAGGCGCTCGACGAGCTCCTCCGAGCGCCCCTGCTCCAGGAGCAGGCGCGGGTGCCTTCCCTCGAGCGCCTCCACCAGCATCAGCTCCGCTCGCAGCAGCCCGACCCCATCCACCGGCAGGGCGGCGGCGCGCGCGATCTGTGAGGGCTCGGAGAGGTTGACCAGCACGCGGGTTCCGGTGACCGGCGCCGCGGCTTCGGCGCTAGCGGGCTCGGGCGGAGGAGCCTCGGCGGGCTCGGGCGCGGGCGGCGCCCCGCGCAGCACGACGCCGGCGCCGGCGTCAACCGTCACCACCTCGCCGTCGCCCACCCGCTCGGTCGCATCGCCGGTGCCCACCAGGCAGGGGATGCCGAGCTCGCGGGAGACGATCGCGGCGTGGCAGGTCATGCCGCCGGAGTCGGTCACGATCGCCGCCGCGCGGCGCATCAGGGGCACCCAGTCGGGGGCGGTCATCCGCGTCACCAGGACCTCCCCCTCCTCGAGCGCGGCGGCGTCCTGCAGGTCTCTCACCAGCCGCACCCGCCCCGTCGCGCGGCCGGGCGCGGCGCCGAGTCCGCGCGCCAGCACCTCCGGCTCCTCCCCCTCCGCCGGCTCGGCGGCGGCGGGCGCGGGCGCCCCGTCCAGGGTGGTGACCGGCCGCGCCTGCAGCATCCAGACCTTGCCCTCGGCGTCGATCGCCCACTCGGTGTCCTGCGGCGCGCCGTAGTGCTCCTCGACCCTGATGCCGAGGCCCGCGAGCTCCAGCGCCTGCTCGTCGCTCAACGAGGGTTCGCGCGCCCGGTCCCCCGCGAGCCCCACCACTCGCGTGCCGCCGCCGGGCAGCGGCTCCACCGCGCGCTCCTTGCGCGCGATCTCGCGCGCGCGGATCGCCGGCGGGTCCTTGGCAACGACGAAGCGGTCCGGCGAGACCGAGCCGGAGACCACCGCCTCCCCGAGACCTGGCGCCGCCTCGATCACGAGCTCGTCGCGCGCCCCGCTCGCCGGATTGACCGTGAACATCACGCCCGAGACCACGGCCTCGATCTGCGCCTGCACCACGACCGCGATCGCGATGTCGACCAGCGGGAACCCGCGCCGCGCTCGGTAGTAGATGGTGCGCGCCCCGAACAGCGAGGCCCAGCACTCGCGCACGGCCTCGAGCAGGGCCCCCGGGC
>Ga0310837_101136_pt1 | contig 13109 bp, 10 predicted proteins | sample SM_ome_5_FD_201315 | JGI IMG/M metagenome (GOLD analysis project Ga0310837, IMG submission 201315) | Sorghum-adapted microbial communities enriched on stacked mutant (SM) sorghum from Joint BioEnergy Institute, Emeryville, California... ...
GCATTTATACTCCAGAGGGAGAGGGCATTTTCCCAATACTCGTTCATTTTCATGGCGGTGGATTTGTATTCGGCGATTTAGAAATGGTAGATGCACCGCTGCGCGCGATTACGAATGCTGCTCAATGTATAGTAGTCTCTGTGGACTATAGGCTGGCACCTGAACACCCATTTCCCACCGCTGCGGAAGATGCCTACTCTGCTGTCAAGTGGGTGGCGGAAAATGCTTATACATTCGGCGGCGACCCTCAGCGAATTGCAGTAGCCGGAGATAGTGCCGGTGGTGACCTGGCTGCAGTTGTATGTTTGATGGCCCGGGAGCAAGGTGGACCCTCCTTATGTTTCCAGGTGCTCTTGTATCCGTGCACGGATTTTTCAAAAGATTACCCTTCTAGCCATGATTTTGCTGAAGGTTACTTTCTTTCCCGTAAGGACATGAAATATTTTGAGAAACAATATTTCCGGACGGAAGAAGAGAAGAGAAGCATCTACGCCTCTCCCCTTCTGGCGGACGATTTAAGTGGTTTACCCGCTGCGTTAGTGGTAACAGCCGGTTATGATCCTCTGCATGATGAGGGGCAGGCTTATGCTAATCGGTTAAAAGATGCGGGAGTAAAAGTAAAGTATCATTGTTATGATGATACGATCCATGGATTTCTTATTCTGGGTGGCGTGATTGATCGAGGAAAAGAACTAATAGAGGAAGTAGCCAGCTCCTTACAGGATGTATTTTCAAGAGTGTCTTAACATTTGGCCGTTTAAGCTGTTTACATTTAGCTAAAGGAGGAGTGTGAATGAGCCTGCCGCTGCCATCGTTTTTCCAGCTTCGGACCATTCCGCAGTATTTGAGGTATCATGCCGAACTAACGCCAAATAAGACGGCTGTAGTAGCCTGGAGTGGAATCAAAAAGGACAAAATGCGTCTAAGTTATTCGGAACTCAATCGTTTAACCGACCAGCTGGCTAACGCGTATCAGGAGGCAGAAATCCAAAAAGGCGAGCGGATCGCCATTTTTATGGATAACGAACAGGGGATGGAATGTATTCTCAGTTTTTATGCCGCTCATAAAATTGGAGGCATCAATGTTCCGATCAATGCAAGATTTTCCGAGCCGGAGCTACAGTACATTCTAGAGCATTGTGAAGCATCCACCATCATTACTTCTGTAAATCTCCTTTCTAAAGTGCAAGGGGTTGCCGGCGAATGTCCGAGCCTTCGCCGCATCATTGTGGCGGGTGACGCACCGTTAGATGTGCCCTTATCAAATACCGCCATTCGGATGTATTCTTTTCAGACTCTTATGGAAAATGGAAACTCTTCTCCTCCCACTGCACGGGTAGAGGAAACGGATGATGCGGATTGGCTTTATACTTCGGGAACAACCGCCCGTCCAAAAGGGGTAATACATACCCATGCAAGTGCCGTGGCCACCGGCTATTCTGTTGGAGGAGCGCTGGGACTATCTGAGACGGACGTCTATCAGAGTGCATTTCCTTTTTTTACGAGTTCGGGCTGTCATTTCAATTTGCTTTCCGTGCTGGTTTATGGGGCAACCATGGTTCTTGATCGTAAGTTTGATGTGGAAGAAACGTTAAGTACAATGGAATCGGAAAAAACCACCGTTTACGTAGGGGTTCCAGCTGTTTACACCTTTATGCTGGAGTCCGGCAACATTCCCAACTATGAGCTGTCTTCTTTGCGCCTGCTCGATTACGGTGGGGCGCCGATGCCCAAGCAGGTGATTTTAGATCTGTTTAAGGCTTTTCCTGGCATCGAATTGAGACAGACTTACGGTTTGACAGAGGCAGGACCCACAGGAACGTACCTGCCTGGTGAATATGCATTGGATAAACTGGGTTCTGTCGGAAAGTGCGGGATGCCTTTAGTTGAAGTCAAGATTGTTGATGAAAAGGAGCAGGAGGTAGGTCCAAATGTGATTGGGGAGATTTGCTATCGTTCTCCAGCGAATATGAGGGGATACTTCAAGAATGAGGAAGCGACCAAAGAAACCCTTCGGGATGGCTGGGTTCACAGCGGGGATTTGGTTTACCGCGATGAAGATGGATTCATCTATCATGTCGATCGGAAAAAGGACTTGATTATCCGGGGCGGATTTAACATTTCCAGCCTGGAAGTGGAGAACTGCCTGTACCAGCATCCGGCCGTCCTGGAGGTTGCGGTGGTAGCCAAACCGCATAAAAATTTGGGAGAGGATATTAAGGCCTTTATCGTGTTTCGTGAAGGAAAATCCGTCACAAACGAGGAAATCATCGCGTTCTGCCGTGAACGCCTGGCAGATTTCAAAGTTCCGAGGGACTTTGAAATCATCGATGCCCTGCCGAGGAATCCCATGGGGAAAGTGCTAAAAACAGAGCTGAGAAAAAAGGTATAGTGTGTTATAAAAGGAAAAATCTAACATGTCTATCCGTTTAGGCATACGAAAGGGAGAAATGATGAACGATTTTCGTGCATTTGTTTTGGATCTAGTTGATGGTCAAACCAAAATGGAGGTTAAACAGCTATCGGCTAATGACCTGCCGGATGGGGATGTTACCATTCGTGTTGCTTTTTCTAGTGTCAACTTTAAAGATGGATTGGCGACCATCCCCAACCGAATTATTAAAACATATCCGTTGATACCCGGGATTGATCTGGCAGGAACGGTCATCGAATCCCAGGATGAACGTTTTCGTGAAGGCGATCCTGTAATTGTTACAAGTTATGAATTAGGGGTTTCTCATCATGGTGGGTTCAGTGAAGTGGCTCGTGTGCCGGCAAAATGGGTTGTTCCGCTACCGAATGGATTAAATTTAAGGGAAGCGATGATTCTCGGCACCGCCGGATTTACAGCTGCACTGTCTGTTCAACGACTGGAGGAAAATGGCCTGCAGCCGGCTCAAGGTCCGGTACTCGTAACGGGAGCTACAGGTGGTGTGGGCAGTGTTTCAGTCGATATTTTATCAAAGATAGGGTATGAAGTGGTTGCTAGTACCGGCAAAACCAGCGAACATGAATATTTATACCAATTAGGTGCAAAGCAAGTTATCCATCGTGAAGAAGTCGTTGCTTCGGAACAAAAACCTTTGCGTCAGCAACGCTGGGCTGGAGCCATTGATCCCGTAGGAGGCAAAACGCTTGAATATGTGTTAAGCACGATCCAGTACGGCGGATCAGTAGCCTTAAGTGGATTAACAGGAGGAACCGATGTTTCAACGACGGTACATCCATTTATCCTGCGTGGAGTAAATTTACTTGGGATTGATTCGGTATACTGTCCGATGAAGGTACGAGAGAAAGTATGGAAACGCCTGGCGACTGACTTAAAACCAAAGAAATTAAACGAAAATATTGTCGATGAAATTTCATTAGAGGAACTTCCCGAAGTCCTATCCAAAATTTTAAAAGGCCAAATACGCGGAAGAACCATTGTCAAAATGTAAATGCAACCTGATTTATGTTAAAGAGAGTATGTTGAAATACTCATATAAGTACAATAGCAATAAAATATTCGTATCGATTAAAATTCCTGGTTTTTAAGAAGCTTTCTTACTGTAATATTACTGAAGCAAAAAAAGGGGCGATCACCAAAAGGTCACTTTATGTGTCTTTTTGGTTAGTCCCCTTTTTTATACTCCAAAAATCGGGTAAGGAATGATTTTGTTAACGCAACCCATATAAACTGTCTGAAAATCAAACAAGCTTGTCTTTAAGATGTTTATAATTCATGCGTTTATCGAAATAGATAGGCTGATGATCATAGAACCAATAGAGTTTCTTATCTGGCATAAAATATGCAAGGATTATGAATAGTAACAAATATAGACTGAAAATTCTTTCGATGGGGTGAAATGTCGCTTTGAACCTCAAATATAAGGAGTATTCGTAAGAAGAACTTTAATTCATAGAGGGAGTGAGATTTTATGTTACTTACTAAAGCTTTAATGTATTCGGCTCGTACTTTTCCGGGAAAAAAGGCCATCTTAGATGGAAAATACACGTTTACGTATTCACAATTTGCTACAAGAGCGGCTAAAGTAAAGCGTTCTCTATCTACTCTAGGAGTGAAAAAAGGAGATCGTGTAGCATTCCTCATGTTCAATAGTTATCACTATTTGGAATTAATGTATGGAGTCATGGCACGCGGGGGGATTCTAGTTCCCTTAAATAATCGACTGAGTGTCGAAGAAATATCCTTTATACTAAATGATGCTACTGCGGAAGTTCTGTATATTCACAAAGAATTTTTGTCAATCGTATCTGAGCTAAAACGAAATGTGAAGAGCTTACGTCACATTATTTTAGCTGATGATATTCAAGAAATAGGAGAAATGGATGGCATCCTTCAGTATGAGGAATTGCTTGCTACATTGCCTGAAGAAGAGTATTATGCAGAGGGTGTGGAGGAAGGTGACATAGCAGGAATCTATTACACGGGGGGAACCACGGGTAGACCAAAGGGCGTGATGCTTACACATAAAAACCTGGTAATGAACTCGTATCAAAATCTTGTTGCATTCCACATTCCTGAAAAGGAGGAAATCGTTTATCTTCATGCAGCTCCTATATTTCATTTAGCAGATGGTGCACAAACCTTCAATTTTATGTTCACAGGTGCTACACATGTAATCATTCGTTCTTTTTCCTCAAAGGGTGTTTTGGAATCTATACAGAATTTTAATGTTACGACAACCCTATTAGTTCCTGCGATGATTAATATGCTGCTTAATGATCCTGATTTTGATAACTACGATACGAGTTCTTTGAGAAGAATTTTGTACGGCGCTTCTCCGATATCAAAGGAGCTCCTGACAAAAAGTATGAAGAAAATGCCAAAAACCCAGTTTATACAGCTTTATGGGATGACTGAGGCGTCTCCTCTTTTGATGGTTCTTAGTCCTGAAGATCATGTTATCAATGGAACAGAACAAAAAACAAAGCGACTAACTTCTTGTGGCCGGCCGGTACCTATAGTTGAACTGAAGCTAGTCGATTCAAACGGGGATGATGTACCTGTAAAGGAAGTTGGCGAAATTATATTCAGAGGACCCAATATCATGAAAGGGTACTGGAACTTACCGCAAGAAACAGCAAAGGCCATTCGTAATGGATGGTATTTTACGGGAGATTTGGCCTACAAGGATGAGGAAGGTTATTACTATATGGTCGATCGGGCAAAGGATATGATCATCACAGGCGGTGAAAATGTATACTCTGTAGAGGTTGAGAATGTATTATACCAGCATCCGTCAATTCTTGAATGCGCTGTCATAGGTGTGCCGGATGAAAAGTGGGGAGAAGCAGTAAAGGCTATTGTCGTGCGTAAACAGGGGTATCAGGTTACAGAGGAAGAAATCCTTTCATTTGTTCGTAAAAAGCTAGCCAATTATAAGGTGCCTAAAACGATCGATTTTGTCCCTGAACTACCCAAAAGTGGCGCAGGCAAAATCTTAAAGCGGGAATTGCGCGAACAGTATTGGGTGAAAAGCGAAAGAAGAGTAAATTAACAAAATAAAGGATATATCTTCATGCGGCACCGGTGTTCCATCTTGCAGATCATACGTCTACTTTTGCAGTAACATAAATAAGTGTGACAGGAAAAAAGCGCCATGTTTTTCTTACTTTGCATAAGAAAAGCATGGCGCTTTTATGAGTGTAAGAGAAGAAAATGAAACCGTTTGTATTTACGAAAAAATAAAGTGCAGAATAAGGACGGTCCCATACAAAAATGTATGAATTCCAAACAAATTTGGGCTCAACGCCAAACTCTGTGGTTAACTAAGCGTTATACAAAGGTTGCTGGGACGGGAGAAGGGATGGGCAATGGAACGATTTTACGCGAGCGCACGGGGCTCTTGGAGCCGACTTTTTCTGCTTCCCCGGGGAGCGTAACCGGTTGACGTGCCCATCTCTTCTCTTATCCGAATATTGGTATGTGTTTTGCAAAGTAAAAAAATAGAATCAGTAAATAAGATCTTTTGGATATTACGGGAATTATATGCAGTTCTATGTGCTGAGAAAGGATCAGTGGGAAAAAGATAGGATTGTGCCAAGAGATTTTTGGATAAAAATGGGAGATGAGGAATGTATGTCTTTATTAAAAGGTCTGAAAATACTGGATTTTTCAACTCTATTACCTGGTCCCTATGCTACTATGATGTTTGCGGATTTGGGAGCGGAAGTGTTGCGGGTCGAAGCACCAACACGGCCCGATCAGATTAGAGTTACTCCGCCCTTTGACGGTGAGGAAGCGGCCGCTCATGGGTACCTTAACCGCTCTAAACGATCAATTGCACTGGATTTGAAAAAAGCGGAGTCCGTAGAGCTGGTGAAGCATCTGGTGAAAGAATATGATATTGTGCTAGAACAATTTCGCCCGGGTGTTATGGAAAGACTGGGGCTCGGTTACGAAGCGCTCAAGGAATCGAATCCAAAGCTGATTTATTGTTCACTTACGGGATTCGGTCAAACAGGCCCTTTCCGGGATCGTCCGGGACATGATAATAACTATTTGGCCATTGCCGGGGTAACGGGTTACTCCCACCGCAATGGAGTTGTGCCGGCACCAATGGGCATACAGGTCGCCGATGTCGCAGGAGGTTCCTTGCATGCTGTTATTGGGATTTTGGCAGCAGCCCTTCACCGTGAAAAGATAGGGGAGGGTCAATTCATTGATATCAGTATGACAGATGCGGCATTTGCTCTTAATGCCATATATGGCTCCGGTTATCTTGCATGCGGAATCGAGCCGGAACCAGAACAAATGATGCTGAATGGTGGTACGTTCTATGATTATTATCAAACGAAAGATCAGCGTTATTTTTCGGTTGGAAGTCTTGAGCCGCCGTTTAAGAAGCTGTTGTGTGAAGCGATAGGACGCCCTGAATTAATTGAAGTTGGGATGAGTGATGATCCGGAAGACGTACATGCTTTTAAAGAGGCCGTCCGGGAAGCTTTCCTCAGTAAAACGTACGCTGAGTGGCTCATTGCTTTCAAAGAGCTTCATGCATGTGTTGAGCCCGTGCTGAAGTTTTCTGAAGCATGCGTGCATCCGCAAATTCAGGCACGCGGGATGGTGGTGGAAGTGCCAAAACCGGATGGGACAACGCAGCGGCAAATCGCCTGTCCAATTAAGTTTTCAGCTGGGAAGCCGGAGTACAGGCATGTTGGCAGCAAACTGGGGGAAAACACAATCGATGTACTTCAAGAGTCAGGGTTCAGTCTCAAGCAAATTGATGAATGGAGAGAAAAAGGACTTTTTGGTCAAATTCTTAATTGTGTTTCGAATGGAGGCGTTTAAGGTGAGTAATCAGACGATTATCTTCGAGCAGCGTAATCAAGCGGCATGGATTTATTTGAATCGTCCAAAGGATATGAATGCTATATCCAAAACTTTGCTTATGGAGTTAGGAGAAGCCTTCGAAAAAGCCAGGACGGATGAGCGAATAAAGGTGATCGTTCTCACCGGGAAGGGCAGGGCTTTTTGTGCCGGTGCGGATCTGAAAGAATTGTTAGAAGATCTTGAGGGCAAAAAAAGTGCGGAACCAGATCTTCTGGATTTATGTGAACGTACCTTTGGTTTGCTTGAACATTGTCCAAAACCTCTGATCGCCGCATTAAACGGTATTACGCTGGCAGGTGGATTGGAATTCGCCATGACCGCTGATATCGTGATTGCTGCGGAGAGCGCTAAAATTGGCGATGCGCATTCCAACTTCGGCGTATTGCCGGGAGCAGGCGGAGCAGTAAAATTACCGCGTAAAATAGGTGTGAACCGTGCCAAGTATCTGTTGTTTACAGGGGATTTTATATCCGCAACGGAAATGAAGGACTATGGCTTCGTCCAACAAGTTGTTGCCGATGAAGAATTGGAGGCAACTGCACAAGCCCTGGCCGACAAATTAGCAATGAAAAGTCCACTTGTTTTACGCCGTATGAAACAATTGGTTCGTGATGGTCTGGAACAGCCATTGGATATTGCCCTGCGGCAGGAGTTATTAACGCTTCGGGCTCATACAGAATCCTACGATATGGCTGAAGGTTTGGCTGCCTTTGCTGAAAAGCGCAAACCGAACTTTAAAGGATATTAATACTGCGAATTACGTACTGCAAGATGTAGATAAATGATGGAATAAGGGAGAAGAATCACATGCAATTAAAGAAAGACTACTATTGATGCTCACTAAAAAGGAGGATAAATATGGAATCCACTGCAAGTTCTAATAGTAGAAGCGCTTCAAGCAATCATCATGTGCAAAACGAGTGGGACGAAATCGCGGAATCCAGTCAATTTCAGACTCTTATTAAGGAGAAAAAAGCGTTTCTCATTCCCACAACCATCTTCTTTATGGTTTATTACTTTGCTCTTCCTATAATGGCTGGATATTCCAAGACACTGATGATAAAAAAGGTTCCGTTATTTGTGAATTTCGGGTATTTATTTGCGGTCTCTCAATTTATAATGGCCTGGGTACTGGCCTATTATTATATGAAAAAAGCCGAACGGTTTGATGACCTAATTTCTGAAATATATAAAAACAAGAAAAGAGGATTACAATAATGACAGACTCTAACGGATTAGCCTTTGCCCTTTTCCTTGCTATTGTTGCAATGACGCTGGCTATTACTTATTGGGCGGCAAAGCGTACTCGTACAACCAGTGAGTTCTATACCGCAGGCGCTTCCATTTCTGGCCGGCAGAATGGTATTGCAATTGCAGGAGATTATCTAAGCGCAGGGTCTTTTCTTGGATTGCTTGGTTTAATTTCGCTTGGTGGATTCGATGGATTCCTAAATGCAATCGGGGCGTTTGTTGGCTTAGTGTTTCTTTTATTGCTGGTGGCGGAACCGCTTCGGAATACGGGGAAATATACGATGGCAGACGTTCTGGTAAGCCGTTTAAATGAAAAGCCTGTTCGTTCCCTGTCTGCTATATCAACAATCGTCATTTCGACCTTCTATATGATCGCTCAATTGGTCGGTGCTGGCGGATTGATAATATAAATTAGTTAGAATATTCAAAATTATAAGGAGTGTTAAATGATAATGGAAACGACTGCGATTAAACTTGAACAAAACGGGGCAGTATTTGAAATCATATTAAATCGTCCGAAAAAAAGAAATGCGATCGACCGTACAATGATTATGGAAATTGATGCGGCGCTTCGGAAAGCGGAGCAGGATTCGAGCATACGGGTTGTTCTGTTTCGTGCTGAAGGCCCTGTATTTTCGGCTGGCCATGATTTATCCGGATCCGCCGAAAGACCGCTGGTTGAGTCGCGGCTGGATCAAGAACTGGAAGAATACTATGACAAAACGCTGTACATTCGGGACTATTCTAAGCCCACTATTGCAGCCGTTCATGGTCCTTGCATTGCTGCGGGTCTGATGATATCGCAGGCATGCGACCTTGTCATTGCTTCTTCCGATGCATATTTTTCCAACCCGGTCGCTCGAATGGGCGGAGTAGGCGCTGAGGTGTTATTCGAGCCATGGGACATGGGGATTCGAAGAGCAAAGCAGTTTTTATTTACGGGAGAGCCTCTTCCGGCAGACGTAGCCATGCAGTTTGGAATGGTCAATGAAGTTGTTAACAAAGAACAGGTATTGGAGAGGGCACGTCAACTTGCCAATAAAATAGCTGAGATGCCACCTATAACACTGCGTTTACTCAAGAAGTCGTTGAATCATACGCAGGATATCATGGGAGCACGTGAATCTTACGAGTACCATTTTATTATGCACGAATTAGGACACGCTACAGAAGAATCCCAGCGGCTCTTATACGATGCCCGCGGGGATAAAAATAATCTGAAACAGTTTATCAAAGAACGGGACGAAAAATTCGTATAGAAAACTACTATAGGAGTATACACAGGAAGACATTGTTCACTATGTTGACACTCCACTAAAATACTGAAATATGAACTGAGAAAAAGACAAAGTTAATCAGGGGATTTTTCAGAAAAGGAGATATGTGATGACTCAGTTACATTTACAAGAGGAGCATAAAATTTTTCGTGATACGTTGCGTAAATTTTTAACCAAGGAAGCCATTCCATATTTTGAACAGTGGGAGAAGGAACGTATGGTTCCTCGTGAATTCTGGAGAAAAATGGGTGAAAATGGGTTTTTGTGTTCATGGGCAGACGAAAAGTATGGAGGATCACATGCAGATTTTCTTTACTCAGCTATTTTAGCCCAGGAATTAGAGCGCATAGGTACCGGGTTATCCGGAATAGCACTGCATGATGCTATTGTTGTACCTTATCTCGGTATGTATGGGTCGGAAGAACAGAAGCAGCGCTGGCTACCCGGTTGTGTACGAGGTGAACTCATTACGGCAGTTGCTATGACGGAGCCGGGAGCAGGCTCAGATCTTTCAGCTATTAAAACTACAGCGGTAAAAGACGGAGATTCGTATATCTTAAACGGCGCAAAAACTTTTATTTCAAACGGAATTATTTCTGATTTAATCATTGTTGCATGCAAAACAAATCCGAGTGCAAATCCTGCCCATAAAGGGATGAGTCTGATCGTAGTTGAGCGCGATACTCCCGGATTTTCACGGGGAAAGAAGTTAGACAAAATAGGAATGCACGCTCAAGACACAGCTGAATTGTTTTTTGAAGATGCTCGCATTCCCGCTTCCAATTTATTGGGAGAAGAGGGAAAAGGGTTTTATTACTTGATGAACAAATTACAGCAGGAACGCCTTATTGTCGCTATCCAGGCGATAATAGCCGCAGAAGAGATGGTAAAGACGACTATCGATTACGTAAAAAATCGAAAAGCATTCGGAAAACCGATCAGTCAACTTCAAAACACCCAATTTAAAATCGCCGAGATGGCCACTGAAGTTGAGATTGGCCGTACTTTTGTTGACAGTCTGATTGCCAGCCACATAGAAGGAAAAAATATCGTTACACAGGTTTCGATGGGAAAATGGTGGACTACAGAAATGGCAAAACGAGTGGCCATAGAGTGCTTGCAGTTGCACGGGGGATACGGATATATGGAGGAATATCCTATTGCGAGAAGATATCGTGATATAGGGGTATCCTCCATCTATGCAGGAACAAATGAAATCATGAAGTCCATTATTGCAAAAAGCATAATATTGTAGGAGTTTTTCTTAAACGAAGAACAAGTAAAAGATTTTCGGAAGAATCGATGTATTCTTCAATAACGCGGGGATTGAAGAAGAAATAGAATTTATTACCAATAAAGCAATGAAAAATAGATAAAATAAAAGGGGTCAGGGAGCCCGTTCTATCCCTGCTTTCTGAATAAAGCTTTTTTATAGGGGGCTGTCTCAAAATGATGAGGCGTCCCTTTTTGTTTGCAAAATCGAATCGCATGTAGCTGAAGTTGACATTATTTTTATGATAGAAAATAATGAATTATAAAAATATTATAATAATTAAAAAGGTAGAATTATAGTTAGAAGGGGCTGAATAATTTTGCTGAAAATGAAAGATATCTTAACTCCTATGCATCAGTGCCTTTCTCCGGACAATACGCTTTTAGAGGCCGTTGAATTGATGAAAAAATTAAGAATTCATACGATACCGGTAACAGATGCTACCCGTCGATTGGTTGGCGTATTCACAAGAAGTTCCCTCTATTCCATGGTGTTACAAGAAAAACCATTAGATACGCCGATCGGTCCTTTCATGAAGAGAGAAGTCGAAACCCTTCCTGAAGATATGAGTCCTGATCAACTTGAAAGAAACACTGAGATTACTAAGGTAGGAACAGGGATTGTCGTAAATAGGAACGAACAATTAATCGGGGTCATTACCCAATCCCATGTCGTTTCCAGCTTACTTCAAACTACCCGTTCTTTAAAAGAACAACTTGAAGAAATCATTGATACGTCCAAACTAGGGGCGATCATGACCGATGAAAAGAGGCAAATCATTTTTGTTAATCGAAAATTTTGTGAGATGGTTGGTTACAAGGATTCGGAAATCCTCTATAAAGATTTGGCCGATGTCATTCCAAATTTTCATCTGAAATGGAGAAGACAGATCATCATCGGATGAAAATCGGAATCTATCATGCAGTTGCCAATTTGTCCAGGTATCGAACGATTAAAGGGGATGAGGGGTTCATCGTTCTGTTTCAGGATATTTCTGATGTGGAGAAAATGGCTCAAGAGCTACAGACTGTTCTTAAATGGAAGAGCATAGTACAGACAGTCATTAATAATGTGTATGACGGATTGGTGATGATTAATGAATCGAAAGCCATAACATTCATTAGCCCTTCCTTACTTGAACTTTTTGAATTAAAAGAACGTGAGGTCCTTCACAAATCGGTTGATGACATCCTTCCTGAACTGGGTTTATCTAAAATCATAAAGACAGGAATTTCAGACATTAGTGATATGATGGAAGTAAAAGGAATACGGTATGCTGTTCATCGTATACCGATTTATCAAAGGGATGAAGTCATCGGTGCGATCGGTAAAATTGCTTTTCGAGGTTTAGATGAAATGAAAGAATTATTTCGCCGGTTTGAAACGAGTCAAACGAGGAACGGGCAGGGCGAAAGCGATAAGACGAAGTTTGCCCATTTCACTTTTGAGCAAATTATGACCTCTGATAAGCAAATGGAAAAATTAATTCGAAGTGCATGCAAAGCAGCGAAAGGGCAATCGACCATACTGATTCGTGGGGAGAGCGGGACAGGAAAGGAGCTCTTCGCACACGCGATCCATAGTGCGAGTTCGCGGAAGAACGGACCTTTCGTCACAGTGAATTGTGCTGCCATTCCTGAACATTTGCTGGAATCTGAATTCTTTGGCTATGAAGAAGGGGCCTTTACCGGTGCCAATCGCAAGGGGAAGATCGGAAAATTTGACTTGGCGAATGGAGGTACCCTTTTTCTTGATGAAGTGGGAGATATGTCATTTCCCCTGCAAGCCAAATTACTTCGTGTGCTGCAAGGCAGAGAATTTTTCCGCGTTGGGGGAACAGAGCGGATTCAAGTGGATGTTCGAATCATTGCGGCGACTCACCGCCCCTTAGAAAAGATGGTACAGAATGGGGAGTTTAGGGAAGACTTATATTATCGTCTGAATGTATTTTCATTTCAAATTCCCCCCT
>Ga0310837_101145_pt1 | contig 12988 bp, 9 predicted proteins | sample SM_ome_5_FD_201315 | JGI IMG/M metagenome (GOLD analysis project Ga0310837, IMG submission 201315) | Sorghum-adapted microbial communities enriched on stacked mutant (SM) sorghum from Joint BioEnergy Institute, Emeryville, California... ...
CCATCTTATTTTGCAAGTCGCGCATCAAATCAAGAATTTGTGCTTGGATGGTGACATCCAATGCGGTGGTTGGCTCATCTGCGATCAACACTTTCGGATTACAAGCAAGGGCAATCGCGATGACGACACGTTGCCTCATCCCGCCGGAAAATTGATGCGGGTATTGCTTCACGCGTTCTTCTGGATTAGGAATACCGACGAGATCGAGCAATTCAATTGCCCTTTGCAAGGCATCGTGTTTACTCATGTTTTGGTGTTTTCGCAGGCCTTCCATAATTTGTTTCCCAATGGTCATGGTCGGGTTTAAAGAAGTCATTGGGTCTTGGAAAATCATCGAGATTTCCGAACCACGAATCTTTTGCATTTGTTTTTCGGATAACTTCGTTAAGTCTCTTCCTTCAAATAATATCTGACCTGATTTAATGCGTCCGGCTGGTTTCGGTAAAAGCTGCATAATCGATTTCGACGTGACGGATTTCCCTGAACCCGATTCCCCAACAATGGCTAACGCTTCGCCTTTTTTCAATTGGAGGTTCACGCCGCGTACAGCTTGGACTTCACCGCCATACGTATCAAATGATACATGTAAATCTTTTATCTCTAGAATATTTTCCAAACGTGCCACCCCCTATTGTCTTAACTTCGGATCCAAGGCGTCGCGCAATCCATCACCAAATATGTTAAAGCAAATAAGCAACAAGCTTATTATTAAACCAGGGAAAAGTGCCTGATATGGGTGAAGGCTTAACATACGATAGCCTTCGTTGATTAATACCCCAAGTGAAGCCTGCGGGGCCCGAATACCAAGACCGATAAAGCTCAAGAAAGCTTCAAAGAAAATCGCCCCTGGAATAGAAAACATCGTGTGAATGATAATAATACTTAATGTGTTCGGTACCATGTGCTTTGTGATGATGCGGCTGTGGCTCGCCCCTAAAGTCCTGGCCGCCAGTACATACTCCATTGATTTTAATTTAAAGACTTCCCCGCGAATCAATCGCGACATACCGAGCCATCCGGTCATCGCAATCGCCAAGATGATCGCGGTAATCCCTGGTTCAAGGATAATAATGAGCAAAATAATGAGTACCAAGTTCGGTATCCCTGTCAATACTTCCACAATACGCTGCATGATGTTATCGACTTGGCCGCCAAAATACGCGGAAATCCCACCATAAGCAACCCCGATGATTAAGTCACCTGCAGCCGCTACGACCGCGATGAAAAGTGAGATTTGCGTACCCTTCCACGTCCGTGTCCATAGATCGCGTCCAAGCTTATCGGCCCCAAACCAAAAATCGGTTTTGATGCCTCGTTCCTTGTATACATCCACACCGTTTTCTTGACCATCAAACGGCAGCCAATGAATATTTGAAAGTGCCGAAATGCGCGGCGGTAAGTTCGAGCGCGTCAATTTTTGGTCATCGATGCCCCACTTATTCATGAGTGGACCAATAAGCGCCATAATAACAATGAACAAAATGATCACGGCACTGACCATAGCCGCTTTATTTTGGCGTAAACGCCGAAAAGCGTCACCCCAGTAGCTAATGCTTTTCCTTTCAATTTTCTCCTGTACGCTCACATCAATGACAGCCGGCTCGAACATATCTTGAGTAATGTCGGTTCTTGAGATAGCCATTAATGTTCACCTCCGGCAACACGGATCCGCGGGTCGATAACCCCATAAAGAATATCAACAATTAAGATAACGACGACAAAAGCAACAGAGAACATAATCGTCGTTCCCATAATCATGGGATAGTCATTCGTATAAACCGATGTCACGAACTGGTCGCCGATTCCAGGAATGGCAAAAATGTTTTCAATAACGAGCACACCAGTCATCAAACCGACGGCCATTGGTCCGACTATTGTGACAATTGGAATTAAAGAATTACGCACCGCATGCTTAAAGACGACAGTAAAGCGGCTTAAGCCTTTGGCTCTTGCCATTTCAATATAATCGGAATTTAAATTATCGACCAATGAGGTCCTCATGTACCGGGCGATTGAGGCAATGGGGCCGAAAGCAAGTGCGATTACCGGCAGAACGTGATAAGCTGGTCCATCCCAATAAGCGACCGGCAACCATTGATGTTTTACAGCAAAATAGTACTGCAATAATTGGGCTAAAACGAAGCTCGGTACCGAAACCCCGATAACAGCAATAAAAGTAGTAATGTAGTCCCAAGCCGTATTTCTTTTGACACCGGCAATAATCCCGAGGATCAAACCGACGATAAGACCAACAACTAAGGCCTCAAACCCAAGATCGGCCGAGACGGGTAATAAATCACCGATAATTTCATTAACTGAACGCCCGTCAAACTGGAATGAAATACCCAGATCTCCTTTAAGCAGGTTCCCGATATATTTGACAAATTGTACAGGAAGCGGGAGATCGAGTCCATATTTATGGTTTAAAAGCGCAATTTGTTCTTTAGATAATTTTTGTTGGTTCTTATATGGTGTACCCGGTAGCAATTTCATCGTGAAAAAGGTCAGCGCTACGATAACAAATAGCGTAACGACCATATAGCCCAATCGTTTTAGTATATAGCGACCCAATGATGTAGACACCTCCTGTTATTCTATGATTCTATTTTCAGGGATTAAGGGGGTAAAGTCAAGCTGTATTTCAATCTATAGAGAAAATTCATACTGCAAAATAATAGTTGATGAAATACCACTTTCCTATAAATTGCTCTTTTTTGCAAAAATAAAACAGGACAAAAGTCCTCTATCTAATGCATGAATTGGCATTAAAAAGGAGAATACGTGTGCGGGACACATATTCTCCCAAATGCTATTCTTTTCATGACATGCGATTAATGTTTATAGACTTTAGCATGTCTCCAGTCAGTTGTCGGGCTGGAGCTTTGGAATTCCAAGCCCTCTACATATGGTTTTACAAGGAACGCGCTACCATCTTGGTAGGTCGGGATGACCGGAGCTTGTTCAATGAGCAGTTTTTCAGCTTCTTGAAGCTTCTTCCAGCGTTCTTCAGGTTTGTTACCAAGATCGTTCGCTTCTTTAATGAGTTTGTCATAGTCAGCATTCGACCATTTACCCGTATTTTCGGCGTTACCGCTCGTGAACATATCAAGGAATGTCATCGGGTCTTGGTAGTCCGGGCACCAGCCGCTACCGCCGCCAATGTCATAATTACCTTCATCATCGCGTTTCAAATATTCGCCCCATGGTTGTTTATTGATGGTGATTTTCAGACCATCGAGCGTCGTTTGTAATTGGTTAGCGTTGTATTCAGCCAATTTACCAGCGACGTCGCTATCCGTTGTCATATATTCTAATTCAAGCGTAGAAATACCGAGTTCTTTTTTGGCTTGTTCCCAAAGTTCTTTAGCTTTGTCTTTTCCATCCAAGAGATAGCCTTTCGGAGCCGACTCGCGGAAGTCTTTTCCGTCAGGACCGAAAGTGAAATCTTTCGGAACAAGATAGTGTGCAGCGCTCGAACCGTTGTTCAAAAGAACGTCAACGAGGCCTTCGCGGTCAAGAGCCATAGCTAAAGCTTGACGTACTTTCAAGTTTTTGAACGCTTTGACTTTGTCGATATTCAGTTTCAAGAAGAAGACGCAAGTACCAGCTTGGGTATGGAATTCTTTGCTGTTTTTGTATTGATCGACATACTCAGCGCTTAAACCGTGAACAAAGATTTTATCGGTTTTGTACAAGTTTAACCGTGTTGTTTCGTCTTTTACAACTTTATAGTTAACTTTGTCAATCGTAATGTCTTTAGCATTCCAGTAATCCGGGTTTTTCACGAGCGTCCAGCCTTCACCGTGATCCCAGCTTTCCAGCTTATAAGCACCGGTATAGAGAAGGTTTTCCGGTTCTTTAGCATAGTTTTTCCCTTGTTTTTCCCAGAAATCTTTCTTCATCGGGAAGAATGGCGGGAAGGCCATTAAGCTGTTAAAGTACGGAGTCGCTTTTTCCAAAGTTACTTGTAAAGTTTTATCATCAAGCGCTTTTACGCCCAATTGATCGACTTTACCGAAAAGATCGCTGTTTTTGTCCATAATTTTGGCGGCATTTTTGATATTGGCAGATGCATAAATGTAAGCGTAAGCTGCAGCGGTTTTCGGATCAACGAAATGTTGCCATGCCCATACAAAGTCTTGAGCGGTGATCGGCGTGCCATCGGAATATTTAATGCCGTCACGCAATTTGAATGTATAAACTTTACCGTCTTCACTAACTTCCGGTTCGCCGGCAGCTAAGTCCGGAACCGGCTTATCTTTTTCCATGGTCATAAGACCGCTTTCCAACATCGTTAACATTTGGAAAGATGTCGTATCGGTCGCTTGGGTAAAGTCAAGCGAAGGAATATCTGAAGCTGTTGCGAAATAGAGCGCTTGCTCATCAGCAAGTTGCTTGCCGCCTTTGTCTTTGTCGCCGCCTGAGTCGCCGGAAGTGTTGCCGTTTGACCCACCCGAGCAAGCTGCGAGGAATAAGCTCAAAACGAGCAGGATCGATACAAAGATCGACCATTTGGCTTTACCTCTCATCAAGTATGACCTCCCTAAATGGATAAATTCTACAGGCAATTTAATTATTCAAAGTTTACAGTTAAATTGCCCTTATTGGTATTATACAAGTTTTGTAGTTTTTTTGCACAACTTTTTTTGAACAAAAATGGGGAAATCGCATGATTATTACTTTTTTTTAACAAAAAATAGGACTTTTGTACTAGTTTTTAATAGCTATTCTTGTCGAAATTTGTCAGCGAAAAATGTAGAATTTCTATATTATTTTGTTTATTATTTTCCATATTTCCCATGTTTTGTTTAATTGGAAAAAACTCAGCTTTGCCAATCCCTTTGGAGAAGACAGAGCCTTATCTGACCTCTTGCTCGCCTGTAAAAATTTTATGTTTCTTACCAGTAAAAAAGTTGACGCACTATACGGGTTACCCCTAGTGCGTCAACCTCTTTTCGATCCCTATTTAGTGTTTTTCCACTTTTGCGTGTCTGAAATCGGTTCCGGGTCCATAGTTGGCATAAATGAGATTCTTAACATAAGGTTTCGTTAATATCGCACTGCCGCTTTGATAGATCGGGATCATCGGCGCTTGTTCGATTAAATATTTTTCAGCTTCTTGTAATTTTGCCCAGCGTTCGGCAGGTTTGTTGCCCAGTGCCTTCGCTTCTGCCATGAGTTGATCGTAGTGCTTATCATTCCACTTGCCGCTATTATTCATGTTACCTGTCGTCCACAAATCAAGGAAAGTCGTCGGGTCTTGGTAATCCGGGCACCATGAGCTACCGGCGCTGACATCAAAATCTGTCCCCTTCGATAGCTCCAAGTAGTTCGACCATGGCTGTCTGTTCATTTTGAAATGAATGCCCTTCAAGGTCGTTGAAATTTGGTTGGCGTTATATTCGGCAAATTTTTCAGCCGTTGGACTATCTGTCGTTAGGTATTCCAAATTGAGTTCTTTTATGCCAAGTTCTTTCTTTGCTTCTTCCCAAAGTCGTTTCGCCTCTTCTTTGCTCCCTTTTAAGTAACCGTCAGGTGCAGCATCGCGGAAGTCCTTGCCGTCCGGTCCGAATGTAAATTTCTTCGGCACAAAGAAATGTGCAGGAACAGAGCCGTTGTTTAACAGCGTATTGACAAGTCCTTCGCGGTCAACAGCCATTGACATCGCTTGCCGGACTTTTATATTTTGAAACGCTGGGATTTTGTCGATATTCAGCTTCATGTAGAAGACACAGTTTCCAGGAATGGTTTGGAATTCCGGATTGTCTTTATATTTATCAACATACTCTTCGGTTAAACCAACCGCTTGAATTTTGTCAGTCAGGTAAAGATTCAAACGCGTGGTGACATCTTTAACGACCTTAGTTACCACTTTATCAATCGTGATGTTTTTGGCATCCCAATAATCTGGATTTTTGACAAGCGTCCAACCTTCACCGTGTTTCCATTCTTGCAGTTTATAAGCACCGTTAAAGAGCATGTTTTCTGGTTCTTTTGCGTAATTATCGCCCTGTTTTTCAACAAATTCTTGTTTTAACGGGAAAAACGGCGGGAAGCCCATCAAGCTCAGAAAATATGGCGTGGCTTCTTCCAAGGTAACTTGCAACGTTTTGTCATCAAGGGCTTTGACGCCAAGTTGATCCACTTTCCCGTATAAGTCACTGTCGGGATCTAAGATTTTGGAAGCGTTTTTAATATTGGCCGACTCATAAACATAAGCGTATTCCGCAGCCGTTTTGGGATCCAATTCACGGTGCCACGCATAGACGAAGTCTTGGGCGGTCACCGGGCTGCCATCGGACCATTTAATGCCGTCGCGGAGCTTAAAGGTATACGTTTTGCCGTCATCGCTTACCGTCGGCATGCCGTCTGACAAATCCGGTACGGTTTTCCCATCATAAACGGTCATTAAACCGCTTTGAATCATGTACAAGGCATCAAACGAGGTAGAGTCCGTTGCATGCCCGATATCAAGCGACGGTATGTCAGCGCTTGAAGCAAGGTTAAGCACTTGTTCCGGGGCATTTCCTGCCTCGTTCTTACCTTTGCTTTCACCATCAGTTTTCTTTGTGCCACCGCTGCAGGCAGCAAGAAACAAACTAACAATGAGGAGCACGGAGATAAAGATAGACCATTTCGCTTTTTTCTTCACTCGCTTTGACCTCCCTAGTATTTGTGTTTCGGGCTCTTCAGATTTTAGAAAATAATAGCCCTAGAAAACATTATACATGGGGTTGAGAGCGTTTGCATTAATTTTTAAAGAATTTTTTGAAGGATGGAATTGTTTGTAAAGTTGTGTGGATAACATCACAGAGTAAAAGCTAACGCATCATGCTTTGGGAAATGGAAAAGGCCGCCTCATATGAGACAGCCTTTTCGACTCTGCATTAGTGTTTCATGATTTGGGCGTGGCGGTAATCAATGGTTGCACCGTAGCTTTGGAAGACAAGTCCTTTGACATAAGGCTTGACGATATAAGCGCGGCCCAATTGATATTCTGGAACGATGACCGCCTTTTCAAGCAAATATTTTTCGGCTTCTTGAAGCTTCGTCCAACGTTCAGCTGGTTTGTTGCCGAGGTTAGTTGCTTGAGCGATTAATTGATCATAGTGTTTATCCGACCACTTGCCAGTATTGTTTTGGTTGTTTGATGTCCACATATCGAGGAAAGTCATCGGGTCTTGATAGTCTGGACACCAAGAAGCGCCACCGCCGATGTCGTAATCCCCATTATCATCACGTTTGAGGTATTCACCCCAAGGTTGTTTGGTGATCGTTACATTTACACCAGGCAGAGTTTTTTCAATTTGGTTAGCATCGTATTCAGCAAATTTGGATGCCGTGTCACTATCTGTTGTGAGATATTCAAGGTTAAGTTTGTCGATATGCAGTTCTTTTTTCGCTTCATTCCATAGTTTTGTGGCTTCCTTTTGGCTGCCGAGGTTATAGCCTTCCGGTGCTGCGGCACGGAAGTCTTTACCATCCGGACCTTTTGTAAAGTTTTTCGGCACAAAATATTGGGCTGGAATGGAGCCGTTTTTCAAAAGAACATCCGTAATGCCTTTGCGGTCAATCGCCATATAAATGGCTTTGCGCACTTTTTCATTTTGGAATGCCGGCACCTTCGCAATATTCAGCTTGAGGTAAGCCACACAGCTCATTGGCACCGTTTTGAATTCCTTGCTGTTTTTGTATTGGTCGACAAATTCGGCTGAAAGATTTTTCAAGTAAACTTTGTCGGTTTTATATAAGTTCAAAGAAGTCGTGGAGTCTTTGACAACTTTGAAATTGACTTCATCGAGCGTGATGTTTTTCGCATCCCAATATTTCGGGTTTTTCTTAAAGGTCCAACCTTGGCCGTGATCCCATTTGGAAAGGACGAACGGACCGTTATAAAGCAAGTTTTCCGGTTCTTTCGCGTATTTATCGCCTTGTTTTTCAACAAATTCCTTCTTCGCCGGGAAGAACGGTTGGAAGGACATAAGGCTTAAGAAATATGGTGTCGCTTTTTCCAGAGTGACTTGCAAAGTTTTATCATCTAGGGCTTTTATACCAAGTTGATCGACTTTACCATACAAATCGCTGTTTTTGTCTAAGATTTTCGCTGCATTTTTGATGTTTGCCGACGCATAGATGAAGGAATATGGCGCAGCCGTTTTCGGATCAAGTTCATGTTGCCATCCGTAAACAAAGTCTTGAGCCGTAACGGGGCTGCCGTCAGACCATTTCGCATTATCGCGGATTTTAAACGTATAAACCGTTCCATCTTTGCTTACTTCCGGTTCGGAAGCCGCCATGTCCGGTTTAAGTTCGTTGTTATCGTAAACCATTAAACCAGCTTGGAGCATGCTGATGGCATCTCCAGACGTTGTATCTGTGGCTTGAGTGTAATCCAGGGTAGGAATATCTGCCGTTTCATATAGGTATAAAACTTGTTTGCCGGCAAGTTCATTGCCTGCGCCATTCTTGTCGTTTGCATTGTTGTTATTGCCGCCGCAAGCCGTCAAGAAAAGACTGACAACGAGCAGGATCGATACGAGGATCGACCAACTAGCTTTTTTTCTCATCTTTGCTGACCCCTCCTGTTGTTATGTAGCCTTCCCTATTAGTAAATTCAGACTATATTCTCTATATTGATGGGAAATGGCTAAGGCCCATTATAGCAGTTAAAAATTCTTGTTGCATCAATAAAATCCGCTTTTTTCCCCAAAAACCAAAAGTTTTTATTATATCACTTTTGCCCAAATTTTGACTATACTATTTTTATGATTAGGGAGATTTCATAGAGTTTTGCGATAACTAGGATTAGACCCAAAAATATGCTATGCTTTTGTATGGTTTCAAAAAAAATACCTTTTTATACTTTTAAAAAGGAATGACAAAAGATGGTAAATGAAACAACAAGATGGACCGTGATTTTGTTTGGAATTGGAATGATATTGACGATTATTTTTTGGTTATTCGGCGATATGCGTGTCACTTGGCTCCGTTTCATCAATGTCGCCGCCATGGTCGGTCTCGCCTATATCGCTATTGGTGGGTTTATGTTCGTTTATTACGGCGGGTTCTTCCGCGGGCTCGCGTTTAGTTTTCGAATGTTTTTCAGAGGAAAAGGTGAAATTTATGCGGAAGAATTGAGTAAGAGTTGGGAAGAGCATGATCGACCGAACCGGAAAAAAACCCTTCCCGAACGTTTGAATTACGGTATTGGAAAAAAGCGTCCACCGATCACATGGGCTTTCATTATCAATGCCTTTATCTTTTTCCTTGGCTCTTTGGCATTAAGCTATCTCATCTATTACTGAAAAAGTCAGAGGTTGACACAAAGGGGAACGTCCCTCGCATCAACCTCTTCTTTAATTAACTTTTGCGCCTTGTTCAAGCTCCCATATTTTTTCAAAATACGGTTGGCCTTTTATCATACGCTCGCAAAGATCATAGTGTTTTTCCGTCCAGCCGATTTTGACGCTGTTAAAAAGTTTCTCCCACGCTTCGTTAAAAGATAGCGTGCGGCTTTCATGGTATTGTTTTGGAAACCATTCCGTATACCAATAGCGCACTTCTTCCAGCTTCCCGGATGTTCTTAATTGATCAAGTGCCATTAACAAGATTTGTTTGAGTTGCCTTTCTTTGCGTGTCAAGCCGAGCATCCATTTGGGGTCCGGTGATAAAATATGATACTCTTTTTGCTCCACAGGCGGATGCCATTCGTATTTAGTGGTTTCCATTTCCTGTGCTTTTTCTAAAACAACTTTTTCTTGCCGGGGAATGAGGCGGCTTTTGCGAATCGGCACCGTATAGCCAAGCGTATCGACGACGATATGCCGTATTCCGTCCGTTGCGATAAAACAATATTCTATAACTTCTCTCTGATTGTTCTTTCTTATGTAACTTTTGTTCCGGACATCTTCTAATAGCTTTAGCGGCAAATCGCTGAGATTATTTTCGATGTACAAAAACAAGTCGGTATCGATTTTGATCAGCGGCACTTGATCTAGCAACTCAATAAAATCATGTTTGCGCCATTCATGAAAATCGCAGACATTATAGCCGTTTTCTTCCCCTTCAAACCAGTTCACCCAAACATCTCCAATGAGTTCCATACAAAGTCCCTCACTTTAGCTGGTGTTTGGAAATCAGTATGGACATGTCGGTTTGGATTTATTCTCTCATTTTCTCAGTTATTGGGTTACACGGCATTTTTATTTAAAACGGGGAAAATAGATGCTCGTCCACATTAGCAGTATACCGCCGATAAACAAATAGGTTTCCACCCTGTGAATGATAAAATCCATATAGTCGTGAAAAGCTTGTCCCATCGTCAGTAAATTTAAATAAGCGATGATGCTCACGCCGCCAGCCACAGCAAAACCAAAACCGACAAATAAGAAAAAAACGCGCAAAATCACGGTCACCTCATTCCCTTCCCCTAAATTTCGAAGGTGGCCTGTCCACTATCATCTTATGCCTAGCGCTGACAAACTATGATTGGGGATAAAGATCAGTAGCCTCAATGATTACCCCTTTATCTTCGGTTTGGTTTTCATGTTCTGGTGGATATTTTGGTTTCTTTGGGGAAAATTCTGTTCAAGTTAATAAACTCGAAACTCAAATAACTCTTTACTTTCTGCTTGAGTCTCAAAATTGCGCATAAATTGGGTTTTTGCTCATTTTCGGTGGCCGACCGGCCTGAAAGTGCGCATATGCTCCAGTTATTTACAGTTCTAGCAGCTATTTTTCCATTTTATGGATCGTCTGCTCATTTTCCGCATGCTAGAGCCTTAAAATTGCGCATAAATCAAGTTTTTGCTCAGTTTTGGCGGCCAATCGGCCTAAAAGTGCGCATATGCTCCAGTTATTTACAGTTCTAGCAGCTATTTTTCCATTTTATGGATCTTATGCTCATTTTTCGCCTGCTAGAGCATCAAAATTGCGCATAAATCAAGTTTTTGCTCAGTTTTGGTGGCCGACCGGCCTGAAAGTGCGCATATGCTCCAGTTATTTACAGTTTTGGCGGCTATTTTTCCATTAACTGGAGCGTCTGCTCATTTTTCGCCTGCTAGAGCATCAAAATTGCGCATAAATCGAGTTTTTGCTCAGTTTTGGTGGCCGACCGGCGTGAAAGTGCGCATATACTCCAGTTATTTACAGTTCTAGCAGCTATTTTTCCATTCTATGGAGCGTCTGCTCATTTTTCGCCTGCTTGAGCCTTAAAATTGCGCATAAATTGGGTTTGTGCTCAGTTTTGGTGGCCGACCGGCGTGAAATTGCGCATATGCTCCAGTTATTTACAGTTTTAGCGGCTATTTTTCCATTTTATGGATTGTCTGCTCATTTTCCGCATGCTAGAGCCTTAAAATTGCGCATAAATCAAGTTTTTGCTCAGTTTTGGCGGCCAATCGGCCTGAAAGTGCGCATATGCTCCAGTTTTTTACAGTTTTTGTCCTCGTTTTTCCATTTACTGGAGCGTCTCCTCATTTTCCGCATGCTAGAGCCTTAAAATTGCGCATAAATCGGGTTTGTGCTCATTTTGATGGCTGACCGGCGTGAAATTGCGCATATAGCACAAAAATTAGTCCCAACTTATATAGATTAAAAACCAATAACCCCGTTCCACTTTTAGAGTGTCCGGGGTTATTTTAGGGGTTCACGCAAACTATTGAGCTTTTGTCCCAACCTCTTTCGCAGCTTCATGATAGTCCTTGAGCAAAAGTCATTTACCCTTTTTAGCGGCTAATTCCGTGCACCTTTATCGATAAAAGGTATTTTTCCCAGAGCCAACCATTTCATAATGTTTTCTTAAAATACGATATAGCTTATTGCGATCAATGTTTAATCTGCACCAATCACTGATTGATGAAACGGTGATAAGCCGATTCGGGAAAAGGAGGCGATATTCTTCCACCATTCGGATGATGCCCGTTTCTAAGTTTTCCTGATGTTCACACCAAGAACAAACGAGATTTTTCCCCTGTACCTGCACTGATCTTTCGCCGCACATGCCGCAGGTCATCCCCTTTTTTAGGGATTCGTAAGTATAGCTCGGGATTTTCAGCTGCTCGAATGGTGAACGGTCGATGTGGAGTGAAGCTAATTTTTGAGCTTTTTCAATTAGAGAGCGATCCACGGTCACCGGTTCAATGCTTTTTAGATAGGCATTTAATTTTGTCGGGAGAATGATGGGAAGGTTTCTGTTTGCCTGATAAAGGGTAAATTCGGGGTGTACAAAAATAATTTTTGATTCTACGGGGAGATGGATACCTAAGGTTTCAATCAGTGAACAAAAAAGAGCTTCGCTTCTTCGGAGTTGATGAATTGGATTATTAATTTCCTTTCCGGTAATGGAAAACCAGCGATTGCCTTCGATATAAAACTCCCCTTCAAAAGTTTTTACATCGAAAAGGTAAATGATGTGAGGGCCTAGTAAGACGCTATCAATTTGGAAGGTGCTTTGATACCATTTAAGTAAGACATCTTGCAATTGAAGATAGGTTGATGCAGGTGAACGGTTAATAAGTTGATCAAAATAGCATTCGCCTTCAAATCCCTTTTCGTCCGACTGCAGTTGCCTTAAAGCTTCATCAGCTAATTTCATGCGCTGTCTAAGCACGCGACAGACTTTCAGATGATTTGGCACCGTTCGACGTTTTATTTCCATATTTCCCCTCCCTATTAAAAAATTTGGGTTATTCATTAAAAATATAACACTTCTAAACAGTTTTTGCTAAGTGACATCGTAACCAAAAACGCATAGAATATCTTTTTTGGCTAAAAGGAACAGTAACTTTATCTGCAAACATTAACGCCTATCCTTGGATATAAAACAAGTGGGGTGGATGGACTAAAACGATTGATGGTCTACATTCTTGTTGATGAGACTTGAAGGAGCTGTTCAAAGGCAGACCGAGGAACTAAACATGCAGCAGGCTAAGTTTTTTGCCGATCGTGTCAGTGGTTTTCAAACCTAGTTCCAGTACTTAGCTGCCTT
>Ga0310837_101151_pt1 | contig 12936 bp, 15 predicted proteins | sample SM_ome_5_FD_201315 | JGI IMG/M metagenome (GOLD analysis project Ga0310837, IMG submission 201315) | Sorghum-adapted microbial communities enriched on stacked mutant (SM) sorghum from Joint BioEnergy Institute, Emeryville, California... ...
GGTCAGCGGGTCGCGCAGGAAGATAACAAGATCCATCTCATCCTGCGCAATCAGTGCCCCGATTTGCTGATCGCCGCCCATCGGTCCGGACAGCACCCGATGAATGGAAAGCCCGGTCGCTTCCATAATTCTCGTTCCTGTTGTACCGGTTGCATACACCTTATGCTTGGCCAGTGTATCACGGTAGGCAATTGTAAAGTTGACCATCTCATTTTTCTTATTGTCATGGGAGATCAATGCAATATTCATCCAGTTTCCCCCCTTTTACACCATAATATTTTCCAGACCGTAAATTAGACCTTTATGCTCTATGACCTTCTTAATTGCCAAATTTACGCCTGGCATAAACGACTCGCGGTTAATGGAATCATGACGGATGGTCAAAGTTTGCCCCACCGCGCCAAAGATTACTTCCTGATGCGCTACAAGACCAGGCAACCTAACGCTGTGAATGCGAAATCCACCATAATAACCTCCGCGTGCACCTTCTATCGTTTCTTTTTCTTCCGGGTGCCCCTGCTTCATTTCGCTGCGTGCCGCCTGAATCATTTCCGCTGTCTTGACTGCCGTGCCGGACGGCGCGTCCAACTTCTGATCGTGGTGCTGTTCGATGATTTCGACATGCGGCATATACTTAGCCGCCTCCTGGGCGAATTTCATCATTAATACGGCACCGATCGCAAAATTAGGGGCGATAATGCCGCCGATGCCTTGCTCGCGACACAAAGCGTCCAGCTCTTCAATATCTTCCGGTGTAAATCCGGTTGTGCCGACCACCGGGCGTACCCCTTCCTCAATGGCTATCTGCATGTTTTGCTTCACCACATGCGGCGTTGTGAAATCAACCAGCACATCAGGCCGGTACGTCTCCAGGGCTTGTCTTATGTCCGATACAAAAGGAGCCGACAAGTTGCCCAACCCAAGGAACGCGCCTACATCCTCCCCGTTGTATTTTGGATCAATGCCGCAGACGAATTGCAACATTTCGTCCTTGCTTATCATTTTTACCGCTTCCGAGCCCATTCGACCGCGTGGGCCGGCTACTGCCACACGAATTTTTTCCATTGTTATGTCTCCCCCTTCTTCTTTTTTTCTCCAGCAACACCTGTTCCCGACACCTCGCCAGCAGAACTCTGGCCTCCAGAAAATTCGGGGCAAGGCGTACGGCTTGACGGGCCGCTTTGCGGGCTTGAATGTACTGACCGCGCAAAAAGTAAACTTGGGCGGCCACATAATGCGCCTGCATATACAGCGGATCAAGCTCTACGGCCCTTTCAATAAGCACAAGCGCTTGTTCTATGCTCCCTTTCTCCAAACATTGCACCGCTTCCTCTGTATATCTCCGGCAGTTCAGACGCTGATGCTGCATAATAAATTTTTCATTCTTAGGCTCCAACACCAGCGCTTTCTCAATTGTCTGTATGGCCAGATCGAGCTGTTGGTTCCGAGCGTAGGTAATGGAGAGCTTAAAATAATATGACGCATTGGTCGGATCGCATTGGATGGCCTTTTCGAATGCGCATACTGCACGTGCAAAGTCGTTAGCGAACAATGCGCGGTACGCTTCCTTTATATGTTGCTTTCCCGCCTGTTTTTTTTCTGTATCCATTGGCTTACACCTCGTTTTGGCCTATGGTATACAGTATATGTACTATTCATTTACTCGGTGTCAATCTTTGTCCACCGGTCTTTGTCGCGCGTATTAAACTTATGCATCATGGCATGAAACGCTTCCTCTAAGTCAATATTAAGAGAATTAGCGAAGCAAATAAGGATAAAAAGGCAATCTGCCAGCTCCATATCAATCGTATTCTCAGCTTCGTCTCTCCGTTTCGGCTTCTCGCCGTAATAATGGTTGACTTCACGTGCCAGTTCACCCGCCTCTTCTGTCAACCGGGCCATAAGCGCAAGCGGCGAAAAATACCCTTCTTTGAATTGACTGATGTATTCATCGACAATGCGCTGCATGTCGGCAATCGTCATCGGTTGCTTCTCGTCCGGCATATCGTTCCCTCCTTTGCAGCAGTATATTTGCTATGTATTTCTTATGTTACCGCAGAGGTGGAAGATTGACAAATTTATAGGTATAATATCCATGGATCTAGCACTTATAATGGGAGGACATTCATGAATTATCATGTGCGCAACATTTTTGCGATTCTTCTTGGTTCCGCAATTATGGGGTTCGGCATTAATTATTTCAATATCGCCAATCGTCTGGCCGAAGGCGGGATTACCGGGATTACACTGCTTTTGAAATATACGCTCGATTGGGACCCTGGCATAACGAACCTGGCACTTAACATTCCGCTATTGTTTATCGGATGGAAGCTGCTTGGACGACAGTCGGCCATTTATACGATTATTGGTACGGTCGCCGTATCATTTTTTTTAACGATATTTTCTTCATTCCGTCATCCGATGGAGAATGATACGCTGCTGGCAGCACTCTACGCCGGTGTCACGGTAGGTCTTGGACTTGGTCTGGTATTCCGCTTCGGCGGAACAACCGGGGGAGTCGATATTTTAGCTCGATTGGTGAATAAGTATGCAGGCTGGAGTATCGGCCGTACGATGTTTATTTTCGATATCTTCGTTATCGGGTTATCATTATACTATTTGAATCTGGATCTGGCTATGTACACACTGGTTGCACTGTTTGTAGCAGCACGCGTCATCGACTTCGTTCAGGAGGGCGCGTATGCAGCTAAAGCAATTATGATTATTTCCGACCATGCGGTGGATATCTCGCAGCGTATTATGCAGGAGATGGGACGCGGCGCGACCCTGTTAAAAGGGCGAGGCGGTTATACGGGACTCGATAAAGAAGTGCTATATTGCGTGGTCAGCCGCAATGAAATCGTCCGTTTCAAAAACCTCGTTCATAGTGCCGATCCGCACGCCTTCATTATTATTAACGACGTGCATGAGGTCTTCGGAGAGGGCTTTACACTCGATGAGCAAAAACAGCCGCTGCAGAAGTAGGCGAAGATAGGGAAGAGACCGGGTGAAAAATGTTTTACCCGGTCTCTTCTTTTATGGCTCTCTTCGTTTTCGCTTCTTTGCACTCTGCTCCGCTTTATACTTTTTCCACCCCACATACCCAAGTGAGGTCAAGACGACGGAAGCGAAGAGCGCAATAATGAGGAGCGGAGACTCAGGTGGCATGCCTGGCGCGAAGGTAGATTGATCTTCTCCGATGAAAATGGCATCCACTAAGCGGTTCAATTCAGTAAGCGCATTGGTAATGGCGTCCCAATTATACTCGACTTTTCGCGTCTCCTGCAGCAAGAAACTATAAAGCGAAGACAGCATCTCCAATTGCTGTGAGGAAGCGGCGACTGTAATTGCCGGTTTTAGCGTCTGGTACAGCTGCAGATTCTGCACAAACGCGCGTGAGAATTCGGCCTGTTTACGTCCGGCCGAAAGCAACATCATCTTGTTGATATGTTCCTGATACGAATTATAGTAATTCTTCCAGAGCGGCTGCTTCTCGTGTGTAAGACTATCAATGGCCAGGCGTACCTGCAATGCATGCCAGAGCAGGCGATTAGGCTCAGCCTCAACCGCCGCAAACGCCCGTTTCGCTTTGACAATGGTATCCGACAGCGCATTCACCGCTTCAATCGACAGCCCCTTGGGCGGCTTCGTTCCGGCGAACAATATACCCAGCTCTGCCAGCTTCTTCTTTGCCTCTCCATACTTGGCTTCCTTGGTCAATTGGTATACATCCTGCGACAGAACATCCATCTTCTGATATACTGACATGGTCTGCTCCGGTACTCTTGCGGAGAAGACGCGCTTATCCAGTACGGACCATCCTGTATAAAGAACTGCGCAGAGGAAAACAACACTTAATAGAACAATGAATTTTTTCACGACTCGTCCTCCTCCTCTTACCACATATGTATGAAGAAGAGGACAAGGATATGTTTATGATCTTTTTCTTCTCCGAAAGAACCGGACAAGAGCATAGATAAGCCATAAGCTGAATAAGCTTAACCCCAGCGTTGCCCATCCTACAATGTGATCATAGGGCTCCAGCTCGTCCGCCAACCACGGATGAATGTCCAGTGTATAATCCAGTAAATCGCCCAGCAGCGTCCAGGCGGCCACATAAAAAATGTGACGCAGCTGCAATGTGTAGAAGCGCGCATACAACAGGGACTCCAACGCCATGCCGCCATGTGAGAACATTAGCATATAGTGCTGCCAATTCAACTCATCTCCCACAGCCGCTCCCGCCAGAATTACCGCAACTGCCCATACCCCATACTTAAAGTTCGTAACCGCCGCAAACGCCTCCAGTGCAGGTACACTGCGTCCGACAAGCAGTGTAATCAATACCAGTGTAAAGAGCGTACTCGCGGTCGGACTATCCGGCACGAAAACACGTAAAAAAGCAGGTGAAGTCATTTCTAGCTGATAGGCATACCAGACAAATCCGTACACGGACCCCAATCCGTTAATAATAATCATCGTCCAGAGAAACCACGGGGCACGCAGGGAAGCGATAAACCAGCTCCATAATGTTGTCATACCGTATTCATCCTTTTTTCATGATTTTCACAGAAAACCACCATGGCATCTCAGCCGCAACCCCGACATGAAAATCGTGGGAAGAGCGGCTGACTTTTGTGGTGCGAAGGAAAAGAGAGAAGAGAACGAGACAATGATTTCAATGGGGAAAAAGGCGAACGCCTTTTTCTTCCCTGAATCTTATTTCCTCTTCCCTTTCCTTCTTTTCTCATGATTTTCACAGAAAAAGCCAGACGTTCATCCGTCTGGCTTTTCACTCATTACTTCACCGTTTTCAAATACTCGATCATCGAGCTCATTTGCTGATCGGACCAGGACGCACCCAGCGGAGGCATCCCACCGCGTCCGTTCTTCAGAACATCCGCTACTCCCTCCGGCTTCAGCTTATCAACAACGCCAGCCAGACTCGGGCCCATGCCGCCCTTCAAATCCTGGCCATGGCAAGCCATACATTGATTTGCCATCGTCTTGCCTTCTTCAGCCGTTCCCCCGGTTGGAGCCGCTGCGCTTTCGCCGCCTTTATTCGCGTCTCCGCCTTCCGGCTTCTTCTCCTCAGCAGGAGCAGCAGCACCGCCAGCCGCTGTACCTTTGCCGTCGCCTTTCAGGCTGGCAAGATATTTAACAAGCTGGTCAAGCTCTTCCGGAGAGCCATTGAACATGCCCTTCGGCATTGCGCCGCGTCCGTTCATGATAACTTCATGAATTTGTTTTTCATCAAGACGGCTTCCCACGTTCCACAATGCAGGCCCGCTTCCGCCTTCCATATTCGCACCATGACATCCCTGACAGCTTGCCTGCTTCGTCCAGATTGCATCCGGTTTGAAATCAGCCGGCGGTTTGGCCGCCGCTTCGCCACCAGCGCCTGCAGCCGGTTTCGGATGCAGACGGTTGTGTTCATCAATCGCAGCCCACGTAAGATAGAAGATACTTACGAGTGCGAGAAGCATAAGACCTGTCGCTACCGGACGTTTCGACGGCTTGCGCTCCGGTGACGTATCCAGCCATGGAGCCAAGAGCAGCGCGCCAAACGCGATACCCGGCACAACCACTACCCCGAATACAACCCACTGGCCGGATTGCCACGGATATTTCAGCAATTGGTACAAGAACAAGAAATACCAGTCTGGAAGCGGTATATACGATGCGTTGTTCGGGTCCGCTTTCGCTTCCAGCGGCGATGGATGGCTGATAGTAAGAATAAGGAAAGCGATTAAGACAACCGCGGCAACCATCCATTCTTTCAATAAGAAATTCGGCCAAAACGCTTCGGATTTGCCCGGAAATTCTGAATAAGACGGAGCGATGTTCGGCATTCGTTTCGCGGGTACGCGCGAGTCGCCGACATACTCTATCGTCTTGTCATGCTTAGCCATTGAATTACCCCCCTTGTCAATGGATCGAACTCCATCTTATAGCGGTCCAGAGATTCCCTGTCTCCGAATCATAATAAAGTGTGCGCCCAGAAGACCAAGCAGCGCGCCAGGCAGGAAGAATACGTGGATTGCAAAGAAACGTGCGAGCGTTTCGGCCCCGACAATCGGTCCACCCTGAAGCAGCGTTTTAATAAAGCCGCCGATCAGCGGAACTTGCTCCGCAATTTGAATGCCTACCTTCGTAGCGAAGTATGCTTTGTTGTCCCATGGAAGCAGATACCCTGTGAAGCCCAGTCCAAGCATGACGAAGAAAATTAACATCCCAACAACCCAGTTCAATTCACGCGGACGCTTATAGGCTCCCTGGAAGAACACCCGTAATGTATGTAAGAACATCATTACGATTACCAGACTCGCACCCCAATGGTGCATACCCCGAACGATAACCCCAAAAGCCACTTCGTTCTGTAAGTATTTCACGGATTCATACGCGTTAATAATGTCCGGAACATAATACATGGTCAGGAACATACCGGACAAAATTTGAATAACGGTAATAAAGAAAGTAAGTCCACCAAAACAGTAAACAAACGCCGAAAAATGGTGGGCCGGGTTTACGTGTTCGGGCACTTCATGGTCCGCAATGTCACGCCACATCGGGGTAACATTCAGACGCTCATCGACCCAATCGTACATTTTGCGGATCATGTTACACTATGCCCCCTCTGCAATCTTGTTTGGCTTAACCTCACCGAGCAGTACTTTACCGTCTTTAATTTCGACCTCGTACTGATCAAGCGGCTTCATTGGCGGTGTACCCGGAACATTCTTTCCATTCTTCTCGTAGCGTCCCAAGTGACAGGGACAGAAGAATTCGTTTTTGTGCTTTTCATCCCCATTCCAGTTCACCGTACAGCCCAAATGCTTGCAGATTGGTGAAAGCGCAATCACTTCATCGCCCTGCTTGTACACCCAAGCTGTTAAAGGAGTTTCCTGTTCGCCGGTCCACACATCTTTAATCTTCTTTTTGAAGCTGATGCTTTTCGGCTCTTCAGTAATCTCGCTTAAGCTCGCTACGGGAACTTTGTCACCGGCTGCATCTGCTTTCTGCAGGGCCGGATCGATTGCGAACCTAACCATCGGCGCTAACATCCCAGCTGCCAAAAACCCGCCGACTCCAGTAAGACAATAGTTGAGGAATTGCCTTCTGGATACCCCTTTGTTGTTACGTTCACTCATGCTCTCTAACCTCCTATCCTTATGATAACGTCCGCACGGACAGAAGCATTACTACACATCTTTACTAGGACATAACCATCATAATGGAAGGGTTATATACTGTCAAGAATTTGCAACGTAGGAAACACTGTAGTTTCCTGTGCCTTTCTTCTTATTGTTATATATTTTGTCACAATTTATCCTTTAATTATTCTGCCAGAGTGCAATGCAGCGCTTTACAATGCGGTTGCTTTCGCTCAAAGCTTTTTCGAGGAAAGCCTTCGTATCCGCTTTCTCTTCCGGCGGATCAGAAACAAGGTAGGTTTCGATTCCCTTTTTTGTAAGTTCTATAGACACAGTGTTATCATTCGTAACTACTATACAATGAGTGAAGCGCCGTGAAAGCGCCTGGATATTTTGTTGGATAAACATATAAGAAATTTCTTCATCCGCTTCCTTTGTAAGCGCTACACATAAGGGTTGGAATAAAAATAAACGGCCCGTCAACTGTCTTTCCGCATAGCCGCATACTCTCTCCAGCCAGAATTGATTTTTAATCCAGCTCTCGTCCCATTCTTCTCCAGATACGCATACGGGATACAGGAGCGTATCCACATATTCCTGCATCGCAATGATCTGTTCCATGTCCTCCGCTTTCCAGCGCATATTTCTTCCCTCTTTCCTTTTACTATTCAGGTTCTCAAAAAGCAAAAAACCCGGAATTTCCGGGTTTTAGCTTACCATATCTTTTTTCGTTGCGCTACTTGACCGCTTTCGTTCCGAGCACTTCTTTAAGCTCGCTAGTCAATGTCTTGAATCTGCTCTTGTCACCTGCTTCTAACGCTTCATCAATATGCTTATAAAGATTTTCAATTCGATATTTACGGATGGCTTCATCTAAAATCATTTCGGCCATAAGGCTAAGTGTCGAAGGATTTACAATGTTTTGCTTTTGCTTTTCCATTTGTTTTCCCTCCATTCGATAGTACCGCTTTGCTTCTTTTTTGTATGCATGCTTGATTAACGAGCGGCCTATGTGACCAACTGCATAATCGTTTAAATATTCAGAATTAACTATCTTTAATGTTATCTCACTCCTTGAGCCGGAAGAGAATCAGTTTCTATTACTTCATCATATTCTCGTCCGTGGGATGTGTGATGTGTCCTTAACTATTTACAATGTTGTGTCCTATTTAATAAAGATTTACCCCAGTTTGTTACCAGATAAACAGGGGAATCTGCGGTAACCATTCCGCGGCTTAGGATTCCCAGATATACCATCATAGATAGTAGACGGCGGCGAACCACCTCTTCTTCAGTGTCATAATAAAAAGGACACACCCAATTTTGCAGCGCATGAACAAGGCTTTCTTCATCAAGCCATTCCGGTTCACAGATAGAGACAATGAACATCCACAGACTTTCAATTGCAGGGATCGCTTTTTTGTAAGATAGCAGCCAAAACGTTACGAGACTGTTCGCTCTTTCTTCTTTCTCCCACTCTTGCGCCAATGCCTGCCTCATTCCTTCTTCCGTCAGCGTTAGCCCTTCTGCCCTTTCCCTTAACCATTGCTGATGATACGTATAGTCATACAACAACGCAAGACGGTCCGGATAATTCCGGAATCTTCGTCCGTATCCAAAACGCCACTCTTTGCCATCGACCGGGTTCTCACGCACGGCCATCAAATCCATCAGTTTCTGCTGCTGCCTGCGGTACATAACTCCTTCTTTGGACAACGGTACGCGATTCGTCTGCACAAAACGAAGCAATTGCTGTACATCATGTGCCATAACATACGTGTCGTCGCGGTATACATCGGGCTTCGTATAATTACCATATGCAGCATCACGCACTTCTTTAACAAAAATATCCCGCCACCGCCGCTGCAAATCGCTCGGGATCGCATACACGGTTGAATGGGGCTTCTGCATGCGGAACAGCCACCCGCACTTAAGCACTCGCTCTACCAATCGCTCATGTTCATCATGCTGTATATCTTCTTTAAACGATTTTCTCGCCCGGCTCAACAGCGCTTCACGCGAATATTCCTTTCGCGCCTCGAATATCAAAGAAAGCAAGAACCGCTTCTCTTCCCATGTCAGCTTCTCCTGCATCTCCCGGCAAAAGGGAAGGGAAGTCAAACGATTATGCAGATTTTGTATCAGGTCGTGTTTTGAATGGAGATTGCACGTAAGCCCGCAAGAGGTGGCGAGTTGACGCAATTGTCGGATATCGGCGTATACAAGCGTATCAGCAAGATTCACGCGAATTGCCCCTTTCTTAGGCGATACTGTTACCTGTCAGTATTGACCGAAAGAAAAGTAACGTATACTTAAGAGCTAGAAAAAAGTATAGAAGGAGAAGGGAAGATATCAAGGGCGAAAAGGCGACTGGCTTTTTTTCATCAAGTCGAACCTCTAACTTCCCCGCTTCCGATTCTAAAAAACCACAGGCACCTGAATTCCAGGTACCTGTGGCTTATTCGCTTACTATTCAATGCCGCATTAAATTTTGGCAACGCTGCTGGGCGTCGGCCACTACTTCGCCTCCGTCCAACGCCTGCTCGTAGTAAGCGAGAGCATCTTCCGTCTCCCCTCTCGCTTCCGCAAGCCGACCCTGCCAGTACCAATATATCGGGTCATCTTCGTCCAGATTTCGCAGCCGCGCAATTCCTGCTTCAGCTTCTTTCCATTTACCAAGCTCAATGCAAAAGCCAAGGTAGCCGGGCAGGAGCTTTTCTTCTTCAATATGCAGCGACAACGCCCGCTGGTAGATTACCAGGGCCTGCTCATGCATATCTAACTTCCATAATGCTTCAGCGAGCAGCGGATAGGCGGCTATGTAATCCGCATCCGCTTCGATAAGGCGCGCCAAATGGCGTACAGCCCGCTGCCAATCGCCGATTTGATAGGCAGTCATGCCTGCCCCGTATAAGGCTTCCGTATCGCTATCATCTTCTCCAAGCTTCTCATACAATGTAAGAGCGGCTTCGAAATCTCCCTGCCGGGCCGCCAGACGGGCCCGTTCATGCAAGATCGGCGCTTCTTCTTCAAATCCTTCGAGCATCTGCCATTTCTCCATTGCACGCTCGCTCTCCCCCTGTTCCGCATACAGTTTGCCCAGCAAATACTGAATTTCTTCATTATTCGGTTCCATTTCGATGGCCTGCTCGAAATAGCGAATCGCCACCTCTTCAAGTCCTTCAATAAGAAACAACTCTCCCAGCAGCGCATAGACGCGGTAATCGTCCGTTCCAGTTTCTTTGATAGTAAGCAGCGTGTCCATCGCTTCCTGCAATCTATCCAAATCAATATAAAGCGAAGCCCGGTATACGTTCATCTCCTGCTGTATCTCATTGCCCCATTCCTTCTGGTCCTTCTCCATCTCCTCTAAAATGTCAAGCGCCGCATCATGATGTCCTAACTCGTGATAAATATTGACAAGCTGTAATCCAAGCACCGGATCATCCGTTTGGTGTTTCCGAACGGATGCAAGCGTCTCCAGGCCCCCTTGGATATCTCCTGCTTCCAATAAAGCGATGGCTCTGTCCAACTGCGTTTGCCATTGTTGCTTCATGAAAAAACCTCCCTGTTGCTGTTCACCCTCCGGCAAAAAGAAAAACCGTCCGGAACGAACGGTCAGCCTGCATGTTTCTTTAAGCGTGAAAGCCAACTCATACTAACCACACTAATCAGTATACCAAACAATGCCGAGAGCAAGCCATAGTGAACACGCGACGGCTGCTCCGGCGGCAAACTGTATGAAATGGGGTTCGTGGCGCTGGCAACAATGCCATATTGAGTTGTTCGAATATTATTCGCATCATTCGGCGAAAAACGCAGCGCTTCCGCCGAGACGACGATATCAGTAGCCGTATCGGCCGGTGTCGGGTTCATGACTTCATTCAACTGTCTGCCTAACATAAAAATAGGCAAAAAACAGGCAAACAGCAGGGCAACCGCCAGACCGGTAATCCAGCGTCGCATGGGCTGCGGAATTTCGCGTGCTCGTTCCGGAGCAGGGGCAGCCCATTTATTCTCTTCAAGAATTCGATTCATCACTCTATCAGAAACCGTCAAATGCTCATACCTCGCAGGCAAGACGGGTGAATGAAGAAGAGCCTGCTGGGTCGAATCTATGTAAAATGCATGCTCTTCCTGACAGGCTTCACAGTCCTCAAGGTGCTTTTCCACTTCTTCCTCCACTGTTAAAGGCAGCTTGCCTTCCGTATAGTCTGCAAGCAGCCGCTGAACTGTCTTACAGTCCATCGGTTACCCCATTCCTTCCGCTTCATCGAACGAAGCATCAAGCATATACGGTTCAAGCTGCTGTTTAATGCTGTGGCGAGCACGGAATAAAAGCGACTTTACGGAACTGACCGTCGAATCGAGAATAACAGCAATTTCTTTATAATCAAGCTGTTCATATTCCCGCAGGACAAGGGCGGTGCGCTGTTTTTCTGGAAGCTTGTTAATCGCCTGGCGTACAAGATGAACTCGTTCGATGCGCAGCAGTTCCTGCTCCGGCAGCCTATCAACAGAAATGCGTGCCGGTTGCTGCTTGCTATCTTCGAGATAAACTTCCGAGTTCCGGCTCTTTCGTAATTCGCTCAGCACGGTATTGCGGGCAATGGTATAAAGCCAGGTGGAGAAAGATGCTTCCGCATCCCGGAACGACTGGAGACTGCGGAACGCTTTATAGAACGTTTCCTGTGCTAAATCCTCCGCCATATCTTCCATATGGTAGCTTTTGAGCATGTGCAGAATAAAAGCAAGAATCCTTCGTTCGTATCGGTTGATTAATTCTGCATAACACTCTACCCGCCCGTCTTTAATTTCGCGAATTAACTGAGAATCAGTGATTAACATCCGTTACCCCCTCGTTGACTCCTGCTCTCTTCCGCGCCGGGCGTTTCTGTCTTATTACAGCCAGACATTCAGAGAGCTGTATTACATGTATTTGCATCTTTTTCTGTAAAAAGTAAGTATTTGTTTCTTCTTCCTTTTGTATAGACGAAGGAAGGGGTCCAAAAAGTTGCAGGGTTTCCAAAAAAATTTTTAGGGATAAGAAAAAAGTCGGCTTCCGAGCCCGCTACAAGCGCACCTTTCTGCGGATAAGCGCCAAACAGCCTCGCCGGCAAGCGGGAGCCAACCTCTACCATGCGGCGCAGCATCCGCTCATCTATCCCGGACGATGGAAAATTTGCAGCGGATAGTGCAAGCTCTCCAAATTGCTTTCTATCATAGACCACCGGGCAGTCCCTATTAACTTCCCATGTGATATACGCACCGTATGGGCTTTTATTATTGCAAACGACCTTTACAATCTCCGGGTGTTCATCCAATATAAGTGGTATTCCACGATATTCCAGCATGGAAACAACCTGCGGCAGATTATCCGTAAGCCACCGCTTTCTCTCTCGCAGCGTGCATTCTCGCGCAAATGACAGTTTAACGGAGAGCCGATAGCGGGAGAAGCCCATTAAAAGCAGCGACCAAAACGATGCGGAAAGCGAATTTTCCGGAAGTAAAATCATCTCCATCATAGGAATACGGTGGGTAAGCACGGCGCGGATTACCGTTTCATTCACCGAACGATATGGCACACGCAGACGCACCCGATGCGTAAGACGACTGTTATGATGCATGGCCAATTCATAGCCAAGAACCGTTCGCCAGGCCGACGTATGGAGCATGGTCAGATCGTCCACATACGCGGTATAACCGTTTTTGAACCATTGCTCCTGTATCGTTTTAAATTCCGATAGGCTTGTCCTGTTGCTGCCAAGCGAAGTGCCGAAAC
>Ga0310837_101152_pt1 | contig 12898 bp, 12 predicted proteins | sample SM_ome_5_FD_201315 | JGI IMG/M metagenome (GOLD analysis project Ga0310837, IMG submission 201315) | Sorghum-adapted microbial communities enriched on stacked mutant (SM) sorghum from Joint BioEnergy Institute, Emeryville, California... ...
ATACCGTTTGTTTCGATTTGTGTTTTCATGATTCTCCTCCTTTACGGAATATATAAAGAAAGGCAAAAAGGAAATAGGGGAGAAGATATAGAGTGTTTGGATGGTTGATTCCTCCTTTCATATTTATAAAGCAATTAAAAATTAAGGATATATTTTTTTATTGCTTAAAAAATATATCCTTCAGGTTCGATTATAAGTATTCAGTTAGGCGTGGTCAACTAAATATTCTAAAAATTTAAATAAATAATGAGAGATAATCTACCCGTCTTTCTTTCTCAATAGGTCATAGAATAGTATGGCCGTTTCAATACACAGGCGTTTCTCCTGTGCTAAATAATCGTCGCCCAGCAGTTCCCGGCATTTTTCCAAACGATGGTATAGCGTTTGCCGGTGAATGAATAACTCCTGCGCCGCCGATTGTTTGGAACCCATGTGCTTTAAATAAACGCGCAGCGTTTCGAACAATTGAGCGTTGTTGCTTTTATCGTAGTCTAACAGTGTTCCGATATGATTGGTGATAAAATCTTGAAGGAACACCTTGCTTGTAACTTTAGAAGCGATTTGGTACATGCCGAGGTCTTCATAGAAATAATGGCCAGAAATTGTTTGGTTTATCTTAAGTACCTCTTTCGCTTCTTCAAAACTTTCTTTTCCTTTTGTTATTTGTGCTTTTGCTTGACCGAATCCGATTGCCGCCTGTACGTCGCCTTCAAACATATGCAGCATTGCCTGTTCGAACTGTCCGATGAACTCCTTTACCCGTTCTTTCATTGAGTACCTGCCGGGCGGTTTCGTCGTCAGGCATAGCATATATAATTTTTTTTCTTCCAGCATGAGAAGTGCTTGCAGTTCCTGTTTTCGTAAAAGGGAGCGAACGAGTAACACGATATCCTGATATATCGATTCTACGCTTTCCCCTTCATAGCGGAGCGTGGCGTGATTTATGCTGGCGATGCCTGCCATACAAAGAAGCGAACCGGCAGGAGAAACGGGTATGCCGATTTGCTCCTGCGCTTGTTCTTCGTCGCTAATCGTGCCCTGCAGAAGATTGATAAGAAATCGTTTTTGTCCTTCCTGTCTTTTTTCTTCCAAAAACAGACGGCGCAGCAAGAAATTTGTTACAGACTTTACCGTATAGTCAAGAGACATCAATAATGATTCGGAGACTTTCTTTCCGCTGATTAATAGACCGATATAGGAAACGGTTTGTCCCAGGAAGGTGACGGGCTGGGAAAGGATGAAACGATGCGCATTCAATTGCAGCACGCCCGCCTGACGCGAAGAAAGGGGGGCCTTGGCCAACGCTTCCCGGTATAAGGTAACAATATCCTCAGCTTCCGACAGACTGCTGATTGGCGCAAATAAACTTTCACCGGAGGGGGAGTAATAGACAACCTGATGCGAAGTATGCCTGTGCAGAGCGGCAAGAATGGGCCTTATGCCCGCCACCTGCACTGTGAGCCGCTGCAGTTCCTGTGAGAAGGCGGTAAGATTCCGAAGGGTTTCCAGTTGATGGTTTACCAGAAGGGAATGAATCTCCTGGGTAATCTCGACAAAACGGATGCGCTTAGTAAAGACGATAAGAGGAAAGTCGTGCTGGTTTGCAATCGTCAGCATGTCCGGCGGAAGCTGCGAAAAGTAGTCGCCGAGTTCGATACACAGTCCGGCAACTCCGTGCTGGATTAATTCTTTTAGGTATTCTTCCCGTTCTTTTTCATTCGTTCCAACAAGCCCGAGACCTGTAGATAAGATTAAGTCATCCTTATTAATATATAGGCCGGCATTTTTGATATCGACAATGTGCACCCAGCCTATGTTACGTATTGTGCCGTTTTGCCCGGCAACAACTTTAGCATGTCTGAACAGTGGGCGCTTTAGCACTTCCGCGATGCTAATCATCACTTTCCGCTCCTTTCCCCGGATTGATTTTACACTTTGTATAACTACTCTGTATATTATCAGACAAAGTGTATAATGAAAATTTTCTGAATTATCATTAATATTAAATATAGCAATAAAAAAAGGAGTGAAAACAAAAATGAGTACACAGCAGGTAGAAACCTTCTTACTTAAAAATTTTATAAACGGGAGCTGGGTTGATGCCCGAACCGATCGATTTGAAGAAGTAATCAATCCTGCTACTGACGAAACCATTGCCAAAACTCCGCTTTCTTCGCGTGAGGATGTTGCACAGGCGGTGGCGGCTGCTAAAGCCGCATTTGAGGGATGGAGAGAGACCCCCATTACCGAGCGCAGCAAGCTGATGTTTAAGCTTCATGCCCTTTTGCTGGAACATCAAGAAGAATTAGCCGAGCTAATTACAAAAGAAAACGGAAAAACGTACCATGAGGCGTATGCGGAACTGCTTCGCGGTTTTGAGTCGGTTGAATTTGTCTGCGGTCTTCCGACGCTGATGATGGGAGACAATCTTTTGAACGTGTCCCGGGGCATCGATACGCAGATGGTGCGTTTTCCACTTGGCGTAGTAGCGGGCATTACCCCGTTCAATTTTCCGGGAATGCTTCCGCTGTGGATGTTTCCGCTGGCAATTGCCTGCGGCAATACGTTTGTTTTAAAACCATCGGAGAAAACGCCGTTGAGTGCCGTGCGTATCGTGGAGCTGGCGCAAAAAGCAGGCGTGCCGGATGGTGTTATCAATATTGTGCATGGCGCGCATGATGCGGTGAACGGTCTGCTGGAACACACGGACGTCAAGGCGGTTTCTTTTATCGGCTCCCAGCCAGTGGCGGAATATATCTACAAAACGGCTTCGAAGCACGGCAAGCGCGTACAGGCACTGGCAGGCGCAAAAAATCACCATTTGGTTATGCCGGACGCAGATTTGGACAAGACAGCGGAAATTCTGGTAAATTCGGCATTCGGCTGTGCGGGCGAACGCTGCCTGGCCGCGAGTGTGGTGGTGGCCCATGAAGCGATCGCCGATAAACTGGCGAAGAAAATCGTTCAGTATTCCGACAGGCTGGTTATGGGGCCGGGAGAAGACCGCAGGAATGAGATGGGACCGGTCATTCGCCAAAGCCAATTGGAGCGAGCGCACAGCTATATTCAACAAGGAGAAGAGAGCGGAGCTAAACTTATCCGGGATGGCAGGGAGGAAGGGGCAAGAATTGGCAAAGGCTATTTTCTTGGACCGACCGTGTTCGATTATGCTCATCCGGATATGAGCATTATTAAGGATGAAATTTTCGCCCCGGTTCTTAGCATGGTGCGGGTCCAAAGCTTCGATGAAGGCATAGAAACGATAAGCAAATCCCGTTTTGGCAACGGGGCCTGCGTCTATACGAACAGCGGTGTATACGCAAGGGATTTTGTACAACGAGTGGAAGCGGGTATGGTCGGAGTCAACATCGGCTTACCGGCCCCGATGAGTTTTTTTCCGTTCTCCGGATGGAAAGATTCTTTCTACGGCGATTTGCATGCGAATGGAAAAGACGGGGTGGAATTCTATACCAAGAAAAAAGTAGTGACAACACGCTGGTATAAAGGGGATGAAAACTCAATCGGCCAGAAACGGGACTTTGTAAAATAAACGATAGACTAAAGAAAGGAAGGAGCAATATGGATAAAGAGCAGAACTCCGTACCTGCAGCCGGAACATGGAATAAAGAAGAACTGCTGGAAAAGGACCGGGAAAGGTTGTGGCATCATATCTCCCCCCACAATCCAAATCCGGTTATCGCGGTGGCGGGAGAAGGAAGTTGGATTACCGATATTGACGGAAACCGTTTCCTGGATGGCATGTCCGGTCTATGGTGCGTAAATGTAGGACACGGAAGGGAGGAAATTGCAGAAGCGGCTGCGGAGCAGATGAAGACGCTCGCATTTTTCCCGCTGAACCAAAGTCATGTTCCCGCTATCCGGTTGGCCGATAAAATCGGTGAATGGCTTGGGGGAGATTACCGCATTTTCTTCTCAAATTCCGGGTCTGACGCTAATGAAGTCGCCTTTAAAATCGCCCGCCAGTACCATAATCAAAACGGAGAACCGACGAGGCACAAATTCATCTCCCGACATCGGGCCTATCACGGAAATTCCATGGGTGCGCTCGGAGCTACAGGACAGGCGAACCGTAAAATTAAATATGAGCCGCTCGGAACAGGATTTCAGCATGTACCTCCACCGTATTGCTACCGCTGTCCGTTCGGCAAAGCGTACGGAGAATGCAGCATCGATTGCGCGCGAATCTACGAAGACGTCATCAACTGGGAAGGGGCGGAAACGATAGCCGGAGTTATTCTCGAACCCGTGATTACTGGAGGAGGCGTGATTGTACCGCCGCCGGAGTATTTATCCAAGGTGCGGGAGATTTGCGACAAATACGGTGTACTATTGATTGTTGATGAAGTCATTTGCGGATTCGGCCGCTCCGGAAAAAGGTTCGGCCACCAAAATTACGGCGTGGAGCCGGATATCGTCACGATGGCCAAGGGAATTACTAGCGCCTACTCACCGCTTTCTGCCACGGCTGTTCGGGCCGGATTGTATGAAAGCTTTAAGGAACAGGGGAAAGACAATCACTTCCGCCATGTGAATACCTTCGGCGGAAATCCGGTTTCCTGTGCTGTAGCATTGAAAAACATCGAGATTATTGAAGAAGAAAAACTGGTAGAGCGCGCGGAGTATTTAGGAATGCAATTGGAGCATAAGTTAAATGCGCTGCTGGAATGCCCCAATGTGGGCGATATTCGTACTTTCGGATTCATGGCCGGCATCGAAATGGTCGAGAGCAAACAGACAAAACAGCCGGCTGCGCCCGCAAAAGTCGCGCAGGTGCTGGCCGAATGCAAAAAAAGAGGGTTGATGATCGGAAAGAACAGTGATACCGTACCGCAATATGAAAATGTTCTGACTTTATCGCCGCCTTTCGTAACAACGGATAAGGAATTGGATTTCATTGTGGCAACTTTGAAAGAGGCGTTTGCGACGCTGTTGATAAAAAGCAGCACCGTATAGGTTGTTTCAGGCAATCAATATAGGGAAGCGGGGAAAAGAATTGATAAATATATGCAGCGAACGATTGGAGAAACGGATTAGCGAGCTGGCGAAAATTGGCCGGATCGAAGAAACGGGGGTTTGCCGGCTTGCGCTATCCAAAGAAGACAAACAAGCTGTGGAAGCCGTAAAGCAATGGATGATCGAAGCCGGGATGACCGCACATGTTGATCATTTTGGAAATCTCATCGGACGGCTGGAAGGGAAAAATCCTACCGCCCCTGTCCTTATGATCGGTTCACATATTGACTCTCAACCGTATGGCGGGCGGTTTGATGGAGTAATCGGAGTGCTGGGCGGCATTGAAGTGGTGCAGACGATGGTTGAAAATGGAATGATTCCCGATGTTCCGATTGAAGTAGTGGCATTTTGTGATGAAGAAGGGTGCCGCTTCAACAAAGGGCTGTTCGGTGTTCGGGGAATTCTTGGCAAGCTGGAGCCGGGAGAATTAGAGCGCAAAGATAAAAACGGGGTGACAAGAAGGCAAGCTCTTATGGAATTTGGCTGCGATCCCTCCCGCTTTCATGAATCGGAATATCCAGCGGGCAAAATCGGCGCATATCTGGAATTGCACATTGAACAGGGGCCGGTACTGGAAGCGCTCGATTCCCCTATTGGCATTGTAACCGGAATTTCCGGGCCGCTGTGGCTTACGGTGGAAATGGTGGGGTTCGCGGGACATGCGGGATCGGTCCCGATGCCGATGCGCCGGGATGCGCTGGTCGGCGCCGCCAAAGTGATTACCCGCTTACATGAAATCGCATCCCGTGATCCCGAGAACCCGACGGTTGGAACTGTAGGAAGCCTTCAGGTATTTCCGGATTCACGCAACATAATTCCGGAACGGGTTGTTTTTACGGTTGATTTGCGGGACATTAACATCGAGCGTCGTGACCGTTATGAGGCTGAATTAAGGCAGGCAATTGAAGAAATCGCCCGCGAACACGATTTAGCTTATACGATTCAGGAGGATACCAATAGCGAGCCTCGTTACTGCGCCGAATCGATAATGGAGATAATGCGTGCGGCATGCAGAGAAATAGGGGTTGACGCACCGGAGTTAATGAGCGGTCCGTTTCACGACGCGCTGGCCATGTCCTATGTATGTGACTACGGTATGATTTTCGTGCGCTGTAAGGAAGGCATAAGCCACAATCCGAAAGAATTCTCCACTTATGAAGATATTACCCTCGGAGTGGAGCTGCTGTATAAAACCGCGTTAAGAATGGCCGTTTCCGGCGTTATGCTTGACCGCTGACACTATTGTGTCGGCGTTTTTTTTGTTGGTTAAAGTAGAACCAATTGCAAAAAAGCGTAACATCGTTATGGTCATGAGGGTTTTCCTGAGATAAAATAAATTCGTTATGGATTTATTGCAGTGAAAGGATGGGTACAACCTTGGAGGTATGGTTCACGAAAGAAATCGTCGCCGGCATCTTCGGTCTTCTTCTGATTCTGTTCCTTGTGCTGTTTATTTGGAACATTATCCTTAGCGTGAAATTCGGTCGACTAAAGAAGCGATTTAGACGGATGGCGCAGGGAACATCGAAAGATAACCTGGAACAAATGCTGGAGAAGCTGTTCGATCGGATGGAAGCTCTTGAAGCATCCCAGCAGGAAGTGGAACGCTTGACGGAAATCATGCATACAAAGGTGAGGGAGCAGAAAGGACGACTCGGCATCATTCGTTTCTCCGCCTTTGAGAACGAGGGCAGTGATTTGAGTTTCTCGCTTGCGCTGGTGGATGACAATCAAGATGGGATGGTAATGACGAGCATTTACGGTCGCCACGAATCCCGTGTATACGCCAAACCGGTAGAAAAGGGATCTTCATTGTACGCGCTATCGGAAGAAGAACGGCAAGCGCTTGCTATGGCGGTAAAAAATAACGTAAATCCCGAATAAAAAAAGTATTGCATGTTGGTCACATTCGTGTTATTTTATTTCTCGTTAAGTAAAGTTTATCTTAGATTAGGAACCAGGATTCACTTAAAGGGTGGGAATGTTCATCCCTCACTCGCCCCCGTGGTGAATGACGTAGGTCCTAGCGATGTTTACACTACTCATCCTAGGAAGGGGGAGCTGGAAGATGGAATACTCAACTTTCGGCAGACATGTGGCAATTGATGTTTGGGGAGTCGACTTCGGGCTTTTAAACAACGCGGATTTTCTGAAGAATCATATGGTGGAAGCGGCAGAAGCGTGCGGCGCAACCGTTCTGTCCGTGCAAGCAAAGCAATTTGAGCCACAAGGCGCTACCGTATTGGTTATGCTTTCAGAAAGCCATATCTCCATTCACACGTATCCTGAGCGAGGTTTTGCTGCCCTTGACTGCTACACATGCGGTGAGACGGTGGATCCGCAGATTGCCATTGATTACATGGTTTCCGTTTTGCAACCGGAAAAATACTATGCGAAGAAACTGATTCGCGGTGTAGGCGAGATGGAAGTCGCTACACCGGAAGTAAATCGCAATTATGTTCACGCGTAATAAAATTAAGCGGAAAGAGAGGCTAAGCGCCTCTCTTTTTTTCTGTGAAAATCGTGAGAAAAGAAGGAGGGAAAGAGGAAATGAGATCCGGGGAAGAAAAAGGCGTTCGCCTTTTTCCTCTTTAAATCGTACCTCTACTCTCTTGTTTCTGTATCCTGGCTATTTCTACAGTTGTTTTTTTCTGGGAATATGGGGTAAGATGAAACATATCTACACTGCGTTATGGGAGATATGCGATGTATATAGAATTTATTCTGATTTTTTTATTAACGGCGGCGACATACGAACTCGGATTTGCGCAGAAGCTGCCTGTTTTTAAGAAAGCGGCGGCGTACGTACTGCTTTTAGTGGGGACTTTTCCGCTGGCGATTTTGAATGCGATGGGTTTGCCGATGATCCCGGCACTTTGTGTGGCCGTCGTCGTTCTGCTATTTGCCCGGCTGCGACGGAAAGATGTCAAATCGATGCGCGAAAAAGAACAGAAAGGGTGAGTGCATGCTGTGGCTGACACCGGTACGGCAAACCGAACATGGTTGGGTGTTACACGAAGAACGGATTGCTTACAAAGAATCAGAATTGGCTCCTGTATTAACCGCGCTGCGTGAAGTGCATCCTCGTTTGCTGCCTTTAGTGAAAGCGGCCATTCTGCCGGACGAACCGGAGGCAGAGGAAGAAGAAGCGCTTATTTGCGGTACAGCGGCCGATTTTGATCTTTCTGTGCCAGGCCATATTATATTTGACGGTATGCGATGGCGGCTGTCTCACTGCGGGGAAAGCTTTTTCCGTATGCTTCTTCCCAAAGATGAGGCAGTGAGGCTGTTATCATCTGTTGTCCAGGTTCAAGGAGATATTGTCGGGCAAATCACCGATTGGGTAAAACAAGGAATGTATGCAGTTGTCATAAAGGAATAATCATGAGAGGTGGCCACATGACGAAGCAATTCGAGAATGCGTTGTTTGACTATTTGCAGATTAAAGTCGTCTCAGACGCCAGACCAGAGGACGACGCGGCAAAAAAGACAAGTGATTTTTTCTATTCCATTCTGGAAGAGGATCATAAGCTGGAGCATTTGGAATACACCAAAGACGAGACAATGTACCATGTCAAGTATACGGCAGATGGAAAAACGAAAACCCAGTTTTACGACAGGGAAGCCATTGAGCAGCTGCTTAGCGCCATCGAGGCAGAGCCGCGCTATGGTCGGTAAAAAATACGTAAGGGTGCAGAGAAACGCTGAGTTTTTCTGCACCTCATTTTTTTGCGTGGAAAACATGTTTAAAAATAATGCGTAAGAATATATGATGAAAGGAAAGAGAGGGAAGAAGAAATAAGATCCGGAGAAGAAAAAGGCCTTCGCCTTTTTCTACATTAAAATCATCTCCTCGCCCCCTTCTCTCTTTTCCCTCATGCCGCAAAAGTCAGCCGCCCTTCTCATGATTTTCATGTCGGGGTGGCGGCTGAAAATCCATGAGAATTTTGTTAGGAGTAGACGGAATGAAAGTACGAGATTACATGACCGCAAACCCAATTGTTCTATATAAAGAGGAAACGATTAGCCGTGCCGCTTCCCTTCTGCTCGAAAACCGAATTGACGGTTTGCCGGTGGTGGATGAAGCGTACAAGCTGATTGGACTGCTGACCAAATCGCATGTATTTCGTGCGATGAAAAACCATCTGCCCGAGGAAACGCCGGTAGGAACGTTAATGCAGACCCGCCTGGTTACGCTGTACGATGATCAGCAGATTTATGAGGATTGGGACGAAGAGTTGGAAGCGGGACGCCTTCCGGTCATTGACCGCTCCGGTACACTGGTCGGTATTCTGACGAGAACGGATATTCTCCGTGCTTTTGAGCACCAGACACGGAAAACGATTTCTCAACTGGACGCGATTCTGCAGTCTACATATCACGGGATCGTAGCAGTTGACTTAAAGGGTCATGTGCTGTCCATTAACCAGGCTGCAGAGCGCCTGCTCGGCATCTCCTCGCAGAAAGACATGCTCCGTACATCCATCGATGAGCTTGTATCTGATAAGCCGTTGTTAAATCTGCTGCTTTCTCTTGAAAAAAAACAGATGGTCCGGCTTGATTATGACGGTCGCAAACTGCTGATTAACCATACGCCGATCGTAACCGACGAAGGCAAAAAGATTGGAATGGCAAGCGTTATGCAGGATATTACGGAACTTGAAGTGATCTCTGAAGAGCTTACGGCTGTCCAGAAGCTGAACCGGGAACTCGATACGATTATCGAATCGTCCCATGACGGGATTGTCGTTACGGATCGCAGCGGAGTAATCCGTCACTTCAATCAAGCATTCAGCCGTATGACAGGTGTACCGGCACACGAAGCGATCGGCAGGCAGGAAGAAGAGTTGGAGCGGCGGGGCATTATTTCCCAGGCAGTGAGTAAGCTGGTGGTTGAAAAGAAGAAGCGCGTCAGCGTTATCCAGCATGTGGCGAACGGCAGCGTACTGCTCTCGACAGGAACGCCGATTCTAGACGATGAGACGGGCGAGATTTTGCAGATTGTAATGAATTGCCGCGATTTAAGCCAATTGAATCAAGTAAAGGCGGAACTGGAAGAAGCGAAGCAGCTATCTGAGCGATACCATTCGGAGCTGGAAGTGTTGCGCGCACAGCAGATGGAAATCGAAGGCGTGGTCGCGGAAAGTGAGGAGATGCGTAATATTCTTCAAATGTGCATGCGCATCGCTCCGGTAGATACGTCTATCCTTATCCTTGGAGAATCGGGTGTCGGCAAGGGTGTATTGGCCAAATTGATTCACCAGCGAAGCGACCGGGCCAGGGGGCCTTTCATCTCCATTAACTGCGGTGCCATTCCCGGTAATTTGCTTGAGTCTGAACTGTTTGGCTACGCCCCCGGAGCTTTTACGGGTGCACAGCAGAAAGGGAAACCAGGTTTAATTGAGCTGGCAGACGGAGGAACGCTGTTTCTGGATGAAATCGGGGAGCTGCCGCTGGATTTGCAGGTTAAACTGCTGACAGTGTTGCAGGAAAAGCTGGTCACCCGTATCGGAGATGTAAAGGAAAGAGCAGTAGATTTTCGCCTGGTTGCAGCGACAAACGCCAACCTCCTTGAGCGGGTGCAGGCCGGAACATTTCGTGAAGATTTATACTACCGGATTAACGTCGTTCCGATCGAAGTACCTCCGCTGCGTAAGCGCAAAGAAGATCTATTTCCGATGATCCGGTATTTCCTTGGGAAATTTAATGCTAAACACCATGTAGATAAGCGGATTTCCTATGAATCGCTGGAACTGATGCAAGCGTATGCGTGGCCCGGTAACGTCCGGGAGCTGGAGAACATCATTGAGCGGCTGGTTGTGACCACGGTCGCTCCGGTTATTGATGTACAGCATCTGCCCAAAATGATGCTCGATGGGCAGACCCCGTCTGTTGCATTTCCGGTGGAGCGGCGGCAAGAAGCAGGGCAAGCGGATGAAAAAACTGTATACAGTACGGCAAGCGTGCCTGCTACGCCGGCTCAAGAGAAGGAGCGGTTGTTGTCGTTATATGAAAAATATCAGAGCACGCGAAAGGTCGCTAAAATCTTGGGGGTTCATCAATCCACTGTTGTGCGCCGGTTAAATAAGTATGGGATTCGAAAGAAAAATGATGCATAATGGATGCAAGAAGTGTTTTTGATGCGATTTTGATGCAGATAAACGATGCGTATGCATCGGATTTGCCATATGTACCCCGTCATTTGCATCATTTTAGCTGTTAGAAAAACTGGCATAGTACTTGCAATGTTAAAAAGACGGAGAGAATGAATTAATGGACTATCGCAAGACTTCGGCAGGAGAGGCCGAATCAATAGAGAAATCATACAAATAATAAAAATAAAAACCATACATTATACAAATAAAAAGGGTAAAAAAACCCGCAGTTGAGTGGAGAGCAACCGAAACGTGCGGATATATTTCTTGCGATAGTTCATTTCCATTCCATCCAGCCTGCCCGCTTGCCGAGATGCATTGCCTGCCGTTTGTGAATTGATAGTTGAGGATATGCTTTTTTCCGGTGTACAATGGAAATATCCTCATATGTAAGGAGGTTTTGCTTATGGCGGAAGTTGTGGCACAATCTCTAAGCCAGGATTTGCTGGCATTGTTGCAAAATGAACGGTTTGCCATGCTGTCCACGGTGAACAAACAATCTGGAGGGCCGTATGTAAGCGCGATTTCTTGGGTATACGCGCCGAATGTGTCTACGATTTTATTTGCTGTCAATAGCAAGTCGGTCATCGTCGACAACATCCAGCACAACAGCCATGTTGTGCTTAATGTGTTTGCGGGTGGGTCCGTCTATTCCATCAGCGGTCATGGACATGTGAAAGCGGAACAAATGGAAAATGTACCGTTAAAGCTGACTATGGTGGAAATAATGATTGAAGAGGTGCGTGATGTGATGTTTTATGGATCACGCATTTCCATTGAACCGCGTTTTGAGAAGACGTATGATGAACGAGCGGCGAAAAAACTGGATAATCAAGTAATGGAAGCGCTTAAAAATGCCTAGTCATATGATCTGTGACCAGGCATTTTTTTGTGGTATAGGAGAGTATATGTCACTTTACATTGAGAAAGCGGTATATACTTTCCCTTCATTGTAATCAAGGAAAAACGTGCGAGGCGTGTGCCGGCCGTTGCTTTTTCCGTGTGGAGCGTGTAGCCCGAAGGGAGGGAAAGACCGGCAACGCCCGCGCGTTTTTCTTATCTGTTTTTATGTGTATGTTACCGGCCTTGCGTAGTTGGCCGTTGATTTCGTACAGGTTCCTGATGGGGAGCCTGCGGAACAAGGCGGCCTGCAATGTCAGCCAACTCTTCGGCGAATCCGGCTACAGGCCGGCCACGGCGAATATCTTCGTTCATTTCCCGGAGCCGCTGTACGATATCGGGATCGGCGGTTACCAAGGCACGGGCACCCTGCGGATCTTTTCGCATCGCTTCAGCCACAGAATATTTAATGGTGCCTACGCGTGCACGGTCAAGCTTTGCGTCAACATTAATGCCGACAATGGCGACCTTGCCGAAAACAACGGCGGTTGCTCCCCTTACATGAGGGACCTCCGCAGCCAGTCTGGCCAACCTATCGGCGGTCGCCTGTGCGTTCTGCGGCTGCGCCGATTCTGGTGCTGTTTGTTTCACGCGTTGTACTTCCGTTTTTCCCTGGGCCTCGGGTTTGGCCGGCGTATTCGGGCCACATCCGGCAAGCATGAGGACGGCAAGCAGTGATAGTGTGCGTTTCTTCATTCTGTCACATCCTTTCTCGTATCAACTGCACATTCTTTACCCGTAGTGTTGCGCAAAAGGAGGGAAGGCATACGTGATTTTTTCTTCTAGAATATTTTTTGTAACATACACTA
>Ga0310837_101187_pt1 | contig 12618 bp, 8 predicted proteins | sample SM_ome_5_FD_201315 | JGI IMG/M metagenome (GOLD analysis project Ga0310837, IMG submission 201315) | Sorghum-adapted microbial communities enriched on stacked mutant (SM) sorghum from Joint BioEnergy Institute, Emeryville, California... ...
ACCCCTTACAAGGCGTACGCGAACAGCAGCGACCTCGACGCCGCCTCGCACCACGAGGACTTCCTGGCGACGATCGACTTCCTGCTTGGCGATCCGGCCAAGCGCGCTCGCCTGTTCGAGCTCCTCGTTGAGTTCAAGAACCACATCCTGCGGTGGGACGACGAGACGCCGCAGCGCATCGCCGCCACGCGCGAGGCGATTGAGGCGGAGCTGCGCAAGGTGATGTCGCGGACCGAGCGCCTCGCCGCCTCCCCCGACCGCAACGGCATGCTGGTCGAGGTGCCGACGGACGGCGCGGACATCGAGGTGTCCGATCTCGCCGCGTACCTGGTGAGCGACCAGGTCGCCGAGATCCTCGGGCACCACGACGTGATCGAGTACTGGAAGTCCGCGCCGTACCTGCTCAACCTCATGGACCACTACAAGCTCAAGCAGAGCTTTGTCGACGCGCTGGAGGACGGGACCACGAAAGCGCAGCTGCGGCAGGCGCTCAAGCGCGGCAGGGGAGCGCTGCTGAGCTGGGATGACATCACGCGCTACGAGCGCCTCGACCCCGGCAACGCGCGCATGCGCGCCCTCGCCGCCGACCTGCTCGACCGCGACGCGTGGAAGCTGCTCTGGCTCCGGCCCTCCCTTCCGTACTACGAGCCCGCTGGCCCGTTCGCGTGCGAGGGAGCGCGGACCCTCACCAAGCGCCTCGTCTTCTCAAGCTGGGCTGTCGTCCCCAAGGCGATCTCGCTGGTGCTCAGCTACGAGGCGGAGCGGCGCATGATGCGCGCCTACGACCCGACGATCCTGAACACCCGCGAGGATCGTGAGCGACGCGGATCACTTCTGCGGGTGACGCTTGACGGCGACCGCCCGACCGGCATGACGGTCCTAGCCCTCACCTACCCCAGCTTCGCGCTCGCCGAGCTTGTGGACCCCGCGACGCTCGCTGCCGATCACGGGGCCGTCCCGGACCGGGATGATGCGCTCGCCATCGGCTCGCGGAAGCTCGCGGCCCTACTTGACGAGCTGGCCCGTCGGCATGCGACAAACGAGGGCAGGGAAGACGAGCGCTGGTACTGGGCGGCCCCCCTGCTTCTGGACGCGCTGCGAGATCCCGACGCCACCCTGTCCTTCCTGCAGGACCAAGACGTAAGCGCAATCTCAGCCCGAGGCGGAAGCGAATCTGACGATGCGGCCTGGCCGGCGCATCTCGAGCTCGCACGCAAGGCTGCGCAGGGCGCGCTTGACCCTCCGTTGGGCCCGCCCCCCGCAGACCTCGCCGAGGTGGTTGCGATGCTTGCGCTCGCCGGCCCCGGGGTCACCGCCCTGCGAGCGCTCACCCGAGGCGCTGGGTCCGAGACCCTGACTCGCGCCGATTACGCGCGGTTCGCGGCACTACGCGTCGCCTGGGCGTTCCGCGCACTCTTCAACACGCGCGAGGCATCCGAGCTCGTGCGCGGGCTCTACCGCGGCGGGCCCTTCTGGCGCGGGGCGCTCGCCTACTGCATGGACGGGTGCCTGCAGTCGGTCCTGGATGAGTACGCACACGTCCTCCGCGATCACCTCGGCCATTCCGGGCGCCCGCTCACACGCGAGGTCCTCGACGACATCGCCGGACGACACGAGCGCGATGGCAAAACCTACGAGCGCGGAATCGCCGACGCCCTTCACATCCGCGCGACACCGTCCAAGGTCGACGTGATCGAGACTGAACGCGGGCCGCGTATCCGCTCCGAGAGGATGCGCGCCCGCTTCGCGATGCGCCTCGCCGACCAAGAGGCCGAGGACGGCGCCACGCTCGCACGCGCAAGCCACGTGCGCACCGCGTTCAACAGCCCGTTCTGGCCCTTCGTGCTTGCTTCAACGTCGGTCGGCCAGGAAGGCCTCGACTTCCACCTCTACTGCCACGCCGTGGTGCACTGGAACCTGCCCGGCAACCCGGTCGACCTCGAACAACGCGAGGGCCGCGTCCACCGCTACAAGGGTCATGCGATCCGGCGCAACCTGGCCCGGAAGCACGGAGCGGACGTGCTCCGTAGCGGTGCTACTGACGTCTGGGCCGAGCTCTTCCGCCGCGGCGAGGCCGACCGGCCTCCCGACCAGTCGGAGCTCTGGCCGTACTGGCTCTACTGCTGGAACGACGGCGACGGGGAGGAGGCGCGCATCGAGCGGCACGTGCCGGCACTGCCGCTGAGCCGGGACCGCATTCGTGCGCTCGAGCTACAGCGGTCGCTGATGCTGTACCGCTGCGTGCTCGGGCAGGCACGGCAGGCGGATCTGCTCAGGGTGCTGGCGAAGCGGGTGCCGGAGGCACGCCATCGAAAGGTGACGGCGATACTGCGGATTGACCTCAGCCCGTTACCGTCATCGCGCGGCGCGGGCTTCACGACTCAAGGTGACGTCCACGTCGGGTCCGACGTGAAGTCCTAGGACCCGGTGCTTCCGGCCAAGCTGCTAGAAGGGCTACCCTGCGGCAGCACGCGTCCTCGTACCGATTGCTCTCCGCTTCATAATCGTTCGCGAGCGCGAAGCCTTCCTCTTCGAGGGACCGGTGGTGGTGCCCTGGGGAGCCCAAGTCCCTCGATGACGCTACCCGCGACTCGCGGTTCCACGTGGGATGTCGCGGGCGCCCAAGCAGTTGCATCGTCGTTGCGCCCGAGGCGCCCGGATAGCGTCGAGTAGATGCCCAGGGGGACCGAAATGCTGGCTGACCAGCTGGAGCGCGTCGCGGTGAGCCAAGTCGTTTTCGTGCACTGGAGGGCGGGCGCGGAGGTCATGCTCAAGCCGGAACGGCTGGTTGGTGAGTCAGTTCTCATGGCGGGCTTGGGCTGAGCGCACACCCTGCAAAGGCGCCTTCCGCGGGCAACCGATCGCAGTTCGCGAACGGGCGTGCAAACCATCCCTTCCGTGCGCGCGCCTTCCCCTCGCAGGCCTAATCTTTCGGTTCGGGATGGGACTTACGCGAAGCGAGCAGATGGCGCGCATCCGAAGCCGGGACACGAAGCCCGAGTGGATTCTGCGCCGAGAGCTCCATCGCCGCGGCCTCCGCTACCGCGTCGCCCTACGTGTCGAGGGATGCCGGCCAGACATTGTGTTCCCCTCGAAGCGACTGGCCGTCTTCGTCGACGGTTGCTTCTGGCACGGCTGCCCAGACCATTACATCCGGCCCAAATCCAGCGTTGCCTTCTGGGACGAGAAGCTCCGAGTCAACAGGAAGCGCGACGCAGCGCAGACCAGTCGATTGGAAGCAGCCGGCTGGACGGTAGTGAGGCTGTGGGAACACGAAGTGACCGCATCGCCCGAAAAGGCTGCCGACAGAATCGAGGCCCTGGTCCAAGCGCGCCGCTGAACGCGACCGAGCGCCGGAGCTATCCCAAGTCCACCTTGCGAAGCGCGGCACGGATGGCCCGAGCGTAAGGCCTGGGCACCTTGCCGGAAAAGGTCAATACCTCGTCAGCGATCTGCTCAAACAGTTGATGCCGTTGACCATTGTGCGCCTGGGACAACGCCTCCGTCGCGATCCCGTTAATCGACAGGGGGCAAACCGACGGGAGGCTCACGGAACGGTGGATGCGCCAAACACCGTCATCCGTCCTCTGGAGCGCCTGTTTAGCAGCCAGGTACCTGACGAAGCTGAAAAGCAGGCGTTCACGAGAGCGGGGGACTTGGAAGCCCCGGGCGGCGATCAGATCGGGCAGATCGTCGTCGGCTACCGGTTGCTCCTCCTCAACCGTTGCGAGGATCACGCGTGGAAGGTCATCCAACGGGACGTCATCGATGTCCACGGCAGCCGTGGAGGAGGCAGCCTCGGCTGAACTGCTTGACGCCTCTCCTAGACCTTGGGCTTTGGTCTCCCGTTGGCTGACACCTGCGACACCAAGCGCGTCGGCGGCCTCTTCAGCTAGCCCGGCAAGAAGTCGCTCGCGGCCCGCCTGGTCGATCAAGTCCAAGCTCAGGAACGGCGTACGCCTCATGATGCGGAGCTGGAAATCGCGCATCAAATCCTGATGCCGGTTTCCCGGCACTCGAGCAGCAACCTTCCTAAACGCATCCGCGATCGCCCGCGCCACTTCTGGATGCCCGGAGAGACCGGGACGTTCCATGAGCTGAACCAGCGGATCCTCCAGATCCCACAGCGGATCTGGCACGTCTCGCTCCGGCGGCTCACCCAGAATTTCGACACGCCACCACAGCCTGCGAAAGGCGTTTCGATTGACGTGGCCGAGGAAACGGTTGGGAGTTACCTTCGGAAACCGCCAGACGGCAACATCCGGCAGAAGACAACAGGTGATGAACGACCACATCTCGCGGGACGCCGCTTCGTGGGGAGTGATGTCCATCTGGGAATGGAGCAAACCCGCCAGCTCGCGATCGAACAAGGCAGTTCGCCGGGGCCGTCGCCCTGGAAATCCGTAGAGCTCGGCCAGATCGACGACCGCTGTCCGGAGCGCCTGCAGCTCGGCTTCAGTGACTTCCCTGCCCCCCACGGGCGGGAACACTTGCCGGGGATGGTGATACTGCACAAGCGATTCCGCGTGGGCTAGCCCGCCCGACTGCAACTCCTCCACGGTCGCCATCGCTGCCTCGTCTGGGATGCGTGGGTAGATGCGAGTCATCGCGCCTTTAGGAACAGTGACTGCAGCTTTGCTTCGAAGCGGCTCGGATCATCCGCCAGAGATGCCGCAAGCGCACGGGGATCAGCTTGTGCGCCCCAGTTGAGCTCGATCATCGTCCGGATGACGCCACCCACAGAGTCATCCTCGAAGGAGGTGTACTGCCCAAGGAACTCTTCTTCACGGAGCGCGTTGGTTATGAGCGTACGTGCAGTATCGAACTTGACCTGGCGCCGAATGATTGCGGCGCCCTCATCATCCTCCCCGGTTACGGCCTGTCGGACTTCGCGGTTCTTGGAGTTCACTAGGAGACGAATGGATGCGCCCCAAGGCTCAGAATAGTCACGGGTTGGCCACGACAGGTACCAAGATGCATCGCTTGGGACGCCTGGCAGCTCGCTGAAATCGACCACCGCGACGGGGAACCGTGCGGCGTCACCTTCGAGTATCACCCTGTCGCGAGCCTCCCAAACGATGGCCCCATTAGCCGTGGGTGCCAACTTGGACGCGGGCTCGCCTCGGACCACTATCACCACGGTCTTGATCTGGAGGGTCCCGCCAACACGGAAGCGCGGGACGGAGAGATCAACAGTGACCTGCTCGAGCTCGCTGAGGTCCTTAGTGATGAGTCGCGAGGTACCTCGGAGGCGCGTTGAGGACGACTGCCACGTACAGCCGACCCCGAGCTGGGACGTGCGCTCGAGATGAAGGGATCGGGCGACCAAGTCGCAGTCGAGATGCAACGTGCGCGAAAGCTGCAGGGGCGTTGCGGGGTCCCAGTCATGGTGTAGCTGCGGCAACGGCCCCCTGTCCGTCATCCACGCCGTGGCGCGTACCGCCTCCTCGGGAATGGTGAGGAAGGGGGGGCTCTGGCCGGCGCGAACCCTCATGCGTCGACCTCGAAATCAATGCGGACGACGGCATCCGGGATCGCGTCAACCTCCACGATCCAGTCTTCGTTCGGAGCCAAGCGAGCTTCGTCGCCGGCTATTTGGGTGCCGTCGGGACCCATCCAACGCCGGACCTGCGGGGTTTTCGCGCCAACCGGCGCCTCCGTTTCAACGCTCCCGCCATCAAGGACGACGACCATCGGTATCGCTCGGGCCGCGACTGGGCGCGTCGCGCGAACCTTGGCCCTGAGGACGACCTCTCCGTCCTCGGTTTCATGAGGCACAGCCGGCTGGACGATCTTCACGGGTGCCCTCGGCCGCGGCCCGCCACCGCCCGATGCCGGCTTCCGGGATGCGCCCGGGCCCTGGACGGTCGCGATCAGGCTTGCTAGTTCCTTCGCAAATGCACCCAGGGGCACCTCCTCCGCGTCAGTGCCGGCGGCCGGCATGGTCCGATCCGCGAAGGCCCTGAGCTTCGCCTTGATTTCGCGCTTGGCAATTCGGATGTAGCGGCGGTGGTGCGGGTGCGAGAGCCCATCGGGAACCCAGTCGTCATGGCTAGGCGGCTCGGCGTCGCGAAACACCTGATCCAGATTCTCCGCGCACCGGAACACACCGACGTATCCGAAGTTCGGTAGCGCGAGGTCAGGGCCACTGAGATAGGCCACTACGAGCTCGGCTTGGCGCATGAGCGCCGCGTGGCGGGGCGGCCCGCCCGCTTCCGGCGCCGCCAAGGCGACCTCCTTCGGGGGGACCTCCTCCAAGGGATGCAACTCGATCGCCAAGTGTCCGAGAAGCCTTTTCGGGCTCTGACTCCGAATCTCCTCGACCACCCCGTCCACGGCCGGCTCGATGGGATCTAGGCCGTCGAGCCGCCTTTTTGCGTTCACGAACGCACGCAGTCGCGTATCCGACTCGGGCCCTGGAATGGGAACTGCTGCGCCGTTTCGGCTGATGACCACTTGCATCGAGGGCGTCGGCGCGTACAGCTTCGGCCAGAAATGCCATGCGACAGCCCGAGCCATGACCTCCATTGCGGCATCAGAATCGTCGCCTCCAGCATCGGGCTCGTCGGATTCGTGATCCTCGATATCGATTGTCAACCTCGGCGCTACGACGGCCACGGTGGTTCCGAACTCGCCCTTGGCCATGACTGGCAGGCCGATCGCCGCCGCCAGATCGTCGGCATCGTCGTCGAGAACGGGATCGACTATCCCATCGACGATCCTGCCCCACCAGTGTCGCCCCGTGAGCCTGCGCGACGTGCCGCCTCGGTGCTCGACGGAATCCCGCCCAAGAGCAGTTGCCATGAGGCGACTCTGCTCGGATCCCGATTCGTCCCGAGTGCGCGTGTAGACGATGATCGCACGGGCACGGCTTACTCGGAAGAACGCACCTTTGCCGTATCCGAAGGATCCGGCCCCGTGCGCAGTGTCTGGGGGCTGCCCAATGTTGCGGACGAAATCAATGAAGTCGGTGGGACCGTCGACAACCGCGTCCGCTCGCAGGGGCCCCGCCAAGCCCTTGGTCTGCCGGTCGCTGATGGTCAGCAGCCGCGGCGATGCCACAAGCGCGCTCTCCACTGGTACGTCGTCTGGGGCGCCGCTGAATACCTCGCGACTAATCAGTTCAACCGCGCCCGGCTCTAGGTCGTCGCAGGTGATGGTTACGTCAACTGGCCGAATGCCCGGATCGGCCGCTGCGTCCCAACAGTTTTGAAGCGCTTCTCGGGCCAACAACTCCAGTGGATGGAGCGCAGGCCTTCCGAGCGTGTTGAGCACACCCGCAGCAGCGACGCTGCCGGTCGGGGAGTACTGCTCGGAAAAGCGTTCCAATGCCATGGTCAGTGTGAGGATGTGCCGGCCAATTCGTGAAGCAGGCTATCCACTTCCGAGTCGCCCGAGGGTGTTACTCCGACAGCATCCAGGTCAACGTCGTACCGAACGTTCGTTATGCCGTTCAATGGGACGTCATTCCTGATGCTGGTCCGACTCAGGCGGGGAAACGAGTCCGTCACCTGGATGACGCGGGTCTCGCGAAGCTCGAATGCCAGCTCTGGCGCAGCGGATCCCGGCGGCAAGCCGCGCTCGTCAAGTCCAGCGTACACCTGCTGGGCTGGCACACCAAGGTTCCGCAACCGGTCAATCAGGGCCTGAATGCTCAGTGGCCCGTCCGGTACTTGTTCCAAGCGCACCCAAGCGAGATAGAGAGCACCACCCTCCGGTGGATCGAGCTGCTCGAGGCCGTGGATCGCGCATCGACGCCCCTCCCGGGAAAGGGTCGCCTTGACCTCAAGGGCCGTCGAGCCTCGGCGGAGGTCGTGCCTCTGCCCCTCCCTTCCCGTCCAGAAATCCAGGCGGCGTGCGTCATCGCGGGAGACGACCTCGGCGACGTAATAGAGCTCAGCGACCAAAGCTCCCACCGCCGTGGCGCTTGGCGGCTTGATGCGGACGGGCCGAAGGAGCGCGCGCCACTCGTCGAGCACTGTGATGCACGCGTGGACCGGCTCGTCCGGATGGTTCACCGCAGCGTGGATCATGTCCAGCACCACGTCGTCAAAGAGGTCGCTGAGGCGGGGCAGTTCACACCGGACAGCCGCGTAGATCTTTCCTCCTGCTTCGCTCGGAACCTCGACGCGCTTGATAGTCACGCCCGCACTAAGGGAGTCCTCGGGAAAGTCCGCTTGGACAGGTATGAGGATCTGGCGGACCCCGTCACCATCGATCGCTTGGAGCAGCGGGCCGGCCTCAACCGAGTCCGAAAGTGGGAGCGTTGCGAACTGGGTGGGCTCACCAGCGCCGGAATGGAGCACGTTCCATCCCTCTTGGAGGACGAGCAAGCTGGTGGCCGGCTCGACGGGTTTAGCCGGCGCCATTCTCGGCCTCTTCGTCCGGATCCTCCGGCTCGTCCTCGGCCGTGGGTTCCTCGATGCGCTGCGCACTGAGGTCGACGGTCATGTACTCGAAGGCCGCCTCTTCGGTTCGCGCCGTCGGAAACACCAGGCCCACGCCGATGACGTGATCCACGGCCTCGAGCGGGTCCCTGTTCTCCTTGTCCCGGGGACGGGAGTCCTTCGAAATGGGATAGATCAGCAGAAGGCCCGAATCGTCACCCATGCCCCCTCGCTCCTCGGAATCGCGGAGCTTCTCGAGCTTGCCGTTCTCCGACGGTATGTCCCTTGCCGCAAGTCCCAGGTCGACCGCTCGATCCTCCTTGCTCATCAGGCTCTTGATGTTCGCGTAGGACTGACCGGGCGGGTGCGGAACCTGGGATCGGTTGATGAGTGCCACCTCGGTGGGGAGACCGAGATCGATGGTCCCGAGCGCTTCATCAACATTCGGCCGGCCCATGATCGCGACGCTCCAGCGGGTCAACTCGTCGTGCTCGTTCTGAGACCGGATGTACCGCTGGATCAACTCGGCGTTGAGCTCGCGCGCGTTCTCATGGAACGAGTAGCGGCCCAGGAAGTTCAGGATCGGGTCCTGGGGTACGCCGCGCATGACGTACCTGCCACCGACGTCTTCGAACGCCCCATGGGCCGAAAGCGCATTGATCAGCTCTCGACTCGCAGCGATGTTGCGCCCAAGCCAATCCGGGTCGCGGTGGTTGAACAGGATCGTTTGCACCCGGCGCCCGCTGTATGACACCTTCGCCGGTACAGCGGCCTGCATCTTGGCCGCAGCCGTGATGGCGAGTGACGGATGGGTGCGGATCCTCACGCCAAGCTCGAGGGGAGTAGCACCCTCGATCTCGTAGCGCTCGATGTCGTATCGGATCTCCTGCTCGACGGTGGCCAGGTCATGGAACCACGCACGCAGTTCCGCCGTCATCCACACGCGGGGGAGATCCTCGTAACCGTGCCGGTAGCCGAACCAGCGGCCCATCTGGAGCAGCGCGTCGTACGCGCTTGCACTACGCACGAAGTACGACACGCAGAGGCCTTCAAGTGTGAGGCCTCGGGAGAGGGTGTTTCCGCCCACCGCAATCACCGTCGCTGGCTCGGCGTCGTCATACGCCAAGCGGTCGGTGCTCGCGCCGTTGTCGACGATCACCTCCGTCGCGTCCAAGACCGCTGGCAAGCGCTCAGCGATCTGGGGGAACGGGATCGGCTCGTGACCAAACTCCTCCGCCGGCACACGGTCGATCTCCCGCTCCCAGAGCTCCCGCAGCCGCTGCATGTCCCCTGACTCGGCGCGGTGCACCATCGCACGCGCATCTTCCACCTCCCGGGAGATCGCATCGCGGAGGGCGAAGTGGGCAAAGATCCGGTTCGACGTGTGAACCAGCATGGTTGCGTGGCGGTTGCCCTTTCCCCGGATGCGCCTCGCGGCTGTCGACATCCAGAAGTACCAAAGAGCGTCTCGCAGGCTCGGTGGCACTTCCGGCTTGAACTCCTCAACGGCGCCCCGCCTGCCGCCGCTGGGCGTGAGGCGGGCTGCTTCCTGATCCGGCACGATCCGGATCATGTCCAGACCATCGGAGCGCGAGGCGTTGTCGCCGTCCTGCGCGAGCGGCTCACGCCCGAAGAGCGACTCCGTGCCGAAGTAGCCGTCAGGTCGCGGCAGGTCGATTATGAAATCCCGCGGGTAGAGCTGCACGGGAACGTTGGGGTCGATCAGGAGGTTCGCGAACGGCGTCGCGGTGTAGCCAACGTAGGACACCTTCGGTAGGTGCTCCAAGATTTGGAGGAGCAAGCCGTTGATCGTCGACGGATCGTTCTCCGGCCGCGCGGTGTTTACGCTCGCCTGGTCGGCCTCGTCGTCGATGATGAGGACCGGACAGTTCTCGAGGACGTTCTCGTTCGCATCGCGCAGCCAGTCAAGGAGCCTTCGAAGACGCGAGGCGTTCTTCTTTACGACCCCCAGGACGCGAGCAGTGCCGCGTTGCGGACTCAGCATGAAGTTGACGTTCCGGTCCCCGCGGAAGTCGCTTTCCGCATCCGTGACGCGGGCCCAGTGTTCCTTGTCGACCTCGACTAGCTGGCGGTCCAAGCGCTCCTGCGTCTGGCGGCGAAGGCCGTTGTGTATTCCCGACAGAACGATGAACAACCGGTAGCCGGCATCGGCTGCCTTCGCCATGGTTGCCGTGAAGTTCGTTGTCTTGCCGCTCTGGACATACCCCAGAACAAGTCCCTTTCGGCAGAACGCTTCGGCTCCATGCGGATCGCCGAGGTACTGAACGATCTTCGTGGTCGTCCGATCTAGGTCATCAATCGCAGTGTCTGGCCACCCGCCCTCCGAAAGGAGCTCCTTAAGGCGCGGCCAGTGGCGATCGTCGGGCTGGGGACCCTCATACCAAGGCTGAGGTCCCGGCTCGTCGAGCACGCGAGCGCTGGTCGGGATCAGGCTGACCTTCTTCGCAAGCTCCTCGTGCCGTCGCTTCACGCACTCCGCCACCTGGCTCGATCTGACGGCCAAGGTGATCTGGTCGTACGCGTCCTCGCGCGGAGTGCCGTTGTTAAGGAGCGCCTGCAGGATTCGGACGGCAGCTTGCAGCTGCTCCTCCGGCACTCCCTCGCACGGATTCTTCCCCCCTTGCTCCATCGTCCATCGTGACTTCCTTTCGGCAGGCTGAGCCTTGGCCTTAAGCCAGTATTCCTTCGTGTACCTCTCGGGAGTTGATCAAGCGTTCGAGTATCCGGTCGAGCCTTTCCAAGTCGTCGCCAAGCTCCTCCTCGAGTACGCGCGCGATCACCTTCCAGTGATCGCCAAGGCGCCATCCGTCCGACGGCGCAGGCTCCTCCTCGGACGACGCGATGGCACCACCCGATCGATACGCCAGCTGCGCTTGGGCAACGACTCCGCTGACCAGCGTCTTCAGCTCAGCGCGAACGGATTCCGGGATCGAAACAGACATCTTTGCGACGTTGAGTCGCCAAGCCGATTCGGATCCTGACGGAATGTCGATCGCAATCCGCGCCAGCTTGCTGTGCTCGTCCGCCGTACGCATGCGGCTCCATCCTCCGCACTGGATCATTCGATTGTTCCTGTAGATATACAGGCCCTGCTGGCGATTCCATTTCTTCGGCCCTGCCGCACGCTCATGAGCCGAAGGACTGGAAAAGAGGTGCTGCGGGGGGAGGATGTAGGGACGAACGAGCGGACCGCCTGGCCCATTCAGGCGATGAGGTCTCAGGGCCTGAGTGTGAGGCTCCTCGCGAGCAAAGGGATCCCAGGGCTCAACGCGCTCCCCATTTACGTAGATCTCGAGCGGCGCGCCCTCAGTCTCACCTGCGAGATATCGGTGAAAGACAACTCCGAGGTGGTCAGCTACTCGCTTTGCGTCCCGCTCGAAACCCGCGCGCGCGCGACCTCCGTCTGGATCCTGAAATGCGTCGATGCGATCGAGGCGGTCCCAGAGGACGACGGTACCCGCATGGTCCCGCAGCGGCTCGATGAGCGGGACTGGGGCCTCCTTGACCCTGAGCTCCTCCAAGACCCAAGAGTCGGTGGCGGCAACGCGATCGAGATCCCATCGCCGGATGTTGATTCGCGATCGCATGGTGGTGCGGCTTGCCACGGCCAAGCGACGGCACTGCGACAGAGATGCCGTCTTGAGCCCCAGTCCGAACCGGCCCAGCTCCTCGGGACCGTAAGACCGGCGGCTGCCGTAGCGCATGGCTTCGTCCAACTCACCTCGCGTCATACCGGCTCCGTCATCCGCGATGCGGATCCAAGACCGGGTACCGTCGAAGTGGAAGGTGATCTCGATCCGCTCGGCGCCTGCGTCGACGCTGTTGTCGACCAGGTCAGCTACCGCCGAAGGCAGGTCGTACCCGATGTCCCGCAGAGAGTGCATCAGGCGAGCGGCGGAGGGAACGAGCTCAGCCATCGCCTTAGGCTGCCGCGGCAAGTTCCGGCTGCTCCACGCCGGCGGCCTCGGAGCCGGCTGCGCAAGCGTCGACCAACGGACACGCGTGGCACCTCGGCGCGCGTGCGAGGCACAGCCGATTCGCGAGTGCATCGAACGCGGCGTTGAACTCTGGATCGGGACCGCCGGAACCTGCGATCCGGTGAAAGTCCAAGCGTGTCTGCCATCGGCCGCTTGCGACCTCGGATCCGACTAGGCGACCCACCACTCGAGCGGTCGTTTGGCTGAGCGGGGCGCCGATCCGGCCAAACCCG
>Ga0310837_101202_pt1 | contig 12508 bp, 6 predicted proteins | sample SM_ome_5_FD_201315 | JGI IMG/M metagenome (GOLD analysis project Ga0310837, IMG submission 201315) | Sorghum-adapted microbial communities enriched on stacked mutant (SM) sorghum from Joint BioEnergy Institute, Emeryville, California... ...
AGAATTCGTTCGATAAACTTGCCAATTTCCCGTGTACTCATGCCACTTTGAGATACATCCTAATGATTGCTTCCTCCAGCCAGCCGGTGTGCCGTTGGTAAGGGGCAAACAACTGTGTTTGAAATTCCCCGTTTCGGTCTCTTGGAACCAAAAGACCCTCAATCCGGCCATATTGTGTATCTAGATTTCGCTGATAGTAGCCGTTTCTCATATTCGGCGTTCCAGCCTGTTCGATTTCGAGGAAATTTTTGATTTCTTCCCGCATAATCAGATCTAATTTTTCTTTTACAAACTGACGAATGGCATTTTCCAGTTGATTTGCCCAGTCGACATTCGGTATACTTCTTTTAGACATAGGTAGGGTACTCCTTTCTCTGGAATGTGTTGTGGTCCAAATCAGAGAATACCCTACCTTTTTTCTTTTGTTCTAGCAAAATGCTTTACACAAAATTTTATACATCATCTAGCTAATGTTCCCCATTCCTTTTCTTGTTTTGGACTATAAATTTCATATGTTCTATTTATCATTGCTTCCATTGTCCAACCTTCACAATCAAGATCTTTAAAAGGTATATCTTCATACATTTCTTGAAAAGTGTCATATGTTCTAATTTCAATAACTTGTACTTGTAGTGTTTCATCTTTTTCAGGAACTTTAATAAATTCAATAGTATCGCCAACTTTTATTTTCCTTCTTTTTTCATCGTTTAAGCGAACCTCAACTGTCTTTCGCCCCTCTTTAATGGCTTTAAAATATTCACCATATAAACCCATTTGATGTACAGTCACTTTAATTCACCTCTTTATACAAATTACCGACTTATTATGCTAACCTGCCCCGTTAGATAAATAAGAATGATGTTTATATAGCAAATTTAGTTAGCCTAAGTGTATCATAATTTTCTAAATTTTGTATTAAATTCTCTCTAATAATCAGATCTTTCATCGTGACTTCATTTCTCTGGTGTTGAATACTTTCGGAACACTTGGAACCAAACAAGATAATTGTTCAAATACTTCGTTGCAACCCCGTTAAATCGTTGCATCCACTCTTAGAATCTTCGGTGGTAATTGTTGACATTTTGGATGTGATAAAAAGCGTAATCCTTTATAACGTTATTCAATCCCATATTTTTCTGCTTGTAATTTATATAGTTCAAAATAGTATCCTTGTTTTTTGATTAATTCAGAATGGCTACCTACTTCAACAATTTTGCCATCTTTCAGCACTACGATTTTATCTGCCATCTTCACTGAAGATAATCTATGTGTTATTAGAAAGACTGTCTTATCTTTAGATAACTTAATAAAAGATTGAAATACCTCATGTTCACTTCTAGGATCTAATGAAGCAGTTGGTTCATCTAAAATAACAATAGGTGAGTCTCTTAAAAATGCACGAGCCAGAGCTACCTTTTGCCATTCTCCACCTGATAAATCCGTACCTCCATTAAAAATCTTTCCTAACATTTGTTCTAATTTATTTGGTAATTTATCTAAAACCTGATTTAGATTACTATTTTTGATGGCTTTCCAAATTTCTGCTTCCCTATCGATCTTTGTCAAATCACCAATTGCAATATTTTCTCGTAATGTAAGGTTAAATTTAGAAAAATCCTGAAAAACAACACTTATATTATCTCGTAATAAATTAATATCATAAGATGAAATGTTAACACCGTTAATATGAATCGTTCCCTCAGTAGGATTATAGAATCTTGTAAGTAGTTTAATTAAGGTTGTTTTTCCAGCCCCGTTTTCTCCCACAAGTGCTATTTTTTCACCACGTTTAATATTTAAGTTAATATTCGATAATGAGTATCTATCAGTTTTAGGATATTTAAACGAAACATTATTAAATGTAATTTCATAATCGCTATCATTTAAATTCATTTCTTTTGTTCCTGAGTTTACAATAGGCTTCAAAGATAAAAAGTTAAAAAATTTTTCCATATATAATAGTGTATCGTATAGCAAACTTGATTCTTCAATCATACTAGAGAGGCTTTGTCTTGCTAAAAGAATTGATGAAGAAAAAATAAGAATATCACCAGGAGTAAATATGCCATTGATCGCTTGTTCAATAACCCACCAAAAACTAAAGCCAATACCAATTAATCCAAGCAAAACTAATAATATTGAATAGATTGCTTGTTTATATCGGACATTTTTAATATCCTGATGAATTTTATTATAGACTCGGTCATATTTATTGATAAAAAAAGAACTTAGATTGAAAAGTCTTACTTCTTTAGCGTGTTCTTTTGATAACATAACAGAACTATAATATCTCAACTTTCTTGAATCAGGACTACGGTCTACCATTGTCTCGAAAGCTTCTCTTTGTAAACGATAGCTAACAAAGGCCTGCGGAAGAATTGAAATTAGTATAATCAAAGAAATTAATGGATGAAAACCAGTTAATAGAAAAAGCATGGAAATACCAGATATTCCATTTCTAATTACACTGGTTGCGAACACCATTAAATTAACAGGTCTCCATGCGGCCTCTTGTTCTATAACTTGAATATCATCATAAAACTTCGAATCCTCAAAGTAATATAAATCAGTTAATTTTGAGGATTTTTCCATCAATTGTCTATTAATATTGTATATTAATTTGTCAGTAAGTAACCCTTGAAACGTCATTTCTATTGGACTTATGATTGAACTTAAAAATGAAGCAAGTAACCAAAATAAAAAGAAAATCATTAAATTCGTAAAGACACCTGATGAAAGCTCATCAATCATACCTTTTGCTAACCATAAACTTAAAGCCGGTAATATACCCTGTAATGGTACGGTAATTAATAATATTGTTGTGTATAATTTTGATGACTTCCAAAATATAGGGAAAGATTTTATAAATAGTAATAAAAATTTTTTAACCGTTTTTATAATTTTCATATTATCATCCCCATTAACCTAAGATGAATAAGGACGAGACTTGTAATCTCGCCCTTTTAGAATTATCTCCAATTTTTAGGATTCATAAATTTAGAAGGAATACAGTCATATTTATCATCTGTAATTGGTTCAATAGATTCAACAATATATCGTTCTCTCATAGGTCTATCTTCTAAGTATCTTAATACCCCTCTTCAAGTGTTACAATTGGAAATCTTCTGCCTCTTTCATCATATTCCCAGGCTTCGACTTCATCAGATAGAGCGGAAAATGCATCAAGATCAGACTCTAAGTTTTCAAAAAACATTGTTGCAGGACATGGTACATAACAACTTGTCCTATACTTTCCACCACACGTAACAATTGGATGTCCCCCTGGTCTCCCTTATTAAACCTCACCATAGAAAACTGGGCAATTCCCAGCGCGGTCAACTCTAGTGAAAACTCGGAGTTTTCCCCCAAACGGAACATTAAACCAGTATTATCGCTGATTTCTACTTTGGAATCATTTGATACTATCAGTTCATTAACTCCTATAATTGTTCCTTCGACGAGAGGGGTTTTTCCGTCACTTAAATACAATTCTGCAAAATAACCATCATCTTTAGTTTTTGCACTTGTTACCCTGTAAGCCTTTTTTGGAAAATAAGCTAATTCTCCTTTTTTTAGATGGGCTTCTTGTTCTCTAACTTTTAGATAATGACTTTTTCTAACAGCATAATCAAAAATCCTTCTTTTTTGAATATATTGCTTTATAGATAACTTTTATAGGTACTGATCAGCACCGATTATATACTTTGAAGATAAGAAGGAAAATTCCTTCTATTTTATAAATTTAAATTATTCGTTTTTATTATTAAACGCGATAAAAATTTCTTATTGTTGACTGCTTAATTCTACTTTATCGAGTATAATCAGCCGGAAGTGTACCGTACACTTTTATTGCAGGGGGGAGAATATGCAAATTAAAGGGTGAATTAAGTTTAAAAACATTGGAAGCAATTAATAAGGGAACTAAGATAAAAGATATTCCAAAAAAGTTTCCAGTTTCATTAGATCAAGCTAAACGTTTAAGTCGATACAATAATATGCTCAATAAAGTGACTCGAAATTTAAATTCAAAAGCCCTTTTAAAATTCGAGCTGCTTGGTTTAAAAGCTCTTTCATTATCAAAATTATTTAAAAATGAAGATTGGGAAGGACTAAATGAAATCTTTCTTTTAGTAAATGAAGGCACAAAAGGAACGATTTAACTAAATTTATAAAAGGGCTGGAAGAAAAACGCAAACGAATAGATGAAACGCAACAAAAATTTAAAGAAAAACTAAATATGCTGGAAATTGAACAGGAAGAATTAGAAGAAACAGAAAGAAAAATCAGGGAAACTGAAAAGAAAATAAAAGAAAAAGTCAAATTTTTGGCCAGATATAACCATAAAACCCAACAGTTTTTGCTCAAACATCTAGGATTTTTGAAGATAAATTAGTCCTCGCCCGAAGGCTTGATTCAAATTGGCAAAAGTCCCTTAAAAAGAAAGGTGTTTTAAATATTTCAAATCCCTCATTAGGTAAGATACAAACAGACATGGAGAGAGGGGCCGAGGACTTTTTCAATCGGAGTTTCAATCCATCAAAGGTAAGATACAAACATGGAAGACTTCAAAGAAGGAGAAACCCTCTTTGGATTGTTTCAATCCCTCAAAGGTTAGATACAAACTGTCGAAAAGTCCGAATATAGCTGACGCCATTTTACGTTTCAATCCCTCATAGGTAAGATACAAACGGAGGTTGATGTCCCCGAATATCGAATTGAGGTATTGTTTCAATCCCTCATAGGTAAGATACAAACTTTGAAAGTCATGGGGTGGAAGAGGTGGCGGAAGTTGTTTCAATCCCTCATAGGTAAGATACAAACTGTAACTAGGCGGGCTCCGTGACTGATCAGCGTTTCCTGTTTCAATCCCTCATAGGTAAGATACAAACGAATTTCAGCTAAAAAATTAAAAATTGGCGATTTGGTTTCAATCCCTCATAGGTAAGATACAAACAGCCAGCAAATCAAATTCCCGACCATTTTTATATTCTTGTTTCAATCCCTCATAGGTAAGATACAAACTTGGGCTCATTATTGGAATGAAATGACAGAAGAACAATAGTTTCAATCCCTCATAGGTAAGATACAAACTAATGAAAGGAGAAATTGGAAAATGAGAATACCGATCAGGTTTCAATCCCTCATAGGTAAGATACAAACGAGGCTATGGAATTTTTTGGAACGCGCATCATTGACTAGTTTCAATCCCTCATAGGTAAGATACAAACTGTTTATGATCATAACAATATTTATCACTTGTAAGATGTTTCAATCCCTCATAGGTAAGATACAAACGGTTGAACCGGATGTTCGGCAAGTATCCGATCATCGTTTCAATCCCTCATAGGTAAGATACAAACTATATTGGGCACATTATTGGAACGAGATCGAAGAACAGTTTCAATCCCTCATAGGTAAGATACAAACTCAAAAATTCCAAACTCGGAATTGGATCCGGAACACGTGTTTCAATCCCTCATAGGTAAGATACAAACGAGGCTATGGAATTTTTTGGAACGCGCATCATTGACTAGTTTCAATCCCTCATAGGTAAGATACAAACCTATTTCCCCCTTCATTGATTGATTATTTTCATCTGTTTCAATCCCTCATAGGTAAGATACAAACCAAGGTCCAGTTTCGTTGCGACTGAGTCGATTTTCAGTTTCAATCCCTCATAGGTAAGATACAAACATCTAAAGATATGATCAAGATTTATGCAACGAAATTGGTTTCAATCCCTCATAGGTAAGATACAAACACGTCTTATGACATCGGCATAGACTGGATCTCCAGTAGTTTCAATCCCTCATAGGTAAGATACAAACAAGACTGTCGATCCAACCAATATAAAAACGGTAGAAGTTTCAATCCCTCATAGGTAAGATACAAACGTTCCACGCTTTGTACTCGTCTTTGTTTCTGTACCGGTTTCAATCCCTCATAGGTAAGATACAAACGCGTACTTTTTGGACGTGAACGAATTCCAAACACGTTAGTTTCAATCCCTCATAGGTAAGATACAAACTATGGCACCGGAGATTTTGAAGTTTATTTTCACAGTTGTTTCAATCCCTCATAGGTAAGATACAAACGTTTAGATAAGAATTCATCACTCATCAAAAATCTGTGTTTCAATCCCTCATAGGTAAGATACAAACGACATTCACCTAATTCCTCTGTTCTCGGTGTTTGGCAAGTTTCAATCCCTCATAGGTAAGATACAAACGACAAACCTGCAGACAAAAATCTTCTCCTTCAGAAAAGGTTTCAATCCCTCATAGGTAAGATACAAACTACCATTTGCCGATCACAAACGCCCCTTCTATATGCTGTTTCAATCCCTCATAGGTAAGATACAAACGCGGGATCTCTTTCATCCACGGCTTTGTCATTTTCCCATGTTTCAATCCCTCATAGGTAAGATACAAACGGTTTCGTAAAGTCTCGGAAGGCGGCTGGAATAAAATTGTTTCAATCCCTCATAGGTAAGATACAAACTAGCGAATATTCTCCAGTAGAATGCAGGAAGTTTGATCTGTTTCAATCCCTCATAGGTAAGATACAAACGTCAATCCGATCGGTTGATTTGATTTTCATCGGTGTTTCAATCCCTCATAGGTAAGATACAAACCGTTTTGTATATTTCATTTTATTGTATTACTCCTTTCGTGTTTCAATCCCTCATAGGTAAGATACAAACTGAATTTTTCGCAATCCGCCTTCAACTTCAAGACTCTGTTTCAATCCCTCATAGGTAAGATACAAACCCGCGACGGGAACACCGTTCCCGTTGAAGAGGATGCGTTTCAATCCCTCATAGGTAAGATACAAACCGGACCGTGGTCAGGCGGAATTGGTCTATTTGGCAGCGTTTCAATCCCTCATAGGTAAGATACAAACGAACGACTGTAAATAAGTTAGTAAGCCTCAATAATATGTTTCAATCCCTCATAGGTAAGATACAAACTTGATCAAACCCAGTCATTTTTACAGCGGGAACGCACACGTTTCAATCCCTCATAGTTAAGATACAAACAAAGATGGTCAATGTTCAAGAAGTAAAACAAATTGAGTTTCAATCCCTCATAGGTAAGATACAAACTCATTGATGAATTTGTTAACGTCAAAATCCATCTTTTTGTTTCAATCCCTCATAGGTAAGATACAAACGGCTTTCCGTCATCGACAAACGGATCATCATTGATCAGTTTCAATCCCTCATAGGTAAGATACAAACGGTGATCCGGATGGAATTCGCGACCTTTTGAGTCTTGGTTTCAATCCCTCATAGGTAAGATACAAACTACGCTATGAATTGAATCAGATCCCAGAGATCGCCTAGTTTCAATCCCTCATAGGTAAGATACAAACTTCGAGAAAATTCACGGCATCGATGTTGAAAAAGTGTTTCAATCCCTCATAGGTAAGATACAAACGATTTCGTATTCCCTGAAACTCCCGCAATACACCGTCGTTTCAATCCCTCATAGGTAAGATACAAACCACTTCCTGTTCTTCATATAGCTCGCAGTCACAGGGTTTCAATCCCTCATAGGTAAGATACAAACCTTGTCTTTATACAAGAGTGCAGCCGACATACAATGTTTCAATCCCTCATAGGTAAGATACAAACGACAAGACCACCGGTGAAATGAAAGAATTCCAAAACTTGTTTCAATCCCTCATAGGTAAGATACAAACAACAATTGTTCGGCGTGAATGTGGTTGTGGTTTCGAAGTTTCAATCCCTCATAGGTAAGATACAAACGAATGTATGGCGCGAGCTGGTCGCCGATGATAATACGGTTTCAATCCCTCATAGGTAAGATACAAACATGCCAACAAGGCGATTTTGAAGATGCGGCATATCAGTTTCAATCCCTCATAGGTAAGATACAAACGAACGATCTCTATGAAGGCGGTTCTTTCGAGGTCATCGGGTTTCAATCCCTCATAGGTAAGATACAAACCAACCGACGTTTGCACCGCTTGCTTGAGCGGAAGTGGTTTCAATCCCTCATAGGTAAGATACAAACCGAGTTTAGCTTCCGGATTTTCAACGCCCTTACGCGAGTTTCAATCCCTCATAGGTAAGATACAAACGGTCCTACAAAAACCTTTCATGGACGAGAATGATGAGTTTCAATCCCTCATAGGTAAGATACAAACGCCTCCAATGCCTTCGCCGCCTTCCTAGGCGGATCTAAGTTTCAATCCCTCATAGGTAAGATACAAACTCGCTTGATCAATCGCAAAACTCGCGGATTCTTCGAGTTTCAATCCCTCATAGGTAAGATACAAACCCCTCCTAAATCTCTTCATGCTATATTCCCCGTCATAGCGTTTCAATCCCTCATAGGTAAGATACAAACTTACATCTTTAAAACTGACAAAAAAAGATTGACCATGTTTCAATCCCTCATAGGTAAGATACAAACTCATCGATGACATAGCCTCTTTTCCACACGTCAAATGGTTTCAATCCCTCATAGGTAAGATACAAACCCAATCGCTCGCTCCGTCAGCTTGAGGCCGACATTTTGGTTTCAATCCCTCATAGGTAAGATACAAACACAAGAACTTGGAATGAAAATATTACTATACAAGGTTGTTTCAATCCCTCATAGGTAAGATACAAACTGTTCATTAGCCTTCCATCCATTCAGCCCTTTTGATTGTTTCAATCCCTCATAGGTAAGATACAAACGGACAAGATTGTCCGTCGATGGGAAATAAGGCAGGAGTGTTTCAATCCCTCATAGGTAAGATACAAACAAGTGTCGTCCAATTTCTCGGTCCCATGTCCGCGATGTTTCAATCCCTCATAGGTAAGATACAAACTTGTTTTCATGATTTCTTATATGGACCGATATTTCACGGTTTCAATCCCTCATAGGTAAGATACAAACAAAGGGGATGGGAAGAAGTTGGGATCTATCATTAATGTTTCAATCCCTCATAGGTAAGATACAAACCAGCAAGATCAAAATCAATATTCAAGAGGGGCTGTAGTTTCAATCCCTCATAGGTAAGATACAAACGAAAGGGACGCCTATTTAAAGTTTTGTGAGGAGTGAGTTTCAATCCCTCATAGGTAAGATACAAACGGATAAAAGAGTGTCAAGAAAAAGGTCAGAATGTATGTTTCAATCCCTCATAGGTAAGATACAAACTTCAGTCCTCGACAATATCGGCATCGGCTATATATACAGTTTCAATCCCTCATAGGTAAGATACAAACGTGCTTGCATCGGATTCTTTCGAGATGAAGTCGAGGGCGTTTCAATCCCTCATAGGTAAGATACAAACGAAGCGATTGGGAAGACCTTGCCATCCCGACCGCAACCCGTTTCAATCCCTCATAGGTAAGATACAAACTTCCGTTTTTGAATATTCTTGGGAATATTTTGAACGTTTCAATCCCTCATAGGTAAGATACAAACTCCCAGACCCAGAAAACGCAACAGCGGTTTGGGAAAGTTTCAATCCCTCATAGGTAAGATACAAACCCCAAAAAATATTGAGAAATCAATGTTTGGAAAAAATTCCTAAATTCCTTAATTAGCATTATACGGCATAGGGATTTTTTTGACAATACCCGGGGATTACTTGATTTGCAAGGATTTCATAGAGATTGTGAAAAGAAAAACAACTGTCGTCGATCCCCCGGGGTTTGTGCGCTATTGGGGGTCGACGACAATTTCGGGACCCGTAATTTCAATCGATCGACTATTGCCGAAAAAACAGGGAAGGATTTTCCTTCCATTTATCCCGTTATCAATTCTGTAGCCGGGCTGTTCCTTATGCTGCAGTGCGATTTACCTACTCAACCATTTATGCAGTAATCTACGCCCAGTCCGAAACATAGATGCCGGTGAGCGTTTTATGACACGGTACTTTCCGAAACCGGCGCGGAACAATTTCAACCCTAGGGGAAATTTTGTAAAATGAAACCGCCCCGCCCGGCCGACAAACCGCCTCCCGCTACAAAATCCGACCGGCGGGATGTCGGCTTCGCATCAAATGTGGCGAACCGTAGAACTTCCTGTCCAAAATCCCGTCCCCATCCGAACCTACTTCAGCGCCGCTTCCTTATACGCCGGCAAATCATAGGCGCGCAAGCGGCGGGTGTCCTCCATCTGCCCCGCGATTTCCAGGACGGAACGGTGGTGGGTGAAATAAATCAACTGCGTCTTTTCGGACAAGCCGTGGAGAACTTCCAGGGCGGCCTTCGTCCGGTCGTCGTCGAAATTGACAAAAATGTCGTCAAAGATCAGGGGGAGCGGGCCGTTTTCCTCGAGATGGCGGTCGATGAACGCCAGGCGCAGCGACAAATAAAGTTGGTCGCGGGTGCCGTCGCTCAACTCGGCGACCCGGCGCCGGGTACCGTCTCCGTCAACGGCTTCGATATAGGGCTCGGTTCCTTCGTATTCCACGGACAGGCCCTCGTAACGGCCCAAGGTCAGCCGGCTGAAAAACCGGCTTGCCCGCTCGATGACCGGGGATTCGTTTTGTTCCCGGAACCGTTCGATTTCCCGTTCGAGAAGCCTTTTCGCCAGTTCCACCCGCAAGTACTCGTTCCAATACCGGTCGACTTCGGCCCAATGGGCTTCCGCTTCCTGGGCGTTTTTGACCGCGTCCGTCTGGCTTCCGTCCAATTGATCGAAGGCCTTGGCCAAATCCCAATATCGCTCTCTTTCCTCCTGCAAAATCTTTTCCAGACGGCCGCATTCATCCCCCAGTTTCCCGATTTCGTCCGCCAACCCTTCGGGGTTTTCCGTTTCCTTCACTTCCCGTTCCAGCTGTTCGAGGGGAAGATGGTCGCCCGCTTCCCGGATCAGCTGCTCCTGTTCGGAGCGGCTTTGATCCAGCGATTTGTAGGCTCTCGATTTCTCCACGAGCACGATTAACGCTTCTTCCGAGCCGCATCCGTATTCTTTTTTGAACCCGTCGATTTGGGAGCGGCGGGCTTTTTCTTCTTCTTTTGCCTGATGCAATGCCAATTCCAAACGCTTCCGTTCCGTCTCCATGCTTTGCCGCCGGACAAAGCCCTCTTTCGCTTCCGACAACCGTTGATAAGCCTGGCGGATAAAGGTTTCCGGCGACGCGAACGGTTCCCCGAGTTTTTCCGCCAACGCCGCGGCCTCCTCCTCGAAGGTTTGGCAGTACGCCCGTTTTTTCGCCAAGGAGGCTTCAATTTTTTCCAATTCCAAAAGGCTTCCGAACAATTCCCGCAGCTTTCCGATATACTTGGCGGCGATCTCCGTCCCTTCCGGGAGATGGGGAAATTTTTCCCGCATATCCGCCCATTCCCCGGCCAGCTGTTTCAGCCTGGCTTCGGCTTCGTCGAGTTTCTCCTGACACGCCTTTAGCTTCTCGTCGGAATCCCGTAATTTTTCCTTGGCATTTTCGATTTTCCTTCTTTTTTCTTCCTCATCCCGGATGATTTTTTCGCATTCGGCCAGGAAGGGTTTCAGCTCCCGGGGTTCCGCCGTCCGGCGAAAGGGCGATGCCGCGGAAACCAAGCGGGCGAGATCCTCTTGAACTTCCGCCACACTTTTCGCGTATTCCTGCTCCGCCCGTTTCCAATCCTTCCAGCCTGCCTGCATCGGAGTGAGGAAATGAACGAGCCACCCTTTCATTTCCGCGGGAGATTTCGGGTCGATGCCGGCCGCCGCCCACTCCTTTTGCCAGGCTTCCCGGAGGGATGCGAAGGCCGCTTGCTTTTCTTTTATTTGCCCTTCCAGCCGTTCGATCTCCCTCCCGTTTTTTTCCTTTTGCAGGAGGAACTGGGCACGCTGGGCGGTGCGGGCGGATTCTTTGCGCAAAAGATCTGCGATCCGGTCGGCCTCTTCTACCGATTTTTCAAAGGCCTCGGGCAAGGACCGTTCCCCGGCAAAAGCGCGGACCTCTTCCGGCGCAACCCCCCCTTCCAGCCACTCCCGTCGGATCAGCCGCCAGCCCGTATCCCGGAAAGCTCTTGCCTCGGTCAATTCCGCTTCCGTCGGCACGGGACCGTCCAATTCCAACCGTTTCAGGGAAAAATCGATCTCTTCCTGGTCTTGCCGCAATTTTTCCAGCTCGCCTTGCAGTTTTTCCAGTTCCTTTTCCAAATCCTCCCAACGATTTTGGAACCGGTCGATGGTTTCCATTAAAGGAACCGGCAATTTCTCGAGTTCCTCCCACGGCCCGCGCCACAGGGATTGGGCATGCAGCAGGGCATCCAGTTCCGCTCTTTTCCGCTCGATTTCCTCTTTTTTCTTGGACAAGGCGGCCTCCAGATCCCCTTTTTCCCGGATTTCCCGGACAAGCCGTTCCAGGACGGAAACATCCTTCGGTTCGCCGAGTGCTTTCAGTTCCGCGACGGCCTTTTCCCGATCGGCCCGGATCTCCGCGAAGCGCTCCAGGATGCGGTCGTGCTGCGCGCGGGCCGTTTCCGCCGCTTCGGCAAGGGCGAGGATTTTTTCCTCCTCGGCAAATGGGATGCGCAAGGCCGAGGCCGATT
>Ga0310837_101223_pt1 | contig 12325 bp, 10 predicted proteins | sample SM_ome_5_FD_201315 | JGI IMG/M metagenome (GOLD analysis project Ga0310837, IMG submission 201315) | Sorghum-adapted microbial communities enriched on stacked mutant (SM) sorghum from Joint BioEnergy Institute, Emeryville, California... ...
TGTTCATCACGCATGATCTCCGCGTAGCCGCAACGGTGTGCGAAGAGATCGCCGTGATGCAGAACGGACAGATCGTGGAGCGGGGAGCCACGGCAGATATCTTCGCTCGTCCGCAGGCGGCCTATACCCGCGCACTTCTCGATGCGGTTCCAGGCGTGGCGTGGCAGAAGGCTGCGGAGTGAGGACGGCGCTAGACCCCCATCTCACCGCATCTCGAACAGCTCCTGGTGGAAATCCTCCGCGGGGAAGCCGTGGGTAAGGAAGTCGGCGCGGAGGATTTGGCCGAATTTGGCAGGGCCGCAGAACCAGATGCTGGCCTCGCGCCAGTTGGGAACAGCTTCACGGATGCGGTCGCCCGTCAGATAACCGTCCCGCTCATCGACCAGAACGATAAGCCGCACATTCGCAGCCTTGGCATCGGCGGAGAGCTTGTCGATCGCCGTCTGATCATACACCGCCGTCGGATGGAACAGCACGATTTCCCGCTGCTCCGGCGCATTGGCCAGATGCTTCATGCGGGCGATGAAGGGCGTGACGCCAATGCCGGCGCCAATCCAGATCTGCACCGGGTGGTCGCCGTCGAAGGTGAAGCAGCCGTAGGGGCCCTCCACGGTCACGGGCATGCCCACCTGCAGCTGCTCGTGCAGCTTCTCGGTGAAATCGCCGAGCGCCTTGGCGATGAACACGAGGCGCTTCTGCTCATTCCAGGCGCACGCGATGGTGAAGGGGTGCGCGCCCTCGTTCTTGTGGGACGTGACGAAGGCGAACTGCCCCGGCTTATGGCCGCGCCAGACCGCATCCTTCAGGCGGATGGCGACCTCGATGACCTTCAGCGCCGGGTAGCGAATGATCTCCTCGATCTCACCACGTGCCTTGCGCGTAGTCCCAATGAGGCCGAAGAGCGAAAGCAGCGCCGCACCCGTGCCTGCCGCCAGGAGAACCGCGACCACCCACCCGACCGGCTGGGCCCAATATTCGAAGTTGGTCAGCACGATCGTGTGGAACACGAGCACCAGGTACACCGCGCTGATCCACCAGTGCGTCTTGGCGAACCAGCGGTAGGGAAACCGCTTCCACAGCGCCAGCACGATCAGCACCACGGCGGCATAGAACGCCCACTCGCCGAGCCCCTCGGCCAATCCCCGCTGCGTCCTGAGCCACGCCTCGATGGCGCCGACGTCCGGCATCTGCCCGCGCGGTTGACGCTCCGGCCGCGCGAGCCAGCCCCAGCCGACCATCCACTTCGTGCCCTTCGCCCACCACCAGTGGACGAGGCCGACGACCAGTGCGCTGATCCCCAGCCACTTGTGGAGCCGGTACATCTTGTCGAGGCCGTGGAGCCAGGGCTCCATCCACTTGGGCCGCGCGGCGAGCACCATCGCGAAACTCATGGCCCCGATGGCGAGCACGCCGGTCAGCTGCACGAACACGGACCGGAACGAGAAGTACGTGAACGGCGTGGGCGCGAGGGTATCGGCCAGCAGCCAAAGGGCCGTGAGCAGGAGGAAGAACGCGGCGAAGGCCACTCGGATGGGTTTCATCGATCTTTCCGTGCCAGGGGCAGAGATAACGCGGTGTTGGCCGCCGAACTTTCGTGGACCGTAACGACGGAACACAGGGAAGGTCCTAGGCGCGCAGTATGCACGTGGCCGCTCTCGCCCATTTGATTTTCGGCAATTCCGCGCGAAGTGCGGCAACAGGGCGTCTCAAGATGCCCCGCGCCGACGCAAAGGCGCGCGGAGTCGCTGAGCTGGACGAGGGGAGGCGGGCTCGCACTTGTGCCTGACACGCGCGTGGGCAAACGGCCACGCCGGAGCGCCGCGGGCGCATGTGCGCACGCGGGGAAGGAAAAGGTGAGGGGCGCCGGGCGACGAGGCTCCGCATTCTATTTTTCTGGCGGCTCCTCGCCGCCCCGCTCGCGGTCCTCTGTCTCCTAGCGCCGCCTATTATGACTTTTCCGTACTCGAGGGGCGGAGTTGAACCGCCGGTCGGCGTTAGACCACCAGGTACCGGCCGCGTCCGCCGGTGGGCGTAACGGGAGTCCTCCCGCTGCCTGCATCACGACAGACGTTGCCGCCTGCCGCTAGCACCTGTGAGACCGCATCCGCTCCCCGTTCACGGACGCCTCCGGAGAACGTCCCCTCGTGGAACGGACGAGGGGATTATGACTCAGGTTTGTAGGGCGGGGATAAGCTTTGGGGCGGAGGAAGGCCAGCGGCAATTCGAGTGGGCCTGGACGCGACTTGCGGCTTCTAGTCCGGATATTGACGGCGTTGTCCGATCGGCTCCAGCATGATGTTGGAGGAGCTGCTCGCAGCCGCTTGCAGCGCTTCCCAGCGTGTTGGCGCGACTGGCGCCAATGGTATGCTTCCTCTTGCTAAGGATGGATGGAGGAGGACTGGGTGAGTCGCCAGTATTGCAGGAAACGCACCTCTCGATGCATTGATTTGGGAGGCACACACAACAGGATTGGAGGAACTTCCGTCACCAATCAATATCGATACGTGCTGCCCTCAGGAGCCGACATTGAGTACATCCTCTCAGAAATAAGATAGAGGCCTCCAAAAGTTATGACGCGACGCCACAACTTCCAAAACTTGAGCTGGTTCTACGACCTCCACAAAAGAAAGTTGCTTGACCTGGATCCTCCATATCAGCGTCGGAGTGTCTGGAATCAAGCCTTCAAAGATTATTTTGTTGAAACCGTTCTGCTCAATTATCCATCCCCGGCCATATTTCTCTTTGAAGAAATTACGGATGATGGCAGGTCGATATATCATGTTGTTGACGGCAAGCAGAGGCTAACTACGCTTTTCGGGTTTGTAAGCGATAAGTTTCCTGTCGGAGATAAATCGGTTATCGAGCGGCTTCGGGGCATGTACTTTAGTGCGTTGCCTGCAGATACCAAGAAGGAGCTCTGGGCCTATCAATTTTTGGTAGAGTATATACCTACCAGCGATGAGCGGATTATTGATGCAATTTTTGATCGTCTCAATCGTAACGTCGCGAAATTAAGTCCACAAGAATTGCGGCACGCGAAATATGACGGCAAGTTTATCACGGCAGCCGAAGAATTATGTTCTTGGATGACGGCTCAATTGCCAGCAAATTTCCCAAGAATTGCTGCGCAGTCGCGTCGGCAGATGAAGGATGTTGAACTAACTGCGCAGCTTCTCCTCCTACTCGAAGAGGGGCCGCGCGGCTACTCGCAGGACGACTTGGATAAAGCCTTTTCGGATCGAGATGAGGAGTGGGAAGAAAAGGCAGAGATTGAAGATCGCTTCCGTCAAACCATCAACTACATAAAATCGTTGATTTCTGCAGATCGGGGCGGTGAGCTGACTGGATCCCGAATGCGAAACCAAGCTGACTTTTACTCTCTTTTCGGCGCGATCGCTGCTCTCCACCAAGACAACTCGCTACCGCCGCCGGATGTTGCGGTTGGCCGACTACTTGAATTTGTGGCGGCAGTCGAAAACGACGCCCGAAGGGATCAGGAAGAAGAGTTGTATACATACTATGAGGCTGCGAGATCGGCCTCTAGCGATAAGGGGTCGCGCGAGACACGAATCGAGTCGATAAGAAAGGTTTTGACTGGTAATTGGCCATGATAGTACCGTCGTCGGTGCGGCAAAAATATGATTTTGTTGCTCCCTATGTTGATCGAGTTGCGCAGACCGTTAGGGACCTCGTATTTGCATTTTGCGAAGAAAGGGGGTTCGCATTCGCGGCTAGGAAGAAAAAGATTGAGTCAATATCCGAAAAGATTGAAACCGGACGCTTTTCGATGTGGCGTCAGCTGGATGATATATTTGGCTGCGCAATTATTGTGCCTACCTTATCAGAAGAGGCGGAAGCTGTTGAGTTTCTGTGTGCATCGTTTCAAAAGGTGAAATTATCAAGGCGGGGCGGTACTTGGAAGGATCCGGACGTTTTTAGGTTCGATTCAACGAGATTCGTAGGTAGGCTGAGGTTAAGTAAGGCTGTAGAAGACGAAAGTGAGTTGCACAATATTTTGTTTGAGGTGCAAGTTCGTACGGCCTTCGAGCATGCTTGGGCAGTCGCTACACGCGCTTTTTCATATAAGGCAGATAAGACGAGCTGGCGCCGGTTTAGGCTTGCCGCCCAAATGAAAGCGGCAGTAGAACAGTTGGATGCATTAGTCGTTGGTTACGATTCAATCTCAGAAGTTCTGTGTGAGCATAAATGGCCAATATTATCGGCAAAAAGTCAGCTGGAGGAATCAATTAAGTGTTTAATCGATGAGGGGGTTATTGCATCTGAGGTTGCTCCGGAGAGTTGGACTAGATTTTGCGAGAATCTTTGGAAAGTCGTAGATGGTGCAACGAATAATGATCTTGCGAAGAAGGTAGAGGCCGCGGAAAAGGCGGCAGAAGTTATATGCAGGCGCGCACGGGAGTTGGGGATAGGAAATTTTCCGCGTAGTATCACATTGTTGCAATATTGTGTTGGATGTCTTGTCGAGGAGGGAATCGTATCGGGTCCGGTAAAAGATTATACTCCTCTTATCACGCGTGAATTTTTGGACCTCTTCCCTTCTGTTAGATGCCTCGGAGATGGGTTTGTTTTCGACTGAGTTGCGCCAAGTACTAGCCAGCGTGTAGGGCGATTTGATCTTTAATAAGCGAGATGATACTGGAGAGAAGAAGCCGCGCATGGGCCGTCGGGGTGATGCGGAACTGTTAAGTTGCCTACCTTTTAGCTTCGAGTTGCCCTATATACCCCCGCATGCACCTCATCATCTTCGACTGCGACGGCACACTGGTCGACAGTCAGCACATCATCGTGGCGGCGATGACGCGCGCCTTCCACGCGAACGGCCTCGAGCTGCCGATGCGGGACGAAATCCTCTCCATCGTCGGGCTCTCGTTGCCGCTCGCCGTCGCGCGCCTGCTGCCCGAGGGCACCGACCCTGGCCTCGTGGCGCGGGTCAGCGAGGCTTATCGCGAGGCGTTCTTCGAGCTGCGGCAGGACCCGTGCCATCATGAGCCCATGTTCCCGGGCGCGCTCGAGACCATCCGAGAGCTCTCAAGCCGGCCCAACGTGGTGCTCGGCGTCGCAACCGGAAAGTCACGCCGCGGGGTGGCGGCGCTGTTCGAGCGGTTCGGCATCAGCGACCACTTCTTCACCATCCAGACGGCGGACACGCACCCCTCGAAGCCGCACCCCTCCATGATCCTGCAGGCGATGGCCGAGGCCGGCGCTGAGGCCGAGAACACGGTGATGATCGGCGACACGACCTACGACATCGAGATGGCGCGGGCGGCCCGCGTGGGTGCCATCGGCGTGAGCTGGGGGTATCATCCCGTCGTTGCACTGGAAGCCGCCGGGGCCCATTTGATCGTCGAGCGCTGCCAGGACCTGGTCGGCGCACTCGACGGGCGCCTCGGCGCAACGGAGCCTTCGCGTGAACGAGACTGACAAGCCAAAGATCCGCATTTCCAAGGAGGCGCTGGACCGGCCCAAGCCGCGGCGCTTCTACAAGCAGGCGGGCGTGCGGGAGCTGCCGCCGGACGCGGCGACGGGCGGAGCGGCGCTCTATCAGGTGGTGCTCGACGGCCGCCCTGTGCGGACGCCGAGGAAGGCCGCGCTCGCCGTGCCCTACCGCGCGCTGGCCGAGGCCATCGCGGAGGAGTGGGGGGCGCAGGACGAGGTGATCGATCCGGCCACCATGCCGCTGACGCGCTTCGCCAACAGCATCCTCGATGGCGTGATCGGCCGCGAGCCGGAGGTGCGGGCCGATATCCTCAAGTACGCGGGGAGCGATCTCCTCTGCTACCGCGCGGAAGGGCCGGCTTCGCTGGTGCAGCGGCAGGCTGCGGCGTGGGATCGCGTGCTCGCCTGGGCGCGGGAGGCGTTCAACGCGCGGCTCGTGCTGACGGCGGGCGTCATGCCGGTCGCGCAGCCGGACCACGCGCTGGCGGGCATCGCCGCGGCGCTCGAGGAGCTCGACGCCTACCGGCTCACCAGCATTCACGTGATGACGACGCTGACCGGTTCGGCGCTGCTGGCGCTGGCGCACAGCCATGGCGCGCTGACCGTCGACGAGGCGTGGGCGGCGGCGCACATCGACGAGGACTGGCAGATCGAGCAGTGGGGCGAGGACTACGAAGCCGCCCAGCGCCGCCGCTACCGCTGGAGCGAGATGCAGGCGGCGAGCCGGCTGCTGGAGCTCGTCGGCTAGCCGACGCGTGACGACATCCATTTTTTTTTTTTGACCGCGCACCGACGGGTTCCGCACGGAACAGCCGTTAACGGGGCAGTGACGCTAGACAGGGTATGCTCGCTGAACTGATCGAGTGGGGTGCGCCATGGAGTTTTCACTTGCTGTTTGGGGTGCGCTGGCCGGGGCAGCGATCTGCCTCGGGGCAGGAGTTGCCGGCGCGAAATCGGTTCTGGATGCGGCGAAGAACGCGGCGCAGCGGATGGTGCTCAAGCGGGTTCTGAGCTGGGGTGGCGCTTACGCCGCGGTGCTGATGGGGCTGGTTCTGCTGGCGGCTTTCGGTGTGTTGGGCGGCTGGGCCTACAAGGCGGCCGTCGTGCTCTGGTTCGGGCCGCTGATCCCGGCGCTCGCCTGGGCGCATCGCCGTCTCGATGCGGCTGCTCTCTCTGATTACGGAACGGCGGCAGCCGCCTGAGCCTTCGTCGATCACGACGGCTGGTCGGGCCGCTGCCACGGCCAGCGGCCAACTCGCACAGGTACGGGTCTCAGTCGGTACCCCGTATTGGCAGGCAGCTTGGGGTGCGCCGCGCCGAATAATTTGCACCCTGTTCGGCGCGTGCTATTCACCGCGGCTGACGGTCTCTTGCCCTCCAACTGGGAAGCGTGCCTGCCATGAAGGATGTTCTAGAAGAGCTTGAGCGGCGCCGGGCTGTCGCACGGCTGGGCGGTGGTGAGGCGCGGATTGCGGCCCAGCACAAGCGCGGCAAGCTGACGGCGCGCGAGCGCATCGACCTCTTGCTCGACGAGGGCTCCTTCGAGGAGTTCGACATGTACGTCGAGCACCGGTGCACCGACTTCGGGATGGAGAAGACGAAGATCCCGGGCGATGGCGTGGTCACCGGCTGGGGCACCATCAACGGCCGCATTGTCTACGTGTTCGCCAAGGACTTCACGGTGTTCGGCGGCTCGCTGTCGGAGACGCACGCGAACAAGATCATCAAGATCCAGGACATGGCTCTGAGGAACCGCGCCCCCATCATCGGCCTGTTCGATGCGGGCGGCGCGCGGATTCAGGAGGGCGTGGCGGCGCTGGGCGGCTACGGCGAGGTGTTCCTGCGCAACGTGCTGGCCTCGGGCGTCATCCCGCAGATCTCGGTGATCATGGGGCCGTGTGCGGGCGGCGACGTGTACTCGCCGGCCATGACGGACTTCATCTTCATGGTGAAGGACACGAGCTACATGTTCGTGACCGGCCCGGACGTGGTGAAGACGGTCACGAACGAGACCGTCACGGCAGAGGAGCTGGGCGGCGCGAAGGTCCATACAACTCGTTCGTCCATCGCCGACCACGCCTACGAGAACGACGTCGAGGCGCTGCTGCAAATCCGGCGGCTGATGGACTTCTTGCCGTCGAACAATCGCTCCGGCGTGCCCGTGCTGCCGACGAAGGACAGCCCGGATCGCGTGGAGCCGTCGCTCGATACGCTGATCCCGGACAACCCGAACAAGCCCTACGACATCAAGGAGCTGATCCTTAAGGTCGTGGACGAGGGCGATTTCTTCGAGATCCAGGAGGCGTTCGCGAAGAACATTGTTGTCGGCTTCGCGCGGATGGAGGGCCGTACGGTGGGCATCGTCGCCAACCAGCCGCTGGTGCTGGCGGGCGTGCTCGACTCGGACGCTTCGCGCAAAGCGGCGCGCTTCGTGCGGTTCTGCGATTGCTTTGAAATCCCGATCGTGACGTTCGTCGACGTTCCGGGCTTCCTGCCGGGAACGGCGCAGGAGTACGGCGGGCTCATCAAGCACGGCGCCAAGCTGCTCTTCGCCTATGCCGAAGCGACGGTGCCCAAGGTGACGGTGATCACGCGCAAGGCGTATGGCGGCGCCTACGACGTGATGAGCTCCAAGCACATCCGCGGCGACGTCAACTACGCCTGGCCAACGGCGGAGATCGCTGTGATGGGTCCCAAGGGCGCGGCCGAAATTCTCTTCCGCTCAGAGCTCAACGATCCTGAAAAGATCGCGAAGCGCATCAAGGAGTATGAGGACCGATTCGCCAACCCGTTCGTGGCTGCCGAGCGCGGCTACATCGACGAGGTGATCCAGCCTCGCAACACCCGTCGCCGCATCTGCCGCGCGCTCAACATGCTGCGCAATAAGACGGTCGAGAACCCCTGGAAGAAGCACGACAACATTCCGCTCTAAGGACTGCTAAATCGAGGCGCGTAGGTTTCAGCTTTGGAGTTCCACGTGAGTAATCAGGTTCCGCTCACTTTCGTTGCTGTCCACGTACCAAAGTGTGCTGGAAGTACAATTGAGCGGCACATGCTTAAGCATCTGCCGTCCGAGCAATGCTGGATTCCTAAGAAGCGATTTCCTAATCTTCCTATCAAGTGGGGACGTCCTTATACATTGCGCGGAGGCATACCGTCTGATCCCAAGTTCGTCTCAGGACACCATATTGGCCGTTCTGTTGAAAACTTATTCCCGGCACGGAGCCTGAGACTTAGTGTGCTGCTCCGTGAGCCTATTTCATTTATGTTATCCTATTATAATTTCCGAATGATGCGGTATTTGTCTCAGGGGTGGAAACCCTATAGCTTTGAATTGCATCTTCGGTCGCTCCCGTGCGATCCGATTAGCCATTTCCTGCTCGAAAAGTGGCTCGAGATCCCATGGCCAACGTTGATGGTGATGTCGCCCGATCGCAAATATGAGATATTGAATAAGGAATTGAGTCGATTCTGGTATGTGGCTGATTACACATATTGCGATGAGCTAATAGACTTAATGGGACGGGAGTTGGGAATTCCTACTAAGTCAGAGCGCCTGAATACCCAAGAGCAGTGGATCAAGAAGACTAGTTGGCGCCCGCTTTCTCCAGACGATCTTTCATTCGACCTTCGCTGTGAGATTGCCGCTAGAACTCGATTGGACAGAGCCCTTTGGGAAAGTTGGTCGCAAGCGCGCTTAAACACGTCGAGAATTCAGCCAGTTCCTCTTCAGAAATCAGACCAATTCACCTTTCTACTTGGGGAGGTGAGGCGGCCAGTTTACGAAATTGCACGCCGCTATCGGCGGGGCTGGTTTTGATCCATTTCGACCCGACCCTCGTCCGAATTCCATAAAGTCGCGCGGCGTGAGTGGCGAGTAAGACCTAAGGAACTGACCGTATGTTCAAAAAAATTCTCATCGCCAACCGTGGGGAAATCGCTTGCCGGATCATCAAGACGGCGCGGCGGATGGGGATCAAGACGGTTGCCGTTTACTCGGATGCGGACCGGGATGCGCTGCATGTGGAGATGGCGGACGAGGCTGTGCACATCGGGCCACCGCCGGCGGCACAGTCCTACCTGGTGATCGAGAAGATCGTCGAGGCCTGCAAGCAGACGGGCGCGGAGGCGGTGCACCCCGGCTACGGCTTCCTCTCGGAGCGCGAAGCCTTCCCGCTCGCGTTGGCGGAAGCGGGCATCGTGTTCATCGGCCCCAATCCCAAAGCGATTGCGGCCATGGGCGACAAGATCGAGTCGAAGCGCATGGCCGCCAAGGCAAAGGTCTCCACGGTGCCCGGCTACCTGGGGGAGATCGCAGACGCAGCCGAGGCCGCCCGCATCGCCGAGGAAATCGGCTATCCCGTGATGATCAAGGCGTCCGCCGGCGGTGGCGGCAAGGGCATGCGCATCGCCCACAACCGGAGAGAGCTGGAGGAGGAGTTCGACGCGGCGCGCTCCGAGGCGAAGGCGAGCTTCGGCGACGACCGGGTTTTCATCGAGAAGTTCATCGTCAATCCCCGGCACATCGAAATTCAGGTGCTGGGGGACAAGCACGGCAATGTCATTCATCTCGGCGAGCGCGAATGCTCTATCCAGCGCCGCAATCAGAAGGTCATCGAGGAAGCGCCATCACCACTGCTTGACGAGAAGACCCGCAAGGCCATGGGCGAGCAGGCCGTCGCGCTTGCAAAGGCCGTGGGCTACGACTCGGCCGGCACGGTGGAGTTTGTCGCCGGGCAGGACAAGAGCTTCTATTTCCTCGAGATGAACACCCGCCTGCAGGTCGAGCATCCGGTGACAGAAATGATCACCGGGATCGACCTCGTTGAGCAGATGATCCGGATCGCTGCCGGCGAGGAGCTCAAAATCCGGCAGAAGGACGTGACCTTCACCGGCTGGGCGATCGAAAGCCGCATCTACGCCGAGGATCCCTTCCGCAACTTCCTGCCGTCCACCGGCCGCCTCGTGAAGTATCGCCCTCCCGCTCAGGGGTCAGGGGAAGGCATGGCCGTGCGCATCGACACCGGCGTGGCCGAGGGTGGCGAGATCTCGATGTACTACGACCCGATGATCGCCAAGCTCATCACGCACGCACCCTCGCGCGAGGCGGCCATCGAGCTACAGGCGCAGGCACTCGACGCCTTCTATATCGACGGCATCAAACACAACATTCCGTTCCTCACCGCATTGATGCAGCATCCGCGCTGGCGCGCGGGCAATCTGTCGACGACGTTCATTCAGGAGGAATATCCCAACGGCTTCGAGCCGCGGGCGCCTGAAGGCGAAGACCTGCAAATTCTCGCGGCTGTCGCTGCTGCGATCGACCACCTCCACAATTGCCGACGGCGGAAAATTACCGGGCAGATGCCGGGTCGGCCAGTTGCTTTCGCGAAGCGCCGCGTCGTCGATGTCGGAAACGGTGTCCGCCGGCGCGTGATCGTGGACGGCGAGCTCAATGGGCCGACCACGGTGACATTGCTGGATGATGACGGAAATCCGTCCGAAACGCTGGAAATCGCATCCAAATGGTGGCCGGGTGACCCTGTATGGTCCGGCATGGTCCGCGACCGCGATGTATCCGTGCAGGTGCGCCCAATACTCAATGGTTTCGAGCTGTCTTACCGCGGCGTACGCGTGCCGGCGCGCGTTTACACGGAGCGGGAGGCCGAGCTTGCGGCGCTGATGCCGGTGAAAGCGGCGGCCGATACGTCCAAGGTACTTTTGTGTCCGATGCCTGGCCTCGTGAAGGCCATCTATGTCGAGGCGGGCCAGGAGGTGAAGGCTGGCGATCCGCTTGCCGTGGTCGAGGCGATGAAGATGGAGAACACGCTGCGCGCCGAGCGGGACGGAGTCGTAAAGGCCATCAACGCCAAGCCGGGCGACAGCCTCGCCGTCGATGCCGTGATCATGGAGTTTGCCTAAGCCGCGCCCTGGTTCTCGAAAGGAGGACCAATGACATTCGAGCGTCGCCTCGCCCAGCTTTTCCGCATGGATGACGAGGCGTGGGCGCGCCATGCCAACCCTTGGAGCGTCTGGACCCGCGTTATCTCACTGCCGCTCCTGATGCTGGCCGTGCGGAGTCGCATCTGGATTGGCTGGTGGTCGCTGTTGCCGATTGCCGGTGTGATCCTTTGGCTTTGGATCAATCCGCGAGCTTTTCCGCCACCGCGGTCAACCGACAATTGGGCCTCCAAGGGCGTACTGGGCGAGCGTGTCTGGCTGAACCGCCGGCAAGTGCCGGTGCCGGCACATCACCGGCTGATGCCGAACATCCTGTCAACTTTTTCAGCTGCAGGAGCAGTTATCTTCATTTGGGGACTTGTTCGGCTCGAGTTCTGGCCGGCGTTGTCCGGGCTCGTCCTCGTCATGCTTTGCAAGCTGTGGTTCCTCGACCGTATGGTCTGGCTTTACGAAGACATGAAGGACCGGCATCCACCCTATCGCGACTGGCTTACCTGACAGGGCTTGCAGCTTGCGCCGCGCGTACGGCAACATGGTCAGGTCGTACGCAAGCCATCCGCACCGCGCCCCTTTTCGGCGCCAACCAACAATCACGCAGGGGACCCCAAAATGCGCAGCTTCCATATGCCTGGCCGCTCGCCTGTCTACGCCCGGCGCGCCATGTGTGCCACGTCACATCCGCTCGCGACGCAGGCGGCCATCGAGATCTTGCGCGAGGGCGGCAATGCGGTGGATGCGGCGCTGACGGCTGCGGCGGTGCTCGCCGTTGTTGAGCATCCAATGACGGGCATCGGTGGCGACTGTTTCGCCATCATCGCAAAACCGGGACAGAAGCTGATTGGGTTGAACGCCTCCGGTCGCGCGCCAGCGGCGGCAACAGCCGAGTGGTATGCGTCCAAGGGCATCA
>Ga0310837_101238_pt1 | contig 12153 bp, 13 predicted proteins | sample SM_ome_5_FD_201315 | JGI IMG/M metagenome (GOLD analysis project Ga0310837, IMG submission 201315) | Sorghum-adapted microbial communities enriched on stacked mutant (SM) sorghum from Joint BioEnergy Institute, Emeryville, California... ...
GCCATGCAGATTATCGGCGTGTATTTTGTTCGGGAATTGGAAACGAAATTGACCGAGAATTTTAAGGAATCCATTTTAAGCCGGGTGAAATTCCTCACCTACAACGTGGAACAGGAATTTATGAAGGCGCGGGTGGACAGCGGCCAGCTTTCCCTGGAACTGGCCATTGACAAGATATTGAAGGAAAACACTTCATCGGACATCAACGAAATCCGGGTCATCGACAAGAACATGCGGGTGATCGGCACGTCCGACGAAAACAATGAAGACATCGTCGGCCAAAGGATGACGGACGTCCTGGCCACCCGCGCCTTCGCCACGGAAGAGAACATCGACCAGCTGGTCATCGACCCGAATAACGGCAGGACATGGGTCCTTTACGTGCCGATCAAGGTCCGGAACAATGTGGAAGGATTAATTTATTTGGAAGGAAAGATCGAAAAGGTTTTTGACCAAATCCAGGTCATCAACGGGGTGCTGGCAAAGGGGACGGTGATCGCCTCGGGAATCACCGCCATTTTGGCCATTTTTGTCGCGCAGACGATCACCCGCCCCCTTTCGGATATGCGCAGCCAGGCCCAGGCGATGGCGAAGGGGAACTTTTCCCGGAAAGTCAAAGTTTACAGCCAGGACGAGATCGGCCAGCTGGCCCAAACCTTCAATTATTTGACGAAAAAACTCCAGGAAGAACAGGCGAAAACGGAAAGCGAAAAGCGGAAACTCTCCTCGGTTTTGGCCAACATGTCCGACGGGGTCATTTCGACGGACCGGAAGGGGAGAATCATTTTAATCAATGAATCGGCGGAAAAAATGCTGAACATTTCCAGGGATGACGTCATATCCAAACCGCTCCTTGCCGTCCTCGGAATCGAAGACCAATATTCCGTTGAAGACCTGTTTAATGAACAGGGTTCCCTGGTCCTCGATTACGGCACGAAAACAAAACCTTTAATTTTCAGGGCCAACTATTCCACCATCCAAAAGGAAACGGGCAAGGTAAATGGGTTGATCGTCGTTTTGCACGATATCACCGAGCAGGAAAAAATCGAAATGGAGCGGAGGGAATTCGTATATAACGTTTCCCATGAATTGCGCACTCCGCTGACGACGATGAAAAGTTATTTGGAGGCCCTTTCGGAAGGAGCGCTCCAGGATGAGAACCTCGCTCCGAAATTTTTAAAAGTCGCCCAGAATGAAACGGAACGGATGATCCGGCTTGTCAACGACCTGCTGCAATTGTCGAAGATCGACAGCAAGGATTACCGCCTCGACAAGGAATGGGTGGACTACATCCGCTTTTTGAACCGGGTCATCGACCGGTTTGAAATGACAAAGGATGAAAGCATCGTTTTCGTCCGCAGATTCCCGAAACAACCGGTCTATGCGGAAGTGGATGCGGACAAGATGACCCAGGTCTTGGACAACATTATTTCCAACGCCATCAAATATTCCCCCGACGGCGGACAAGTCACGTTCAAAGTCGTCCTTTTTCAAAACTATATCGAGACGAGGATCAGCGATCAGGGGGTCGGAATTCCGAAGGAAAGCCTGGAGAAGATCTTCGAGCGGTTTTACCGGGTGGATAAGGCCCGTTCGCGTCAGCTGGGAGGGACCGGACTCGGGCTGGCCATCGCCAAGGAGCTGGTGGAAGCCCACGGCGGGAAAATTTGGGCGACGAGCGCGGAAGGGAAAGGAACGACCATCCATTTTACATTGCCCTATGATCGGGATCAGAAGGATGATTTTTCATGAACTGGGAAAAGATCAAATCGTGGATATTGGCGGGGCTCGTGGCCCTCAGCATCCTTCTCTTCTGGAATTTGGTTACCTTCCAGCAAAACTACGATTTCATCAGCCAGAATAACTACATTAAAGAAGTCAACATCAGCGAAAAAAGGGAGATCAAAGATTTGATTTTTCCCAATAAAATCATCGTCCAAACGAAGGATGGGGCCTATGAGGGGACGGAAAACATCGCCCACATCAAACCGGTGATGGAGAAAATCCGGGAATGGACCTTCTATGATTTTCAGGAGCAGGAACAAAACAAAGATTTATTCCAAAAGGGAAACCGGCAGGAAATGGTGTTTTTGAAGTTCCCGGATATCGTTCCCTTTGATTTGTTGAAATCCCTGTTTAACATTGAAGCGAGGCGGCTGCCGACGGGGACTTTCCAGTACATGATCGTCAATCCCGGGGAACTGGAAGAAAACGAGGGGACTATCTATTTTTCCTCGGCGGATTTCCAATTCCTTGTCAAAAGCCGGGTCCGCCACCCGCACATGAAGGATTTTTCGGAAGTCGTCTCCGGGTTCCGAAAAAAGGCGATCCCTTATCTTTCCTATGAAAAAAAGGACGGATCGCGGCTGTTTGTCCCTGAAAATCAAGTGCGTCTGAACGATTACCAATACTATCCGAAATATTATGATTTGAGGTTGTTCATCAACGCGCTGTTTTCCGATCCGAGTTTTGTCACGAGAAACGGAAACCGGTATACGGACGTCTCCAGTGTGCTCGATGACTATCCGGACATGAGGAAACTCGTCTTTGTGAACACGACGGTCACCCTGGATTCTTCCATGTCCGCCGGCGACGTGCTGCAGGGAAGCATCCAATTCGTCAACGGGCACAGCGGATGGACCGACCATTATTATTACTCGGGGATCAATCAATCCTCCCGGGAAGTGTCCTATCAATTATATTTGGACGATTTCCCCGCCATCAACGAAAACGGCCTGAGCCGGATCACTTTAGTGACGGGGAAAAATGGGGTATATTCGTATCAAAGGCCCTATTTCAGCCTCGACATTTCCTTCAACCCGGGCAACCGGACGTACACTCTGTCTTCGGGAAGGGATGTCCTGGATTATTTGCTGGAGAGAAAGAGTCCGGAGATCGAAAATGTGGATGACATCATCATCGGGTATCAATTGGTGAAAAACAGCGATGATCCCCTCATTCAATTCATCCCTTCATGGTTCTACCGTCTGGAGGATCATTTTGTCCCGGTGACGGAGGAAGAATTGGGAGGGGAAAGGTAATGGATTGGAGCAGGGCAAAGACGATTTTCATCATCACCTTTTTGATTCTCAACATTTTTCTCGGGGTCCAGCTGATCATGCAAAAAAACCAAAACAAATTTGATTTGATCAAGGAAACTTCCATCGAGGAACGGTTGAAGGCCGATGAGATTACCTTTCCCGAGCTTCCTCAGGAACCGACGGAAGGGACATATGTGGAAGCGGAAGAGAAGATGTTTCGGGAGGATGAATTGGCCTTTTTAAGGGGACAGGATATCGATCTGTCCGGGGGAACGACGGTTTTGAGCACCCTGAAGGATCCCTATCCCTTGAAAAAGGACTGGCAGGAAAAGGACGCGAACGAATTCGTGTTGAACTACGTCTATAAAGGGGACGAGTACGTCTTCGGCGAATTCAGGGAAGATGAAAATCAAATCATCTATTACCAAACCTACAATAATTTCCCCTTTTTTAAAAATTCGAGCGGGCAGCTGGTTTTGACGCTGAACAACAATAACGAAATCGTCTCTTATCGGCAAACGATGCTGGATCATGTGAAAGAGTTGAAAAAACAGGAACTGCTGACCGCCTATGAAGCGCTCGTCACCCTTTACAATAAAAGACTGTTAAGAAGCGGGAACAAAATCACAAAAGTGGAAATCGGCTATTATACCCTGGTTCCCGTAAGGAGTTCCCAGCTGCTCGCCCCGACTTGGCGGTTTTCGGTGGAGGGCGAGGACGATTTGTTCGTCAATGCGGTGGAAGGCCACGCCTTTTCCGAAACGGAGAGCAAAAAATTGGAGTGATGCCCGGCAGGGCGAAAGCGGCCATCGGAAGGATTCCCTTTCGGAGGAACGATTGGCCCGCCCGGAAGATGCCGGCACGGGGTCTTTTCCGTCCGGGGAGCTGCCCGGAAAAAGCCGGGGGAAAGGCTTTTACCCGACCGGAACGCGCGAAGCGGGATCGGTCGCCCTCCCGCCGGGGCTGAGGATGGGAAGGATTCGGAGACGGGAGGAGAATTTTCCCCATTCTTTTTTGGCGCAAGCGTGGTTTTTCCGCAGGAGACCTCCGGAAACGGGGCCGGATTTTTCCGCCATTTTTGGAGGCCGGCCCGCTCTTTTTTGCGGATGCGGTTGAAAAATTCTTTGGGGGAAGATGGAAGGGCCGGCAAGATCCCCGTTTCCGGCGGACGACAGAGAAACCGAATGATTGGAGAGTGAGTTCCCATGGCATTGAGTTTCAGCGTTTTGGCAAGCGGAAGCACGGGAAACGCCATCTATGTGGAGACGGAGCGGCATTCTTTCCTGGTGGATGCGGGATTGAGCGGAAAACAGATGGAACAATTGCTCCGCCAAATCGGCCGGGATCCGAAAAATTTGACCGGGATTTTGGTCACCCATGAACATAAGGACCATATTACGGGTGTCGGCATCCTTGCGAGGAAATATCAATTGCCGGTGTACGCCAACGAAAAAACTTGGAAGGCGATGGAACCGTTGATCGGGGAGATCCCCAAAGAAAACAAATTTATTTTTCCGATGGAATCGGTCCTCTCCTTCGGCGGCCTGGACATCGAATCCTTCGGTGTCTCCCACGATGCGGCGGAACCGATGTTTTACATATTCCATCACGACGGAAAAAAATTGGCGATTATTACCGATACCGGGTATGTCAGCAGCCGGATGAAGGGCATGATTAAGGATGCGGATACATATGTTTTTGAAACGAACCACGATGTGGAAATGCTGAGAATGGGAAAATATCCGTGGAACATCAAAAGGAGGATTTTAAGCGACATCGGCCACGTTTCCAACGAAGAAGCCGCCTTGGCGATGGCCGATTGCATCGGGGACAAAACGAAGCGAATTTATCTCGCCCATTTAAGCAAAGATAACAATATGAAGGAATTGGCCAGGATGTCCGTTTCGCAAATTTTGCAAAAGAAAGGATACGATGTCGGGGGAAGGATCCTGCTTTGCGATACCGACCCGAAAATCCCGACTCCCTTGACAGCCGTGTAACATTTTTAGAAAAAATGTCCAATTCATACTATAATGGTATTGGCCCGGAATCTGCCCGATACACCTGTTGGGAGGGAAGAAAAGATGGGTTATTACGATGAGCATTACGATTATGGGAAGGAAAATCCGGAAAGGAAGCCGAGGGGCGGGTATTTTTTGGCCAGCCTGCTCGGGGCCGTCATCGGCGCCGCCATTATTTTTTTCGCCATTCCCTTCCTGATGAGACAGGATTGGTTTCCGTTCCCGCAGGATGATGCCTCCGTCACCGAGAACGCCGGAAGCGGAGGGACGATTAACCGCAGCGTCTCCGTCGATGTGAATACGGATATTACAAAAGCGGTGGAAAAGGTCAGCGATACGGTGGTCGGGATTACCAATATCCAAAACAGCGACATCTGGCTCGATTCCCAACCGGGCGGCACCGGTTCCGGCGTGATTTATAAAAAGGCCGGCGGAAAAGCCTATATCGTCACCAATTATCATGTGGTGGAAGGGGCGAACCGGCTGGAAGTCACCCTGCCGGACGAGACGAAACTGGCCGCCCGGCTGGTCGGCAGCGATATGTGGACCGATCTGGCGGTTGTCGAAGTGGACGGCAGCAAAATCAAAAATGTGGCCGAGTTCGGGAATTCGGACAAATTGAAACTGGGCGAACCGGTCATTGCCATCGGGAACCCTTTGGGCCTCAATTTCGCCGGGTCGGTTACCCAGGGCATCATATCCGGAATCAACCGCACCGTTCCCCTCGATTTTAACGGCGATGGAGTGCCTGATTGGAACGCGGAAGTCATCCAGACCGACGCGGCCATCAATCCGGGAAACAGCGGCGGCGCTTTGGCGAACATTTCCGGACAGGTCGTCGGCATCAATTCCATGAAGATCGCCCAGGAGGAAGTCGAAGGGATCGGCTTCGCCATTCCCATCAACTCGGTGATTCCCATCATTGAAGACATTGAAAAATACGGGGAAGTCAAAAGGCCGTACATGGGCGTGCAATTGCAGGATATCAGCGAAATCCCCGTCTATTATCAGGAACGGATGCTGAAGCTGCCGAGGGATGTCCATTACGGTCTGGTCATCGTCGATGTCGTTCCCAACAGCCCGGCGGATAAGGCCGGCTTGAGACGCTACGACGTCATCGTCAAATTGGACGGCAAAGAAGTGAAGGGGCTCATCGATCTGCGGAAACATCTGTATGTGGAAAAGGAAATCGGCGACAAGATGACCGTCGGATTTTACCGGGAAGGAAAATACCGGGAAGTGACATTGACGCTTTCGGAGGAAAGCTTATAACGATAAAAAGGCGGAAAGGGCCCGGGGCTCTTTCTGCTTTTTTTGGACAAAAAACGGGAAAAGGGGATGAGGGCGGATGATTTATTGCTGTGAAGACCATGCCGAATATGCCCTGGAGACGGTCATCAACGAAAGCGGCCGGCCTCCCGCTTTACAGCCCGTCGAAGAAAAGGAATTATTAACAAAGACCTGTGAATATTGTGGACAACCTGCCGTATATGTTGTGGCGAACGGATATTCCCATACAAAATATGGCCGGTAGTTGTGGAAATGTGGATAAGTCCTGTGGATATCTTGTTTATAAGGTGAGGAGAAACTGTGAATATCACGATATTGGCTGTTGGCAAACTGAAGGAAAAATATTTGCGGCAGGGCGTCGAAGAGTACCTGAAGCGGTTGTCGGGGTATGCCAAAATGGAGATGGCGGAAGTCCCGGATGAAAAGGCGCCGGAACATTTGAGCGAACGGGAAGCGGAGCAGGTCAAGGAGAGGGAAGGGAAGCGGCTTTTGGCCAAGATCGGCGCTGATGCTTACGTCATCGCCTTGGCCATTGACGGGAAAATGAAAACCTCGGAAGAGTTCGCCGCCCACCTCGATGCCCTTGCGACCCGCGGGAAGAGCCGGATCATCTTCGTCATCGGCGGCTCCCTCGGCCTCAGCCGGGCGGTGCTGGCCAGGGCCGACGAGCGGCTTTCCTTCTCGAAGATGACCTTCCCCCACCAGCTCATGCGCCTGATCCTGCTCGAGCAGATTTACCGCGCCTTCAAGATCAACCGGGGGGAACCGTACCATAAATAGAGGCAAAAATTTTTGCAAATATTGGGGAGATGGTTCTCATTCATATTATCTGTGGATAGACCATGTTCCGTTTCTTGATTGTTATACAAGAAATTCAAACTTTACAAGTTATACAGTTCGTCAAGTGGGAGAAGCATTGGATGGTTTCCGCCCAGATACTTTCAGTATGTTTAAAGCAAATTATTTGAATATGGCTATAAGTGGAACAGAACTCGCTACGGAGTTTGAGATTGCAACTAAAGGCATTTTTGAGCAGTTAGACTTTCGGGCAACTCATGTCGGAAATATTCCATTAAATCCTGATGTATTTGCTGAATCACCGTTAAATTATTCAGGGGTAATTGACACCAAAGCATATCGAAATTACAGCATAACTAATGACCATAGAAATCGCATGATTAATAACTATATACCAACTTATCAATCTCGATATGGCAATGTTCAATTCTTTATGTATGTTGGAGATGGATTTGGAAGCAACATTGACTCACAAATACAAAACATTGCTCAAAGAACAGAGGTAAATGGATGCGTAATAACAGCTCGGAATTTAATTAGACTGTTAAAGCTGATGATAAAATCCCCAATATAGCCGGAATAAAATTCCCCACTTACAATAGAACCATAGTGTCAATGAGAAGAGCTATGGTTCATGATTTCGAGAGGGGAATTTTTCATGATCAAAGAGATGTACGAAAGGGGAATGAGTATTTCCGATATCGCGAGGGAATTGGGGATCGACCGGAAAACCGTCCGAATTATATGCAGGATGCCTTGCTTGAGGAGATTCGCGGGATTCTTCATGCTCCAAACAAGCAAACGGCGCGGCTGTTATTGAAACAAGTGCTGGCCAAATGGGAAGAAAAAGCCCCAAAAGCCATGCAAATCCTTGAAGAGGGCTTCGAAGATGCCACGGTTGTATTGGACTATCCGAATCATTACCGGCGGCGTTTGCGTACGACCAACGGGATGAAACGGTTGAACGAAGAAATTCGACGCAGAGAACGAGTGATCCGCATTTTTCCGAATCGGGAATCGGTGTATCGCCTCGTAGGTACCGTATTGATCGAAATCGATGAAAAATGGATGACGGGACGTAAATACTTAGATCTGACTATTGGCGTGGCAGAAAAGGAAAGAGCAAGAAGCACGATGGGTAAATCGGGAGGATCTGGTGATCAAGAGAGTGAGTTAACTTCTACACCGGGTCAAGGAGAACTTGGAATGCCTAGCGAGGATATGTCGCGAAAGCTCCTTGACACGCCTGTTCCTTGACAATATGATGTTTTATCTGGAAGGAAACTGTCAAGGAGTATTGCCAGGCTTTTCTACATATACGTCAAGTTATCAGGTCCATGTTATTTATCAAAGGAGAATTTACACAATAATTTGGACTTGACCCCTCAGGGAGTTTATGTAAATTAATTTTATAATATTCAAAAATATTAATCTATTTTTTAGGAGATGGAAACTAACAAGGAGATGAATTTTTCCTGACTGGGAAAAACTACAGAATTCATGGCTTTGTTAGTCGTTCATGCAAAATTACCGCAATGATTTCCGTTGAGGTCCCGACTTTTACAGTTGTGCCGGAGAGAATTACCTCCAAACCCTTGAGAATACTGATTTTTTTAGATTACAAAAAATTTTTATCATTATTTTTTGTATATATGCAAATAAATCCTTTTATAACGACAAAAATTTGGATATTTTGCCTATTTTAGCATATATACATTAAATTTATAACAAACATCCTTTAAAACCCTTGATATATCAACGTTTTTAAAGAATATTAGGGATTTTAACTGCAAAAGTCAGGAACAAGGAGATGAATTTTTCCTGACTGGGAAAAACTACAGAATTCATGGCTTTGTTAGTCGTTCATGCAAAATTACCGCAATGATTTCCGTTGAGGTCAGGCAATTATTTGCATTCAATTGAAATGCCCTTACTAGATATAATTTCTTTAGAAAATAAGAAAAAATTAACATTCAGCAGATTCTATCATTATCATTACAACTTCAGGTGATATCGATGAATTCTAATAACATTGAAGAAGTGAGTTTCCAGATCATTTTAAATGGCGGAAATGCAAGGACTCTTGCCATGGAGGCCATTAACCTGGCCAAATCAGGGGAATATGAATTGGCTGAAAAGAAACTGGAAGAGGCCAATGAGGCGATTCGAAAAGCCCATCAGGTTCAAACCGGCCTCATTCAAAGAGAAGCGAGCGGGGAACAACTGGAAATCCGTATTCTTCTGATTCATGCGCAAGACCATCTGATGAATGCGATGACAGTAATCGATTTGGTCCAGGAAATCATAGAATTGCACAAAACCAAGCAAGATAAGAATTAAATATCGGTTCACCCATTTTTTACTCGATGATGTCTACATCAATTATCAAGAAAGGGGGGATCGCTTTGATACACGAAAAACTTAAAGCGTTTCCAAAGGAGTTTTTATGGGGAGCCGCTTCATCTGCCTATCAGGTGGAAGGGGCGTGGAATGAAGACGGTAAAGGCCTGTCCATCTGGGACAAGTTTGTACGAATCCCCGGAAAAACCTTTAAAGGAACGACCGGAGATGTTGCCGTCGATCATTACCACCGTTACAAAGAAGATATCGCTTTAATGGCGGAAATGGGATTGAAAGCTTATCGATTCTCGGTGGCCTGGACCCGGATTTTTCCAAATGGCCATGGTGAAGTTAACCAAAAAGGTCTCGACTTTTATAACCGTTTAATTGATGAATTGCTTAAGCATAACATTGAACCCATCTTAACCATTTACCATTGGGACTTGCCACAAGCATTTCAAGATGAATACGGGGGTTGGGAATCGAGAAAGATTGTTGAGGATTTTAAAAATTATTGCGTGACGTTATTTAAGGAATTCGGAGATCGGGTTAAATACTGGGTTACTTTAAATGAACAAAATATCTTTACAAGATTTGGCTATCAAACGGCCATGCACCCGCCGGGATTAAAGGATAATCGATTATTTTATCAGGTAAACCATCATGCAAATTTGGCCAATGCCATTGCCATTCAAGAATTTCGGAAATACGTTCCCGATGGGAAAATAGGCCCCAGCTTCGCTTATTCTCCGGCGTATGCGGCTACTTCCAAACCCGAGGATGTTCTTGCTGCAGAAAACGCCGAAGAGTTTGCCAGCCATTGGTGGCTGGATGTATACGCATGGGGAACCTATCCGAAAGTTGCCTGGGAATATTTAGAGCGACAAGGAATGGCTCCAAAAGTCCTAGAAAGCGATGTCACATTGCTAAAAGAAGGAAAGCCAGACTTTCTGGGTATCAATTATTATCAAACAACGACATTCGAGAAAAATCCCCTGGATGGGGTTACAATGGAAGGCCGTTTTAACAATACAGGTAAAAGAGGAACAATGGAAGATACGGGCATTCCAGGTCTTTTTAAAACGGTAGCTAATGAATATTTGGAAAAAACAAATTGGGATTGGAACATCGATCCAACCGGTTTACGGATTGCCCTGCGAAGAATCGCCGACCGGTACCATTTACCGGTATTGATCACGGAAAATGGCCTTGGTGAATACGACAAAGTGGAAAACGGCACAATCAATGATGATTATCGGATTGAATATATTCGAACGCACATCAAAGCAGTGCAAGAAGCCATAACTGATGGAGTGGAAGTCCTGGGTTATTGTGTTTGGTCATTTACTGATTTATTAAGCTGGTTAAACGGGTTCCAAAAACGTTATGGGCTCGTCTATGTCAACCAGCACGAAGAGGGAGAACATGATCTTCGCCGGATCAAAAAGAAAAGTTTCTACTGGTATAAAAGAGTCATTGAAAGTGATGGTGAAGATCTTTAATTCTTTCAACATTAAATGTTTGGGGTGAATGTGATGAAAAAAGTGTTAATCATTTGCGCACAGGGTATGTCTTCCGCATTAATGGCAAAGAAAACAACAGAATACTTAAAATCCAAAGGTCACGATATCGAAATTGAGGCCACCTATGTACAGGAAGGAGGGCGGAGAATCGAAAAGGGTGACTATGATCTGTATTTGGTCAGCCCTCAAGCGAAAATCTATTATCAAAAACTGAAAGAAGCAGGTGATCGTGCGGGAAAACCGGTAGCGAACATTTACCCTCAAGCCTATGTACCCATTCCAACGGGCATTGAAAAATTAGGGGAGTTAGTCTTACAAGAACTGGAAAAAAATTAATTTTCATTGAAAAAAAGAAGGACGGTTTATCGTCCTAAAATGGATCCCCTTTGGCAACCAGTTAAAGCAGAAGGAAGACTAAAATCAGGATTTATGTATTCCTCAACATATCATCTGCTATTTGGGGTGAAAGGGGGAGTGCGATGAATGAAGAGGAGCGGATGCTGATTGAAAAAAACAGGCAGATGCTGAGTTTGAAATCGATGTATTTTAACCGGTATTTGCTGGTACGATATGTTACTGCTTTATTCTTCTTTACCAATCTCTACTGGATGATTTTATTAATATTAAGCAAATCATCCTACGTATATATTCCAATTGCATTCATGGCCATTTTGACCATGAGTATTGCCGAGCAGGTGAAAATTTATAACAGCCATACAAATAATCCTCAATATACCAGATATAGTTTTATAGTTATGATCTTTGCCAATGCTGTTTTAATCGTGCCGACCAGCATTTCTTACACATTTGAAAAATTGTACCCATTTCTAGCGAATCAAATGCAATCCAGGTTGCTCATTTTATCCATTTTATTGGCCGGCATCCTGTTAAGCGCTTTAGTTCTTCATCGTCTCAACCAGATCAGGAACAACGAAGATAAACAGTATAAACGGATTAAGGAATATGAAGCGGCTATAAAATGAAAAAAGGAGCATTCCTGTTAGAAGTTTTTGCGGGGACTTGAATAAAAAAAGCCCTCTTGGTATGATTCGGGGGTGTCAATCTGTGAATTGACCCCTAATTTGAATACCAAGGAGGACTATACATGCATTCTATCTCAAACAAGAAGATTAATCAAGT
>Ga0310837_101240_pt1 | contig 12104 bp, 10 predicted proteins | sample SM_ome_5_FD_201315 | JGI IMG/M metagenome (GOLD analysis project Ga0310837, IMG submission 201315) | Sorghum-adapted microbial communities enriched on stacked mutant (SM) sorghum from Joint BioEnergy Institute, Emeryville, California... ...
GCTTCGCGCGGCCGACCCACACCTACCTCGGCTTCGACGCGGGCCGCGACTTCGAGCGCGAGATCGTCGTCAAGGTGAACACGCCCGAGCTCGTGCGGGCCGAGCTGGCGCGCCCCTCCTGGCGGGGAGAGCACGTGGCGCTGGGCACGAACACCGATCCCTACCAATGGGTCGAGTCGAAGTACGAGCTCCTGCCGGGGATCTGGGAGGCGATGCGCGACTTCGCCAACCCCTGCTCGGTGCTGACCAAGTCGCCCTTGCTGCTGCGCGACATCGAGCTCTTCAAGCAGCTCTGCGAGCGCACCGAGTTCAGCGCCGCGCTCTCGGTGCCGACGCTGGACGAGCGCTCCTGGCGCGCCAGCGAGCCGCATACCCCGCATCCGCGCAAGCGCCTGGAGGCGGTGGGCGAGCTCAACCGCAACGGGATCCCCACGGCGGTGCTGGTGGCGCCGCTGATGCCCGGCATCAACGACGACCCCGCGCAGGTCGAGCGCATCCTCGAGCTGGCGGGGGAGATGGGCGCGACCGGCGTGACCGGGATCGGGCTGCACCTGCGCGGCGAGGTGCGCGGCGTGTTCATGGACTGGCTGCGCCAGTACCGGCCGGACCTGGTCGAGCACTACGAGCGCCTCTACGCTCGCGGCGCCTACCTGCCGCGCGAGGAGCGCGCACGGCTCGCCCGCCTCGTGCGCGACCGCATGCCCGCCGCGCCGCGCTGGCGGCGGGCGTCCGAGGCGAACGACGGCGTGAGGACCAAGACCGCGCGGCGGCGCAGTCGCCAGGGCGGGGGATCCGGCGGCCAGGAACGGCGCAAGCGGGCCGCGAGCGGCGCGCAAGCCGAGCAGGGCCGGCTCTTCTGATCGGTCTTCGCCCCGGGTCGTCGGGCAACCCGGGCGCAGGTGTCCTTTCTTGATCTCTGGCCGCCTGATATAAGACGTCTGACGACTGACGTCTGTCATGGCTTTCCCCAAGGATCAGCGCACTTTCACGCTGCAGCTTCGCGACGAGCTCCGCAGGCTGATAGTCGACGACGGGCTTGAGCCGGGCGCGCGCCTGCCCTCCGAGACCGAGCTGGTCGAGCGCTTCGGCGTTTCGCGCGCGACGGTCCGTGAGACGCTCAAGCTGCTGGAGCAGGACGGCCTGATCGAGGTCGTGCACGGGCGAGGCCGGTTCGTCTCCCCGATCGCGAGTCTGCTGATCGACCGTCCCGTCACGCGATACGAGAGCGTCACGGAGATGCTCGAAAGCCTGGGCTACCGCCCGACCACGCGCGCACTTAGCGCCGTGCTCGCGGAGGCGAGCGCCGAGGAGGCGGTGGCACTAGGACTGGAGCGCGGGGCGCAGGTGGTGCGCGTTGAACGGCTGCGGACCCAGGACGACGAGGTGCTGGTCTACTCGCTGAACGCCTTCGACGCGGAGCTACTCGAAGGCTCCGAGCCCACGCCGGAGTCGTTCACCGGCTCGCTCAACCGCTGGCTTGCCGAGCGGGGTCGCGCCCCTTGCTCCTCGGCCGCCCAGATCCGGGCCGTTCGCCTGCCGGGCGACGCCGCCAAGAAGGCCGGCGTCGACGGTTCCCGGCCCTGGCTGATGATCGCGGAGCGCTGTGTGGACGACACGGGCGCCCCGGTTCTCTTCTCACGCGACTACCACCGCGGCGATCTCTTCGCCTTCCACGTGCTGCGCCGCGGCGACACCTAACGACACGAACGGAGGAAGCTGGACATGAAGGAACTGCCGGAGTACGTAGCGCGCGCCAAGGAGAGCCTCTACTTCAGCGGCGCCAAGATCTCCGAGCAGCTGCGCGCGTTCTACGCCGGGCAGGCCGACGCCTGTCAGGAGCTGGGTCGGGCCGAGCGTGAGCGCGGCTTCGACCAGATCTACCTCTTGGGCAGCGGCGGGTCCTCCGCGACGATGGAGACCGCCAAGTACATCTTCGACGGCCTGCTCGACGTGCCGGTGGAGGCCCTGGTCAGCTACGAGGCCGTCTGGCGGCGCCCGGCGCGGCTCAACTCGCGCGCGCTCGTCTTCCTCTCCTCGTACTCGGGTGAGACCGAGGATGCGGTCGCGGCCCTGCGCTACGCGAAGGAGCGGGGCGCGCGTACCGTGGCGATCGTCGGCAAGCCGGAGAGCACGATGGCCAACGAGGCCGACGTCGTCATCCCGTACAACTCGGGTGCGATCTTCGAGGTCCCGGTGGCGGCCCTGGTGCTCTTCGCCGCTGGCTATCTCGAGGCGGATGCGCCGAACGAGCGCGTCGAGAAGCTGCGCACCTCGCTCCTCGCTTTGCCGGAGGCCTGTGAGCGCACGCTCGCCGGCGCGGACGAGCGTGCCGAGGAGCAGGCGCGCGAGTTCCTCAGTTCGAATCACATCTACGTGCTTGGTGGAGGACCGCTGGCGCCGCTCGCCTACAAGCTGGCGATGAGCGTCGTGATGGAGAACATCCGGATCGGCTCCACCTACTCCGAGGCAGCGGAGTGGCGGCACGGGCCGGTCGAGGCGCTCGAGCGGCTGCGCCCCGACGTGATCGCGCTGCTGGGAACCGATGAGTCGCGGAGCCTGGCGGAGCGCTCGATCAACTTCTGCCGCAGTCGCGACGCGCGCGTGCTCGTCTTCGATGCGGCCGAGTTCGGCGCCGAGGTCGACCCGTTACTGACGCCGCTCGTGATGAACTCCCACACCCAGTACTTCGTCGTCTACTCGGCGATCCTGCGGGGGATCACCGACCTCGACGAGCGGGTCTTCATGGGTCATCGGATCCTCTCCGGGGGCGAAGGCTGGCCATGAGTCGCGTCGCCACGATCGGCGACAACTGCATCGATGAGTACGTCGCCCCGGTCGCGAAGTCGGCCGTAGGGGGCAGCGCGCTCAACGTCGCTCTGCATCTGCGGCGCGCGGGTCACGAGGTGGCGTACGTCGGTGCGGTCGGAGATGACTCGGCGGGGCGTCGGATACTCGGGTTCCTCGACGAAGCCGGTGTCGGGCGGGATCTCGTCAGGGTCGTCGACGAGGGGCACACAGCCGTGACCCGGATCCACCTGCGCGAGGGGGGCGAGCGCGAGTTCCTCTCCGAGGACTTCGGAGTGGGGGCGAATTACTCGCCCACCGAGGACGAGCTCGCGCGCCTCGGCGACGTCGAGCACGCGCACCTGACTGTGGTTGGGCTGGCCGACTGGCGCCCGGTCGCCGCGGCGCTCGCGCGAGCGGGCGTCGCGGTCTCCTGCGATTTCAGGACGAGCCGCGAGACCGACAACATCGACGCCGTCTCGATCGCTTTCTACTCGGCTTCGCGGGCGGAGGCGGAGGAGCTGGGCGCGCGGGCGCGCGCCGGCGGCGTCGACACCGTTGTGGTCACCTGCGGCCGCGACGGCTCGCTCGGGGCCGACGCGCAGGGGAGCGCGTGGGTGGACGCCCGAACGGTCGAGCCGGTGGACACGTGCGGCGCGGGAGACAGCTACATCGCGACGTTCATCGATCGCCGCCTCGCCGGCGCTTCGCTCGACGACGCGATGAACGCCGCCACCGAGGCCGCCTCGCGAACCTGCCTGCATCTCGCCGCCTTCCCGCAGGAGCTCAATGAGCTGGAGTCCCAGGGGGTGGAGCGATGAGCGTTGACGGCGTGGTACTGCAGGCGACCGCGCTTCGCAAGAGCTACGGGCGCGTTGAGGCGTTGCGCGACGGCAACCTCGAGCTGCGCCGCGGCGAGATCCACGCGTTGATCGGCGACAACGGCGCAGGCAAGTCGACGCTGGTGAAGACCCTCGCCGGCGCGATCATCCCGGACGGCGGCCGGCTCGTGCTCGAGGGAAGCGAGGTGCGCTTCACGTCACCCCGCGAGGCTCAGGAGGCCGGGATCGAAACCGTCTACCAGGACCTCTCGCTCGCCCCCGACCTCGATGCGGCGGAGAACATCTTCCTCGGACGGGAGCCGCTCGCCCCCGGGCTGCGCGGACGCCTCGGCTTCCTCAACCGTCGCGAGATGCGGCGGCGAGCGGCCGCCGAGCTCGAGGAGCTTGGGATCGTCCTACCTTCGATCAAGGCGCCGATAGGCCATCTCTCGGGCGGGCAGCGGCAGGCTGTGGCGATCGCGCGCGGTGCGATCTGGGGCCAGCGCGTGCTGATCCTCGACGAACCGACCGCCGCGCTCGGTGCGCGGCAGACCGCCGAGGTGCTTTCGCTGATGCAACGCACCCGGGACGAGCGTGGGATCTCGATTATCTGGATCTCGCACAACATGCCCGAGGTGCTCGAGGTGGCTGATCGGATCACGGTCCTGCGGCTCGGGCGCACGGTGGGCACGTTCCGGCCCGCGGAGACCACAGCCGAGCAGCTGATCGCGGCTATGACCGGAGTCCTGGAGGCGAGCAATGGCTAGTACGCAGCAGCGTCCCGCGGCCACGGGGGCCCCCGCAGGGGCCGGCCGCGATCGCCTCAGCGCGATCCTCGACGCGTTCGGCGGTGCCTGGATCGTGCTCATCCTGGTCGGCCTGATCGTGGTCTTCACGGTCCTTACCGGTGGCACCTTCTTCAGCGCCGAGAACTTCAAGAACCTCGCCCTCGACACATCGGAAATCCTGATCCTCGCCGCGGGGATGACGTTCATCATCATCGCGGCGGGCCTCGACCTCTCGGTCGGCTCCCTGGTCGTCTTCACCTCCGTCGTCGCGGCGCAGCTGATGGTGGACGTCGGCGGCGAGACGCAAGCGAACGGGCTGATCACCTATCCCGATTTGGCCCTCGGGCTCGTGGTCGGGATCGGCGCCGCCCTGCTCTCGGGGGCGGCCTGGGGGCTGGTCAACGGTTTCATCGGGGTGAAGCTGAGAGTGCCGCCGTTCATCGTCACGTTGGGCACACTCGGGATGGCCCTGGGCTTTGCCCAGGTGATCACCGGCGGCCTCAACGTGTCCGGCGTCCCGCCGCAGCTGCAGGAGTTCTTCGGACTGGGGGAGTTGTTCGGGTTGATTCCCTGGCCCGTGGTGACAGCGGCCGTAGTGGTCGGAGCGCTGTGGCTGGTGCTCTCGCGCACGCGCTATGGGCTTCGCACCTACGCGGTCGGCTCGAACCTCGAGGGGGCGCGCCGCGCAGGCATCAACGTCGACCGGCACGTGATCAGCCTCTACGTGCTGATGGGCGTGCTCTGCGGGATCGTCGGCGTGATCGACGTCGCCCGCTTCAACACGGCCTCGATCGCGGCCCACACCCAGGACAACTTGGCGGCGATCGCCGCGGTGGTGATCGGCGGCACCAGCTTGTTCGGCGGCTCAGGCAAGATGCTCGGCACCGTGATCGGGGCGTTCATTCCCTCGATCCTGCGGAACGGGTTCATCCTGCTCGACGTACAGCCGTTCTGGCAGAACGTCGCCGTTGGCGCAGTCCTGATCCTCGCGGTCTATCTGGATCAGCTGCGGAGGAGGAGGGCCCCGTAGGGGCTTCGGAGGAAACGAGAAGGAGCCCCTCGGGGCTCCTGTGCAATCCACGAGAGAGGAGCAGTACGCACATGTCACGCATCAAGCGCATGTTGCTGGCGCTCTCACTCGCGGTGTTCGCGGCGTTCGTCGTCGCGGCCTGCGGGGACGACGAGGGCGACTCGGGTGGTGACGGGGGCAGCGAGGGTGGTTACGAGATCGCCCTGCTGACGGGCGACAACCACGACCCGTTCTTCATCACGATGAACGCCGGCGCCCAGGAGAAGGCCGAGGAGCTTGGCGTAAACGTCGAGTGGCAGGGCCCGGCGAAGTACGAGCCCGCGGAGCAGATCAAGGTCCTCAACTCGGTCATGCAGCAGGACCCCGACTTCCTGCTCACGGCCCCGACGGACGTGAACGCGCTCTCGCAGCCGCTCAAGCAGGTGAGCGATGGCGACACCCCGATCATCACCGTCGACACCGACGTGGCGGCGACCGAGGTGCGCCTCGGCAACATCACGTCCGACAACGAGCTCGGCGGCAAGGTCGCGGCCGAGTACATCGCCGAGAAGATCGGTGGCAAGGGCAAGGTCCTGCTGATCAACCAGGCCCCGGGCATCAGCACGCTCGACGCGCGCCAGAAGGGGTTCGAGCAGGAGCTCAAGAAGCACCCCGACATCGAGTACCTCGGCGTCGAGTACACGCAGGACGATCCCAACAAGACCGCCGCTGCGGTCGGGGCGGCGCTGCAGAAGGACCCCGACCTGAAGGGCATCTTCGCGGTCGACACGCTGACCGCTGAGGGCGTCGCGACGGGTATCGCCAACGCCAACAAGGCCGACCAGATCGTCGCGGTCGGCTTCGACGGCTCACCCTCGGAGGTCGAGGCCGTCCGCAAGGGCACGCTTGACGCTCTGATCGTGCAGCGCGCCTACGACATGGGCGCCCTGGCCGTCGAGTACGCGGTCAAGTATCTCGAGGACGGCACCGAGCCGCCCGCCCAGGAGCTACTCGACTACGTGGTCGCCGACAGCTCCAATCTCGACGATCCCGAGGTCCAGAAGTACCTCTACCGCGCGGAGTAGCTGAGCGCGCCTAGACAGCGGGGGCCCCGGCCGCTGTGCGGTCGGGGTCCCGCTGCGTTCTGCGCCTGAGCGCCAGGGCGAGCGCGGCGGCGCCCAGGGCGGTGCAGGCGCCAAGCGCGAACGCCGCGCGGTATCCGCCCAGGGAGGCGGCCAGGCCGGCGAGCGGCGAGCCGAAGAGAAAGCCGAGGTCGAAGAAGGCGGTGTAGGTGCCCATCGCCACGCCGCGGCGCTCCTCGCCGACGCGCCTCATCACCAGCAGCGCCAGCGAGGGGAAGATCAGCGAGACGCCTGTGCCCGCCAGGAGCGTGCCGGCGAGCGCGCTGACGAGCCCGTCGGAGAGCGCCAGCAGGCTCAGGCCGAGCGCCTGGGTGAGCGCCGCGCCGAGCACGCAGGGGATCGGGCCCAGGCGGTCCGGCAGGCCGCCGGCGACGATGCGGGTGAGCACGATCGCGGCGCCGTAGGCGGCGAAGACGGTGGCGGCGTGCGCGACGCCGACGGAGTCCAGGTGCAGGACGAGGAACGCCGTGATCGCCGCGTACCCGACCGTCGTCAGCGAGAGCCCCAGGCCCGGCACCACGGCCTCCGTCGCGAACAGGCTGCGGCGGCCCACCGGCCCCGATGCGGCGGAGGGGCGGCGCTCGGGCAGGCGGGTTGTGATCGCGGCGCCGATGAGCGGGGCGGTCAGGGCGAGCGCCCAGACGGCCTCGTAGCCGCCCGCGCGCAAGGTCCACTCGCCGATCGGCGCCCCCACCGCGAGCCCGCCCCAGACGGCGAGCCCGTAGAGGCCGATCAGGCGCCCCCTCTGGTCGGGAGGGGAGAGGTCGACCACCCAGGCCGAGCTCGCGGTGTAGACCGTGCCCTGGCCCGCGCCGAGGCAGAGCCGCGCGAAGACGAGCCCGCCCACGCCGAACGGCAGGAAATGCAGGCCGCAGGCGCAGGAGGCGAGCAGGCATCCGAACAAGACCGCGCGGCGGCGCCCGCGGCGGTCGGCCAGGTGTCCCGCCAGCGGACGGCAGGCGATCCCGGTAGCGGCGAAGGCGCCGGTAACGAGGCCGACCGCGAGCCCGCCCTCACCCAACGGCCCCTCCACGTAGCGCGGGACGACGGGCAGCGTGACGCCGATCGCGAACATGTTCAGGCCCATGGCCACGAACAGCCCGCCGAAGGCCGCGCGCGTGGGGCCGAGGCGTCGCCGCAACGCGCCGCCGGACGGCCGCGCCGGGGCGACGCCCGGGCGGGTCACTGGCCTTCGCGCAGCGCGGCCCGCTTGATCTTGCCGCTCGAGGTCTTGGGGAGCTCCGGGACGAAGTCGATGATGCGCGGGTACTTGTAGGGCGCGGTGCGTTGCTTCACGTGCTCCTGCAGCTCGCGGCGCAGCTCGTCGCCGGGCTCGCCGGAGCGCAGGACGACGACCGCGCGCACGACCGAGCCGCGCTCTGGGTCCGGCGCCGCGACCGCGGCGGCCTCGGCCACCGCGGGGTGGCTGACCAGCGCCGACTCGACCTCGAAGGGGCCGATCCGGTAGCCGGAGGAGAGGATCAGGTCGTCGTTGCGCCCCTCGTACCAGTAGAAGCCGTCGGCGTCGCGGCGCACGACGTCCCCGGTCGCCCACCACTCGTCGTCGACGAGCCGCTCCCGCACCTGCTCGGTCGTCTCGTCGAGGTAGCGCGCGAAGAAGGTCGGGCAGGTCGACGCCCTGACCTGCAGCTCGCCGGATCCGTCGCCGTCGTCGTCCACCACGCGCAGCTCCACACCGGGCAGGGCCTGGCCCATCGAGCCGGGCCGCGGCCGCTCGCCCACGAGGTTGCCGGTTACCTGGCCGGTCTCCGTCTGGCCGTAGCCGTCGCTGATCGTGATGCCCATCGCCTCCTCGAAGGCCTCCATGACCTCGGGGTTGAGTGCCTCGCCGGCGGAAACCATGCGGCGCAGGGCAGGCAGCGGCCGCAGCTCGGCGCGCTTGGCGGTGAGCCGGTACTCGGTCGGCGTCTGGCAGAGCACGTTGACCCCTTCGCGCTCGAGGATCTCGAGTCGCTGGGCCGGGTCGAAGCGGCCCTCGCAGATCAGCGCGGTGGCGCCGCAGAGCCAGGGCGCGACGAAGACGTTGCGGGCAGACTTCGACCAGCCGGTGGCGGTCGTGCACCAGACGAGCTCGCCCTCGCGGGCGCCGAGCCAGTGCCGGGCCTGCACGCGCTGCCCCAGCAGATAGCGGGTGGTGTGCAGGGCGCCGCGGGGCTCGCCTGTGGTGCCGGAGGTGAAGACGATCAGCGCGGGGTCCTCGGGGTCCAGGTCGGCGACCTCGACCGGCGGCTCCTGGGGCAGGTCCTCGTCGAGGATCCGCTCGAACTCGGAGCGCAGGAGCAGCGGGATCCCCTCGGGAAGCTCGCCCACGAGGTCGTCCTCGGCCACGCAGATGACCGGCTCGGCAGCGCGGGCGCGGTACTCCAGGTCGGCGCGGCGAAGCTGGACGTTGCAGGGGAGCGCCACCGCGCCCATGCGCCAGCAGGCGAGCATGGTGAGGACCCACTCAAGGCGGTTGCCGATCAGGGTCATGACGACGTCCCCGCGGCGCACTCCCCGGGCGGCCAGCGCGCCCGAGACCCCGGCGCTCATCGCGATCAGCTCCCCGAAGTGCCAGACCCGGCGCTGTCCCTCCCGGTCGATCGTGATCAGCGCCCGCTTGGAGGCCGGGAAGCGCTCCATCACGTCGTCGATGAAGTTCACGGCGCCGTAGTGTGCCAGGGCACAGGGCGTTTGGACCCCTGGCGCGCCGAGCCTGCGCTACCGTGGCCGCGCGGGGATCCGGCCCCGCTCCGCGCCGAGGACGCGGCCGGGGCACGTGGTCGTCATGGACGTTTCGAGACGAGGAGTTCGAGGGAGGCATGTCTTTGCAAGCTGAGGCACTGAAGGGGGCGCCGCTGATCGGGGGCGAATGGCAGGAGGCGCCCGACAGCGAGCTCGCGCCGAGCATCGATCCGGCCAGCGGCGAGGAGGTCGGCCGCTTCGCCCGCTCCAGCGCGAGCGACGTCGACGCCGCCGTCGCGGCCGCGGTCGGCGCCCGCGAGGAGTGGTACCGGGCGGGCGCGATCGCGCGCGGCGCCGTGCTGGAGCGCGCCGCCGATCTGCTCGAGGCGCGCGCCGACGAGTGGGCGGAGCTGATGACGCGGGAGATGGGCAAGCCGCTGCCCGAGGCGAAGGGCGAGTGCCTGCGGGCGGTCGGGATCCTGCGCTTCTACGCGTCCGAGGCGCAGCGCCCCTTCGGCGAGCACTACGAGTCGCAGACGCCGCGCACCTGGCTGTTCACGCGCCGCCGCCCCGTGGGCGTGAGCGCGATCATCACCCCCTGGAACTTCCCTGCGGCGATCCCCGCCTGGAAGGTGGCGCCGGCGCTCGTCTTCGGCAACCCGGTCGTGCTCAAGCTGGCGGAGGCGGCGACCCTGACCGGCCTGTTCCTGGTTCGCGCCCTCGTCGAGGCCGGGCTTCCGGACGGGGTGCTGAACGTGCTCACCGGCAGCGGCAGCGAGCTCGGGCCGCCGCTCGTCACCCACCCGGACGTCGCCGCCGTCTCCTTCACCGGCTCGGTCGCCGTCGGCGAGGGGATCCGCGAGGCCGCCGCGGCCCGCGGCAAGCGGGTTCAGCTCGAGCTGGGCGGCCACAACCCGGTGATCGTCCGCCACGACGCCGACCTCGACCTGGCGCTCTCCGCGGTCACCCTGGGCGCGTTCGCCTCCGCCGGGCAGAAGTGCACGGCGACGCGCCGCGTCTACGCCGCCGAGGGGATCTACGAGCGCTTCGTCGAGCGCCTGGGCGAGCGCGCGAGCAACCTGCGGGTCGGCCCGGGCTTGGACCCCAGCACCGAGGTCGGGCCGCTGGTCGACGAGGGCGCGATGAACGGCGTGCTGGAGGCGCTCGAGCGCGCGAGCTCCGACGGGCGGGTCGTCGCCGGCGCCCGCCGCGTGACCGAGAACGGGCTCGAGCGCGGCTGCTTCGTCGCGCCGACCGTGATCGCCGACCTGCCGGCCGACGCCCACCTCGCGCGCGAGGAGGTGTTCGGCCCGGCCGTCGCGGTTTGGCCGTACGCCGAGGACGACGACGCGGTCGCGCTCGCCAACCGGACCGAGTACGGCCTCTCGGCGGCCGTCTTCACCAGCGACCTCGGCGTCGCGATGGACTTCGTCGAGCGCATCGAGGCCGGGGTCGTCCACGTCAACTCCCAGACCGCCGGGGCGGAGGCGCACGTCCCCTTCGGCGGCATGGGCTCGAGCGGCTACGGCCCGCACGAGCAGGGGCGCGCGGCGATCGAGTTCTACACCGAGCAGCAGACCGTCTACATGGATCGCCCGCAGTGAGCGGGACCTCCTGATCGGGCCGTCCGGCCGGACGGCCCGATCAGGGCCGCCAGATCCAGGGCTCGGTGCCGTTCGTGCCGTCGTTCGCGCCGAAGTAGAGGGCGCGTCCGACCGGCTTGAACGCGTACGGGAACGAGCCGGCGGTGGGGTTGACCTCGAACTTGCGGGTGCCGTTCGGCTTGCCGTTGGTCACCCACAGCTCGTAGTTGTCGGCGGCGTCGGTGGCTGAGAAGACGACGCGCTTGCCGAAGCGGGTGGGCGCGGAGAAGTGATCATCGAGCTGCCGGTCGGGTTGATGTCGCGGAGCAGGCGGGTGCCCTTGGCGGTGCCGTCGCTCACCCACGGCTCCTCGCCGGTGGTCCCGTCGTTGCCTTGGAAGAACGCCTGCTTGCCGAAGACGACGAGCCGGCCGGGGTTGAACGGGTCGGGACCCGGCACGACGTCGCGCACGAGGCGCGTGCTCTTGGCGGTACCGCGCGAGCGCCACAGCTCGCGGCCGTGCGTCCCGTCGTCGGCGTCGAACAGCAGGACCTTGCCGAGCTTCACGATCGAGCGGGGATCGCCGTCGGCCGAGCCGGGCGCGATGTCCTTGACGCGCTTCGTGCCGCGCTTGGTTCCATTCGTGCGCCAGAGCTCATAGCCCCGGCTGTCGGCGCCGGTGAAGTAGACGTGGCGCCCGAGACGCACGGGGGCGGGCTCGTAACCCGCCTTCGTCGGCGCCACGCGGCGCGTGCCGCGCTTGCGGCCGTCGGTGCGCCAGAACTGGAAGGTCCCGCCGGGGCCCGTGAAGGCGGCGAACAGCAGGCGGCCGCCGAGCCTCACCGGGTTGAAGGCGAAACCCGGGACCCCGTCGGCCGGGCCGGGCGCGATGTCGCGCACGAGCCGGGTTCCGCGCTTGGTGCCGTCGGTGCGCCACAGCTCGAGGCCGGTGTTCGCTCGCCTGCCGACGAAGTAGAGGTGGCGGCCGAGGCGCGCGAAGCGGATGGGGTCATAGACGCCGTTCTCCACGCCGGGGTAGATGTCGCGCACGAGCTTGGTGCCGCGCGCGGTCCCGTCCGTGCGCCAGAGCTCGATCCCGTGCTCACCGTCGTCGGCCGCGAACAGGGTGCGCTTGCCGAGGCGCGTGAACCCGTGGGGGTTGGAACCCTCCGGGCCGGGTTGGATGCGCTTGAGCAGCTTCGTGCCACGCGCGGTTCCATCCGTGCGCCAAAGCTCGACGTCGATGCCGCTCGTAGCGGCGCCGAAGAGCACCCGCTTCCCCGGCCGGGCGA
>Ga0310837_101254_pt1 | contig 11990 bp, 10 predicted proteins | sample SM_ome_5_FD_201315 | JGI IMG/M metagenome (GOLD analysis project Ga0310837, IMG submission 201315) | Sorghum-adapted microbial communities enriched on stacked mutant (SM) sorghum from Joint BioEnergy Institute, Emeryville, California... ...
AGGCTGCGATGAATTATGACGAAGCCTCTTCCTCTTCTTGTTCTGTGAGGGTGGTTGCCGTGGAGCCGGGTCTGCCAGGCGCTTCCCGCAACCGGATATAGCCCAGTCTCATCCAGGTGAAGTTGAACAGGTTGTTCAGGAAGTGCAGGATGATCGGTCCCCAGAGATCGCCGTACCAGATGAACAGCGCATTCAGGAACCATCCGAAGATGAAGACATAGGCGATCGCATGCCAGCTGCCGCGATATTGAGGGACATGGGCCAGCCCGAAGAGCGCGGCGATGATCAGGCAGGCGGCGAGATCGCCTGTGAAGGAAGCCAGCAGGCCGAGCAGCGCGGCGCGGAAGAGGATCTCTTCGCAGACCGACGAAGCGAGGGACAGGGCCGGGATATGAGCGATGCTGCGGCCGCGGACGAGGTTCCGCATCTGCACCACGCCTTCGGTGGCGGGCAGGTCGAGGCTGCCCCTGCGCTTCGTCGCCCACAGGTACAGCTGGCCCACCATGGCGACGAGAACGGCGACCCAGAGGCCCGTTGGCTGCCGGATCGTCAACAGCTCGCGGAGGTAGGGTCCGGCGCTAGCGCCCTGCCAGAGCCAGATGATGATGAAGCCGACCAGGGCGTAGATGATCAGGGACAGGTAGAAGGCTGATGGCGGTATGCGGATGGAGGATTTCCCCTGGTTCATCGGTAAACTCCTTGTGATGGGTGGTGATGACATCGCGATGCATGATGCCTGCAACAGAACCGAGGATCGGACCATGGCGAACCTCTATGGCCTGGTTGCGGTTTGATAGTTTCATTATACACCATACCACGGTAAAGATTTTCATTTTACCAATGAAGTTATACATTTCTAACGGACTCCACCAACCTGATTGGAGACAAAACGCCTGATTTATCGAAACAATGAGGCGATAAGAAACGATGATTATTCCGGATGATTTCCCGAAGCCTTGCCGACCATATAAGGGGTTGTCACGTTGTGATACGTCAAATGCATCGACATTCCCCAAGCCGCATGTTCCAGGACGTGGCAATGATCCATCCAGATTCCCGGATTGTCGGCGCGAAACGCCACTTCGTAGGTTTCGCCCGGTTCCACCAGCACGGTGTCGAGCCAGAGCGGGCTGCCCTTGTATGGCTCGCCGTTCCGGCTCAATACAAACACATGGTGCCCGTGCAAGTGCATGGGATGATAAAGCAACGACCGGTTGACTATGCGCGTCTTGACGAGATCGCCTTCCTCCACCACAAACGTCGGCGTATGCGGAAATACTTCTCCGTTGATGGCCCACAGCGAGTTCGCGCGGCCATTGTAATGTCCGATGTATATTTGATCCAACACCATGAGAAATTCCCGGTCGAACCTCGTCGTTTCGTCGAAGGGGGCCGGGGCGGGAGCGCCGTATTTCAGCGGGTCCAATATCCCGCTTCCGGCCTGGAGGTCGGCGCCCCCCCGTCCGTCCTTGCTGAAGACAAGATAAGCTTCGGCTTCGGCGGCTTCCCCGTGCAGCGCCAATGTGACCGGATGTTCCGGCATCGTAAAGGTCACATCGTACCGGCCGCCTCCCCCGATCTTCAACTGTACGCCGGTCACTTCCTCCGGCTGGTGAATGTCCCAGCCGTCGATGGCGGTTACGCGGAAGGACGTCCCGTTGAGCGTAAATCTTTTTGTCAAGCTGGCGCTGTTAACGAGCCGGAGCCTCACTTTCGTGCCGGGTTTGATGATCTGGCCTTGCGCGGGTTCGGGCAGATGCAGAACTGTCGTCATGCCTTCGGGCGTTTCCCAGTCGTGGGAGAAAATCGTGATGTCCGACGCCTCGTCGCTCCTCCCGGGTTGGCTCATCTTTTCTTGTTCAGGCAGAATAATGAACGCGCCGAACAACCCTTTGAAGACTTGAATCGAAGACAATTGGTGGGAATGATACCAGTGGCTTCCCGTTTCTTGCACGACAAAGCGGTACGTATGGGATTCTCCCGGCATGACGGCATTCTGCGTCACACCGGCCACCCCGTCTTCCGCGTTCGGAACATCGACGCCGTGCCAATGTACGGTAACGCCTTGTTCAATGTCCCGATTGATCAACTTCACTTCGACCAGATCCCCTTCGTGAACGACCAGCGGCGGACCCGGAACTTGACCGTTAAACGTCCACGCCTCGATCGTGTGGCCCGAGACGAGTTCGATGATCTTCTTCTGCGCGACGAGCGTAAACCGTTTGTCCGGTTCGCCGGTTCGCGGGCCGGTCAACTCCGTGACGCTGATCGTTCCGTTTCCGCCGGCCGGCATGCCGGCATGGTGACCGTGATGATGCGAGAAGTCGGCATGCGGCAACTTGGGGCCTCCGCCGAATTCGAACGTTTCCGCGTGGATCATGGACATGGCGTCGGGGAATTTGCTGCGTTCCAACGACCATACGTGCCACGCCGCCAACAGGACGACGGCCGCCAATGCCCACACGGTGTTTCTTCGTACCAGCACCTGAATTCCCTGGCGGCGGGACGCGATGATTCCAACACGCCGCCGATGATACAGGTACAGCAGAACGGCGCATGCGGCCAGCGTGACCAGGTACGTCGTCGACTCTCCGACATCCGGAATGGACGGGATATCGCACAATACGAGATACAGCGCCATAAGGACCCCGACGGACATCGTATGAATGGACGCGGCGATGAAGACCGACGATTGAGGCGACATGACCGGGGTCTTGTCCAGGTGCGGCACAGAGCCGATGATCACATACAGCGCCGGCAACACCAGGAGCGGCAGCATGACAATGAAACGATCCATGACGAAATACCATCCGAGCGCGGCATAGGTCGACGTTACAACGATGCACCACAAAAGGACCAGGACGAGGCCCGTCCAAACGCCGGTTCGCACGGAACGTTTCCATCGGGAGACGCGGGTAGGCTGGAACGAGACGTATTTCAGGCCGTTCGCCGCAACTCCGGTCACTCCCCAGACGATCGCCAGCGCGAACAACAGGAACATTTCCAGACCGTAATAAAGAAAAACTTCATACACCGGCATGCACCTCCACTTTTTTTAAAAAGGTGGACATTTGGGAAACCATTCCGGCAGCGGTGCCGGGATCTCCATCATCGCGAACCATGTTCGTCCCCCCGCATCACGGTTTGACCGCGTGCGGAGTCCATCGAGTAACGGAGACTCCCTTCGGATCTTCGGATCTCAACCGTTGGACAGGGGGCGTCGCAGATGCAACGACAAGGGCGGTTGCCGACGATGGAAAACGGGCTCCCGGTTAGGTGCGGCGCATATAGGCGTGGACCGTCAGCGGTGCGAAAACGGCCACGATGACGGCGGCCCCCGTGAGGGAAATGGCGAGATCCCAGCTGAATGTTCCGGCATTGGCCAGATCCCGGACGGCCGTGACCAGATGCGAGATCGGGTTTAAGTGGACAAATTTTTGCAGCCAGATCGGCATCGTGTGGACCGGCACGAACGCGTTGGAGGCAAATGTCAGCGGCAACAGCACCATCATGGAAATGCCTTGCACGCCGGATGCGGAGCGCGCAATGACGCCGAAGAATGCGAAGATCCAGCTGACTGACCAGGCACACGCAATGACGATCGTCCCCGCGACGGCGACGTGCGCCAAGCCGCCTTCGGGACGGTAGCCGATCAGGTACCCTATGGTGAAAGTAAGCACCGTCGCGACAGCATAGCGGACGGTGTCCGCCATCAAAGCTCCGGCCAAAGGCGCGATTCGTGCGATCGGCAGCGATTTGAACCGGTCGAACACGCCTTTCTCCATGTCTTCGCGCAACTGGACTCCGGTGACGATGGAAGCGGTGATCACCGTCTGCACGACCATGCCGGGCACAATGACCGGCAAATAATGGATCACGTCGCCTGAAATGGCGCCGCCGAGAATATAGGTGAACATCAGGGTAAACAAAATGGGCTGCAGAGTAATGTCGAACCATTGCTCGGGCGTATGCCGAATTTTCAACAGCCCCCGATAAGCCATAGTCAACGAGTTGCGAACCGTTTGGCCGAAACCCGTGGCATTTTTCAGTTGCGGACCGGCCCCTCGAGCCTCGGATGCGTTCATCCGGCCGTTCCCTCCCTTGCTCCGTTCGATCGTTCGGACTCCGGCGGTGCGTCTTTTGCAGCGCGATGGCCAGTGATGCTCATAAACACTTCGTCGAGTGTCGGTTTCTGCACGCTGATCTCAACCAGAGGTATGCCTCGGGTTCGGAAGGCGATCAGCAGGTCGGCCAACTGATCAGCATTCTTCATGGGCGCGGTGATGTTACCGGATTCCGCCGTCAGATGGGACTGCACCTGAAGCACCTGCTCCACGATATGACGGGCGTCCGCGATGTCACGCGCATGCCGGACGCGCAATTGCAGCGAAGAGGTGCCGACCGAGGTTTTCAGTTCATCCGCCGTCCCCTCCGCGACGACCTGGCCGCGGTCCATCACCGCGATTCGGTCGGCCAGTTGATCGGCTTCTTCGAGATATTGTGTAGTTAGCAGCACCGTTGATCCCGTCTTCACCAATCTCCGGATCATGTCCCACATCTTCGCGCGCGTATGCGGATCCAGTCCGGTCGTCGGTTCATCCAGGAAGATGAGCGGGGATTGAACGATGAGACTTGCCGCCAAATCCATCCGCCGCCGCATGCCGCCGGAAAATTGTTTCAACGATCGGTTCGCGGCCTCGGTCAACCCGAATTGTTCCAACAGTTCCGCCGCCCTGCGGCGCGCCGCCGCACGTCCCAGCCCGAGCAGCCGGGCGAAGAGGATCAGATTCTCATAGGCGGTCAGCGATTCGTCCACCGACGCATGTTGACCTGTCACTGCGATCAGTTGACGCACGATGTGCGGCTGTTTCACCGCATCGTAACCGAAGATCCGCACCGAACCCGCATCCGGCCGCAGCAGCGTTGCCAACATCCGCATGGTCGTCGTTTTGCCTGCCCCGTTCGGGCCGAGTACGCTGTAGATCGTACCGGTACGGACGCGCAAATCGACGCCGTTTACCGCTCGATGTCCTCCAAAAGCTTTCATGAGCCCGTGGGCTTCGACGGCCCAGCCGGTATTCGGCATTGCCGTGATGAATGGATGATCCATAGTGCTCCCTCCTGTCTGAATGTTCTAAGGAATCATATAGCGCCTTTGTAAACTGAATTTAAACAGTGGTTCGTTCCGCGCCGCGAGCACTGGGCTACCCGTTGACAATATTCCGTCATTGGAAAAAGATAGGAGATAGAGGCGCGATTACATGACGTCGGTCGCAGGGATGGGGGACATATCGAGACAAACGTTGCTTGCCGAATCCAAGAGTGGCAAAAAGGGAAGAGCATCGTGTCGCATGGGGGCCGATCGACGTGGCGGATCCGGCGCATCCGTGCGCGGTTTATATCCGGTTAACATTCATGGCGTATCCTGATAGAGCGGGCGGTGCCGCAACTTTCCCGGCACACGTTCGCCGGCAGCACGGGAAGCGCGAAAAGATGCCGGTGTCATTCATCGTTTGGAGGCTGAAAGGTGAAGAAAGGGTGGTGAGCATGGTTCACATTTTGGTTGTGGACGACGATCCGCACATTCGGGAGCTCGTCCGGCATTTTTTGCAAAATGAAGGTTTTGCGGTTCATGAGGCGGCCGACGGCGCGGAAGCGCTGGCGAAACTGGAGTCGGTAAAAGCGTCTCTCGTCATACTCGATATCATGATGCCGAACATGGACGGCTGGCAGCTGTGTCGCGAACTGAGGGAGCATTGCGATGTTCCGCTGCTCATGCTGACGGCCAAAGGGGAAACGGCGCAAAAAATGAAAGGATTCCAGCTCGGTGCCGATGATTACCTCGTCAAACCGTTCGAACCGCTCGAACTCGTCGCCAGGGTGAAGGCGTTGTTGAGACGATACCGGATTGCCGTCTCCCAGACGGTGCAAATCGGGAATGTGACGCTGGACCGCAAGATGTTCGAAGTCATCGTCGACGGCCAAAGCACCTCCCTTCCGCTCAAAGAATTCGAGCTTTTGTTCAAATTGGCCAGTTATCCGGGGAAAACCTTGTCCCGGGAGCAATTGATCGAAGAAATATGGGGTTATGATTTTGATGGGAACGAGCGGACGGTGGATGTGCACATTAACCGGCTGCGCGAACGTTTTCCGGAAGATCGGCACTCGTTCAGAATCGCCACGGTGCGTGGGCTGGGCTACCGGTTGGAGGTGCGTCCGTGAAAGCCGTATGGAATAAGATCCGCGCGATGTCCTTGCTGCTCATCATGCTGCTGTCCTTGAACGTTTGCTGGACCGCTGCGCATTACCTCACCTCGCTCTTTGACGCCAGGATGAGCGGACAACCGGAAGATCTCGTCAGACTGCTGGTGAATGCGACGCTCGGATTTTTGCTGTTTGGCGGGTTTTTGCTGATCGTCTCCTTATTTTCTTTCCCCGGGCATACGGCCAAGTTCCGTTCGATCATCGATGCGATGGAGAGGATGTCCCGTGGTGATTTTCACGTCAATGTGCACATGAAGACGAGAACCGACGACCAGTTCGGCAAGCTGGTCCGGTCATTCAACGATATGGCTGCGCAATTGGGCGCCATGGAGAAGATGCGGCAGGAATTCATCTCGAACGTATCGCACGAGATCCAGTCTCCTCTCACGTCCATTCACGGTTTTGCCCGCGCGTTGCGGGATCCCGGCCTGAGCGAAGGGCAGCGCGTCTATTATCTCGACATCATAGAAACGGAGTGCATGCGGCTGTCCCGATTGAGTGACAACCTGCTCAAACTGACGACCCTCGAGTCCGAGCATCATCCTTTCGAACGGAAACGATACCGACTGGACAAACAGCTGCGGGAGGTGGTGCTGGCTTACGAACCGCAATGGCTGGACAAGTCAATCGACATGAAGGTGAGCCTCGAGGAAACCGAAATCGTCGCCGACCCCGAATTGATGAACCAGGTGTGGGGAAACCTCCTGCACAACAGCATCAAGTTCACACCTCGCGGCGGGATGATCTCGGTTCAACTGCGGAAGAGAGACGGAGAAGCGGAAGTGCGCATCGCCGATACCGGCATCGGCATCGGGGAGGAAGATTTGCCGCGCATCTTCGAACGTTTCCACAAGGCGGACAAATCGCGGCACCGCACCGGCGGCGGCAGCGGCCTCGGACTTGCCATCGCCAAAAAGATCGTTGACCTGCATCGTGGTTCGATCGACGCGCAGAGCAAACCGGGTGACGGTTCCGTGTTCACGGTCCGGTTGCCGGCGGGCAAGTGAGTGGTCGAGGGAGCTGCTGCAGATCCCTCGTTCTGCCTCTTGCGATCCTTCGCCCTTTTCTTGGATCAGCAGACATGCAAAAACCCTCCTGTCAGAGTTGAATCTGCAGGAGGGAGTATTCATTCTCATTGTTTGTCAGACCAACAATCCGGGTCAAGGCCGACAGTTCACGTTTTTCACAGGCCGGGACTGTGCATCTTTCCAGCGCACAGTCCCGTATGAACAAGTCCCGCAATCGCTTGCGGGACATGAATGTTATGTAACTGGCGCGCCACGGTGGGACTCGAACCCACGACGCACAGTTTAGGAAACTGTCGCTCTATCCTGCTGAGCTACGGGCGCGTGCAAACATCATTATAACAAAAAGGACGCCCCCAGATCAAATGTTTTCCGCTGACACAGACTGGAAAACCGACCTGCAATCCGATAATTCTAGAAAAATTTCGCGCGGTTTGCGATTTTTCGAGTATAATGGTAGATAACCGATACCAGTCTATGTTAAAGGTGGTTCATGCTGATGGCTGATCACATGCTGCGAAAGCTGGCCGGAATCCTATGCGCAGCCTTGTTCGCATTAGGGCTGCCGATGTCCGTGGCAGCACAGGAAACAGGAGCCTATGCCGTCTATCTGGACGGCCAGCTCCTGAGCTTCGAAAATCCCCCGATTGCCGAGCAGAACACCATGCTGCTGGAGTTCCGCACGGTGTTTGAAAAGCTCGGTTACAGTGTCGGCTGGGATGCGCAAGCGAAAGTCGCTTACGCTGAGCGTGATCACCTGCGCATCGATGTGCCCATCGGCCGTTCAGAAGCGGTCGTGAATGGAGAGACCGCGGTTCTGCCCGCACCCACCCGGATCGTGAACAATCGGACGATGGTCTCGCTCCATCTCTTGTCCGATCATACCGATCATCCGGTCATATGGGATCAGGCAACAGGCATCATCTCCATCGCAAGCGCGGCCCACGGCAATCCGACCGATCAACCGCTTACGCTGGAATCGAATATTACGCATAACGGATTCGTTGAGCTGGTCGGGTCGGTAAGTGACGATGTCACCTATGTTCGGCTGGATATTGCGCACTCCGACCATCCGTCCGAGGTCGAACACATCTTCCTGGAGCCGATGGATGGCCGGATCGATGCGCTGCTGGAGATGCCGTTCGGCCATGGCATCTATTCGATGAGGGCATACGCGACGAAGGACCAGGAACGCTATGGACAGTACCGGCCCCTGGACAGCTTCAAGATCGTGTATCCCGAGGATCCCGATCTGGTCGTCATCCCGCATGACAAGGATCCGAATCGCTATACGATACGGGTCAACCGATCGCCGGATGCGGAGGAGACGCTGCTGCAGATCAGGAAGCTGAACCGTGAAGCATTCGTCAACATCAGCCCCGGGCAGCCGGAGCAGGCCGAACAGTCGGAGCAGGCTCCCGCGGTGATCGAGGAAGATGTCTATCTGGCCTTCGGACCTGGCGTCTACCAGGTGAATCTGTTCGAGCTAATGGACGGGGAGCAGAGGGTCAAGACGGTGACCTGGACCCATCAGGGCATTGCCGGGCTGTCGCTCAGCGCAGAGGTTACGGAGAACAGCAAGGTGTGGCTCAGAGGCACCGTATCGCCGGACATGAAATGGATGTGGATCCAATACGCGAACACCTCCGAGTCGATCATGCGCAGCATCTATGTTCCGATCACGAACGGAAAGGTCGATCAGCTGCTCTATCTGAATATGGGGAAGGGACGCTATCAGATCAAGGTTGGTCTGACCGGTGAAGTTCCGTACCACAAGCAATATACCAATGAAATCTTCGAGGTGGAGAATCTCGATCCCCGCGACCGCCATCTGCTGCCCAGCGAGGGGATCGAGAGCGAGCACGAAGCCATCGTCGCCCTGGCGACCAGGCTGACCGAGCACCTGGAGACGGATGCGGACCGATCGCGCGCCATCCATGACTGGGTGGCGGGCAATGTCGGGATCGATCCGGGGGCATACGGGGACGGGACAGGTCGGGATGATACGGCGCTCGATGTGCTGGAGACCCGCGTTACGAACGGCAGAGGCTTCGCCCGTTTGATGGCGGCTCTGCACCGCGCGGCAGGCATCCCGGCGAAGCTGGTCAGCGGAGAGGTGCTGATCGGGGACAAATGGCAGGAGCATGTATGGAATGAGATCTATATCGAAGACCGTTGGGTGGTCCAGGATGCGGCATGGGATGCAGGCGAACTGGATCCGGAGGCGGGCTCGTTCCGGGCGAAGCTGTCGCATGACTATTACGATCCGGCTCCGGCAGTGTTCAGCCGGGATCACAGGAAGCTGGCGGACATACAAGAGTAGGCATGAAGCCTACTCTTGTTTCTGTCTCAGCCGGCGGAAGAAGCTGGTGAGCAGCTCGGCGCACTGCTCCTGCTCGACACCGGAGATCACCTCGGTCTGGTGATTGAAGCGGCTGTCGGCCAGCAGGTTCATGAGCGTGCCGGCGCATCCGGCCTTGGGGTCCGGCGTACCATATACGATGAGGGGCAGCCTGGCCTGCAGGATGGCGCCGGCGCACATCGGGCACGGCTCGAGCGTCACATAGAGCGTACAGTTCAACAGCCGCCAGGCGCCGATCGTTTCGCTGGCTTGCCGGATGGCGATCATCTCGGCATGCGCCGTCGGATCATGGGTGGTCTCCCGCGTATTGTGACCGCGTCCGACGATGACGCCATCCCGCACGACGACCGCGCCGATCGGCACCTCGCGGATCGACTCCGCCTTCCTCGCCTCACGTATCGCTTCCTGCATCCAATATCGATGATCGAACATATGCATCCTCCGTCTGTCAGTCAGCTCCGTTGCCGATGCGGGCAGCGCATCGGCGCAGACCGGACGCCATGCCGGCACGCGTGTGGGCAACGGAACAGTCGCTTATTATTGTAGGCAAAGCGGTGACACGGTTCAAGCGAATCAGAGTATCCGGCGATTCACACGAATCGCAGCCGGGCGTTCTGGCAGATGACATGAACGGGGCTATGCTATATAATTAAGTTTGGCTTTTTGTGCAGACTGAGACGGAACAGTCTGCTGCCTCACATTAAGCGATTAAGCGAGATTAAGGAGAGCATGACGATGCCTTTGCAAGCTGGAATAGTCGGATTGCCGAATGTAGGCAAGTCCACATTATTTAATGCGATCACCCAGGCGGGTGCGGAATCGGCCAATTACCCGTTCTGTACGATAGATCCGAACGTCGGCGTTGTTGAAGTGCCGGACGAGAGGCTGACGAAGATCGCCGAGATTGTGAATCCCAGACGCATCGTGCCGACGGCCTTTGAATTCGTCGATATCGCCGGGCTGGTCAAGGGCGCCAGCAAGGGGGAAGGTCTCGGCAACAAGTTTCTGTCGCATATCCGCGAAGTGGATGCGATCGTGCATGTTGTCCGTTGCTTCGAAGATGAGAACATCACCCACGTATCGGGCAAGGTGGACCCGATCAGCGACATAGAGACGATCAACCTGGAGTTGATCCTCGCCGATGTGGAAACGCTGGAGCGCCGCATCGAGCGGACGCGCAAGAACATGAAGGGCGGCAACAAGCAATACGCCCAGGAGCTGGAATGTCTCGAACGCATCAAGGAAGCCCTGTACAACGATCGGGCGGCGCGCACCGTCGAACTGAACGAGGAGGAGCGTCTGCTGCTTCGCGATCTGCATCTGCTCACCATGAAGCCGGTGCTCTATGCGGCCAATGTCAGTGAGAGCGAGGCGGCGAACTACGAGGGCAACCCTTATGTCAAGCAGGTGATCGAATACGCCGCGAAGGAGAACGCCGAGGTGGTCGTGATCAGCGCCAGGGTGGAATCCGAGATCGCCGAACTGGAGGGCGAGGACAAGGAGATGTTCCTGGCTGAGCTCGGTCTGGCCGAATCCGGTCTGAACCGGCTGATCCGCAGCGCATACAAGCTGCTCGGACTGCAGACCTACTTCACGGCAGGAGAGCAGGAAGTCAGGGCCTGGACGATCAAGGCCAATACGAAGGCGCCGCAAGCGGCCGGCGTCATCCACTCGGACTTCGAACGCGGCTTCATCCGCGCGGAGGTCGTGTCCTATGAGGACCTGATCGCGTGCGGTTCGATGAACGCCGTGCGGGAGAAGGGGCTGCTCCGCCTGGAAGGCAAGGATTATATCGTTCAGGACGGAGATATCATGCATTTCCGATTCAATGTATAGAAACGCGTAGAGACCTTGTCTCGAATCAAGCATCATCATGAATGTCCAAAGGGGTGAACAAGGTTGCTGGACAAATTGCAGGCGCTCGTGGACCGCTACGAGAAGCTGAGCGAGCTGTTGTGCGATCCCGAAGTGGCGAACGACAGCAAGCGGCTCAGGGAATATTCCAAGGAGCAATCGGATCTGCAGGAAGCGTATGATCTGTACATGGAATACAAGAACGTGCAGGAGCAGCTGAAGGTCGCCAGGGAGATGCAGCAGGAGAAGCTCGACGATGAGATGCGCGAGCTCGTCAAGCAGGAGATCGCCGGGCTGACCGAACAATCGGCCAGGCTGGAAGAGCGCATCAAGCGCGTCCTTCTGCCCAAGGATCCGAACGATGACAAGAACGTGATCGTCGAGATCCGCGGCGCTGCGGGCGGTGATGAAGCGGCGCTGTTCGCCGCCGATCTGTTCCGCATGTACTCGCGCTATGCGGAGATGCAGGGCTGGAAGATCGAAGT
>Ga0310837_101255_pt1 | contig 11983 bp, 10 predicted proteins | sample SM_ome_5_FD_201315 | JGI IMG/M metagenome (GOLD analysis project Ga0310837, IMG submission 201315) | Sorghum-adapted microbial communities enriched on stacked mutant (SM) sorghum from Joint BioEnergy Institute, Emeryville, California... ...
CTCGAGGCGCCGGTTACAACCGCAACCCTTCCCTTTAGCAGCTCATTCCATGAAGACATGTTTCCACCTTCTTCCGAATATCATTTGTGTCCGGCTAGATAAACCGCGGTTTCTCCTTATTGAAAAAGGCGGACAATCCGATGGCTGGTTCTTCCGTCCGAAAGGTTTCGGCAAAGGCCTTCGCCTCCGCCGCCAATCCCTCTTCCAAAGGAAGATCCGCCGCCCCTATCGCCCGTTTCGCCAAACCCATGGCTTTTACGGCGCCTTCCGCCAATTCTTCGGCAAACGCCTCCGTTTCCTCTTCCAGCCGGTCCGGTTCCACCGCCCGGTGGATGAGGCCGATCCGTTCGGCATCCTTCGCCTCCAGGCGTTTGGCGGTAAAGATCAGTTCCGTCGCCTTCGCCCTCCCCAGCAATTTGGTCAGCCGCTGGGTGCCCCCCGCTCCGGGGATGATCCCGAGGGAAACTTCCGTCAAGCCGATCTTTCCCTTCCCCATGAAGCGGAAATCGCAGGCCAAGGCGAGCTCGCAGCCTCCGCCCAAGGCATGGCCGTTGATGGCGGCGATGACCGGCTTCGGCAATTCGGCAATTTTTTGAAAACAGCGCTGCATCCTCGCGCTGCCCTTTTCGATTCCGTTTTCCTGCCCGGCAAGGGCCGCGCCGTCTTCGATCATCGCCTTTAAATCGGCGCCGGCAAGGAAGATTTTCGGATGGGCCGAGGCGATGACGAGGACGCGGACGGCGTCATCGTCGGCCAGCCGGCCGGCGGCGTCCTCCAGTTCGTTCATCAACGTTTCGGTAATGGTGTTGACGGGAGGGTTGTTGATGATCATCCAGGCAACCCCTTTCTCCCGTTTCCGGATCTCGAGCGTTTGATAGGACACGTTTTCCCTCCTTTCACGGGCGGCGGGCAAGTCGATGCGGCCGGAATTCCGAAGTTTTTCGGAAAGATCCGCATGCCTCGGCGTCCGTTATCCGCCCGGTGGCGTTACTTGCACCGGACGAATGGAAACAAGGTTCCCTTGCGCAGGACGCGGTTCCTCCCTAATACAGCGGTTCCGACGATCCGGCCGAAGGTCCGCTAACGATGCTTCCTGCCCATTCCGTTTCCTTTGCGGGATCCGCTGCCCCGTTCCCTATTGCCCGCCCCCCTTGATTTTCAAAACCGGGTTTTTCGAACGCAAAACCGATCAGACGCGGATTCGGTAAGGGGCGTATTGCCGCCGGGCGATGACCAGATGCTGGATTTCGTTGGTCCCTTCAAAAATATCGAACACTTTCACGTCCCGGTACCATTTTTCCACCGGGTGATCCTGAAGCCCCGCCGGCCCCAACAATTCCAGGCATTTCGCGCAGACGGCCAGGGCCATTTTCCCTGCAAAGGCCTTGCACATGGCGGCTTCTTTTGCGTTTTCCATCCCGAGATCCGCCTTCCAGGCCGCTTCCCATGTCAGCAGCCGGGCCGCGGCGATATCCTGTTCGGCCTCGGCGAGCAGCTCGGCCGCCAGCCGATAAAATTTTCCTTGCTTCGGAAATTCCCGTTTTACCAAATCGAGGGTATATTCAAAGGCGGCCCGGGCGATGCCGACGGCCATAGCGGCGACGATCGGCCGGGTGCTGTCGAAAGTTTTCATCGCCACTTGAAAGCCCGCCGTTTTCGCCGCCTTCCTTTCGTAAAGCGCTTCTCCCCCGAGCAGGTTTTCCTCGGGGACAAAACAGTCTTCAAACAGCAGCTCGGCGGTTTCGTTGGCGCGCAGCCCCATTTTTTCCACGATCTTCGGTGCGCTGAACCCCTTCGTCCCCTTTTCGACGACGAACGCCCGCTGCCCCAGCCTGCCCAGCCCGGGATCCACCGTGGCGAACACGACCACCCAGGAGGCCCGGGCGCCGTTGGTAATAAATATTTTTTGTCCGTTCAAAATATACCCGCCTTCCGTCTTCCGCGCCGTCGTCCGGATGGCGGAAGCGTCCGATCCCGCTTCCGGTTCGGTCAAGGCGTAGGCGCCCCAGCGGGGTTCATCGGCCGTGAAGATGGAGAGAAACCGCTCCTTTTGTTCGTCCGTTCCGCTCGTCTGGATGGGCGGTCCGCCCAGCCCGGGACCGGGGAGGGACAACGTTACGGCCGCATCCCCCCAGGCCAGCTCCTCCATGGCAATCACCCCCATCCGGTTCGCCTCGTTCTCTTTTTTCGTATCCCCGCTTTTTCCCCCGCCTCCCGCAAAAGAAGACGGGTTTAAATGGATCCCCATTTTGTTCACCTTTTCCAGCCAATCGCCGGGGACTTGTTTTAACCGCTCCGCTTCCATGGCGATGGGCCGGATTTCGTGTTCGGCAAACCAATGGGCCAATTCCTGCATCTGTTTCTGGCGTTCCGACAATTCGAAGGAAATCATGAAACGGCCACTCCCTTGTCTCCGGCGATGAGATGTTCGCCCCGCTCCAACAGAAGCTCCCGTTCCCTGCCGTACAGCATCACCTGGGCCTGGGCATCCCGCATCCATTTTTCCGCCGGATATTCTTGGACGTATCCGTGCCCGCCCAGAAGCTGCACGGCGGAATCGGTGATATATCGGAGCGCCCGGTGGGCCCTGGACAGGGCGCGATTCGCAAGGCTTTGCCCGCGGGCGGGATCTTCCTCCGCCTTCATGGCGCTTTCCAGGACGAGGAGTTCCGCCGCCCTTAACTCGATCGCCATATCGGCGATCCGGAAGGAAACTCCTTGGAATTTGGCGATTTCCTGCCCGAACGCCTTCCTTTCCGCGGTATACGCCGTGGCGTAGTCGAGCGCCGCCTCCATCAGTCCGGTTTCCTTCGCGGCTTCGAGGATCCGGATCCGCGTCCTTGCTTTTTCGAGGAGCTCGCGGGCTTCCCTTCCCTTCGCCAAAATTTGCCCTTCGCCGATCTCCGCCTCCCGGAAGACGACTGAGGCGATCCCGGCGGTTGACAGCCCCAAACGGCCGTTTCCTCCTTCCGCCTCCCATGAATCCCCTTCCTCCAGGAACAGCAGCAGCTCTTCACCGGATGCATCCGCCGCCGCAACCATGAGAAAATCGCTGAAGGCGGCCAGCCTGACCGGTGCCGATCTTCCGTCGAGAAGGTACCCCTTCCCCCTTTTTTCCAGCCGCAGCGGGCTCCCCGGATATTCCGGGCCGCTTCCGCCGTCGATGAAGGCGATCGTCTTCCCCTTTCCGGCAACGAACTGTTCTTTGACCCTCCTTAATTTTTCCAGATCCGGCAGGAAACGGAGGACCGAGGCGGCGTCCCCGGCGCCGGGAAGGCTTTGCGCCACGGCAAGATCGCCGTAGGCGAGGCCTTTCCAGATGAGGGACTGGGTCGCCAAAGGAAGTTCCAGGCCGTGCCATTCCGCCGGCAGCTCCATGGCCAAAAAGCCGAGTTCCTCCAGTTCGGCAATGAAACTTCCGGGGATTTGACCCGCCTTTTCAAAAGCCTTTGCCTGCGGCCGGATCCTTTCCACGGCCACTAGTTTCGCCATTTCCGCGAACGCCCTTTGCTCTTCGGTCGGTTGAAAAGAGATCAACGGCAGTTCCTCCCCATCGCATCATATCCGGGTCTCATCCGTTGGCCGCCTTCCGGAAAGAGGCGAACAAATCCTGCAGTTTCAGGGCGAGGCCCATGTCCCCCTTGATTTTCAAGCGGCCGCTCATGAACGCCTTGGTTCCGTTTAAATTCCCCTCCGTCATTCGGATGAAATCTTCCTTCATCATCACGAGCGTGCATTGGGGAGATTCCGCTTCCTTTTTTTCGATCCGGCTGTTTTCTCCGTTCAGGATCAGCTGGAAAACCGAGCCGTCATCGTGGAATTGGAATTGATAGACGGCGGCAAGCCCTTTTGTCAGGGATGGATCCGCTTGCAATTTTCCGCCGATCCTTTGAAAGATTTCTCCAATTTCCGTCATGAAGCATCCTCCTTTGCCTATGGAATCACCTATTGCCGGTGTATGTACATCATAAAAATTTTTTCGGGAAAAAGGTATTCCGTACTTAGTCGTGTCGAAAAAGAGGGATTTCATTTTTTCCGAAAATTGTACGTCTTTTTGGTTTCCGCTCCGGCGAAAAGCACCCTCCCTGGCGGAACAGGACCGGACGGGAGCAGGCGGGAAGGAAGCGCATGGCCGTCTTCCCCGTTTCGCCGGCGCGGCCGGGGGCCGGGGAACGGGCGGAAAAGACCGTTCATGGCGGAGGGAAAAACCTTTTCCGGGGCGCGGACCCGGTGTCGGCGCGAGTCCCGCGGGCCCGATAGCCGTAATCTTGCAAAAGGTTGAGGTGCTTATCGGATTTTCACCCGATCGCCGGAACGCCCGGTTCTTGTTTCTTCTTCCCCATCATGGTCCCGAAAGGCAGGAAAAAGCCGTTTCCCGTCGCAGGAGAAACGGCCTTCTTGCCATCGCCGGCCGAGATGCAGCCTTTGACGATGGCTGTTCCGTTTGGTTCCGCGGACTTATGATTCCGCTTCGAATGCCTGTTCCACTTGCTCCCATCTTTTCCGAAGCCCGGTGAATGTCCGGTCGAATTCCGCCCATTTTTCCTTGAACGACCGAAACTGCATGTCCAAGGAAGCCCATTTATCCTTCAACGCCTTCCATCGGTTTTCGGCCCCAAGCAATCCGCTGTTCCCTGCATCCTTCGCCGTCTGGCCGGAAGAAGGACGGGCCGGATCTTGGGCACCCGGGGAAAGTTTTCCGGTTTGTTTTAATGCGGCCAAGGTGCTTTCCGCCTTTTCCAGCCGCCCCTTGATGCCGGTTAGGGCGGTTTCCAATTCTTCGGTTTTTTCCTTCAGCCATGTATGGTCTTCTTCCAATGCCCGCAGCAGTTTTTCCGCTTCACCGATCGGCGGCTCCGGCGGTTTTTCTCCCGTTCCCTGCCCGCCATCTTCTTCCCCCGGATCGGATGTCAAGCTCTTTTCGATTTCGGCAAGCGAAACCGCCAATTCGTCCGCCTTCCCTGCTTTCAGCACCTCATCCAGCCTGGCGGAAGATTCCGCCAACGCCTTTTCCAGATCCTGCGCCTGATGCAGATCGTCTTCCAGCCCGCGGGAAAGGGCCGCAAAATCCGCCTGGCTTTTCCGTATTTGTTTGGCCATAGTTTCCCCCGCATGCTTCATCGCCGCCTGTCTTTGGCATTCGGATTCGTAGCAGGACGTGATGCGGGCGTCGGGCAAAACGATCCCTTCGGCGGATTGGCTGGTCACCGTCATGACCACGTTTTCCAGGCAGATCCATCCCGCTTTGCTCGGCTGGCAGAAACCCGTAAAGGAAGGCAGGGTCCCGCCGAGGGTTTCCCCCTTCAAATTTTTCACGGAGACGATTCCGGCGGAACGGATTCGGATGACAAAGGGTTCCCGATCCCCCTTTTTTTGCAGGGTTTTTGCAATGGTCAACCCGTAAATATTCCCTTCTTGGATATCGATCTTCCCCGTCAGCGCCCCGAGCAAATCCATCGCCCCTTCCACTTTGTCGGCCGTAACGGTAAAGCCGCCGCCGGATTCCCCCTGTTCCGGCCGGTCATCCGCATTGACCGGGAAATCAAAAGAGATGGACAAGAGGAAGGAGACGGCAAAAAGGAACAGCAGAATCCTACGTTTATGGAAACGTTTCTTCATCGAAATTCACCTGTTTCCCTGATTTTCTGTTCTTCACGCCTGCAGCGATCCCGTGCCGGCGTCCGGGACGGAGGGGGCAGGTTCTCCCTTCCGGCTGCCGCCGGCGCCCGGCCCGAAACCGGAAAGGTCGACTTCATGCCTTTCCCATCCGACCAGCAAGGAGCCGGAAACAATCCCGAGGATCGTTCCGATCAGAAAACCGCCTAACGCCCCCATGATGGAGAGGACGGAAAGAAAAATGACGATCACCCCGAAAACGGTTGAAAATTGGGGGTAAATCAAGGAAAAGATGCCGAGGATCAGCAGCAGTCCCCCAAAAAGGAAGCCGATGAATACGAAGGTCCCGGGAATGAAGGCGATGGCGTACAAATGCAGCGGGATGTACAGGATCACGAGGGCGGATAAAATGGAAAGAACGCCGCCCCAAAAAGGCCTTTCGTTTTTCCAGCGGGCGAATCTCCCGCCCTCCGCCAATCTTTCATAGGCCTTCCGCAGCTTTTCTTCCCTTTTCAATCTTCTTTTTTCTCTTCTATTCATTCAGATCCCCCTTCCCGTCTTTGGGAGGCATCATTGTTCGATGATTTCCGGCTGATCGATCAGTTCGGTGGAAATCTTTGCCCCTTTCAAGGAAACCATCGACTGGAACAAATAGTCGGTAATCAGCTTCGCATCGGTAATGGTGATTTTTTTGGCGTTTTGCGTCCAGTTTTCCGCAAAGTTTTCCGTATTTTTTTCCACGATGGAAAGCCCTTCGAAACTCAAGTTGGCATGGATGAATCTCGCATCCTGGATCAGGCCTTTGATGGTGGTTTCCCCTTCGGCGCGGACATGAAATCTTACCCATTGGCCGGTGGGCATTTTTAAATCTTTATAGATGTGGAGTCCTTTAATCTTCGCTTCCCCCATCTTGTTTCTCACCATCGGGGACTGGTCGGCATTCCCCGTCTCTCCCATGTGCGGCAGGAGCTCGAAATCCGAACCTTGCAATTCGTCAAATTCGACGATGAAATCGCCGATGCCCCCGAGGGGCAGCGCCAAGGCGCTCCCTGTAAACCCGAAAGCGGCGATCAACAGGAACAGGGAGAAAAATCCGGTGAAGAGGGCGATGAAAAATTTCTTTTTCCAAACGCGGCCAACCGTCAACTTTTGGTCACGACCCATTTCCATACCATTCACCCCAATTGTAAATTTTCATGGACACCGCTCCGGCCCTTCGGCAGGCCGGATCCGGTTATGATTTTTCCAAAACTTTCCCCTTCCGCCTTCCGTAGAAAAGCAAAAGGGCAATCATGATGACCGCCGTTCCGGCCATCAGCGGGAAAAACAGATTTTTCGCCGTGTCCGGAAGTTTGCCGCTTCCGGGAGTCTCCCCTCCCGGCGGCCCCCCGTTCCGGCCGCTTCCCGCGCCGCCGGTGTTACCGCTTTCATCGTCGGAAAGATCAGGCCCGTCGATGCTTTCGATCCATATGTCGGCATTCTGCAGCGAAACCATGTTTTGGAACAAATAATCCGTTACGATTTTCCCGCCCGTGATGGTTACCGATTCGGCATTCTGCGTCCAATTTTGCCCGTAGGCCGTCTCTTCGCCGCTTCCGGTCGTGTTTTTCTGCTTCACGGCCAAGTCGTGGAATTGAATGTCCGCATCGACAAATCGGGCATCCTGGATCAAACCTTCAATCTTTGCCGGACGTTCCGTTTGAATGTTGATCCGGATCCATTTCCCGGCCGGCAGCTTGATGTCTTTATAAATCCGCAAGTTTTCAACGACAGCCGAACCGATCCGGTTTCTCACCAGGGGCACCTGGTCGGCGTTCCCCGTTTCCCCCATGTGGGGAGTTAATTCAAACCCGGTCCCCTCCAGCCTGTCAAAGGTGACGTAAAAATCGCCCATTCCGCCCAGCGGCATGGCGAAAAAGGTGCCCGTAAACCCGAAGGCGCCGATGATTACCCCGAAAAAGACCAGTCCGGTCAAGAGCGCCGCGAGAAATTTTTTTCCGCTTGTCCGCCCGACAACCTTTCTTTCCATCTCCACTCCCTTCCCCCCCTTTCCCCAGGTACGGGCCTGTGCAGCTTCTTGTTCGGCGACGATATTTCCAAAAGATTGAAAATTTTTATATTCCTCTATTTATTCTAAAGAAAAAACACCGAAAAACCTATCCTACAAAAATAGGGGATTTTTACGGGGACGGGATTTTTCTTTCCGCCAGGAAGAACGCGAGCCCCGCGGCCATGAACAGAAGGCCGATCAGCGCCCGTCCGGGATCGGCCGTTCCCGTATCGGGAAGGGTCTTCCCCGTGTCGGCGGAGGGCTGGACGTCCTGTTGCGCGCCCCTGCCGGCGTCTCCCGCATCTTCATCCCCTTGGCCGTCGTGCGGATTGGGCCCGTTCGGATCCGCCGGATTTTGATCCTGTCCGCCGTCCGGTCTTCCGGCATTACCCCGCCCGTCATCCTGTCCGTTGTTCCCGTCCTTTCCCGGATCCGTATCGCCCGGATTCTGATCGTCCCCGTCTCCCTCGTCCCCATCGCCGGGACCGGGAACACCGCCGGGCATATGGCGGAGGTCGGGGAGTTTGAGCCAAACTTCTTCATCGGCCTTTACGTACAGGGTTCGGGAAGCCTCATCGAAGTAGAAATCGCCGATTTTTCCTTCCTCCTTGGCCGGTTCCCCTTCCCCTTTCAGCAACGCCCCGTTCCCCTGCTCCTTCAAATTGCCGGTCTTCACCCAGCCATCGTCCGTCTTTGCATAAACATCGAGCGTCCCGGTGTCCAGATAGCGGTCGTTTTCTTCGCCAAGGCCGGGAGCGGGCGCCCCTTCGCCGGAAAACCAAACCGGGACCTTTTCCGCGGGGGGAAGATTCGGCCAAATCCTTTCCAGGAAACGGGCGGCGATCGCCTGGTATCCCGCTTCGTTCGGATGGATGTCGTTCGGATTCGGCAAATATTCCGGATATCGTCCCGCGAACAGGTCGAAGGTGGGAATGAAGGCCGCGCCATATTCGCCGGCGGCGTTTTCGATTTTTTGATTCAGCAGCTGGATGATCGGGACGACCAATGATTGCATATTTTCCAAATAGGGAAGGGCATTGTAATAGCCCATGACATAAATGTCCGCCGTTTGATTCCGTTCTTTCAATTTCGCCAAAATGGTTTTCATGTTGCTTTCCACCCGCTGAAGGACCGCCAAGGCGGCATTCATCGCCTGCTGCAATTGCTCCGGATCATTCGGGTTGATCTTCGTAACGTCGATCGCCTTTAACAGGTCATTGGCGCCGGCGTCGATCGTAATGAAATCCGCCTGTTGTATGCTTCCCAGGATTCCGCCGGCATCCTGCATCAGTTGCTGAAGGACATCATCCGTGGTGTACCCTCCCACGCCGGCATTGACCAATTCGACGGAATAACCCTTTTCCGCCAACCCTTTCTGGATAAAATAGGGATAGCCCTTTCCCGTTTTCGTTCCGTCATTTTGGTAACCCGCCGCCAAAGAATCGCCCAGGGCGACATAGTAAACGGGGTTTTTGCCGGCCGCCGCCGGCTTAAGATGATGCTGCGGGGAAAGCAGGAACAAAATGAGGAAAAGGCTGAGGAAACGGATCAATTTTTTATGGAAACGAACCATACCGATCCCCCTGTAATTTTTTTTAAAAAGAAAAATGGAGAAGGCTCCCGGTGAAAGGAGTCCCTCCCATTTGAAATTCCCTTTTTCCGCAAATCCCGTCTTAACGGGCATTGCGCGGAACGGAAGCGTTTACTGGAAAACCCTTCTTCGGAGCAGCCATCCGGCTCCGCCCAGCAGGGTAAGCAGCAACCCTAAGGACAGGAGCAACGGTTCCTTCGTTGCGGTATCGGGCAACGGATTCCCGGATCCGCCTTGGTTTTCACCGTTATCCGCTCCGCCGTTATCGTTCCCGCCGCTGCCGTTGTTTCCGGCATTGCCATTGGACGGGCCGCCGTTATTTTGCTCATCGTCATTTCCGCCTTGCGGTTCGTCATCGCCCGGATTGCCGCCGCCCGGTTCGTCCGATCCTTTCAGGCTGAGAAGGAAGACCCAGCCGTTCTCGGAATCTTTGATATACAAATCGCCGGTTTTCGCATCAATATAGAAATCTCCCGGGCGTCCCAGGGAGCTGTCGGGTTTCCCTTCTCCGACATGCCACGAGGTGCCGTCATCGCCCTTTGCCCCTTTGAGATTGCCGATCAGTTTCCATCCCGATTCGTCCTTCAGATAAAGATCGTAGGCGGACGTATCGAGATAGTAATCGCCGGCTTTGCCCAATTCGGCCGCGGGGGCGCCAGTGCCGGTGAAGATCTTCGAACCGTCGCCGCCGATCATGTTGAAGGCAAGGACCCAGCCGTTTTCCTGCTTCACATACACATCACCGCTCGCGATGTCCAAATACAGGTCGCCCGGGCTGCCCAAGTCTTCATCCGGGGCCCCTTCCCCGTAATACCAGCTTCCCCCGGCAGGCGGTTGCTCTTCTTCCTTTTCCTGGACGATCACCGTCCGGGTGACGGAGGCCGTATTGCCCGCCGAATCGGAGACCGTGTAAGTCAAGATGTACTCGCCCGGCTTCGACGTGTCCACGCTGCCGGTGACGACGATCTGTTCCGTCAAGTCCCCGTCCACATCGTCCGTGGCCGTGGCGCCCGGATCGACGAACTCATCGCCCACGTTGAGATACAGCGGATTATCCCCTTTCAGCGTGATTACGGGCGGCGTGGTGTCCGGTTCCTGGGCTTCCCTGACGATGACCGTCCTTGTTGCGGTGGCCTCGTTGCCCGCCGAATCGGAGACCGTGTAGGTCAGGGTGTATTCGCCCGGTTTCGATGTATCCACGCTGCCGGTGACGACGATCTGTTCCGTCAAGTCCCCGTCCACATCGTCCGTGGCCGTGGCGCCCGGATCGACGAACTCATCGCCCACGTTGAGATACAGCGGATTATCCCCATTCAGGGTGATTACGGGCGGCGTGGTGTCCGGTTCCTGGACTTCCCTGACGATGACCGTCCTTGTTTCGGTGGCCTCGTTGCCCGCCGAATCGGATACCGTGTAGGTCAGGGTGTATTCGCCAGGTTTCGATGTATCCACGCTGCCGGTGACGACGATCTGTTCCGTCAAGTCACCGTCCACATCGTCCGTGGCCGTGGCGCCCGGGTCGACGAACTCATCGCCCACGTTGAGATACAGCGGATTATCCCCATTCAGGGTGATTACGGGCGGCGTGGTGTCCGGCGCTTCGATCGGGATTTCGTTTACCGTCAAGTCCTGCTCGGCATCGGGTGTGCAAACCGAAGGAATGGCACCGAGAACAGTGACTAAATTTGTTGTAATTTGTCCTGCTTTGATGACGACCTTTCCGCTTTCTCCCGCTTTCAGGCTGACGTTTTTGCCGCCGGTTTCGGGAACCCGGAAGCTGACGGAATCCGCGTCATCCGGAATCGGCGTTTCGGGAATGTCGAGCGGAGGATCGGCCACGTTCACGTCCGTTTTTCCGTTCAAATCCGCCGCATTTTCCAGCAAAAGATGGAATCCGGTCACCTGCCCTCTCAGGGGGTTTGCCGTTGAATATAACAGATCTAAACTCGATGGATCATCAAAGGTGACTTCCGTATAAGAATTTTCCAATGTAAATTCGGAGTTCGGCAAAACGGATTCAGGGACGGTCCCCGTAATCTTTACTTTCATTTTGACATGCAGCGGTCCAAGCACATCGCAAGTGTAATTAACGACTTTCGATTCTTCCTTCGCCGCTTGGACGTTGATTTTGCCGGGAAAATAGAAAAACAAAAGCTGGAATGCCAGGAAAACGAACAATGCACTTCTCAATCGGACGCGGATCATAATCTCCTCCCCTGCTTATTCGGTTTTCTGATTTGAAAATGGCGGAAAAACTGCTCTCTTCCTCTTTTTCATCCACCCCCTTTTCATGGAAGCGCATTCAATTCTTCGTTGCCATTCACTGCCCCTTCAGTAAAATCCCTGTCTGCTATCCATAGTTTAGTGAATCTTCGTTTGATTACCAATTCCTATAAAAATAGGAATAGTGTCCCTATTCACGAATCTATCCGACAAACGTACGGGGTTCTGTTTTCTGAATATTGGAATATTATAATCAATTATTGTTCTTTTTATTTATTGAAATTTTATTAAATATTGATATAATTATGGTTGCCGGAAATGCGGAGAACTTTTCCGGGGAAAGGAAACCGGCTTTTTTCGCGCCGGAATGGAGGGCCGAAAAAGGATGAGGAGGGGTGAGCGGATCCATGCCTTTTACGCTTAACGAACAAATGAACGCCGTTTATCAAAAGGGTCTGGAAACGATCCAAAAATATGAAGCGGAGATCCTCCGCGAATGGCAA
>Ga0310837_101265_pt1 | contig 11896 bp, 10 predicted proteins | sample SM_ome_5_FD_201315 | JGI IMG/M metagenome (GOLD analysis project Ga0310837, IMG submission 201315) | Sorghum-adapted microbial communities enriched on stacked mutant (SM) sorghum from Joint BioEnergy Institute, Emeryville, California... ...
CTTTTCTTAATTTCCTCCGCAAGCTCTGGATCTTGGATTTCAAGCGTATCCAGAATAACGCGTTCCGTACTTCGGTCGACATTGTTAAGCATATTCACAACCGCTTCAATGCCGCCTGCCTGCGTATAATCTTGAACAACAGTGGAAGATAGTTTCTGCTCTAGCACACTTTCCACTTGACTAATCACTTCAGGCGACGTGCTTTCCATCAGTGCAATGCGACGTGCTACTTCTGCCTGCCTTTCCTGCGGCAGGGCAGATAGAATGGCTGCCGATTGTTCCGGCTCCAAATAGGAAAGCACAAGCGCGATCGTTTGCGGGTGCTCATTCTGGATAAAGTTTAAAACCTGAGCCGGATCTGCCTTACGTGCAAAATCAAACGGACGAACCTGCAGATGCGCGGTTAAACGGTGGATAATGTCAAATGCTTTTTGTTGCCCCAATGCTTTCTCCAAAATTTCTTTCGCATAGTTAATCCCGCCCTGGGAGATATATTCCTGGGCCACGCAAATTTGGTGAAATTCCGTTAACACCGACTCTTTCTCGTCGCTCCCTACTTTTCGTACGTTCGCGATTTCAAGCGTAAGTTGCTCGATCTCTTCTTCGCGTAAATGTTTAAAAACCTGAGCGGACACTTCCGGTCCAAGTGAAATCAGAAGAATGGCTGCCTTCTGTCTCCCACTCAGTTCTTTTGACGAACGCGCCATGTACATCCCTCACCCCTATTCGTCTGCTAACCAGGTACGCAGCAGGCCTACAAACTCCTCCGGACGATCGTTTGCCAGCTTCTCAAGCTGCTTGCGCACAATGACATCTTCCCCTTCTTCGGCATATTCCAAATCAGGAATTTCAAACGGCTTCGTATCCGTTGCGACGTTCTCTACATCCGCCTGTTGATTTCTTTTTCTACGAACAAGAATAAACGCTACGATACCAGCGATGACAAGAAGACCAATGGCGCCGCCGATCAGATACGGCATCCAACTATTCCCCTCCTGTACCACTTCCTGTTTACCGTTAAATGCCTGTGCAAATACTTTTACACGCTGATCGATCTGCTGCTGCGTAAACTCTGTTCCCTGGGAGGAGAGCGAAGCCCGCACCACGTTACCGATAATCTGTTGAATATTCGCCTGAACTTCCGGCGTCAGGCTAGCCGGATCGTTCGGATTCGGCGGCTCTACGCCGACGTTAATGGTAATGTCCTCAATTTTATACGGTTGAGCAACAATATTTTGCTTGATTCGGTTTACTTCCCGATTGACGCGATCCTCAATCTTTTCATACTCGTTATCTCCACCGCCAGCTGCCCCCGGATAGCCCGGAATTTGCGTCTCGCCTGTTCCTGCCGTTCCGCCTGCCTGCGCCCCTTTACCGGAGTACGTTTCCTGGATTTTCTCTGCACTGATAATGATGCCCTCGTTATTTTCTTTATCCACCGGCTCAACAAGTTGTTCTTCCCGCTGCGTCTTGTCAAAGTTCAGCTTAACGTACGGATAAACAAATACCTTGTCCCGGCCAAGAATCGTTCCCAGCATATTCTGCAGATTTTTTTGAATATCATTCTCAATGTCTTTTTTTATTTTACGCTGCTGCTCATACTGGTCCAGAGCATAAACGTTACCTTCTTCTTCAGTCATCTCCAGCATTTCACTGTATTGGTTCATAATGACGATGTTTTCTTTTGGTAGGTTCGGCACGCTTTTTGACACCAGATTATACAGTGCGTTTACCTGCGGTGCCGTCAATTGCTTACCCGGCTCTACGTCAACAACAATAGAAGCCGTCGCCTTCTGTGCATCTTCCTGCACAAATACACTTTCTTCCGGCATTGTTAGAATAACTTTAGCGTTGCGTACACCGTCTACCGTCTTCAACAAATCGGCAAGCTGTGTCTGCATTGCGTCACGCTCTACAACATCAAACTGACGATCTGTCATTCCCATGCCGATATTTTGACTGAAAATATCTAGACGAACACCTTCGCCTTTCGGTACATTCTTGGCTGTCAAATCGGCGGCAAGGTTGTATTTGTCCTTTTCCGGTACCAGCACATTATTGCCTTCAATTTTGTATTCAGCGTAACCCATTGCATCCAGTTCCGTTTTTATCTGGGCCACATCCACTTCGGTTAAGTTACCGCTAAAAAGTGGCGCGTAATTCGGTCTGGAGGCTATATAAATCGCTAGAGTTGCCGATATAATAAGAAAAGCGGCAATTGCGCCTATTATCATTTTCTGTTTTTTTGAGAAGCGGTTTGAAAGCTCTGTGAGCCTCTCCCGCCACTGCTGCAATCTCTCGTTCATCCTCCACCCCGCCAATTGCCATTAAATTACTAGATTTGCATTCTCATAATCTCTTGGTATGCCTCTACGGCTTTATTGCGTAGTTGCATCGCCATGTCGATCGCGACCCCTGCCTTTTGCGAGGCGATCATAACCTGATGCAAATCCTGCACCTGTCCGGTAGCCAATCCCTGATTAAGTTTCTCGCTGGTCTTCTGTAAAGCATTAACATCCTGAATCGCATTTTTTAAATACGTCGAAAAAGCGGTTGTTACTTCATACGGTGTAGGAGCAGCTTTTGTCCCGCTTTCCTGCATGGCCTCCAGCGGAAGGCCAGCTCCAATTCTCTCTATCATGTCCTCGCCCCTTACTTACCAATTTCCAATGCTTTCATCGCCATGGCTTTTGCCGCATTAATGGCGGTCGCGTTCGACTCATATGCCCTGGTTGTTGACATTAAATCTATCATTTCTTTTAGCATATCTACATTCGGCAGTGCCACATACCCTCTCGCATCTGCATCCGGGTGTGTAGGATCATACATTATTTTTGGAGGAGTTCTGTCCTCAACGATTTGGGACACACGAACCCCATTTACCGTGCTCATCCCCGTTCTGCTGACTGCCGCCTGCAAAAAGTTTTCAAAGCTGGATGCACCCGTTTTCGGCTCAATGACAGCCACTTTTCGTTTGTAAGGTTGCCACTGGCCGTTTACATACTCGCCACGCGTTGTATTGGCGTTGGAAATATTACTCGAAATGATATCCATCCGAAGGCGGTTGGCCGTCAATGCAGAGGCGCTAATATCAAAACTCCCAAATAAACCCATTTTCATTTACCTCCTATTATGGTCCGCAACTTCGTGAATTGGCCGTTCGTCTGTTGTACCAGCGCGTTGTACCACAACTGGTTTCTTGCCAAATTTATCATCTCAAAATCCAAATCGACATTATTCGCCGCATTTTGCATAGGACCTGCAGAAGAGTCGATTTGTAGCTTTGGTTCGATGTTTTCTAACGAAGGAAGTCCAAAGGCCAGGTGCTTCTCATTTGTCCGGTAAGCGACAAAAGTCGTAGAGCTTTTGGCGAGCGCTTTCTGCAACTCGCTTTCAAATGTTACAGATTGAGACCTATAATATGGAGTATCTACGTTAGCGATATTATTGCTAATGGCCCGCTGCCGCATCGAAGCAGCATCCAACGCTTTCTCGAACATCGACAATGTTGGTGTTGAAAGCATCTCTTCCCCTCCTTTCATACCATTCTGCCGCTTGTATCCCCTATTATATTCCAGTACAGGAAAACAAAATCCTGCTAATTCGACAAAATATATGAAATCTGTATAACAACCTTTATATTAGCAGATTGTGTTAAACGAACAAAGCCCTATCTTAAAGATAGGGCTTTGTTACCGAGCAAAAAATTATTTCTTATTACGAAGTCATACATTTTATTACGAAGTCAAGTGTTGCATGTTAAGAAGTTTTTAATTTTTCAAGTTCCGGAAGCAATTTCTCATTTAAGATTTTAATATACGTACCTTTCATACCAAGCGAACGCGATTCGATAACCCCTGCGCTTTCCAGTTTGCGCAACGCGTTTACGATAACGGAGCGGGTAATGCCCACCCGGTCGGCAATCTTGCTTGCTACGAGTAGACCTTCTTTCGCATCCAGCTCTTCAAAAATATGCTCCACAGCTTCCAATTCGCTGTACGACAATGAGCCGATGGCCATCTGCACAACCGCTTTGCTGCGAGCTTCCTGCTCAATCTCTTCTGCACGCTCGCGGAGAATCTCCATACCTACCACTGTTGCTCCTACTTCGGCAAGCACAAGGTCGTCATCCGTAAACGTTTCATTCACGCGTGCCAGCACAAGCGTACCCAGGCGATCACCGCCTCCGATAACCGGAACAATAGTCGTCAGTCCTTTTTTGAACAGGTCTTTCATCTCTACCGGGAATGCAGTATACGGACTATCGATGTCCAGGTTCGCTGACGTCTCATCCAGACGAAGCAGCTGCGTGCTGTAATCGCCAGGAAAACGGCGCTCTTCGAGCATTTTACGAATTCGTTCGTTGTCTACTTCCTGTGCAATCGCATAACCAAGAATCTTTCCTTTGCGGCTTAATACGAAAATGTTGGCCTCGATAATCTCACTCATAACCTCTGCCATTTCCATAAAGTTGACCGGATGTCCGGCCGTTTTTTGCAGCAGGCGGTTAATACGGCGAATTTTTGTTAGCAAATCCATTGTTGTAACTCCTCCTTCAAATTTTACAAAATATAGCGACTCAAATCTCGATCTTCTACGATGCCTTGCAATTTCTCCCTCACGTATTCCGGGGTGATTACCACTTTTTCAAGCGTAATATCAGAAGCCTCAAAAGATAAATCTTCAAGCAATTTTTCTAGGATGGTATGTAGTCTTCTGGCGCCGATATTATCCGTAGTCTGGTTCACTTCGGCCGCAAGTTTTGCAATTTCTTTAATAGCATCGTCAGAAAATTCAACTTTTATTCCTTCAGTCTCTAATAAAGAGATATATTGTTTGGTTAAAGCGTTTTTCGGCTCGGTTAAAATCTGTACAAAATCTTCCACTTTCAGATTATCCAGCTCTACGCGGATGGGGAATCGTCCCTGCAATTCCGGAATCAGGTCGGACGGCTTCGCCATGTGAAACGCTCCCGCTGCGATGAATAGGACATAATCCGTTTTTACAGGACCGTATTTTGTCATGACCGTGGAGCCTTCCACAATCGGCAGGATGTCCCGCTGTACGCCTTCGCGCGATACTTGCGCCGAATTGGATTCTTTTCCGGCAATTTTATCGATTTCATCAATAAAAATAATGCCGCTTTGCTCCGCACGGGTAACAGATTCCTGAATAACTTCATCCATATCAATTAGCTTCTGGGCCTCCTGCATAGTTAGCGCTTTGCGGGCTTCCCGAATCGGCAGCTTGCGCTTTTTCATCTTTTTGGGTAGAAGATTGCCAAGCATCTCTTGCATATTAATACCCATTTGATCCATGCCTGAACCCGAAAACATATCAAATATCGGCGGTGCGGCATCTTCTACCTCGATTTCAATGACCGTGTCTTCTAACTCTCCCATGGCAAGCTGATGGGCGACTTGACGGCGCTGCTGCGATACAGAGAGATCTTCCGTATCACTTTGTGAAGACTGGTGCGTATTCTGGTTGCCAAAAAGCATCTCCAGCGGATTCTTGTACGATTGACTGCTTTTCTTGCCGGGGACGAGAATATGCACGATGCGTTCGTTCGCCATCGCTTCCGCCCTGTCTTTTACCTGCTCCATCTTCTCCGCCTTTACAATGCGAATCGCAGTCTCTACCAAATCGCGCACCATAGATTCTACATCACGCCCTACGTATCCTACCTCCGTAAACTTGGTCGCCTCCACTTTGATGAAAGGGGCGCCGGTAAGCTTTGCAAGACGTCTTGCAATTTCCGTCTTTCCGACACCAGTGGGCCCTATCATAAGAATGTTCTTCGGCACAATTTCATCACGAATCTCTTCCGGAAGCAAACTGCGGCGGTATCGGTTGCGCAGGGCAATCGCCACGGAACGCTTGGCACGCTTCTGCCCGACAATAAAGTGATCCAACTGCTCCACAATTTGTTTTGGCGTTAAACGCTCAGAATTTTTCAAGGCACAGCCTCCTCGTCACTCATGGATTTCTTCAACAACCAGGTTATGGTTCGTATAGACGCAAATATCAGCTGCCGCCGTCAGAGCTGCGGTGGCTATCTCCCGAGCCGTTAGATTCGGAGCGTGCTTTTTCAGCGCGCGTCCCGCTGCCAGCGCATAATTGCCGCCCGAGCCGATAGCAAGGATGCCGTCGTCCGGTTCAATAATTTCCCCTGTTCCTGAGATAAGAAGCATGTGGTCTTTGTTCATAACGATCATTAACGCTTCCAGTCTGCGGAGTACTTTATCCAGCCGCCAGTCTTTAGCCAGCTCTACGGCCGCACGCTGCAGATTGCCGTGGTATTCTTCCAGCTTGGCTTCGAACTTCTCAAATAGCGTAATCGCATCGGCGACGGACCCGGCAAACCCGGCCACGACTTCTCCGTGATACAAACGGCGCACTTTTTTTGCCGTCTGTTTCATCACTACCGCGTTCCCCATCGTAACCTGACCGTCGCCGGCCATCGCGCCGCTCCCATTATGGCGTACAGCAAAGATTGTAGTGGCGTGAAAGGTCATCTCCATCGGGTTCCCTCCATTATATTAATTTACGCCCGTGGATGAGCTTGGTTGTATACAAGCCGCATTCTCTCGCGCGTCACATGCGTATAGATTTGCGTCGATGAAATGCTGGCGTGCCCCAGCATCTCCTGCACGCTTCGCAAATCGGCCCCATTCTCGAGCAGATGGGTTGCAAACGTATGGCGGAAAGTATGCGGGCTTACCTTCAGCAATTCACTGGCCTGCTCAACGTATTTATTAATCATGCGGCGCACACTGCGGTCCGTCAGCGGCTCCCCCCGAACGTTAACAAACAAAGCGTCTGTTTTTTGCTGTTTGCACAGCATCGGTCTTCCCGCTCGTATGTACTGTTCGTAGGCGCGCAAAGCGTGCTCCCCGAGCGGAACGTATCTTTCTTTTGCCCCTTTTCCGAATACTAACGCGGTTCCCGCAAACAAGTCAACCGAACGCATGGTAAGCCCTGTCAACTCCGATACCCGCATCCCGCTTGCATACAGCATTTCCAGAATGGCGCGGTCCCTCATCCCAAGCGGCTGCGCTGTATCCGGCAGGCTTAAGAGCGATTCAATCTCCTTAGGAAACAAAAAGCTCGGAAGCTTCTTGGCAAGCTTCGGCGTCGACACCATCGTAAACGGATTATGCTCAAGCTTCTCCTCCCGCAGCAAAAATCGGTAGAAGCTTCTGAGACTCGACAACTTGCGGGCAATGGATCTTCGGGCGTAGTTTCTCCTATGCAGTTCCGTGAGATAGCTTCGTACATGGACATACGAAACAGCAGCATATTCGGTTACGCCATGCTGCTTCATAAATGCCGTAAATGCCAGGATGTCCTTCTCATAATTCGCGATCGTCAGAGGTGAAGCATTCTTCTCAATCTGCAGATATTGTTTAAACTCCAGAAGCGAAGCATCAGGCTGCAAGCCCTCCATTCATGTTCCTCCTAACCGAGCACCAACGCATACGGGACACGGCACCGCCGTATCCCGCTCGCAATTCTTTCAGAAAAAATACCTCCCCAACAGGGAGAAACCAGCCTTTAACCGTCGTTAGTATATCACAACCTCATACTAGCTGCAACTTTAATTGTGAACGTTTCGGGAAAAATTCTGAATTTTATCCAATGCACGTTCAGCGTACTGTTCATACCGCTCTTTCTTATTGCGAATCTTCTTCGCAAGCGGCGGAAACAGCCCGAAGTTAGCATTCATCGGCTGGAAATTTTCCGGGTTTGCCGTAGTGATATAATGTGCCATACTTCCCATCGCGGTTTCCGCCGGAAATACAAGCGGCGCAAGACCGCGGGCCAATCTTCCCGCATTGATGCCTGCGATAAGACCGGACGCGGCAGACTCTACATATCCTTCCACGCCTGTCATCTGTCCTGCAAAGAACAGCGTTTCCCGGTCTTTATATTGGTAGGTCGCCTTCAGCAGACGCGGCGAATTAATAAACGTATTGCGGTGAATGACACCGTAGCGTACGATTTCCGCATTTTCGAGGCCGGGAATCATCTGAAATACCCGTTTTTGCTCCGGCCACTTCAAATGGGTTTGAAACCCTACAATATTGTATAAAGTGCCTGCACTGTTATCCTGGCGCAGCTGTACGACCGCAAACGGCTGCTTTCCGGTGCGCGGGTCGGTAAGCCCCACCGGCTTCATAGGCCCAAACAGCATCGTCTGCTTGCCGCGCTTTGCCATCACTTCAATCGGCATGCAGCCTTCGAAAAAGACTTCTTTCTCGAACTCTTTCAGCGGCACTTCCTCCGCTGTAATGAGAGCTTCGTAAAAAGCGTTGAACTCTTCTTCATTCATCGGGCAGTTCAAATACGCCGCTTCCCCTTTATCGTAACGCGAAGCGAGGAAGACCTTCTCCATATCAATGGTTTCTTTTTCGATAATCGGCGCAGCCGCATCGTAGAAATATAAGTATTCTTCCCCTGTCAACTGCTGCAGTTGTTTCGACAAATCGGGGGACGTAAGCGGACCGGTCGCAATTACTACAATCCCTTCAGGAATTTCCGTAATCTCTTCGTTGCGCACCTCGATACGCGGGTGGTTGCGGATGCTGTCTGTTACCGCGCCGGCAAACTCGTGCCGGTCCACCGCCAGCGCGCCGCCTGCAGGCACTGCGCAGTTATCCGCGGAACGAATAATCAGAGACGAGAGGGTGCGCATCTCCTCCTTCAGGATGCCGACCGCATTGGTCAGCGCGTTGGCACGCAGCGAGTTACTGCATACCAGCTCCGCAAACTGCTCCGTATGGTGGGCCGGAGTCTGCCTTACAGGGCGCATCTCATACAAAATCACATCCACGCCCTGCTCAGCAATCTGCCAGGCTGCTTCGCTGCCCGCCAGTCCGGCTCCGATGACTTTTACTTTTTCCATTGTCTGCAAAACTCCTTCTTACGATGTTTCTTCCTGATAGTCACACTCCGAACAATGAACGACAGGTCCTTTGTTCTTGCCCTTGCCTTTCTTCTCAACAAGCATTTTTCCGCATTTCGGACAAGTACGGGGAAGCGGCTTATCCCATGAGATGAAATCGCAATCCGGATAGTTGTTGCAGCCGTAGAAGAGGCGATTCTTCTTACTCTTACGTTCCACAATCTCTCCGGTTTCACATTTTGGACATTTTACGCCGATTTCTTTTACGATCGGCATTGTGTTGCGGCATTCGGGAAATGCGGAGCAAGCAAGGAACTTACCGTATCGGCCGATTTTGTACACCATCTGGCTGCCGCACTTCTCACATATTACATCGGAGACCTCGTCTTTAATCTCTACTTCCTGCATATGCTTTTCCGCCACTTCAAGCCGCTTGGAAAATCTTTGATAGAAATCATCAAGCACTTTCACCCATTCGGCTTTTCCCTCTTCAATATGATCCAGGTCATCTTCCATCTTGGCGGTGAATTTTGTATCAAGGATCTCCGGAAAAAACTCTTCCATTAGACCGAGCACGATTTCGCCAAGTTCGGTCGGAATGAACCGCCGATCCTGCAGCGCTACATAGCCACGCTTTTGGATCGTATCAAGCGTCGGCGCATACGTGCTGGGACGTCCTATTCCCAGCTCCTCAAGCGTTTTTACCAGGCGCGCCTCCGAATAGCGCGGCGGCGGCTGGGTAAAATGCTGCTTCGGATCTATTTCCAAAAGCTCTATTTTCTGGTTTTCTTCGAGTGGCGGCAGCATCTTATCTTCTTCCTTCTCCGCATCATCCGTACCTTCTACATACACTTTCATAAACCCCTGGAATTTCACCTGGGAACCGTTGGCGCGAAATACCGCATCCCCTGCATGAATGTCCGCTGTTACCGTATCAAGTACCGCGGCCGCCATCTGACTGGCAATAAAGCGTTCCCATATCAGGCGGTACAGTTTGAGCTGGTCCCGTGATAAGTATTCTTTAAGCGAGGCTGGATCCTTGGCCACCAGCGTTGGGCGAATCGCTTCATGCGCATCCTGTGCACCTTCCTTTTTCCCGAACTGACGCGGCTCACTCAGCGCATATTCTTGTCCGTATACTTGCGTAATGTACTTCTTCGCCTCTTCCTGTGCCGTCGGTGAAATACGGGTAGAATCGGTACGCATGTACGTAATCAGACCGACCGTCCCCTCTTTACCGATGTCGATCCCTTCGTATAGCTGCTGTGCCACCATCATCGTTTTGGCAGCACGGAAATTCAACTTGCGGGCCGCTTCCTGCTGCAGTGAACTGGTGGTAAACGGTGCAGCGGGGTTGCGCCGACGCTCCCGTTTTTTGATGTCTGTGATTGTATAGGATTTGCCTTCGATTTTTTTCAGAAGCTCCTGCACGTCCGCTTCCGATTTCAATTCGATTTTTTCACTGCCGTACCCGTAGAACTTGGCTTCAAACGTTTCCTTGCCGGTCTTCAGGCGCGCGGTCACGGACCAGTATTCCTCCGGCACGAAGGCGTTAATTTCTTTTTCACGGTCGATGATGAGTTTTACGGCGACCGATTGCACACGGCCTGCGCTCAATCCTTTTTTAACCTTTTTCCACAGCAGCGGCGAGATGTTATAGCCGACCAGACGGTCAAGAATCCGGCGCGTCTGCTGGGCATTTACCAAATCCATATCGATCTTTCGCGGATGCTTAAACGCTTCTTTAACAGCCTGCTTCGTAATCTCGTTGAATACGACACGGCATGGCTTTTCTTCATTTATGTTCAAACTGTGAGCCAGATGCCAGGCAATTGCCTCGCCTTCGCGGTCGGGGTCCGCCGCCAGATAAATGTTTTTCACTTTTTTAGACGCATCGCGCAGCTCTTTCAGTACGTCTCCTTTGCCGCGAATCGTAATGTATTTCGGTTGAAATCCCTCTGTAACGTCGACGCCCATCTGACTTTTCGGTAAGTCTCTCACATGACCCATCGATGCTTTTACAATATATTTCTTCCCGAGATATTTCCCGATTGTCTTCGCCTTTGCGGGAGACTCCACTATTACCAGTGAATCTGCCAAGCATGTTTCCCCCTTTTTCTGTGAAAATTGTGAGGAAAGAAGGAGAGAAAGAGGAAATGAGATCCGGGGAAGAAAAAGGCGTTCGCCTTTTTCCCCATTGAAAACACCCCCTCGTTCTCTTCTCTCTTTTCCTTCATACCACAAAAGTCAGCCATCTTTCCCATTATTTTCATGTCGGGGTTGCGGCTGAAAAACCATGATCGTTTTCTGTGAAAGAAAAGAATTCCTCCTATTATTAATTACAAAACTTGCGTTTGTCAAACATCATTCCTGTTTTTTATCCGGACGAAGGCCGGTCCGGGCAGTTGTATGACTTGCTGTTTTACTTGCAAAGATAGCAAAAGATAATGCAAATAGCTAGAGGAAAACGACGTTCGACATAAAATCTCTTCATATGACACCGCTTCCCAGCCGACTGCCGCCAATACAATCTCTTCCTCCGGAGTGAGCGACAAAAGACCATGATCATCAGTACAGGCTACACTTTTATTTACTCCAGAAACGAGCATTGGATATTCATTTAGGATATCCTGTATCGTTTGCGTAAGCTTTGCTCCCTGCTGAATGAGCCAGTGGGATCCGGCGCTTTTGGGAGAATGAATCGAACCGGGAATGGCAAATACGTCCCTCCCCTGGTCTATGGCCAGATCAGCTGTGATTAATGAACCGCTGCGCGACGCCGCCTCTACGACAAGCACTCCCTGGCTCAGTCCACTAATAATACGGTTGCGCTCGGGGAAAAAACCACGCTGCGGTTCCATGCCGGGAGGGTACTCGGATACAATAAGCCCCTTTTGCCGTATTTCCATGGCCAGCGCGCGATTTTCAGGAGGGTATACAATGTTGACACCGCATCCCAGTACCGCAATAGAGATCCGCCCCCGGCCA
>Ga0310837_101275_pt1 | contig 11830 bp, 8 predicted proteins | sample SM_ome_5_FD_201315 | JGI IMG/M metagenome (GOLD analysis project Ga0310837, IMG submission 201315) | Sorghum-adapted microbial communities enriched on stacked mutant (SM) sorghum from Joint BioEnergy Institute, Emeryville, California... ...
ACACTCGATGCGGAGGAATACAAGGACATCGTGCTGTTCCGCACGAAACTGGCGCAGGAGTCGCTGCTGAAAGTCATGGCGGACTACGATCTGGACGCGCTCGTATACCCGACTTCCACCGAACCGCCGGCGAAGATCGGGGAGAATCAAAATGCGGGTGCAAACAACCGGTTGAGTCCGTTCTCCGGATTCCCTGCCATCACCGTGCCGGCCGGATTCACGACGGACGGCTTGCCGGTCGGCATCGAAATTCTCGGAAGAGCGTTCAGTGAGCCCGTTCTGATCGAGATCGCGTACTCTTACGAGCAAGGCACGCATCACCGGGTTCCTCCGAAATCGACGCCATAACCACATCACCAATCTCACAATCCAGTTGCGCATTCCGTTTGTTCATCGGTGATATCCCTTCGGAACAGCGAGCAAGCAATCGGAGTGGAGGGAACAAGCCGTTTCCGGTGCAAACCAGGGCAGAGGCGAAGGCGTTTGACGACGCCTTCGCCTCTTTCGTACACGACATGGGCAGCTTCCGCCCGATCCGTCATCTGTCCAGCCTCGCTCTCTCCGCATGTCCAAGCAAGAACAGGAAGGCGAACGCAGGGATGCGGATGATCGGTGCATGCGTGAGCCTCCCGCAGTCTTCCGGATTTTTCGTAACTACGAGTGATGCAGTGGGCAGATCCGTTTGCCTTGACCATGCCACGATGGCTTCCGACTCTTTCATCTTCGGCTGTTCTCGATACTTGACCTCCGTGAGGATCCGGGCATTCGGCATGAGGACGACGATATCGATCTCTTTCTGTGAACCGGAGTCTCTGTAGTAGCCGATTCTGGGGTTGAAGTTACTGTAATAGGATTTGATATGCTTGAAGACAGCTGATTCCACGAGCATACCCATCTGTTCCGCATCCTGCAACACTTCTTCTCCTTGCAGCAAGACAGCATTTCTGATCGCCGCATCTGCGAGGTAAACTTTCGGCCTGGCGGCCAGGATCTTCTTGCCGGTGATGCCCACCGGATAGGAAGTATAGATCAGATTGGCATGCTCCAGAAATTGCATATACTTGATCACGGTAGGTCGAGTGATCTCCATATGCTGAGCGATCGTTGCGATTTCGATGATGTGGCCGGTCGTCATGCATAGATAAAGAAAGATTCGCTCCAGCTCATCGATATGACGCACATTGAACAGGGATACCATGTCTCTCTTCAGGACTTTATCTACGACATCCTCACGGATCACCCTCTGCGCATAGGATACATCATCAGACTGTGCGATCTCGGGGAAGCCTCCGATCAACAGATAGCGATGAAAGTGACGCTCGAGCGGCAACAGACTGCTTAACAACTGTTGAAGCTGCCTGCTGTCCAGTCGGGTTAAGGCTATGGGATCGAAACGATCATCCAGGGATGGGATCGCGATCCCCTTCAGCTCCAGATATTCGTAGAAGGACAAAGTCGGAATACGAACCTGCACCCATCTGCCAACTCCGCTCTCCGTCATCTTCTCGTTAAGCATAGGGCTGGCTGAACCTGTCGCCATAATGCGGTAGGCGGGGGAATGGTCGTAGATCGTTTTGAGCCATGCATCCCAATCCTTCGCATATTGGATCTCATCAAGAAACAGACAGATATGCTCATCAGCGGCGATATTGTTGACAAAGACCCTGAGGATATGGTCCATCTCCGACATCTTCAACATGGGATGATCAAAGGATACATAGAGAATATTCCGCGCCGGGATGCTGGCTGACAGGAGATGCTCGATGGTTTGATACATGATCGTGGATTTTCCTACCCGTCTGGGCCCGGACAGGATGACGTGCCTGCGAATCGTCGCGTGTTCGAAGCTTTGCAAGGCCTCATAATAAGCGAAACGCTTGACGGGCCGGGTGAGACTGTCCGGTACCTTGCCAGTCGCCCACCATGGATTAAATCCCCGCAGAACCTGCAGGATCCGCTCGTCTGTAATCAATTGCATCATCAAGCCACCCCCTCGATTAAGTCAAGTATAATTATTTACAACAAAAGTGTAAAGTATACTTATCATATATCTGACATAAGTGTAAATAAGGATGATGAAATTGATTGGAACCGAATGTGTCCCGTTAAGTTGCGTTGTCATCTTGTCATCTGCGATCATGTCCTGGACAGTATCCGATCATGAACCTGCGGGATTCCCGCATCAGCTTCGCCTGCGGCTATTTAGTTCTGGTCGCCGGGATACGGAGCACCAAAATAGTCGTGATAGTGTTAACAACATGTCTGAAATGTGGTAGTATCGGAACGAGCCGAATCGTTAGTATGGAGATAGACATATATACAGAGGAGGTAATGTTCCATTATGTCACGGGATATACGCGCCATCGTCGCGCAAATGACACTGGATGAGAAAGCGGGCATGTGTTCGGGTCTGGATTTCTGGCATCTGAAGGGAGTCGAGCGGCTCGGCATCCCGTCTATCATGGTGACTGACGGACCGCACGGGCTGCGCAAGCAGGATATGTCCGCAGACCACCTGGGTCTCTTCGACAGCGTGCCGGCCACCTGCTTCCCTTCCGCCGCAGGGCTGGCCAGCTCATGGAATCGCGATCTGATCCGCGAGGTCGGCGTCGCTCTTGGAGAGGAATGCCAGGCGGAGGATGTGGCCGTGCTGCTCGGACCTGGCGCCAACATCAAGCGATCGCCGCTGTGCGGGCGCAACTTTGAGTATTTCTCGGAGGATCCTTACCTGTCCACGGAGATGGCGGCCAGCCATATCCAGGGCGTGCAGAGCCAGGGCGTGGGCACGTCGCTCAAGCACTTCGCCGTCAACAACCAGGAGCATCGCCGGATGTCCGTTGACGCGGTCGTAGACGAACGAACGCTGCGCGAGATCTATCTGGCCAGCTTTGAAGGCGCTGTCAAGAAAGGCAAGCCATGGACGGTCATGTGCTCGTACAACAGGGTCAACGGCACCTATGCCTCGAAGAACAGACGTCTGCTCACCGAGATCCTGAGGGAGGAATGGGGATATGAGGGCTTCGTCGTGTCCGACTGGGGCGCCGTGGATCAGATCGTGGAGTCGCTCGCTGCCGGACTGGACCTGGAGATGCCGTCAACCTTCGGGCAAGGCGAGCGGAAACTGATCGAAGCCGTGAAGAACGGTACCCTGCCGGAAGAGGTGCTGGATGAGGCTGTGGCGCGCATCCTGACCATCATCTTCAAGGCGGTGGACGCGAAGCGGGCAAATGCCAGCTACGACAAGGCGGGGCATCATCGTCTGGCTCGCAAGGTCGCGGCGGAGAGCATGGTGCTGCTGAAGAATGACAACGCCGTGCTTCCGCTGAAGCAAGGGCAGAAGATCGCGGTGATCGGCGAGTTCGCGGTGAAGCCGAGATATCAGGGCGGAGGAAGCTCGCACGTGAAACCGACACAGCTCGACGAGCCGCTGGGAGAGCTGCGGAAGCTGGCCGGTGAAGGCACGGAGATCCGCTATGTGACCGGCTTCGAGATCGCGAAGGATACGCTGGATGAGGGGCAGCTCCGCGAGGCGCTCGATGCGGCGGCCTGGGCGGATGTGGCGGTTATCTTCGCCGGACTGCCTGACCGGTATGAGTCCGAAGGCTATGACCGCACGCATATGAACCTCCCGGCGAACCAGAACGAATTGATCGAGGCGGTGGCAGGTGTTCAGAGCAAGGTGGCCGTTGTGCTGATGAACGGCTCGCCGATCGAGATGCCGTGGATCGACCGCGTCAGCTCCGTGCTGGAGGCTTATCTGGGCGGTCAGGCGGCGGGCGGAGCGATCGCCGACCTGCTGTTCGGCGCGGCGAACCCGAGCGGCAAGCTGGCGGAGACCTTCCCTCTGAAGCTGAGCGACAATCCTTCGTATCTGTTCTTCCCGGGCGAACAGGATCGCGTGGAATATCGCGAGGGCATCTTCGTCGGTTACCGATACTATGACACGAAGCAGGTGAAGCCGCTGTTCCCGTTCGGGCACGGGCTGAGCTATACGAGCTTCGAATATTCGGGTCTGACGGTGGACCGCAAGGAACTGAACGATACCGATACGCTGACCGTCACGGTTACGGTCAGGAATACGGGCTCGCTGACGGGCAAGGAGGTCGTTCAGCTGTACGTGTCCGACGTGCAGAGCACCGTCATCCGACCGGCCAAGGAGCTGAAGGAGTTCGCCAAGGTCGAGCTGCAGCCGGGCGAGCAGAAGACCGTCAGCTTCACATTGGATAAGCGGGCCTTCGCCTACTACAACACCGACATCGCCGATTGGCATGTGGAGTCGGGCGAATACCGGATCATGATCGGCAGGTCTTCGGCAGATATCGTGCTGGAGGAAACGGTGGTGGTCCATTCGACCGTCAAGCTGCCGGTCCGTTACCATCGCAACTCGCTGGTGGGCGACCTGATGCAGGACCCGAACGCGGCCCAGGTGATGCAGATGTTCGTGCAGAACCTGCAAAACACCTTCGGCGGCGGTGAATCCGAGGCGCATCAGGAACAGAGCGAGATGTTCGCCGCGATGATGAAATACATGCCGCTCCGCGCCATCGTGGGCTTCAGCAGGGGAGCCTTCACGGACGAGATGCTGGATCAGCTGCTGGCACAATTGAATCAGGCCTCCGCTTGAGACGGATGGTGAATATCGGACCGTCTGTGGTTATGCCACAGGCGGTCTTTTTGTGATGTGCGGAGAAAGTCGTTATTGGGCTAAGCAACTGGTCGGAATATTGATAGAGCGACGAACCGGGAGCAGGTAATATGAGAGGTACAGACATGGAAAGGATGATCGAAATGGCGCTACAGACACAACCGGATTCAGGTCAGCTTGCAGTCGCCGCCACATCAAAGAGGTTCGTACGTTTTCGCAAATACCTGCCGCTCACCCTGATGGTCATACCGGGGCTTCTCTATCTGATGATCAATAATTATCTGCCGATGGCTGGCCTGGTCATCGCATTCAAGGAAATCAACTTCGCGAAAGGCATATTGGCCAGCGACTGGGTCGGGTGGAAGAATTTCGAGTATCTGTTCGCCACATCGGACGCCTATATCATCACTCGCAACACGATCCTGTACAACGCCGCATGGATCGTGCTGGGGACGATGCTGGCGATCTTCCTGGCCATCATGTTGAACGAAGTGAAGCAGAAGCTGTTCGCCCGATTCTATCAGAGCGTCATCGTGTTGCCGCATCTGATCTCGATCGTCATTGTGGCGTATCTCGTCTATGCGGCTTTGAGTCTGGAGACCGGGTTTATCAATAAGAGCATCCTCCCTTTATTCGGGATGGACGATATCATGTTTTATTTTGAACCGAAGTATTGGCCGTTTATCTTGACCGCTGTTCACTTGTGGAAAGGGATTGGTTTCTCCGTGGTCGTCTACTTCGCCGCCATCATTGGCATCGATGAAGAGTACTACGAAGCGGCCAGGCTGGACGGCGCCACGAAGTGGCAACAGATACGCAGCATTACCCTTCCGCTGATCAGCCCGGTCATCATCATGCTGACCCTGCTGGCGGTTGGCAGGATCTTCTACTCCGACTTCGGCCTGTTCTATCAGGTGCCGATGAACTCCGGTCCGCTGTATGAGACGACGAATGTCATCGACACGTATGTGTACCGTGGCCTGCTTGGACTGGGAGATATCGGGATGTCGGCGGCGGCCGGATTCTATCAGTCGATCGTCGGCTTCATCCTGGTGCTGACCGCCAACTTCATCGTCCGAAAGATCGACAGAGACAACGCCTTGTTCTGAGGGGGGGAGAGAGCATGTTCAGAGAAAACAGGGTCTGGCAAACGGCCGCACATATCATCTATATCCTGCTCACGATTGCTTGCATCGCACCCTTTGTCCTCCTGATATCGTCATCCCTGACGGATGAAGCGGTCATCCTGAAGAGCGGATACTCGTTCTTCCCGAAGGAATTCAGCCTGGATGCCTACCGCTATCTGCTTACCGGCGGGGAGAGCATCGCCAGGGCGTATGGCATCACGGTGTTTGTGACGATCTTCGGCACCGCCACCGGTCTGTTGATGTCGGCGATGCTGGCCTATCCGTTATCTCGGAGAGATTATCCGGCGAGGAATATCCTGTTGTTTCTGGTCGTGATCACCCTGCTGTTCAACGGGGGATTGGTCCCAACCTATCTCGTCTACACGCAACTGCTCAATCTGAAAAATACGATCTGGGCGCTCATCGTCCCGGGCTTGCTGATGAACGGCTTCAACGTGATGCTCATCCAGACTTTCTTCCGCACCTCGATTCCGTCCGCGGTCATCGAATCGGCGAGCATCGATGGAGCAGGTGAGTTCCGGATCTTCTGGACGATCGTCCTGCGTCTGTCGACCCCGGTATTGGCCACAGTTGGACTGTTTCAGACGCTGATGTATTGGAACGACTGGATGAATGGAACCGTCTATCTGACCAATACGAAGCTCTATGGCATCCAGAACGTGTTGAACCGGATCCTGTCAGACGCGCAATTCCTGGCCAGCTCCAGCTTTGGAGCCAATTCCAACGTCCTGGCCTCCGCCAGCCCGCCGCTCGAAACTGTCAAGATGGCGATCGCGGTGATCGGGGTGTTGCCGGTCCTGATCGTTTATCCATTCTGCCAGAAGTACTTCGTCAAAGGTATAGCGCTGGGCGCTGTAAAAGGGTAAACTGGGTCTATCGCACGAGTGGCGACATATACGCATATCCCCATCTATGCCGTAGCATGGATGGGGTTTTCCTACATGTGGGCAAGGAGTGAGATAAGGCAGTGAAATCGTTGCGTCGCGGTTGGTCACCGGGCTCACTGAAGGTCAAGCTTGTCGGAGGCGTCCTTTTTCTGACCGTCCCTTTGATTCTGGTCATGATCATCGGCAGCAACTATGCGATCGGGGTTGTGCGCACACAGGTCAGCGAATCCTACAGAAACATGATGGCCTTGTATGTGAATCAGCTCGATGCCGATCTGGAGAAGGTGGACAAGTATCTCAATGGTCTGATCGGCAGCGGGATGGACCTGTTCGCGGTCAATCAGGCTTCGGATGAGAATGACTATTATCGTGCGAAAATATCGCTGTTCATCGAGCTGAAGGAGCATCAGCTGATCTACCCTTCGATCCACGCTTTCTTCATGTATGCGAGCAAATGGGATGACTTTATGCCGGTCTATAAGGAAGTGGAGAATGCGGAACAGGCGCTGGAGCTTCAGCGGTATATCGTGGACTATATCCGTTCTGCCCAGGATCAGAAGATCTTTTTCAGCAACCGATGGGATGTGCATGAGGTGAACGGCGCCTACTACATCATCCACATGATCAAGGCGGATGACGTCTATATCGGTGCCTGGCAACGAGCCGATGCGCTGATCATGCCGCTTAATCTCATCCGTTTCGGTGACAAGGGAGGCTCTTTGCTGGTGACGTTGGATGGAGCTCCGATGACCAACTTTGATCTGGTGAGCTCCAACGCGATAGAGATCCCTCCTGTATTGGAGAGTTACCAGCTGGTTGGAAAGGATGAGCGATTTCTGCTGGTCGGGGAGGCTTCGAGCAAGGCGAATTTCAGGCTGATCGCGGTGATTCCCGATGAACAGATCCTGCAGAACCTTCCGACTTTCTTCCGGGTGGCCACCCTGGCGCCTCTTGCCTCCATCGTGATCGTGCCGATCGGGCTCTATTTCCTTCGCAAGGTGGTGCTCCTGCCGATCAATCGGCTCGTGCAGGCGATGAAGCTGATTCGGGAAGGGAATCTGCAAGCCCGTATTGACGATGCCAGAGTGTCGGACGAGTTTGCCATCATGAATCAGACCTTCAACAGCATGATGAGCCAGATTCAGAATCTGACCATCAATGTCTATGAAGAAAAGCTGAACAAGCAGCGAGAAGAACTGCAGCGCATGCAGCTGCAGATGAATCCGCATTTCTTCCTGAATTCCCTGAACATTATCTATCATCTGGCCAAAGTGAAGGATTACGACCTGATCAAGGAGATGTCACAAGGCCTGATTCGCTATTTCCGCTTCATGTTCCGCAGCAATCTGACCTTCGTGCGGCTTCAGGAAGAGGTCGAGCACACGACCAACTATCTCCGCATACAGGAGCTTCGGTTTCCCGGACAATTCCACTATCAGATCATGATTCCCGAGTATATGTCGGGAGAACTTGTGCCGCCGCTGATCATCCATACGTTCGTGGAGAATACGATCAAGCATGCGGTCACGCTGGATCGACCGATCGAGCTGTCCATTCGGGCGGATATTGGGGAAGTGAACCAGGCCCCTTATCTGATCATCGACATCGAGGATACGGGAGATGGGTTCGCGGAGGAGATCCTGTCGAAGCTGCAGGCCGGACACACGCTGGTGACGGAACAGGGCGAACATATCGGCATCTGGAACGTGCAGCGCAGACTGAAGCTGTTGTACGGAGAACGCGCCAGTGTGCGATTCTCCAATCGCATGCCCCATGGCGCTTCGGTTCGAATCTTGCTGCCTGCACAAGCGGTGGGTGGAGATGCACAGCCAGGAGGAGGGAACGAGGATGTACAACCTGCTGATCGTGGATGATGAGATTCATATCGTCAAAGGCCTGGTGGCCGATCTGGATAAAGAGAAGCTGGAAATCGCCGACATCTATCAGGCCTACAACATCAGACAAGCCAGGGATGTCCTCATGCAACACAAGGTGGACATCATGCTGTGCGATATCGAGATGCCGCAAGGGACGGGTCTGGAGCTGCTGGAATGGACCAATACCCATGCTCCGCATGTACAGACGATCATCCTGACCAGTCATGCCGACTTCCGTTATGCGAGACAGGCGATGAAGCTCGGAGGCATCGACTATCTGCTGAAGCCGGTGCCTGAGGAAGAGCTGGAACAGGCGATCGGCAAAGCCAGGGCGAGGTTGAGACAATCCAGTAAGGTGCATGAGCTGGAACGGTTATGGAGCTCCAACCGCCCATCGCTCATCGAGCTGTTCTGGACTGAGCTGCTGCAGCAGAAAATTCCCTCCACGCCATCCGCCATTCGGAAGGAGCTGGAGGAACGGGACATGGCATTCTCCGAAAACATCCGCTATCTGCCGATTCTGATCAGCATCAGGCGGTGGCACAAGAATCTGTCTGTGCGCGATGAGAAGATCATGGAGTATGCGCTCAAAAAGACGGCGCTGGAGCTGATCGCCGGAGAAGACCAGGGCGCGACGATCATCACGCTGGAGCGAGGAGCCTTGCTCTACATCATGCCTCTGGAATCTCAGGAGGATCAGGAGGACGCGGTGGAACGGATCTTTGCTGCCTGTCAATCTTATGTGGATAACTGCCATCGCTATTTCTACTGTGATCTTTCCTGTTATGTGGGAAGCATGGTGGAAATTCATGATATGCTTCATATGATGGCGAGGCTGCGCGCTTTCGAGAGGAACAATGTCGTCCATGACAACACCGTCTTTCATCTGACGGGCACCGCATCCCGACCGGAGACCCGGGTGGTGGAGATGCCGATGATGAACGCATGGGCGGTCATGCTGAAGAACGGCATGAAGCAACAGGTGCTGGCCGAGATCAGGGCTTATCTGGAGGAGCGGGTGGCCAGGGGTGAGGCGGATGCCGAGCTGCTGCAGCAGTTCCAGCAGAACTTCCTGCAGACGGTGTACTTTATCCTCATGGCTACGGGCAGAACCGCCCATGAATGCATCGGAGATTCGATCTCGATGAAGCTGTCTCGCGATGCATGCAACTCGATAGCCGATATGATCGCCTGGGTGGAGCATACGGTGAGCAAGGTGGTGGCCCCTGACTTCAAGCGTCAGCAGCCTCACGAAATCGTGGAGCATGTCAAACGGTTTATCGCGGCTCATCTGGATCAGAGCGATCTGTCCCGAGAAGAAATCGCGCAGCATGCTTATCTGAATCCGGATTATCTGGCGCGAATCTTCAAGCGGGAAACAGGGCAATCGTTGATGGAATATCTGCTGGAGGAACGGATCAAGCTGGCCAAGGAGCTTCTGCTCAACTCCGGGAAAACGGTGGGGGAGATCGCTTCGGCAGTCGGTTTCTCGCATTTCTCGCACTTCTCCAGGATGTTCAGGAGGGTAACGGGAGTCAATCCGAACGAATACCGGCAACTGCATCGCGGCCAGGAAACGGAGGTTCGCTGAAAAGTCGATATAATGCTATACAAGTGGTCGGTATATTGATAGAGAAACCGTCAGCACCACGATATCATCGAATTAAATCATCACTTAATCTCATAAGAAGAAGGTGGTCTGGCGATGAACAGAAAGAAATGGCTAAGCGGCCTGGTCATGCTGCTCACTCTGGCCCTGATGCTGGCTGCGTGCTCTGGCGGCGGAAACAATGGTCAGTCAGGCAACAGCTCGGGCGGACAATCGGGCAATGCCGGTCAAACGACGGGCACATCCGGATCCGGGGAGCAGGAACCTGCTTATCACGCGGTGATGGCGATTCCGATGTTCCAGGCGGAACCGAAGGACTTTCAGATGGTGGAAGACGAGATCAACCGAATCATGAAGGAAAAAATCAACGCCACCGTGGATATCATGCCGATCCCGATCGGCAACTGGATGCAGCAGATGAATCTGATGCTAAGTTCCGGCGAGAAGCTGGACCTGCTGTTCACATCAAGCAGCATGGGGTACTCTTCCCAGGCGGCTACCGGCAAGCTGGCGCCGCTGAACGATCTGCTGGCAGGTCCGGGCAAGGTGATCGTGGAAAACGTCGGCGAGAAATACATCAACGCGACGAAGATCGCGGGTGAATCCTATGGCGTGCCGACCATCCGCGACCTGGCTGCCAACTATGAGTATGTCATGCGCAAGGATCTGGTCGACAAGCACAACATCGATCTCACGTCGATCCGCACGTTCGATGATATCGAGAGAGTGTTGGAGATCATCAAGACCAATGAGCCGGATATCGTGCCGATCGCTCCGGGTGCAGCGGGCAACGGCGGCATGCTCGTCGGATACAATGCGTGGGACAGCCTTGGAGACGGCTTCGGTGTCCTGATGGATCCGGACTCCCTGGTCGTATCCAATCTGTATGAGTCTGAGGAATATCGGGAGATCGTCACCAGGATGCATGACTGGTACAAGAAAGGTTACATCCTGCGCGACGCGGCGACGAATCAGATCGTTGCCAACCAGCTGGTGAAGGCGGGCAAGGTCTTCAGTTATCTGGGCAATGGCAAGCCGGGCTTCGCCGAGCAGGAAAGCCGTGCGGCCGGCATGGAACTGGTGACCGTGGAGATCCGGGGCCCATTTGCCGCGACAACGAATGTGACCGGGCTGATGTGGTCGATTGCGCAGCAATCGGAGAACAAGGAGAAGGCGATGGAAATCCTGAGTCTATTCTATTCGGACAAGGAGATCATCGACCTGATCAACTGGGGCATCGAAGGCGTCCATTATGTCAAGATTGGCGACAATATGATCGATTTTGCCGAAGGGCTGGATGCTTCCAATACCGGCTACATGCCGAACTGGGACTGGCTCACGGGCAATGCCTACCTGACCTATGTGTTCAATGGAGGCGACCCCGAGGTGTGGGAGAAGACGAAGGTGTTCAATGAGACGGCCAAGGCATCGAAGGCGCTCGGCTTCACCTTCAATGCTGATCCGGTGAAGACCGAATATACGGCGGTAACCAACGTGATCGACCAATATAAGGTAGGGCTTGAATCCGGCACGCTGGATCCGGAGAAAACACTTCCGGAGTTTATCCAGAAGCTGAAAGCGGCCGGGATCGACAAGATCATCGAGGAGAAGCAGAGACAGCTCGATGAATGGGCACAGCAAAATAACGTGAAATGATGGGCGGG
>Ga0310837_101284_pt1 | contig 11768 bp, 6 predicted proteins | sample SM_ome_5_FD_201315 | JGI IMG/M metagenome (GOLD analysis project Ga0310837, IMG submission 201315) | Sorghum-adapted microbial communities enriched on stacked mutant (SM) sorghum from Joint BioEnergy Institute, Emeryville, California... ...
GATCGTTACGCTGTCCGATGAAAACCATTGGAAAAAAGCTGCCGCACTATTGTGCCCTCCAAATCAACCAACTAGCCTCGTAAGCAACAATTGAGTTAAACACAGCCAAATTTTTAACTTCATTGGTAAAATCACGGTCGCTGCAAAGGCGTAGAAGTTAACTTTTTAACCTTTTTTGCTCGGTAACCCCGGATGCGACCTCGGATGACGGCCAGATCTTCCTCCAGGATGAATCCATCAGATCCACGAGGCAAGGTGGGGACCGTCCATCCGTCAGTCTGGTCGGACTTTCCGGAGAGCTCAGGCTGCTTCGTCCTCCTTCCGCGATACCTGAGCTCCGCTTTTCTCCTCTCCCAGGTTCGGCTCGGCACCGTATTGCCGCTGGGAGACGAACTGATCGCCTCTCACCCGCTCCGTCCTCCATCCCGCGATGTCTTAAGCCTTGCCGAGCTTCGTCCAGCGACGGAAGGACTGCTCATCGAACAGTAGCCGCACCTTGTCCGGGGCGCGCCCTTCTTCGTCGAACAGGACGAGCGTATTGCTCTCCTTCAGCCATGCCAGCGGCAGCTTGTAGTCCTCCTGCGGCCCGATCTGCCAATAACGGCCAAGATTGATGCCGTTCAGCCAGACTGAGCCCTTGCTCATGCCGGTGAGCCGCAGCTTCAATCTCACGCGGGCTGACTCCGGCAGCTCCGGCATCGCAAACTCACACACATGCCAGGCCGGCTGGCGCCCCCCTGCGGCGGCTACCTGACCTGCCGAGGGCACGCCATCCTCGATCCCGCACATCCGCCAATTGTCCAGCGCCGCGCCGGAATGCCAGGTGATCAGCTCCAATCTCCTGACCGGCGAGGTGACATATGGCATCTCGACAACATTATCCCCCTGGACCACATGATCGGAGATGTCCACCATCCCATGCCGGAACCAGTTGCTGTAACCATCCATGGGCACATCGCGGCCATTGACCCGGAGCGGCACAGCCAGCGCGCCGACCAGGATCGCCTTGTCGTGTCCGTCCAGACGGAACGTCCGCCTGATCACCTTGTCACTCTCCAGACCATCGTTCACCTGATCCAGGTGAATCGTCCGCTCATCCAGCTGCCAGCCCTGTCTCAGGTCCTGTACGGAACCGTCCAGATAACAGGTATCATGCAAGCCCTTCGGCTCCCCGAGGTACGGGGAGAAATTCAGTCTTCCCATGTTCTGCACGAGCACCTGCAACAGATTGTCCCCTTGACGCAGATGGATCTTTGCAGCGGAGGAACCGAGCTCGCGGATGAGTGCAGCTTCCTGGCCATTCACATAGATGCGAGCCGTATCCTGCAGCTTGGGCAGCACGAGGGTCGTCATCCGATCCGACTCGCTGACGACGGAGCTCGTATAAACCAGATACCCATACGGCCTGGAGAAGCTGGTGAAATCGAGCGGCCTGTCAACCTCCGCCCCGCCGATCGCCGTAAGGTCAAGCGCACTCGACTTCCAGCCCTCCAGCTTGGGCAGCTCAATCGCGTCCTGAACGAGCGGGCCAGCTCCAGGCACTCCCCACAGATCGCCATCCGCATGGATGTCGAGATCGAGCCAGCCGCTCACCCAGCGCCCTTCCTCCAGGCGCCACGTTGCGTTCATCTGTTCGGTCGTCATCACGACAAGACGCAGTCTCTTCTCGCCAATCAGCAGCTCAATCGTCTGCGGCTCATCAAAATGATAAACATCCAGCACCAGCGTCTTCCGATCCGCCCGATATTCATGAACAAGTACCTGCACAGCCTCATGGCTGATCGGGACATCGGCATTCAGTTCCACATACGTCCGTCGCCCCTTCGCAGCATGGACGATCACCGTATGCACGCCGTCCACCTGTTCATTGCAGGCGATCATCGCCCCGCACGTCAGGCGCACGCCCGCGAGCAGCTCATAGCGGTCCAGCACCGGAACGATCTCGCCCGGACCGACCATGATCGGCAATGTGCGACCGTCTCCCAGAGTCAGATAGCAGGTATCCCGTTCGTTCATCCGGCTCTCGACAAACAGCAGCATCTGATCGCCTTGCCGTCTCGCGCGCAGCTGCACGCCCCCCGTGCAGCGAATGCCATCCGCCGAACATTCCTCCGCCTCCAGCAGGAACGGTTCGATCGCCCGCACGAAGTAGGTGAATCGCTTGGCCGCCTGATATTTGTCCGTCGTTCTGCCGTACTCGTTGAGCGGAGCATCATAGTCGTAGGATGTCACCATGAAAATATCGCTGCCGCCCACCGTCCTCCCGCCATAACCGGCAAAATTCGTGCCTCCGTAGAACATGTAGTGGCTGACGCCCCGGAAGCCGGCACGGATCATCTCCAGCATGGCTTTCTCATACAGCACCGCCGTCTTCTGCGTCGCGGCTGGCGCTCCCCAGTGCTCGAACCAGCCGGTCCAGAATTCCGTAACGATCTTCGGCGTCTCGGGCTGCTTCTGAACCAGCTTGGCATAATGCGAGTCCGCACCGCTCCAGAAATTCGCCCCTTCGATAGCCCCTTCCACACCGCCTACGCAGGTGATCAGCGGCACCTCGATGCCTCGTTTGAGCAGCCCGTCCCTCAGGTAGCTCATATATTCGTGCGCGGTGTCATCATCATGCAGATAGCCGTATTCGTTCTCCACCTGCACGAGGATCACCGGACCGCCCTGGGTGATCTGACGGGGGCGAATCACGTCCACGATCCGGTCGAAATAGAGGTCGACGTACTTGAGATATTCTTCGTTGTACTGCCTGAATCGAATGCCGGGCTTCTGACCGAGCCACCACGGGAAACCGCCAAAGTCCCATTCCGCGCAGATAAAGGGGCCAGGACGGGCGATGACCCACAGCCCCAGCTCCGCACACAGATCAAGAAATGCCCCGCAATCCGCATCCCCTGCGAAGTTCCACTCCCCTTCGTTGGGCTCGTGCACATTCCACGCAAAGTATGTATCGATGCAGTTCATGCCGGCCAGCTTGGCCTTGACCAGCACCTCTCTCCATTCCTGTCTGGGCATCCGGAAGTAATGGATGACGGCTGTATTCAGGAACAATCGTCTGCCATTGATCAGGAAGCTCTTCTCATCGTAAAGAATCTCGTTACTCCGCTTCGCAGCATGGATCGTATTCACCGGGTACTCTCCTCTCCTTGTTGTTCTGAACTGAAGCCCAAGGTTATCAACCGCCACGTGAGGTTCAGCTCTCTTCCAACGTTCCTCCGATCCGTTCGGTCATCGCTCCGTTCTGCAGATGATCGCAAGCGTCCAACATGCGGCCGCACCTTCCGCCAGGATACTGATTCGATCGGCCAAACCCACTGAAACGGGTTTCATATCGTGCAACACTTTCGGCGCAGATCCACCGCCTCAAGCGATCTTGACATGCCTGTCTGCCAAAGGCTGTGTTTCAATCCGTTGTGGCATAACCTTGATGGCTTGGCTAAGGCTTGGCGTTAACGGAACGTGGATGCCTTATCGGGATGGAAAACCGATTTTTCCATTTCCTGGCGGAACGTCGATTCCGTATCGTGCATGTTCAGGCGGGAAAACCTCCAGGAGTCATCGCATAACGCCCTGACGTTCCGTTTAGCTGTCAGGAACAGGCCGCTTCGCCGCAAATCGCGAATCGTCGTTCCGTTACGATGGAAAGGCCGATCCGACATGGAACACGGTCCCTGCTCCCGCCATGAACAAACTGCGAAGATCAGCGCGGCCATTCCACCAGGATAGCATCCACTCCTGACCACGAGCCCTGGCCAGGGTATGTACGGAACCGGAGGATCGCCCGGCTCACAGAGCACCGTCACCGCCTGAACGGGCCGGTGCTCTGGCGGACAACCAGCTCCGGATGAAGCAGCGTCACCTTCTTCGGCTTGTCGCCGTTCATCAGCTGGCTCAGCTTCACCACCGCCTGCTTGCCCAGCTCATACGTGCGTTGCGCCACCGTCGTGAGCTCCGGGATGAGCGCCGTCGACAGCTGCGTATCGTCATAGCCGACGATCGAGATGTCGTCCGGGATGCGATAGCCGCTCTCGATCGCCTCCTTCACCGCGCCGACCGCGGTGAAGTCATTGACGCACAGCACGGCGGTCGGCTTCTCTTTCATGGTGAGCAGCTTGTGCATGAGCTGCTTGCCGTTCTCCACGCTGAAGCCGCCGTACACGATCCACTCCCTCCGGACCTTAAGCCCGTGCTCCTGCATCTTCCTGACGAACGCCCGAACCTTGGTCGTCGTCGTGCTCATGTGCTCGAAGCCGCCGAGGAAGGCGATATCCCGGTGCCCCAGCTCGATCAGGTGCTGCGTGGCCAGCGCCGTGCCGCTGCCTTCATCGGTCAGCACCCGGTGCAGCTTGCCGTGCGGCAGATTGCCGTTGACCAGCACGATCGGGATCTGCTTGGACAGCTCATTCACTTCATTGGCCAGCTCAGGGCTGCAACGGGCCAGGTTGATCCGTCCGCCGAGGAAGATGATGCCGTCCACCCGCTTCTCCTTCAGGATCGACAGATATTCCGATTCCCGCTTGTAGTCCCCTTCCGTATCGCACAGGAAGAAGGTGTACCCTCGGCTGCGCGCCTCCGTCTCCGCTCCCTTGAACACCTCGGGAAAGAACGGGTTCGTGATGTCCGGCAGGATCATGCCGATCATGCCCGTCTCCTTGCTGATCAGGCTCCGCGCCAGCGCATTGGGCTGGAACTGATACTTGTCGATGATCTCCTGGATTCGCTCGCGCGTGCTCGCCCTGACCGGCGCCGTGCCGTTCAGCACGCGGGATACCGTCGCCACGGACACATTGGCTTCTCTGGCAATGTCATAGACTGTGATATTCTTCATTCTGGACAGGTCCTTTCGTTGTCATAGACCGTGATATGGACTGCCGTTCTCGACCTGCGGACGCGGCACTGACTGCTGACTGATGATCACCGATGCAGGTTCGGGCTTGACAGGATAACATCCTGAGCTTGACAGGCCGCAACCCGGACTTGAGTCAGGTTCATCGGTTCTCTTCCTGCCAATTGTAGCGGAAGTGTATGATTCTATCATTTTTCTCAATGATTGTCATATCGATTATCCAAATGTTCCGCTGGTCTGGAACAGGTTGCGTGCCGGTTCGCCGGATGATGGCCAACCTTTCTGCCGCGCCATGCCCGATGTGAGAACGGTCCGAATCCACATGTTCGTGCCGTTCGACACCAATACTACTAAGATAGCAAAACTAACCAAAATTATAAATATCAAATATCCTCTATTTGTCAAGTCGGCTGTTCTGGACGACGGAGCCGGTTATGTCCCGCTGATGTCCCCTTCTCATCAATCGCCCAGACTGCCGTACAGGGTCACGATCGAGCGCGGCGGGATCTCCACCGCCAATGCGCCTTCCGGATGTACCCGGATATCCTCGACGTGCTCCAGATCGTGGCTCGCGTCCGTCACATGCTTCTCCAGGGTCTCCACCGTCAAGCCCCCGAGATCGACCCTGACGCGCTCCGACCGCTTGCCATCGTTGACGAAGACGAGCGTCACCGTCTGTTCGCCGTCATGCACATAGGCGGAGCCGAACAGCCCGCTTCGCGCATCCGGGTCCAGTCCCGTAAGCCCGATCCGCACCGCCCCCGGCCGGATGAACTTGCTGTAGTTGCCGAGCGTCCACAGGATCTTCGAGGTCAGGATGTTCTGCTCGTCCTTCACGTTGTTAAAGTTGGTATAAATCAGCCCATCCTTGTAATCTTCCTTGGACACCGCCGTCCACCATTGCCAGGCCGAGGCGTTTGCTCTCGTCAGGTCAAAGTGAATCGTCCGCGCCACCACCAGCGCCGGATCGATGCCCAGGTCCCGGCCTGGACCGTAGTCGCCGAGGATGCAGTATTCGGTCACCCAGTACTTCGCCTCGGGATCGTACTTCCGCAGATTCGCCACGAGCAGGTCGCGCAGCTCGCCGAGTCGGTCATCGCCGGGACGGCTGTAATCCGACCAGTAGGAATGGGAAGCGATCTTGTTCCCGACCGCTTCCTTCATCTCCGGATCGCCCAGCAGCTCCTTGATGTATTCGCGGTACTTGCCCGTCCCGAGGTTGTTCGCGCCGCCCATATACACGGCCTGCTTCGTGAACTTGGTGAAATATTCGTTGTCGAGCAGCGCGGTGATCTCCACGCCGTCCGGCGCGCTGATCTGCGCGCCAAGCCCACGCTTCTTCAGCTCCTGGTGCAGGGCGAGGATGACGCGCCGCAGGTCTTCATTGTTGTACCGGTTGCCCTCCTGCCAGGCGTTGTTCCAGTCCCAGGTCGGCTCATTGATCGGGCTGATGTACTGGAACTCCAGCCCCTCATCCCGGAAATGCTCCAGCACATCGGCCAGGAAGACCGCGAACTCGTCCTCATAGCCTTCCTTCAGATTCGTCGAGCCGACGGTCGGATCGGGCTGCGCATGCCCGTTCTTCGTCATCCATACCGGCGGGCTGTTGACGAAGGCGATCAGCGTCTCCACGCCGCGCTCCTTCGCCGCTCTCAGGAACCATTGCTGCCCGGATTGCTTGCTCCAGTCATACTCGCCATCCTCCGACATCTTGAACGCTTCGGCGCGGCGCCACGGATTGGGGATGATGTGGCGGTCGGTCACCGCCGACCCCGCGCCGATATTGAACCGCCAGGCGGTCAGGCCGATGCCCTTCTCCCGCGAGAACAGCAGGTCCGCCACCCGGTTCTTGTTCTCCTCCGTCCAGTGCTTGCCGATCGGGTCCATCGACCATGCGTCGGAAGCGCCGAAGTTATCGATCGTCTGATACGTGATTGACGCGTCTATCGTGATCTCGGCGTCAAAGGGTCCTTCCAGCACCGCCACGACCGTCTCTCCTCCTTCTTCTTCATCCCTTGTCACACCGGTAACGAATCTGCCGCTGTTGATCCCGTAGACCAACACGCCCAGCAATACGCAGACCAGGAACACTGCACTCGCTATCCTGTATTTCTTGTGCTTCAACTCATCATCTCCTTTATCCGACGATACCCGATTGCTCGAAGTTCTCCACGATCCGCTTCTGCGCGATGAAATAGACGATCAGGAGCGGCAGCAGATAGATGATCGCCGCAGCCTGCTTGACCGCGTCGAAGGCGAAGGTGGTGGCTCCGGGCACGTTGTACCAGGTGCGGACGGCATACAGGATGTTGTTGACATTGGCCGAAGAGAAGGTCATGGCCAGCCGGTTGCTGAGGTAGGGGCCGTCCGGATTGAAGTAGCCGGTATAATACGTGTCCCCATAGTTCCACACGAAGGCCAGGATGCCGACCGTCATGATCGCCGGCAGGGCGTTCGGCAGACCGATCTTCACGAATGTGCGGTAGAAGCCGCAGCCGTCGATGTACGCCGCCTCCTCCAGTTCCTTCGCCTGCCCCTTGAAAAATTGCCGGAACAGGAACACGAACATGCTCTGCTTCACCCCGAAGCCGAACAGGGCCAGCATGAACAGCGTGAACGGCTCGTTGATCAGATCGACGGGCCTGCCGTTCACCAGGCTGACCAGACCCAGAGGATCAAAATGCTTGAAGCTCAGGTACTGCGAGATGAGCAGCGATTGCGGCGGCACGACGAACGTCAGGATGACCAGGAACATCACCACATTCCGCCCCCAGAATTCCACCCGTCCGAGCGAGTAGCCGGCGATGCTGCTGACCAGGATCTGGATCACCGAGATGAACAGCGCATAGCCGACCGTCTGCAGGATCGGCAGGCCGTTGCCGTACACCAGGCGGATCGCCGCCTTGAAGCTGAGAACGGAGAATTCCATCGGCACCCAGATGACGTCGGGATTGCCCAGGTCCTCCAGATCGTTGAACACCACCGGCAGCATCTTGATGATCGGGTACAGGATCGCGAAGCCGAGTCCGATGACGAGCGAGAAGAACAGGCACCTGAACACGAAGGCCTGCAGCTTCGCCTTGATGATGTAGGCGTTCAGCCGGTTGTCCAGCCGCAGTTCTGTCCCAAGGTCCTCAGTCGCCGTCCGCACCTCTGTCTGCAGATTATCTGGCGTCATAGGTCAGCTTCACCACCTTGTTCATGATGAACATCAGCACGAGCAGATCGATGAGCACATTCACCAGGTAGACAACGGACAGCGCGGAGCCGGTGCCGATATCGTTCCGGTTGAATGCGAAGTAATAGATCTCACTCGAGATCGAGGATTTCAGGAACATATCCACGAAGGTGTACACCAGCGCGAACAGCGTGACGTTCGAGAGCAACGGAAGCGTGATCTTCCAGAACACCTCATAGCTGTTCGCCCCTTCGATCCTCGCGACCTCGTAGAGCGACTTGTTGATCGATTGCAGGCCGGCCAGGAAGATCAGCGTCTGCACGCCGGTCTGCGAGATCAGCGAGAAGATGTTGTTCGCCAGATCATAGACGAATATCGATACCCGCGTGGGCAGGAACGTATATGACACCAGAAATTCCAGCAAACCCTCGTTATCTAACGAATTGCTTACCGCCGCATCGGTAATGTCGCCGCCTGTCGTCACCATCGTCAGATCGGTCACCACTTTCAGTCCCAGCACGATCGGCAAGAAGAACACGACCCTGGCGATGCCTTGCCCTTTGTACTTCGCATTGACGAGGATCGCGCAGAACAGACTGAACACGACGATGACCGGCGTATTGATGAAGATGGTGATATTCTCATCTGTGAAGATTCTCAGGAACTGCACGCTTGTGCTGGAGACCTTCTCTTTGAACAGGCTGATATAATTGTCCAGACCGACGTATTCCAGCGCCATTCCGCCGCTGTCTGCCACGCCCACCTTGTGAAACGAGTACATGATCGTGTTCATGAGCGGCGTGATAAAGAACAACAGGAAGCCGATGACCCATGGAAGGACGAAGATGATGCCGTGGATTTTCCTCATGTTCTTGTAGGACAACCTTCTGCTTCGGCTGTTGACCGCTGCTTTCTCCATGCTCTACCCTCCCGCTAACATCAGATTCAGATTGGCCTTACTCGATGGCATAGCCGAGCGCATCCAGCCTGTATCCGTCTCCCTCGACCGGATATCGGTTATAGTTGACGATGACGGACTTGCCGGAAGCGTACGTCGTGCGGAACACATTCGGCTCGAGCATCTCGTGCCCCGTGATCTCCTTCGAGCCGATCTCCGTAAGCGCCTCGCGATACGCCTGGTAGAGAGATTTGATCTTGCCCGCTAGCACGCTGTACTGGATCGAGAAATAGTCGCTGTAATCGGTATTTTTCAGCAGATCAGACGATTTGGCACTGATCGTAAATTTCGGCATGCTGCCGAGTTCCAGCGCCTGCAGCAGGAAATACTCGACTCTGTCTGCGGACAAGTTAACGTTCAGCGTCGAATACTCGATCAGTCCGTTCATGACGAGCTGACGGAACGGAACCGTCGCATACATCGTTCCGTACAGGCTGCTCTCACGCGAGATGTTCGCCGCATAGCGGGCATAACCGATCCGGTCGATATTCGGGTTATCCAGCGCCAGCGTCTTGCCTGCAGCCAGCTTCCGCAAGTTCTCATCGACGATCTCGCTTGATACCACCGGGTCGATGATGTCCCGCTGGTTGTAGTTCGCGTAATAGGTCGAACCCATATCGCCCACGAACAGATTCGGATAGGCATCCGCATCGGCCAGGAATTTGTCCACGGTATCTGCAAGATACAGCGGATGGAGCAAATATTGTTTCGTGCCGCTGATGTTGAATATGCCTAGCGAGTAACTGTACTTATAAAGTTCGAGCGGCTTGCTGTCGTATCCGTACAGGGCATTGCCCCGCGGCCGGAAGCCGTCCTTCACCTCGGTCACCCGCATCAAGTCAATGTTCATCAGCAGCGTATGACCGCTCTTCGCTGCATACTCCGCCAGTTCCTCGTATTCCCGGCGGTTGCCATTGGCCTCTTCCAGCCTCGCTTTGTTGCCGATCGTGTTGTTCAAGCCATTGTTGAATACGCCTTTGTAATTGATGACGGTCTGGATGCCTTCACTGCTCAGATCCTGCAAGATATCCTGGAGTTCACGGAAGGTCGTCATCGACACATTCTGCTCATACGGTATGCCGAGGAACCGCTTCTCCAGCGTCAACGTGCCTAGCACGTCGAGGAACAGCTTCGGCCTCGTATCATATGCCGGCGCCAGATCATACCGCTCGATCAGATAGTCGCGATACGTCCTGGCCAGGTCATAATAATCGACCTTCCCGGAGAACAGCTTGTATCGGACCGTGTAGTCGACATCGATCAGGCCTGTTGTCGCCAGGAATCGCGCGTCATTGTCGCTGTAAGGGCCGAACACCTTGACGCGCGAATACTGGGTGGCGTCGAAGCTGCTGAACACCTTGTTGTAAGGCGTCCCGCCGGTAGACGAGTCGACGGTGCCGAGCTGGACGCGGATGCGGCCAAGCTCCGCCCCCTTCTCGATGATGCCCAGATGGCCGAGCGACTTCCCGCCCGACTGCGTGTAGTACATGCCGAACACCGGCATCATCAGGTTCTCGGGATATTCCGGCATCTCATAGAGCTTGCTGTAGTAGTCGCTGTTGTAGACCGAACGGTCATACTCCGGGTACTTCGGATTGAACGTATTCAGCCTGAACAGCGCGCCCGCTCCGTCCGGAACGAGGATATATCCGTCCTCGACGCGGTCCGCTGCCGCCAGTCCGAATGCCGGGAACACGGAGATGTTCTGCAGCATGTAGAAATCATTGCCGACAAGCGACTCATACGTCGGGATCTTCACCACCAGGTCGCCGTCTTCCAGCGTCACTTCCATATGCACGATGAACCTCGCCGGTTCGGTGATCGTAACCGTAAGGCCGAACTCTGCACTGTCTTCGATCAGCTTCTCCGTCGTATAGTCGACCGCCTTGGAGAAATTGATCAGGTCGCGCACCATGGACAGCGGCGGCAGTCCGGCAAATTTGAAATAATAGTATCCTCCCGGCTCATCGATCTGGTAGGCCAGTCCGAGCAGCTCCCGGTACTTCTGCGCCTGCTCCTCGCTCATCTCCCCGCTGGCAACCTTCGCGTCGATCGCGTCCAGGAAGTTTGTCTGATACTTCTCGATCGAGATCTTGCTCGGCATGTATTCGTTCAGCCGATACGACTCCGTCTCGAAGAAATCGAATTCGATGCGCACGCCATTCTCGATCTGATGCAGGGTGTATCTTCCGTTCTGAATGGCGAACCGGTAGGCATCCCATTCGTACATCGAACTGTCCTTGCCCAGATAGCGGATGATGAGCGGCGATTTCTCCAGTTCGCTCCCCGCCTGATAGGTGCTGTTCCATTCCGTGCGCGTCTTCGTATCGACAACACGGATGTTGAGCGTTGACGTATCGATATACATCTCCTTGTCCCCGCTGCTGGCGAGCAGCACGTTGCCTGCCGCCTTGTCGATCAAGCCGGCCGATGCAGCGAGTCCGTCCCTCTCGTATACGGGCTTGCTCTGCCGTTCGATGCCCAGATGTCTGATCAGACCTGGAGTATATATGACAGCAGCGATCACCAGCACGATAGCCGCAGCGATGAGGAGCTCCTTCTTGCCCGCATATTTGATTCGTCTTACTGCTGTTTCGCCGAAGTTCTTAAGCACGGATGATCACCACCTTTTGGACAGTTCGCTGAACAATGCGTAGAAGAACCCCAGCACCTTGCCGATCAACGTAAAGAACAGCATGGACAGGAAGACGATCACGATCGCGGCGAAGAACGTGACGATGAGCGTCACCACGTTGGTCGTCACCGTATATTCGTGGATCACG
>Ga0310837_101289_pt1 | contig 11706 bp, 9 predicted proteins | sample SM_ome_5_FD_201315 | JGI IMG/M metagenome (GOLD analysis project Ga0310837, IMG submission 201315) | Sorghum-adapted microbial communities enriched on stacked mutant (SM) sorghum from Joint BioEnergy Institute, Emeryville, California... ...
TCCGTACTCGTCGGCCTGGATCTCGACCATCGCCGCCTTCGCCGGCCCGCGCAGGCGCGGCAGGGCGAACGTGTGGGGATCGGCCTCCTTGAGCTGGTAGGCGGAGCGGTGCATGACGAACTCCCGGAACTGGCCCAGATCCGCGCGCAGGGCGACGTAGCGGGAGAAGGGCGGCGCCTCGTCGCGCTCGATCAGCTCGAAGATGAGCTCGCCCACGCGCCCTGGGTCAAGCCCTTCCGGCGGCTCGATCCGCTCGCGCAGGGCCGCCAGCATGAGCTCCTCGAGCTCGCGGCGAAAGGCGATCACGCCCAAGTCCCACTCGGCCTCCGCCGGCACGTCCTCGAAGCCTCCGTAGAGGAGCTCGTGGCAGATGAAGAGGGAGAGCTGCAGGTCGTCGTCGGCGAGCGGGTCCTCCGGCGCGCGCCCGACCTTCGGCGCCTCGCCGCCTCGCAGGGCTCCTGCGAGGGCGGCGCTCAGGGGTCCCCGGGGCTCGGGCAGCTGCATCGTCGTACGGAAATACCCCGCGGACGCGGGCCTGAATCCGACCCTCACGCCGCCGCTCGCCCGGTGTCTCGTATTCTTGTCCGCGATGAGCGAGCGCGGGACATTCAGGGTCAAGCGCGGCCTGGCAGAGATGCTGAAGGGCGGCGTGATCATGGACGTGACGAACGCCGAGCAGGCGCGGATCGCCGAGCAGGCCGGCGCTGTGGCGGTGATGGCGCTGGAGCGCGTGCCGGCCGACATCAGGGCCGAGGGCGGCGTGGCGCGCATGGCGAGCCTCGAGGTGATCGAGGAGATCAAGGAGGCGGTCACGATCCCGGTCATGGCCAAGGCCCGCATCGGCCACTTCGCCGAGGCGCAGGTGCTGCAGGCGATCGAGGTCGACTACATCGACGAGTCCGAGGTCCTCACCCCGGCCGACGAGCACAACCACATCGACAAGCACGCCTTCGACGTCCCCTTCGTCTGCGGCGCCACCAACCTGGGCGAGGCGCTGCGCCGGATCGCCGAGGGCGCGGCGATGATCCGCTCCAAGGGCGAGGCCGGGACCGGCAACATCGTCGAGGCGGTGCGGCACCTGCGCGGGATCGTCGGCGGCATCCGGCGGCTGCAGAGCCTGCGGCGCGAGGAGCTTCCGACCGCAGCGAAGGAACTGCAGGCGCCGCTCGAGCTCGTGGCCGAGGTGGCGGAGACCGGCTGGCTGCCCGTGCCTCTCTTCTGCGCCGGCGGCATCGCGACCCCGGCGGACGCCGCGCTGACGATCCAGCTCGGAGCCGAGGGCAACTTCGTCGGCTCGGGGATCTTCAAGTCGAGCGATCCCGAGCGGCGGGCGCGCGCGATCGTCGAGGCGACCACGCACGCGCACGACCCGGAGCGCGTGGCGGCCGCCTCGCGCGGGCTGGGCGAGCCGATGCGCGGCGACGACATCGCGCAGCTCGCAGCCGAGGGCGAGCTGCTCCAGCACCGCGGAGCCTGACCGTGGAGGCCGGCGCCGGTCCCACGGTGCCACCGGACCCGCAGCCCGCGCGGCCGCGCGCCGGGGTCCTGGCGAGTCAGGGCGACTTCGCCGCGCACGTGGCGGCGCTGCGCGAGCTGGGAGCCGACGCGCGCGAGGTGCGCACGCCCGAGGAGATCTCTGAGCTCGACGCGCTGGTGATCCCCGGGGGCGAGTCGACGACGATCACGCGGGCGATCGACCGCGACGGCCTGGAGCCGGCGATCGCCGCCCACCACGCGGCCGGCAAGCCGATCCTCGGAACCTGCGCCGGCATGATCGTGTTAGACCGCGAGCACCTGGGCCTGCTGGACGTGCGCTGCCGGCGCAACGCGTTCGGCCGGCAGATCGCGAGCTTCGAGACCGACCTCGAGGTGGCCGGTATCGGGCCGGAGCCGATGCGCGCCGTGTTCATCCGCGCCCCCTGGGTGGAGGAGCACGGCGAGGGGGTGGAGGTTCTGGCGCGCGTCGAGGGCAGGCCCATCGCCGTGCGCCAGGGGCCGATCATCGCCTGCGCCTTCCACCCCGAGCTGACCGCCGACCGGCGCCTGCACGCCCTGCTCCTCGCGCTCGCCGAGGGGGCGAGTGCGCAGACCGCCAGGGCCGACGGGGCGGGAGGGGGCTCGTGAGGGACCCCCGGGTCGCCAACCTGGCGAAGATCCTCGTCCACTACTCCACGCGCGTGGGGGAGGGCGACACCTGCGTGATCGAGGGTCCGACCGCGGCCGAGCCCCTGATCGCGGCCGTCTACGAGGAGGTGCTGGCCGCGGGCGGGCACCCCGTGGTGGCGATGAGCTTCGAGGGGCAGCTGGCCTCGTTCTTCGAGCGCGCCTCCGAGGCCCAGCTCGACTGGGTCTCGCCGCTCGCCGAGTGGGCGGCTGAGGAGGCGGACTGCCGGATCGCGATCGGCGCCGAGAGCAACACGCGCCAGCTCTCCGAGGTCCCGCCGGAGCGGCAGACACGCCGCCAGGCCGCCACGCGCAGGCTGATGCAGCGCACGATGGAGCGCTCGGCCGAGGGCGCGTACCGCTGGGTCTACACCATCTACCCGACCAACGCCTACGCCTCCGACGCCGAGATGAGCCTGCGCGCGTTCGAGGACTTCTACCTGGGCGCTTGCCTCGCCGACGAGGAGGACCCGGTGGGCGCCTGGAAGCGCGCCTCGGAGGAGACGCGGCGGCTGACCGAGCGGCTGCAGGGCTGCTCTGAGATCCGCGTGAGCGGGCCCGGCACCGACATCCGGCTGGGCGTTGAGGGCCGCACGTTCATCCCCTGCTACGGCGATCGCAACATGCCCGACGGAGAGTTCTTCACGGGGCCGGTAGAGGACTCGGTAGAGGGCGAGGTGACCTTTCACCTGCCCGCGATGGTCGCCGGGCGCGAGGTCTCCGGTGTTTGGCTGCGCTTCGAGGGCGGCAGGGTCGTCGACGCGCGCGCCGAGCGCGGCGAGGACTTCCTGATCGAGCTGCTCGACACCGACGAGGGCTCGCGCCGCCTGGGCGAGCTGGGGATCGGCACCAACTACCGGATCGACCGCGGCACCCGCAACGTGCTGCTCGACGAGAAGATCGGCGGCACCGTGCACATGGCGCTGGGCGCCGCCTATCCGGAGACCGGCGGGCGCAACCAGAGCGCAATCCACACCGACCTGGTCTGCGACCTGCGCCGGGGCGGGCGGATCGAGGCCGACGGCGAGCTGATCCAGGAGGACGGGCGCTTCGTCGTCTAACGCTCGCGCGCCTCAGCGGTCGCACCGCGCGCGCTCGTAAACTGGCCGGCATGGCCGGACATTCGAAGTGGTCCTCGATCAAGCACAAGAAGGCCGCGCAGGACGCCAAGCGGGGTCAGCTCTTCACCAAGCTGGCGCGGGCGATCACCGTCGCCGCGCGTGACGGGGGCGGCGACCCGTCCGGCAACTACGCGCTGGCCGCGGCGATCGAGAAGGCGAAGAGCTTCTCGATGCCCAAGGAGAACATCCAGCGGGCGATCGAGCGGGGCGTCGGCGGCGGCGACGTCGGCGCGATCGAGCACGTCGTCTACGAGGGTTACGGGCCCGGCGGCGCGGCGGTGCTCGTGGAGGCGCTCACCGACAACCGCAACCGCACGGGCAGCGAGATCCGCCACGCCTTCGACCGCAACGGCGGCAGCCTCGGCGAGCCGGGGTCGGTGGCTTGGCAGTTCGAGAAGAAGGGCGTGGTCGTGGTCGACGGCGAGCGCTACGGCGAGGACGACGTGATCGCCGCGATCGACGCGGGCGCGGACGACGTGGTCGCCGAGGAGGGCGAGCTGCGCATCACCTGCGAGCCCGCGAACCTGAGCGAGGTGCGGGCGGCGCTCGAGGAGTCGGGCGTGGAGATCCGCTCGGCCGAGCTGACGATGGAGCCGAAGGCGACCGTGGAGGTCTCCGACCCCGCCGAGGCGCGGCGCCTGATGAAGCTGATGGATGTGCTCGACGATCACGACGACGTCGATCAGGTCCACGCCAACTTCGACATCCCGGCGGAGCTGCTCGAGGAGGCGGAGGCCGCGGCCTAGCGACGCTTTTTCCGCGGCCGTCTCGAGGCGGCCGCGCCCGCCGGCGCGGCGGAAGAGCGCGGTCCACGCCCCGTACGGCCTCGAGCTCCGGGCAGGCATCCGAGGCCCGGGCCAGAATCTGTTGGCGTGAAGGTCGTGTTGGGCATCGACCCGGGCCTGGCCAGCACCGGGTACGGCGTGGTTCGCCTCGACGACGGCACGATGCGCGTGCTCGACGGCGGGGTGATCGAGACCCCGTCCGGCCTGGCCCAGTCGCGGCGCCTGGAGCGCATCCACGGCGCGCTCTTGCACCTGGTCGGAGAGCACGCGCCGCAGGCGGTGGCGCTCGAGGAGCTCTACTTCGGCCGCAATGTGCGCAGCGCGGTCGCGGTCGGACAGGCCCGCGGGGTCGCGCTGCTCGCGGCGGCGCAGCGGGGCGTGCCCTGCTTCGACTACACGCCCCAGGAGGTCAAGCTCGCCGTCTGCGGCACCGGTGCCGCCTCCAAGGAGCAGGTGCAGCGGATGGTCGCCTCGCTGCTGGGGCTTACGCGGCCGCCGTCTTCCGACCACGCGGCGGACGCGCTGGCGGTGGCTATCTGTCACGCGAGCCACATGGCGATGGACGGGGCGGTCGAGCGCGCGGCCGCGGAGGTGACGGCGTGATCGCGTCCGTGCGCGGCACCGTACTGGTGCGCCGGCCGGACCACGTCGTGGTGGAGACCGGCGGCATCGGCTACCGCCTCGCCGTGTCGGCCGAGACGCTCAAGTCGGTCCCAGCCCACGGCAAGGAGGTGATGCTGCACACGCACATGGTCGTGCGCGAGGACTCGATCTCGCTCTACGGGTTCGCGAGCGAGGAGGAGCGCGACCTCTTCGTGCACCTCAACTCGGTGAGCGGGATCGGCCCCAAGGTGGCCCTGGCCGTGCTGGGGACCGGCTCGCCGCGCGAGCTGGTGCGGGCGATCGCCACCGGCGACGCCAAGCGCTTCCAGGCGGCCCCGGGCGTGGGCAAGCGCACCGCCCAGCGGCTGGTCATGGAGCTGCGCGAGCGCGTGGCCGGCGAGCTCGCGGAGACGAGCGAGCCCCAGGTCGAGCCACAGGGCGACGACGCGCGCCTGCTCGCGCGCGAGGGCCTGGTCGGCCTGGGCTACTCGTTGCTCGAGGCCGAGCGATTGTTGGAGGGCGAGGCCGACGGCACCCCCGAGGAGCTGATCCAGCGCGCGCTGCGGCGCGCCGCCGAGGCGAGCGGAGCGAGGTAAGGGATGGGCGAGGACCGCGTCGGAGACATCGTGCCGGACCCGGGCATCGAGGAGGCCGCGGCCGCCGCCGGCGTGCGGCGGTCGGCGCCGCTCGTGCGCGAGCGCACCGGCGGCGACGACGAGCTCGACCGCTCGCTGCGACCGCAGAGGCTCGCCGACTTCATCGCGCAGGACCAGGTGACCGAGCAGCTGGGGATCTTCATCGAGGCTGCGCGACGGCGCGGCGAGCCGCTCGACCACGTGCTGCTGGCCGGGCCGCCCGGCCTGGGCAAGACCTCGCTCGCGCACATCATCGCCACCGAGCTCGAGGTGCCGCTCGTCCAGACGGCGGCGCCGGCGCTCGAGCGCAAGGCGGACATCGCCGCGTTCCTCACCGCGCTGGAGCCCGGCTCGGTCTTCTTCATCGACGAGATCCACCGGCTCAACCCGGCGATCGAGGAGACGCTCTACCCGGCGATGGAGGACCGGCGCCTACCGGTGGTGCTTGGCCAGGGCGCCGGGGCGCGCACGGTGACGCTCGATCTGCCGCCGTTCACGCTGGTGGGCGCGACCACGCGCGCCGGGCTGCTCTCCAAGCCGCTGCACGACCGCTTCGGCCTCACCCACCGCCTTGAGCACTACGAGCCGGCGGATCTCGCCCGCATCGTCGCCCGCTCGGCATCGATCCTCGGGGTCGAGATCGAGCCCGGAGGCGAGCTCGCGATCGCTGAGCGCTCGCGCGGAACCCCGCGCGTCGCCAACCGCCTGCTGAAGCGCGTGCGCGACTTCGCTGAGGTGCGGGCGGCCGGCGTGATCACCGAGGAGATCGCGCTGGAGGCGCTGAGCATGCTGGAGGTCGACCGGGCAGGGCTCGACCGACACGACCGGCTGATCCTCGAGACGATCGCGACCAAGTTCGGTGGCGGGCCGGTCGGTCTCTCGACGCTCTGCGCGGCGATCGACGAGGAGCCGGACACGATCGAGGAGGTCTACGAGCCGTACCTGCTCCAGCAGGGGCTGATCAAGCGCACCCCGCGCGGGCGCGTGCTGACCGAGCGGGGGTTCGCGCACCTGGGGCTTCCCGTCCCCGAGGGCGCGGCGACGCTGTTCTGAGGACTGGCGGCGCCGCGGCGACCGTGGTCGGTCGGGCGCGCCTCAGCGGGGGTCCGGCAGCTTGCGCTCCAAAAACGGCGCCAGCGTACGCGAGTAGGTCGCCGTCAGGTGGTTGCTTCCGCGGTAGGTGAGGGCGTCGCCGATCACGGCGCGGCAGAGACCACGCGGGCAGAGCGCGTCGGTCACCTCGACCACCTTCACGCCTCGCACGCGTTTCGCGGCGCGGCGGTCGAATGGGTCCCGATTGCGGCGCTCCTCATAGGGGAATGCACACTCGTCCAGCGAGTCGAGGTTCTCGGAGACGCAGTCGGAGACCTCGAAGGGGGCGTGGGGGATGTCTCCGATCAGGACCACCTTCGCGCCGCTTTCGCGGATGCGCTCCAGCGTCCGCACCAGACGCTCCTCGAGCACCGGCGTGCTGTCCTCGAGGCGCTCGTCGTCTTCCATCACCGAGTAGAAGCTGGCGCCGGAGACGACCACCAGGTCCGGCCGCTCCCGGACGATCCGCTCCAGTGCGTTGCGGCGCCACTCGACGCACTCGTCGTAGGCGCGGCCCAGTCGGTTGTTCCAAACCAGGACGTCGGCGGGTGCGCACCCCATCTTCGTGAGACCAGTCAGGCGCCAGTTGCGCCGCTCCGCGATCCGCTCCAAGGCAGGGAAGAAGTGCGCCGCGTGCGAGTCGCCGAAGAGCACGACCTTTGCCTTGGCCCGGGCGCCGCCATAGGTGCAGGCCGGCGACTCCGTGACCTCGCGCTGGACGAGGCAGCCGTCCTCGACGAGCCGTCCGCGGTCGGCGCTCGCCTTGAGGGGGTTGGGTCGCAGGCCCTGGTTGGGCCGGCGTTGGGGCTCGGTTTGGTAGGCGAGGGCCGAAGCGCCCTGCACCTCGTCGGCGCTGATCGTGTCGATGTTGGGCTGAGCACGAACCAGCACCAGGGCGGCGATCACGCTGCAGGCGACGCAACCGGCGCCGAATGCGAGGGACCGCCGCGGTACGCGCGAGAGGAATTGGGAGCGCATGAAAGGCCGCTCGACCGTGTGGTACGTGAGTGAGGCGAGGCCGATCGCCACCGCGATCGCGATCGCGCTCTGCCAGAGCGCAAGTTCGCCGAACGTGGCGGTGGCGAAGATCAGCACCGGCCAGTGCCACAGGTAGGTGCTGTAGGAGATGCGGCCGAAGTACCGCACCGGGGCTGCGCCGACGACGCGCAGGGGGCCGGTCATACGTCCCGAGGTGCCGGACACGATCACCGCCGCGGTGCCCAGCACAGGGAGCAGGCCGGCTACCCCGGGATAAGGCGTGGCCGCGCTGTAAAGCAGGGTCGCAGCGGCGATCATCGCCAGCCCCAGCCCAGCGAGCGCGCCGGCTGCGACGCGGCCGAGGCGGGGCAGCGGCACCAGCGCCAGGATGGCGCCGGCCCCCAGCTCCCAGGCCCGGGTGAAAGTCGAGAAGTAGGCCTGGTTGGGCGAGGAGTAGCTGTAGATGGCGCTGTAGAGGAGCGAGGCCGCGCTGAGCGCCAACACGACGGCGAGCGCCGGCTTGCGCGCGACGCGCACGTACCGACCCATGAGCAGCACCGTGGCGAGCAGGATCAGCGGCCAGACGAGGTAGAACTGCTCCTCGACGCCCAAAGACCAGTAGTGCTGCAGCGGGCTGGTCTCGGTGACCGGGGCGAAGTAGTCGGCCGACTGGGCTGTGAACCGCCAGTTCGCGAAGTAGAGCGAGGAGGCGATTACATCGCCAGCCACGGTGAGCTGACGCGCCGGCGGCAGCAAGAGCAGCGAGAACACGACGATCACGCCGATTACGAAGGTCGCCGCCGGCAGCAGGCGGCGGGCGCGGCGCGCGTAGAAGTCGAGCAGGTGGATTCTGCCCTCGCGCTCGAGCTCGCGCATCAGCAGGCCAGTGATCAGAAAGCCCGAGATCACGTAGAACATGTCCACGCCGATGTAGCCGCCCGCGGCCACCGCCACGCCGCCGTGTGCGAGCAACGCGCAGCTCATGGCTACGGCGCGCAGGCCCTCGACGTCCGGGCGGAAGCCCCCGCGCCAGATCACGCCTCCGCGCTGGCTGTGCTTGTCGTCTCGCGCTTTCACGGTGTCCCGTGTCGTCCGGTTATTCCCGGTCAGGGGCGCGAACGCGATCAGCCCCCGGCGTCGCGAATCCCCTGCCGCGCGCAGGCGTTGCCCAGCGCGCGCGTCGCATGCTGAGGACGTTTCCCGCTTTGTCAACACATTAACCTGCGGGCTTGATGCGCCCGCCCCGGCGACAATTCGCCGGTCGGATCGCGGGTTCCGCAGCGCTCGTCCTCGCGTGCTGTCTCGCCGCCTTCGGGGGATGCAGCGGCGCCGGCGACGAGACCGACGGCCCCGCGGATAGCGCGGCCGGCGCCCCCAGGCCGGACGCCGACCGACCGAACGTCGTCCTCCTGATGACGGACGATCAGGAGGTCGCCTCTCTGCGCGTGATGCCCCGCACGCGGCGTCTGCTCGGCGGGCGCGGCGTCACGTTCACCAACGCCCTGGTGAGCTACCCGCTCTGCTGCCCCGCGCGTGCCACCTTTCTCACCGGCCAGCACGCCCACAACCACGGGGTGGTCGACAACCGCCCGCCCGACGGCGGCTACGGGAAGCTCGACGCGAGCGAGTACCTGCCGATCTGGCTACAGCGCAGCGGCTACCTCACCGCCCACGTCGGCAAGTACCTGAACGACTACATGGAGGAGGACGGGGTCCCGCCGGGCTGGGACCGCTGGTTCGGCATGGTCGAGCCCGCCGCCCGCTACTTCAAGGCGAAGTTCCTCGACGAGCGCGGCGAGCTGCACCGGACCGGCACCAAGCCCGCGGACTACTCGACCGACCTGATGACGCGGAAGGCCGTTGAGCTGATCCGCGAGCTCGGCTCCGAGGATCGTCCGTTCTACCTCTCGGTGGGCTACGTGGCGCCCCACGTGGGCAAGTCGCAGCTCGAGCGCGGGCACTGCGACGGAAAGGGCCCTGAGCCCGCCCCCCGGCACCTGGGCCGCTTCGCCGGCCGGCCGATCCCACGCCTGCCGAACTTCAACGAGCGGGACGTCTCCGACAAGCCGCGCGCGATCAGGGAGCTGGAGCCGCTGGCGGGCTCCAAACTGCACGAGAAGACCGACAAGTACCAGTGCCGGCTGGAGACCCTGCTCGCGGTCGACGAGTCGGTGGCGCGGATCGTGCGCGCGCTGGCCGAGGCGGGGGAGCTGCGCGACACCTACGTGATCTTCGTCTCCGACAACGGGTTCGTGCAGGGCGAGCATCGGATCGAGGGCGGCAAGGCGGTGCCCTACGAGAGCTCGATCCGCGTGCCGCTGCTCGTCCGCGGGCCCGGCGTCGCGCGGGGCGCGGTGGCGCGCGACCTCGTCTCCAACGCCGACGTCGCGGCGACCGTGCTCGAGATCGCGGAGGCGAAGGCAGGCCTGCCTGTCGACGGCTCCTCCTTCCTCGACGTCCTCGCCGAGCCGAGCATCCTGCGCGGCCGAGCCATCCCGATCGAGTCCTATCGGGACGATGGGTTCCACGGCGTGCGGACGGATCGCTACACGTACGTGAAGCGTCACACGGGCGAGGTTGAGCTCTACGACCTGCGCGTCGACCCGTACCAGCTGCAGAGCGTGCACGAGGACGAGCAATACGCGGCGGCGCGCGAGGCCCTCGAGCGGCTCACCGAGGAGCTCAAGGCCTGCGCGGGCCCCGACTGTGAGCGCCGCCCGCAGCTTCGGTTGGACGTGCGCCGCCGCGAGGGCGAGGGCGAGCGGTGCGGCGAGCGGGCGGCGGTGGCGATCGTCGGCGCCGACGCGGACGCGGTGGCCGCCGGCCTGCTCGCGGTGGACGGCCGGCGGCTCGGAGCGGTGGGGCGCTCGCCGCGCACGGTCGAGCTAGACCCCGGTGCGAGCGCGTCGGTGCGCGCGAGGGTGGAGACGATCGATGGGCGGCTCCTCACCTTGGAGGCGGAGATCCCGGCGTGCGGCGCGGCATGACCGCCCCCGAGAGGGCGCGGGGGAACAACGGGCGACGCGGAGGGGCTTGAGTGGGCGATCAGATCCTCGTCACAGGGATCCTGATGGCGATCGCGCTGGCCGCGTCGACTCTGGCCGGGCGGCTCCGCGTCCCGGTGCTGCTCCTGTTCCTGGGCTTGGGCATGGTGGTCGGCTCGGAGGGGCTCGGGATCGTCCCCTTCGACGACTACGACCTGGCACGCGACGTAGGCGTCGTGGCGCTGGCGCTGATCCTCTTTGAGGGCGGGCTGACGACCAACGTGGAGTCCCTGCGCTCGGTCGCCGGGACCGCGGCCCTGCTCTCGATCGCGGGCACGCTGCTCACCGCCGCGATCGCGGGCGTCGCCGCCTCGCTCGTCTTCGACCTCTCGCTCTTGGAGGGGCTGCTCTTGGGCGGCATCGTGGCCTCGACCGACGCGGCGGCGGTCTTCGCGGTCATGCGCAACACCTCGCTGAAGGAGCGACCGACGCGGATCCTCGAGGGGGAGGCGGCGAGCAACGACCCGGTCGCGATCCTCCTCGTGATCGGGCTGATCGACTGGATCCAGCAGCCCGACTACGGCGTCGCCGACATGGCGCTGCTCTTCGTCAAGCAGCTCGGCATCGGCGCCGTGGTGGGGGTGGTGATCGGCTGGCTCGGCGCGCGTGCGCTCCAGCGCCTCGACCTGCCGACCCTGGGCCTATACCCGGTTGGCTCCCTGGCGGTGGCGGCGATCGCGTTCGGGCTGCCGGACGCGCTCGGGGGGTCCGGGTTCCTGGGCGTCTACATCGCCGGGCTCGTGCTGGGCTCGTCGATCATTCCCGCCAAGCGGACGCTGAGCGCCTTCCACGTCGGTTTGGCCTGGCTCTCGCAGCTCGCGATGTTCCTCGTCCTGGGGCTCTTGGTCTTCCCCTCGCAGCTGGCCCACTACGCCGTGCAGGGCACGCTGCTGGCACTGGTTCTGACGTTCGTCGCCCGCCCCGTGTCGACGTTCCTGCTCACCGCCTTCTCCCGCCTTACAACGGCGGAGCGCGTGTTGATCGGCTGGGCCGGGTTGCGCGGCGCGGTGCCGGTGGTGCTCGCCACCTTCCCGGTGATCGCAGGCATCCCCGACAGCGTCGAGTACTTCAACATAGTCTTCTTCGCGGTCGTGCTTTCCCTGGTCCTGCAAGGGCCGACGTTCGAGCCCCTGGCGCGCAGGCTGGGCCTCACGACCGAGCAGCCGCCGATGCCGGAGCCGATCGCCGAGATTGGCTCGAGCCGCAGGCTGGGCGCGGAGGTCGTCGAGTACGAGATCGCTCCCGGCGACGCCGCGGCCGGCGCTCGCGTGCGCGACCTCGGCCT
>Ga0310837_101291_pt1 | contig 11699 bp, 12 predicted proteins | sample SM_ome_5_FD_201315 | JGI IMG/M metagenome (GOLD analysis project Ga0310837, IMG submission 201315) | Sorghum-adapted microbial communities enriched on stacked mutant (SM) sorghum from Joint BioEnergy Institute, Emeryville, California... ...
CTGACATGATTCTGGTCCATCAAGAAGGAAAATGTCTATTCATTAACACATCCGGTGCCCGCATGCTTGGCTATGATGACCCGCAGGAACTCATTGGTCAGTCGCTCTTCGATTATATCCATCCGGATTATCACGAAGGAGTCAAACAACGCATTCAAAAAATGATGAAAGAGAACATTTCCGCAGAGCCAGTTGAGGAAAAGCTCATTCATCGAGATGGCAGCATTCTTGACGTAGATGTGGCGGTCACACCGATTCAATACAACAAGCAGCCGGCCATAATGGGAGTGATTCGAGACATTACCGATCGCAAAAAGACCGAAGATGCGCTGCGCAAAGCCGACACCTTATCAATCGCCGGAAGCCTGGCGGCAGGGGTTGCGCATGAAATCCGCAACCCGTTAACCGTGCTGAAAGGATTCATCCAGCTGTTTAATCAGGAAGGAGACACACATTTTCCTTATTCGAAGATTATGCTGTCCGAGGTCGATCGTATCGAATTGATTATTAGCGACTTTTTGATGCTGGCCAAACCGCAGCATGTCCGCTTCAGCAAAAACTGTCTGCAGGAGATCGTCCAGCATACAATCAATCTGTTTGAAACGCAGGCCATTATGAAAAACGTCCGGATTATCCCCAATTACGGACCAGACCTGCCGCAGGTGGATTGCGAAGCTAATCAGCTAAAGCAGGTATTCATCAACATTTTAAAGAATGCGCTTGAAGCCATGCCCCAGGGAGGGAATATTCACGTTCGAGTTCTGCGCAAAGACGAAGAGCACATGCTCGTTCGCTTCTCCGATCAGGGTGTGGGGATCTCCCCGGAGAAAATTCAGCGGCTGGGTGAGCCCTTCTATACAACGAAAGAAAAAGGAACCGGGCTCGGTTTAATGGTAAGCTACAACATCATCAAAAACCACAAGGGCTATATTGAAGCATATAGCGAGCCCGGCGTTGGCACGACATTTGATATTATCCTGCCGATCTCTTCACAACAGAAAGCAGCAGAAGAATAAAAAAAGGAAAGAGAAGGAGAGGAAAGAAGAGCCCGGGAAGAAAAAGGCGTTCGCCTTTTTCCACATTGCACTCATCCCCTCATGGCTATTCTTTCTTTTTCATGAACTTTTCAGCAGACGCAGCCCATTTAAAATAACGAGAATGGTGCTTCCTTCATGTCCGATGACGCCGAGCGGGAGCGTCAGCGACTGCGCAAAGTTAGACAGGATAAGCAAAATGATGATGCCGAGCGAGAAGGCGATGTTTTGTTTGATAATCCGGCCCGCCTTTTTTCCCAGGCGAATCGCCACCGGAATTTTCGTCAGATCATCATTCATCAGTACCAAATCAGCCGTATCAAGCGCTACGTCGCTGCCAGCATTCCCCATTGCGATACCGACCGAGGCGGTGGCCAGTGCAGGCGCATCATTGACCCCGTCACCAATCATCGCCACTTTGCCGTACTTCTCTTTCAACGCTTTCACGCTCTCGACTTTTTGCTGGGGAAGAAGCTCGGCATACACTTCGTCTACGCCTGCCTCGGCAGCCATCGCTTCGGCCGTTGACCGCTTATCCCCGGTAAGCATGACGACCGTAATTCCCAGCTCTCTTAACTGCGCCACTGTTTCTTTCGCTTCCGCGCGAAGCGTATCCTGCACTGCCAGCAGACCGGCAATTCCCCTGTCGTTTTGCGCGAAAATGACCGTCTTGCCTTCCGCTTCCAGACGTGAAAGCAAGCCGAACAGCTCTTTATTTTCGCTTGCCATGTCTACAAACGCTTCTTTTCCGACTTTCCATGTCTGGCCTTCAAATTCCGCCACGACGCCAAATCCTGTCACCGCCTGCAGATTCTGCGGACGTGCCAGCGGCCGGCCCGTATTTTGTGCCTTCTCGGTTATCGCCCGGCCAATCGGATGCTCGGAAAGACTTTCGATGGAACCGGTGATCCACAGCAGTTCTTCTTCACTATAATCCTGCAGCGGCACGATATCGGTCACCTGTGGACGGCCCATGGTCAGCGTACCGGTTTTATCAAACGCAATCGCACGAACACCGGCTAAATTCTCTAGATGGGCCCCCCCTTTGAATAGCACCCCCCTGCGGGCACTATTCGAAATAGCGGACAGCATCGCCGGCATAATGGAAGCAACCAGCGCGCACGGAGATGCGACAACCAGAAATACCATCGCCCGGTACAGCGTCTCGGACCATGTCCAGCCCAGCGCATAGTGCGGTATCAGCATCAACAATAATGTGATACCGACGACCGTTTTGGCATACAGCCCTTCAAACCGTTCGATGAATTGCTGTGACGGCGGCATTTCGCTCTGGGCGTCCTGCACCAACTGAATGATTTTTGAAAACAGGCTGGATTCACTTTCGCTCCCGACCTCGATCAGAAGCGACCCTTCCCCGTTCAGTGTACCCGCAAATACGGTATCGCCCTTTTCCTTTTCTACCGGAATGGACTCACCGGTAATGGATGCCTGATTAACGGAAGAGACTCCTTCGCGAATCGTTCCGTCCGCCGGAATACGCTCGCCCGGTTTGACGATGATCAGATCGCCTACGCTCAGCTCTTCGATTTTAATACGCGTCTCTACTCCGTCTTTATAACGGAGGGCCGTCTCGGGTCTCAAATCCATCAGCGATTCGATATCACGGTAGCTGCGCGAGAGCGTGTAGCTTTCCAGCGCACCGCTCAGCGAGAAAATAAAGATTAAAATCGCTCCTTCAAACCAGTACCCGATGCTGGCCGCCCCAATGGCCGCCAACAACATGAGAAGGTTAACATCAAGCTCCCGCTCTTTGAACAGCGTGACAAGACCTTCTTTCGCTTTGGCATATCCTCCGATGAAGTATGCCAGCACATACAACACGAAAGGCCACACTGTTCCGCTGCTCTGCGTCATCCACGCACCGAATGTCAGCACTCCGCATACGACTGCTGCGATGCCTTCCCCATGTCGTTTCAACGTCTGCTGCCAGTCCGTCCCGGTGTTCGGTTTCACCGATACAGCCGGCGCACATGTCGATTTTATTTCGTTCATTTCCGCTCACCTCTGATAATAAATCTCAATTTTTCTGCAGAAAGCACGAATGCTGCTATCGTAAACGACAGCAGCACACCCGATTTCTAATTAAGAATGATTTTCATTTTTTGTTCTAGGTTAATTTTTTTGCATACAGGCAATTCAATTATAATTATTATAATTTACTTTTACCCTATTGGGAAGTGGAAAAATTAAAAATAGGCGAATTTTCATTGACGCATCTTCTACACCACTTTATAATTGATGATAATAATTATTTTCAATTAAGGGGTGGATACCCGATGGATGTACACGTAATTGAAGCTGCTTTGTTTATGGTTCTGCTGATTTCTTCGCCGTTCTTGCTGTATTCATTCGCCAAGGCCGGGCATGAGGAGAAGCGATGAGAAAATATAAAGCCATCTTCCGTACATAAAAACGCTCTGGAATCCAGCTATGTTCCAGAGCGTTTCTTAACTGTTCTGTGAAAATCCTGAAATAAAGAAAGACGGAAGGAGAGAAAAAAGATCCAGGGAAGAAAAAGGCCGCTGCCTTTTTCTACGTTAAAATCCTCTCCTTATTCATTCCTCTGCATGTTATCCGAGGAATGAAGTAAGCATCCAGATATGTTTCTCAAGCGATGAGTGAATTGCAAGCAGCATATCCCCCGTCACTTCATCGTTCTCCTTGTCGGCTAATTCCATGCCTTCTTTCAGTTCTTTATTGATCTGTTCGAAATCATTGATGAGCGTTTGCACCATCTCACGTGCATCTTCTTTGTTCGTTGCTTCTTTTACCGAAGAGAGTTCAAGCGCCTCGCTCATCGTCGCTACCGGCGCGCCTTTTAAGGCCAGCAGGCGTTCAGCCAGCTCGTCGATATGAAGCGCCGCTTCGTTATAGAATTCTTCGAATTTCGCATGCAGCGTGAAGAACTGGCTTCCCTTCACATACCAGTGATAGTTGTGCAATTTTACGTACAGCACTGTCCAGTTGGCGATTTGTTGGTTCAATACTTCGGTAATGTTTTTCATTTTCCAACCTCCTGATATTATTAATTTAGATATGTTGTTTATTTAAAATCATTATAATTAATTATACCAATTTTAGCAAATAAGTCAAGACACTAGAAGCAAAAATAATGATAACAGTCGTAGTCTTACCTTAAAAATCAAAATTATAATCGCCTGTCTATATGGGTTTTCTTTTCTCACTACCCGTGATATAACTGACTTACCAGTTATCTAAGTGAAAAGAGGACGATTATGAGCAAAAAACGAGGTCGGACAGAAAAAGGAGAAAAGAGCCGCCATCGTCTTATGGAGGCGGCGGCAGAAGAATTCGCCCGCAGTGGTTATCATGCGACCAAAGTCAGCGATATCGTGAAAGCGGCCGGTCTCACTCAGGCCGCGTTCTATTTGTATTTTCCGAGCAAAGAGGCGATACTTTCCGAGCTTGTAGCCGAATTTAAGCAGCAGTTGCGCGTATTCGGCGACTCCGGCAGCAATGTCACCGCGCTTGCTCCCTCTGACGTTCCTGCGAAGATGCGGCAAAACATTGAAGACGTGCTTACGTTTTTGCTAAAGAACCGCGAGCTTGTTCGTGTGGCACTGTACGAATCACCGGAAGCTACGGTGATTCATGAAGAGATTACAGGACTTATCCGTGAGAACGCCCGGAAGAATTGGCTGGCCGGCCATATCCGTGAAGGCCTTGCGCTTGATGTCGTCGCTGAATGCATATTTGCCACCATACACGCCTCCGCCGAACGCTGGCTGTTCAACGGAGAAAAAAGCGCGAAGCAGCTGGCTTCGGAAATCGCCGAAGTTCTGCAGTACGGCATGCTTGCCCATCGGCCGAAGAATGATCTCCCAAAAGCATAACGAAAGACTGCACATCTTCTCCTTTTTTGCTATACTCAAGATAAATGGCAAAAAAAATGACTTCCTTCTAAACAATGCAAGGATAGACAAGGAGAAGGTGGCTATTCCTATGAACGAAATAAAAGCACAAGCACTGCAACTGCTGAAAGCGGAAGCCGATAAAATCGAACACCTCATTGAGGTACAGCGCAGCAATCTGACAATGCCGAAATGCCCACTGTATGAAGAAGTGCTCGATACGCAATTGTTCGGCCTTTCGCGCGTAATCGACTTTTTGACTCGCCTCGATTTGTTAAGCAAAGAAGAAGGAAAAGACATTTTGGACGAACTCGAAAAGCGGGTCTCAGCGAAAATCGGACAATAACCAAACAACCCAAACGCTGTACAATGCCGCGCAAAGCGATAAAAAGCGGGGAAACAAGTTGAGTGCTTGTTTCCCCGCTTTTGCTTTTTGCATTATCTACATTACTGTTTTAAAAAGTATTTCTCCAAATCATCAAGCATCAGGTTGGCTGCTTTTATGCCGCCTGCCGTATTCCAGATAACATCATCCACTTTGTGGGCCTGCCCCTTCTTCACGACACTTAGATTCTTCCACAGCGGATCATTCGTCCACTCTTTCTCAGCTTGCGATGCCTGGCCGTCACCTGTTTCATATGTGAAATAGAATAGAATGTCGCCGTCCATTTCCGGGATACGTTCTTTTGTCACCTCATCGGCAAACTCATCTTTGTCCTGTGCAGCCGGACGGGCAAAGCCAATTTCATTAAGAATGATACCTGAGAATGTATCTTTGTAATAAATACGTGTTTTCCCTGTCATGAAACGGACAACGGATACTTTCGTGGAAAGCTTATCCCCGGCCTTTTGCTTAAAGTCAGCGATGCGCTTATCCCAATCAGCCAGCAATTTGTCACCTTCCGCCTTTTTGTTCAGCGCCTCGGCATACAGCTTGAAATTGTCCTTCCAGGCACCACGCAACTCTTCGCTAAATACAGTCGGTGCAATGGCGGAGAGCTGCTGATAAATTTTCTCTTGACGCATTTTATTGCCCAGAATCAAGTCCGGCTTCAACGCGGCAATTTTCTCCAGGCTCGGCTGATGTTCGTCTCCTACTACCGTTACACCTTCCATGTCTTTGGCGATATGCTTATAGAACGGTTCATCCGTCCCTGTCCACGATTTCACCGCACCGACCGGCTTTACGCCAAGCGCCAGCAACGCTTCCGTACCTTCATTGGTAAGAATAACCACTTTTTGCGGATGCTCCGGCACTTTTGTCTCTCCCATTGCATGTTTTACCGTGCGGGTCGCTTCTTCCTTCTTCGTCTCTTCCCCGCCTTTTTCAGAGACGGTTTGCTGTGAGCCGCATCCGGCGACAAATACTGCAAAAGCGAGCAGCATAGCCAGGAATGTAAACATATTTCTTTTCTTTCGTGCGTATGTAGCAAACACAGTTGTTCTCCCCTTTATTTTTATATTTGATAATGATTATCATTAACTTTTTTTATCCTATCTGCTCTGCTTCTTTTTGTCAATAGAATATGCTAAATAAGTGATAATGAATCTCAAAATCATTGACAGATCCCTTAGATGCCCGTAAACTTTATCAATGAATTGAAAAATAAATATACATCATATTAGATGAAGACGGAAGTAGGAAAAGGGATGAAAGTTTTACTGCCAAACATTCAATTAAAAATTGCAGGGCTTCTCATCGGCGCCATTCTTCTTGTGTCTGCGGTATACGCCAGTATCGTGTTTGGCGTCATCCACACAAGCTGGCGCACGCTGCTGGAAGCCTATACAAATTTTTCGGGAACGAACGAGCATATCGTCATTAGGGAAGCCCGGATTCCCCGGGCGCTGATTGCGGTCGCTGTCGGAATGTGCCTTGGTATCTGCGGGGTGCTCATCCAGGCGCTTACACGTAATCCGATGGCTGATGTCGGCATTCTTGGGATCAATGCCGGAGCATCGCTTGTCATTGTCATTGCCGTTGCCTTCTTTTCTGTCAGCACACTGACCGCGCTGACATGGATTGGCTTTTTCGGAGCGGCGTTAAGCGGAATCGCCGTTTATGCGCTCGGTTCGTTAGGCCGGGAAGGAGCAACGCCGCTTAAGCTTACGCTGGCAGGCGCGGCGATGTATGCGCTCGCTTCTTCGTTTACACAGGGCATTCTATTAATAAGGGAGTCAGCTATGGAAGAAGTGCTGTTCTGGTTGGCCGGATCAGTGGCCGGACGCAAACTGGACGTTCTCGTATCCGTGCTTCCTTATATGGCGGTGGCAATTGCGGCATCGTTCGTTATCGCCGGACCGATGAATACGCTACGGCTCGGAGAAGACGTAGCCAGAGGGGTCGGTCAGCGGACTGCGCTTGTCAAAGTAGCGGCAGGTCTTCTGATTGTCATACTGGCCGGCAGCTCCATCGCAGTCGCCGGACCCATTAGCTTTATTGGACTTATCATTCCGCACATCGCGCGTGCGATCGTTGGTATTGATATGCGCTGGATGGTAGCGTACAGCGCGCTGCTCGGGGCGATTTTGTTATTGCTTGCGGACATTGCGGCCCGTTTCGTGGCTATGCCGAAAGAGCTGCCGATCGGAGTTATGACCGCACTGCTCGGGGCGCCGTTCTTTATTTATGCGGCACGGAAAGGAGCGGCGCAGTCATGAGAAAGTATGTATATGTACGAGGCAAGAGGTGGCCGTTCTCTTTCCTGATCGACAAACGCGCCGTGATCATCACTCTACTATTTTTGCTGCTTACACTGGCATTATTTCTCCTGAGCGTAGGAATAGGAGATTTCTTTATTCAACCGACGGATGTAATGAAGACACTGCTCGGCATCGGAGCGGCTGAACATGCATTGATTATCCAGACGTTCCGCCTGCCGCGCGTGCTCACAGCCATACTGGTGGGGGCCTGCCTGGCAGTATCGGGAGCCATTCTTCAAGGAATGGTACGCAATCCGCTTGCCTCTCCCGACCTGCTCGGCATTACAGGCGGAGCATCTGTTGCAGCCATTGGATTCATCATGCTATTTCCTACAGCTTCTATTCAATGGCTCCCGGTATCGGCGCTGTTCGGCGCGGGAATCGTGACCGTACTTATCTATATGCTAGCCTGGAAAAAAGGCGTAAGCGCTCTGCGGCTTGTCCTTATTGGAGTAGGCATCCAATCGTGCATGTCGGCACTCACTACCCTGCTGCTGGTTACCAGTCCGATTTATCTGACAAGCAAAGCTATGGTGTGGCTAACAGGAAGCGTATACGGAACGAATTGGAACGATGTTCTTACCCTTCTGCCGTGGACGCTGGTGTTTATCCCAATGGCATTCCTTCTCGGACGGAACATCAACATCCAGCAATTGGGGGACGAGGTAGCCCAGGGCGTCGGACACCATGTGGAACGGCAGAGAGCTCTGCTGCTGTTCCTCTGTGTAGCGCTTGCGGGGGCAGCAGTTGCCATCGGCGGTGCGATCGGTTTTGTTGCCCTGCTTGCGCCGCAAATCGCGCGCAAGCTGGTCGGTCCTTCATTCGGTGCTTTGCTGCCGGTAGCGGCTCTGTCCGGTTCCTTTATCGTTGTCTGTGCCGACCTGATTGCCCGCGTCGCGCTCCCGCCGCTCGATTTGCCTGTCGGCATTTTCACATCGGCCATTGGCGCACCGTTCTTTATGTACTTACTGTATAAATACCGCAACCAATAGAAAGGGGTTATTGATATATGAAAACATTAGCGGCAGAAAAGCTGACCCTTGCTTATGGAAACCGTACCATTATCCGGGAACTGGATATAACGATTCCAGAGGGAAAAATCACCGTTTTTATCGGAAGCAATGGATGCGGCAAATCCACGCTGCTTCGTTCACTGGCCCGCCTGCTAAAGCCGTCTGCAGGCTCAATCATTCTGGACGGCCAAAGCATTTCCCGGCTGTCAACCAAGGAAGTGGCGCGACGTCTTGCGATTCTGCCGCAAACGACCGGTGCTCCCGAAGGACTGACCGTGCTGCAGCTTGTTAAACAGGGACGCTACCCTTATCAATCGTGGCTTCAACAATGGTCGAAAGAAGACGAAAAGACAGTCCAATGGGCGCTTGAAGTAACACGATTGACTGAACTTGCGGAACGCCCGGTTGACTCCCTGTCCGGCGGTCAGCGCCAGCGCGCCTGGATCGCGATGGTGCTGGCCCAGGGTACAAATGCGCTGTTGCTTGATGAGCCAACCACCTATCTGGATATGACGCACCAGATTGAAGTGCTCGATATCCTGGCCGATTTGAACCGCAGCGAAAAACGCACCATTGTCATGGTGCTGCACGACATCAACCTCGCCTGCCGGTATGCCGATCATATCGTCGCACTGCAGGATCAGAATGTGTATGCGGAAGGAAGACCGGAAGACATTATTACGGAACAGCTCGTTCGCTCCGTCTTCCATCTCGATTGCCGTATTATCAACGACCCGATTTACGGTACGCCGATGTGCGTCCCATACAGCAAACATCATAACCACCACGTTTTATAAGTACAGGCAAAAAGACGGAGCATCACGAAATGCGCTCCGTCTTTCTTTCCTTCTATTCGTAAACAAGGAAAAACTCGCGAGGCGTGTGCCGACCGTTGCTTTTTCCGTGTGGAGCGTGGGGCCCGAAGGGAGGAAAAGACCGGCAATTGTCTCCCTCTTCGAGGTACCCGGATGTTTTGCCGGTTCGACCGAAGGGCCACAAAGCGGCCGCATGTCTTCTTTGTGGAAAAAGGACGAGCGGCAACGCCCGCGAGTTTTTCTTATTTATTGGCGAGCATCGGAAGAATAATAGAAAAATGAGTGCCCTTTCCCTTCTCGCTTCTCACTTCTACTCTGCCATTCCACGCCTCTACAATCCGATAGCACACCATTAAACCTAAGCCGGTCCCCTTTTCTTTCGTCGAATAGAAAGGATTGCCCAACCGCCTGACTTCTTCCGGGGTCATTCCTTTGCCTGTATCAATGATATCAATGACGATATGTTCTGCCCGGCGGAAAACCCGCACCGTCAGAACGCCTTTCAGTCATCGCTTCCACACCGTTTTTCATCATGTTAATCATGCACTGGGAGAACTTTGAACGGTTCAGTATAAGACACAGGTCCTCTTCTATTTCCATATTATTTCTACATTTTTCAGCAGCGCATACGATGTCATTACACCGGCCAGCTGAATCAGTGAATACTCGAACGAAAAGTGGAGAAATTTCATTTGCGTCTTCGCCTCTTCCTGCATGCTCAGCAGGCTTCCGAAAATAACAAGCGAGGAAGAAAGCAGCGCAAGCCACATAGCGATCTTGTGCCGTTTTTCCCTGTCCGATTTTTGAAAGCATGAAAACATAAAGACGACGAAGCATGTAACCACCGGATATATATACAATGTCGTGTAAAAACCGTCTCCCCCCAGATAGTACCTGTATAGAAGAAGGACCGCGAGCGCAAACAATCCTGCTTCATACCCACAGTATAATATAGTAATTATCAATGGGATGGAGCGCATATCAAAAAGTTTAATGTAGAAAAAGGCGCCTGACATCAGGCGCCCGATTTTTCCAGAAGAACCATCCACTCGTCTACCTGCAGCGACACGACCTTTCCATCCTGCATGTGTACGGAGAAGTACTCTTTTATTTCTTTTTCCGCTTCCGTCAGCAGCTTCTCCACCTTTTCGACCTGCTGCCCATCGCTTGCCGTACGCGCCGCCCATACTGGAAAGTCGTATGTCTTCCTGCGGAACGATGAACGGCGCTCCGTTAATCCCGATGCGGCAAACAGCGCGCCCCACTCCTCGATTGACAGGCAGCGCACATGGCTTTCATCTCTCATTTTTTCTACCTTGTTCATAAACAGCGCCAGTTTCTTATCCACCGGCGCAACATTGTCGATCATCAGGAACCGGCCACCCGGTTTGAGTACGCGGGCCACTTCCTGTACAAACCGCTCCGGTGCCGGGAAATGGTGCGGCGCAATCCGACATGTTACCGCATCGAATGTTGCGTCCAGAAACGGCAGCGCCTCCGCATCAGCCACCACATACCAGATGTTCGAATGTTTTGTCTTCAAATGCCCGGCTGCCTGTGCCAGCATCTGCGGCGTAAGATCGGTGGAGAATACATGCGCTACATGAGGAGCCAGCGTCCCGGCTACATGTCCTCCGCCTGTGGCCACATCAAGCGCCACCCAATCCGGTCGCGGCGCAAGCCACTCCACAAGCATAGCCAGATCACCGCCCTTTGCGTGCGACGCGCTCGTTACGTATTTCTCCGCGTTTTTTCCGAACTGCCGCTTCACCGTTTCTTTCCTATCGTCCTGCTCGTACATCCTATCCCTCCGCTTTTCAATTTATATCTGTCTTATCCTTCTTCAATCTCCCATTTTAGAGAAAAAATTCCCGCCGCATCTTCAAAAGCAGCACCGAACTGGTATAGTACCGCTTCGTCAAAAGACCGTCCGATTAACTGCAACCCAATCGGCAAACCTGTATCCGAAAAACCGCATGGAACAGACAGGCTAGGCAGACCAGTCAAACTGGTCGGACCTGTCAGGCGCAGTAAAGCAGAGCGCACCTGCTCCTTCCGTTTCTCCACTTGAATCTCCCGCTGTCCGATTTCAGGAGGCAGAATAGGAAGCGTTGGGGCTGCCAACACATCCACACGTTTAAAAATCTTGTTAAGCGATTCTGAAATATTCTGACGAATCTGCTGAGCTTTTACATATTCGTATCCTTTTGCTTCAGAGCTTAATACGAGGCGCTCCAGCAC